>ENA-OQCZ01000034-OQCZ01000034.1-human-gut-metagenome-genome-assembly--contig:-NODE-34-length-95084-cov-9.980433_pt1 | contig 95084 bp, 85 predicted proteins | sample MGYA00242505_ERZ504594 | MGnify/ENA primary metagenome ERZ504594 (study PRJEB26092, sample SAMD00036329) | human gut metagenome | host: Homo sapiens | study: EMG produced TPA metagenomics assembly of... | reverse complement strand
GGACGAGCGGGCGGCCAAGGAGGGTTTGATCGATTTGTCAAGCCCCGAATAGGTCGTACGGCCATATTGGGGGTACAGACGGTCGAAAGAACTTTCAATGTGACGCAAGTCGAGCTCTGATGATGCGATTTCGACCTTTGACCCGACCGTTGGCCGATGAATTGCCACCGCCCATGGATAAAAATACATCGGCTGTGGCACTGAGCTGGGTGTCAGATAATCCCCAACCACGTGCAAGACTCATTCCGTCGTCTCATTGATACCGTAGAGGTTCCGAGGTGTGCGGATGACGGGACGACATATGGGGGACGCAAAACAGCGAGTTTTGGATAAGTTCGACCGGTGTGACCGGCAGGGACCGTGGCTGATGCCGGAGTGCCACGCAGAAGAGGCCTTGCTGCATCGGCTTCGCGCGGCAGGCGAAGTGACCTGCCCCTGTCGAGGCATCTTCGCACGGACCGCGGCGTATGGGTCTGCCCCGCCGCGCGTGCGTTCCTACAAGCTCGTCCGCACTTTGGGCAAAACGCACCCGGAATGGATATTCTGCCTGTATTCCGCTGCGATGGTGCACGGATTGCAGGTTCCGAACCGGCTGCTCGACAAGGCGCACGTGGTGTCGGCGCTCCCAAACAGCCCTGCAAGTCCAATCGCGCGCCACACGTGGGCGCTACGCGATGGCGACGTCGTCAAGGTTATGGGAGTGCAGGTGACGTCCCTTCGGAGGACTCTTATCGATTGCCTCTGCGCGGCGCCGTTTAAAGAGGGTCTGGCGATTGTCGACTCCGCATTGCATTGGGGGATGACAAGTGAGGAAGAGCTGAGTCAGTGGCTGGCGGAGGATGGCTTCCGTAAACGGGGTGTTCGCCAGGCACGCGAGGCGCTGTTGTGGGCGGATGGGAGAAGTGAGAACGGAGGAGAGTCCATCGCGCGCGCCGCGATGATCGAGCTCGGTTTCCAGCCGCCTGAATTGCAGGTGGAAATAATCGACCCCATGGAACCGGACAACCCGAAGTACGGTGATTTCGGCTGGTGCTTGAGCAACGGCCACTGGATCATCGGCGAGCTGGACGGGCTGGAGAAGTACCGGGCGAGAGCGGCGAATGCCGGCGATATCGATGCGGTGATTCATGCCATGGCGAAGGAGCGCCGTCGGGAGGCGCATATCAACATGGCCAATGCAACGGTGATTCGGTTCTCCATGGAGGAGGTCTACAACGTCGAGTACTTCGAGAACCTGTTGACGACGGCGGGCGTTCCTCGACGGGATTACGTCGACCGGGCGTCACGACAAGGTGTTATGCGCGGCGGGACATCGCGCTGATATGGCGAATTGAAACAGCGGGGACGATTTCAAACCCATGATTTTTCACATTTTGAGGCTTGGTAATGTGATTTACCAACGGTTTGAAATTGTGGCGTCATTTCAAACCGTTGATTTCTCACAGAAAGCAGCTTGATAATGTGATTTATCAGGGGTTTGAAATCGGGACCCTCGTTTCGGAGCTCGCGTTTCGAAGCGCGCGTGTCGGCTTTGTTACGAATGTATAAAAGTGAATGAATCAATCAGAAATGATAATATTTACTGTCAAACTTTCGCAATATTGCAAATGTTTTGATGGGCAATGCATATGGAAGCGACGAACGGCCTCGGGTCGGACAACGGTCCCGGAAGCGGCAGCGGACCAGGGCTCGGCAACGGCCCCGGGAGCGACGCACGGCCCCGGGTCCGGCGGGCGGAGCTGCATCGCAGCGTATACATGGCAGAAGGGCGGAACACATGGCGTATCAGGTAGGAGTCGTTGGCGCAGCGGGGTACGCCGGGGCGGAGCTCGTCCGCTTGCTCCTCGCACACCCGGATTTCGAGCTCAAGGCGATAACGTCCAACGCCGATGCCGGTGTGCGGCTCGCGGACATCTACCCCGCGTTTACGGGAGAGACGGACCTCGTGTTCACCAGCCATGACGATCCCGCGCTGATGGCCCTCGATGCGGTGTTCCTTGCCGTCCCGCATACCGCAGCCATGGGGATGGCGCCCAGCCTCTTGGCGCACGGCGTCTCGGTGTTCGACTTGTCCGCGGATTACCGGCTGGCGAGCGCGGAGGTCTACGAGGAATGGTATGGGGTCCCGCACGCCTCGCCCGAACTGCTCGCAGGGCGCGCATTCGGGCTTCCGGAGCTGTTCGCCAAAGATCTCGCCGATGCCCGTGCCAGTTTGGAGACGGGGGAGCCAGCCCTGGTGGCATGCGCGGGGTGCTATCCCACGGCCACGTCGCTGGCGGCTGCTCCGGCGTTGCGCATGGGCTGGTGCCGCGAGGATACGATTGTGGTGGTGGATGCCGTCTCTGGCGTGACGGGCGCGGGAAAGGGCTGCAACGCCCGCACGCATTATTGTTCGGCCGATGAAAATGTCGAGGCATATGGTGTGTGCAAACACCGTCACACGCCGGAGATCGAGCAGATCTTGCAGGCGAAAGACCGTGTGGTGTTCACGCCGCACCTCGCGCCGCTCAAACGCGGACTGCTGTCCACCGTGACGCTGAGGCTCACGCAGGAGGCGGCAGCTATGGATGTTGAGGAGGCCGTCGAGGCGTACCGCTCGTTTTACGAGGATGCGCCCCTTGTCACCGTGCTCGATGCGGGCGCCATGCCGCGAACTGCCTCAGTGGCGGGCACGTGCCGGTGCCAGATCGGCCTCGCCGTGGACCCGCGCACGGGAGTGCTGGTGGCAACGGGAGCCATCGACAACTTGTGCAAGGGGGCTGCCGGTCAAGCTGTGCAGTGCGCCAATATCGTCTTTGGGCTCGAGGAGCGACGAGGTTTGCCGCTTGTCGCCATGCCAGTCTAGCCAAAACGAGTCCTAAGGGATGCATTATGAACACGACCTTCAACACGACCTCGACATCTTCCGCCGTATCGTTGCGCCCCATCGCTCGGGGCGGCGTGACGAGTGCGCAGGGCTTCACCGCCGCCGGCGTCCATGCCGGTTTTCGAAAGAACCCGGGCCGCGCCGACCTCGCGCTCGTGGTCGCCGACCGCCCCGTTGCCGCAGCCGGCGTCTTTACCACCAACCGGTTCTGCGCAGCCCCCGTGCAGGTGAGCCGCGAGCAGCTCGGCGGAATCGAGCACGGATATGGCACGATGCGCGCTGTGGTCATCAACTCCGGTAACGCCAACGCTGCGACGGGGGAGCCCGGTCTCGCCATCGCACGGGAGACCTGTGGCGTCGTCGCGGATGCCCTAGGTTGCAAGGCAGGTGAGGTGCTTGTCGCCTCGACGGGGGTCATCGGTGTCCCCCTCGATATCGAGCCCTTCGAGCAAGGGGTCCCGCAAGCGGCGGCGGCGCTTTCGCGCGAGGGCGCCCATGATGCGGCCCGCGCGATCATGACGACTGATACGCATGCCAAGGAGTACGCGGTTGCGTACGAGAGCACGGCGCCGGGTTTTGAGGGCTGCGCGTTCACTGTGGGCGGTATGTGCAAGGGCTCGGGCATGATCATGCCGAACATGGCGACCATGATCGCCGTCATCACCACCGACGCCCCCGTTCAGCCCGCCGCCCTGCACGAGATCTTGCTCTCGCAGGTGCGTGTGACATTCAACAAGGTGACCGTCGATTCGGACAGCTCCACCAACGACACGTGTGTGATATTCGCCTCGGGTGACGCGGCACCGGGCGTTGCGCTCATCGAGCAGGGGACGCCGGCCTACGCCGAGCTGTGCCAAGCGGTCCATGCCGTGTGCGAGAACCTTGCCCGTGCAATCGCCGCGGACGGCGAGGGTGCCTCGAAGCTCGTGACCGTGAACGTTCACGGTGCCGCTACCAAAGCCGATGCCGATACCGCCGCCCGTTCCGTTGCCAATTCGCCGCTGGTCAAGACTGCGATCGCCGGTCACGATTGCAACTGGGGGCGCATTGCGGCGGCCCTTGGCAAATGCGGGGTGCCGTTCGATCAGAGCCGGGTCGACATCGACATCATGGGGATGCCCGTGTGTCGTGCCGGCCTCACCGTGCCCTTCGATGAGGCCGAGGCCCTGCGACGATTCGAGGAGCCCGAGATCGTCATCGAGGCCAACCTGGGCGCGGGCACGTGCTCCACGACGGTGTGGACCTGCGACCTCACGCACGAATACGTGTCCATCAACGCCGATTACCGTTCCTAGGAGCAAGTCATGAAATACGCACGCGACAGCAGGACCTCGCTTTCAAGCGAGGAGACCGCGCAGCTGCTCTTCGAGGCGCTGCCTTGGATGAAGAACCTGACGGGCAAGACGGTCGTCATCAAGTACGGCGGCGCCGCGATGGTGGACGAGCGCCTGCGTGCCGATGTGATGAGCGACATCGTGCTGCTCAAGATCATGGGGATGAAGCCGGTCATCGTCCACGGCGGTGGTAAGGATATCAACGCCGCGCTCAAGCGGCACGAGATCCCCGTGGAGTTCCGCGGCGGCCAGCGCGTTACGAGCAATGAGGCGATGGAGCTCGTGCGCGAGGTGCTCGTGGGAAAGGTAAACGGACAGCTCGTGTCGGCGGTCAACCAGCACGGCAATCTTGCCGTGGGCGTGTCGGGCTCCGATGCGGGAACGATTGTGGCCGAGCAGCTCGCGCCCGAGTTGGGCCGTGTGGGGCGCATTGTCCGCATCAACGGCGGCTACCTTAACAACCTGGTCGAGAACGACTACATTCCCGTCGTCGCGACCGTGGGCGTTGGCGAGGACGGCGGTTTTTACAACATCAACGCCGATGTCGCCGCAGGGCACATAGCCGCTGCGCTTGGCGCCCACAAGGTGATCTTCCTCACGGACGTCGACGGCCTGTACGAGGACTTTTCCGATAAGTCCTCCCTCATATCGAACCTCACGGTCGACGAGACGCGCGCCATGTTGAAGGACGGTGCGATCGACGCGGGCATGATCCCCAAGCTCGAGAGCTGCATCGCCGCCCTCGCCGGCGGCGTGCTGCGCGCCCACATCATCAACGGGACCATGCCGCATTCGCTGCTGCTGGAGCTGCTCACCGACGCGGGCATCGGCACGGTGATTCACGCGTCCCGCAATGCCTACGAATACGACCGCCATCCCGATCCGTCGGCGTATGACGCCGAGGCCTGCGCGCCGTCTTCGCCAGCACCGCTTGACGCGTTTTCCGCGCGCTTGACCGAGAACAGCTAAACGAGAAAGGGGAGGCGTATGTCGCTTGCGGCTCAACAGACGCTCGAGTCTTCATATGTAATGCACACCTTCGGCAGGTCGGAGGTAGAGTTCGTCGGCGGTCACGGCATGACGCTCGTCGACGACGCGGGACGCGAGTACCTTGATTATCTCGCGGGAATCGGCGTGTGCTGCCTGGGTCATGGGCACCCGGCGGTTTCGCGTGCCGTGGGGGAGCAGGCGGATCGGCTGGCGCACGTGTCGAACTACTTCTATATCGAGCATCGAGGCGAGGTGGCGGCGCTCATCTCCAAGCTTGCCAACGGCGATGTGGAGGGTGCGCGGGCATTGGCTCATGCCATGGATGCAGGTGATGAGGAGGCGGTGCGCGCCGCGTCTGCCCCGGCGGAGGGCGAGCAGGTGTGGAAGACATTCTTTGCGAACTCGGGTGCGGAGGCAAATGAGGGTTCGATGAAGCTCGCTCGCCTGTACGCCAAGCGTGTCGGCAACGGCGGTAACACGATCGTGTGCCTGCGCGGCGGTTTTCACGGGCGCACGCTCGAGACCATCGCGGCGACCATGCAAGATTGGCTGCAGGATAGCTTCCGGCCGTTGCCGGGCGGCTTTGCGGCGTGCACGCCGAACGACGTTGATGAGCTGAGGGCCATCTTCGATGCCCTGGGCGATGAGATCTGCGCCGTCATGCTCGAACCCATCCAGGGGGAGAGCGGCGTGCATCCGCTCACGCGCGAGTTCATGGAGGCAGCGCGCGACGTGGCGCATGAGCATGGAGCGCTGCTCATTGCCGATGAGGTCCAGACGGGCATCTTCCGCTCCGGCAAACCGTTTGCGTTCCAGGTTCTCGGGGTAGAGCCCGACATCATGAGCCTGGCAAAGGGTATCGCCGGCGGCGTTCCGGCGGGGGCGTGTGTGGCCAAGAAGGAGATTGCCGACGTGTTCCGTCCCGGCGACCACGGGTCGACGTTCGGCGGGAGCTGCTTGGCAGTTGCGGCGGCGGCAGCCGTGCTTTGCGAACTCACGCTCGGCGCATATGACGACCGCGCCGCCGAGGTGGGAGCCTATTTTGCGGAGCGTCTTGGCAGCTTGGATGCGGTTCGCGAGGTGCGTGGCATCGGCCTCATGGTGGGCTGCGATATCGCCGAGGATGTGGGAGATGCCCATGATGTGGTGGCGGCGATGCTCGCGGAGGGCTTCGTGATCAACGCTACGGGCCCGCATACGCTGCGGTTCCTACCCCCGCTCATCTGCGGTACTGCGGATATCGACCGGCTCATTTCCGCTCTCACTCGCGTTTTGGCCTAGTTGCCGCTATACTGTTCACCCACGGGCGATTGGCGCAACGGTTAGCGCAGGTGCTTTACACGCACAAGGCTGGGGGTTCGAATCCCTCATCGCCCACCATAGAACGACAACGCGGGGGTCACGGCGCCCCCGCGTTTTTGTTTAAATTGCGCGGATTCGAACCCCGTTCGGGGTGCGGAGCTGAGGAAACGGCGCGAGCCGTTTTCCAGCGCAGCCCGCAAGGCGCGCGAGCGCCGCGGCGGGAGGAGGGCGGCGCCAGCCGCCCGGCGAATCCCTCATCGCCCACCCATGTTTTTGAACGCGGGGGCAGAGAGTGCCCTCGCATTTTTGTTTATGATGGTGAGGACGAACCTGCATCGCGAGAAAGGCTGCCATGAGCGACTTCGACCTCTCGAACTATCCCGTCCTGCCGTGCGAACCCACGGGTGGGCTGCACGACAAGCTCGCCCGCGTGAAATACGTCTTCACCGACCTCGACGCCACTATGCTGGCGCCTGGCTCCTGCGCCCTCTCGGACAACGACGGCAACCCGTCAACCACACTCGTCGAGGCCATCGTCGCCCTCAAGCGCGCCGGTATCGAGATCATCCCGTGTTCCGGCCGTGCCCGCGTGATGATGCACGAGGACTCCCGCATCCTCGGTTTCAACTCTTACATCGGCGAGATGGGCGGCCTGCTCATGCTCGACTTGAAGGCGAACCGGTGGGAGTACTTTACCGGCGACATGCCCTACGACCCCGATTGCGGCCTCACACCGCATCAGGTCATCGAGCGGGCAGGCGTGTGCCAGGGCATCATCGATCGCTGGCCGGGGCGCATCGAGTACCACAACGACATGGCCAACGGCATCAAGTACCGCGAGGTCACCGTCGGCATGCGCGGCGAGGTGCCGGACGATCAGGCACAGGCGATGATCGACGTCGCCGGGCTCGGTCTCGTGTGGGGCAACAACGGCTATCTCACCCACGTGTCCAAGCCCACCACCCTCGACCTCGGCGAGGACGGTCCCGGTCGCGCCTTCAACATCATGCCCGCCGGCCTCAACAAGGGCCGCGGCATCGAGCGCTTTTGCGAGCTGTGCGGCATCGACCGCTCCGAGACCCTCGCCATCGGCGATTCCGAGTCCGACTTCCTCGCCGCCCCCTACGTGGGGACCTTCGTGTGCGTGGAAAATGCGCTCAAGGACCCGGCTGCGCCCGCGCTCATCGAGGAGAACGACAACGTCTACATCACGCGCGGCAAAGTCGTCGAGGGTTGGATCGCGATGGCGAACGCCCTGCTGGCGGCTAAGGCGTAGAAAGACCACGCGGGATTGCCCCGTATCGCGCAGGCGAAATATCACACGGTGCCGCTCCGCACGGTGGGCACGGCAAGAGGGGAGAGCGTTTGATGCTCGATAGCGAACGACCGATCGGTGTATTCGATTCCGGTTTGGGTGGGCTCACGGTGGCACGTTGCATCGCCGAGGCGCTGCCGCATGAATCGATCTATTACGTGGGTGACACCAAGCGCTGCCCGTATGGCGTGCGTTCCGAGGAGGAGGTCCGCTCGTTCGTCCTCCAGGCGGGGCGCTGGCTGGCCGAGCGCGACATCAAGATCATGGTGATCGCCTGCAACACCGCGACGGCGGCGGGTCTGCGCATCGCACAGCAGATCCTGCCCGTACCCGTGATCGGCGTGATCGCGCCCGGAGCGCGCGCCGCCATCAATTCGACCCGCACCCGCAAGGTCGGCGTGCTCGCCACGCCGCTCACCGTGCGTACCGGTGCCTATACGCGCGCCATTCAGGACTTGGACGCGGGCGTCGACGTGTATGGCTGCCCCGCTCCCAGCTTCGTCGAGATGGTCGAGCGTGAGCTTGCCACCGGGGCCCACCTGCAGGAGCGCTGGCTCCAAGACGGCGACATCTTCGACACGCCGGAGAACCGCGTGGAAGTGGAGCGCACGTTGGCGCCGATTGTCGATGGCGGGGCCAAGGTGGATACCGTGGTCTTGGGCTGCACGCATTTCCCGCTGCTTGCAGGACCCATTCGTCATGCGCTCGGCCCGGGCGTGCGCGTTGTGTCCTCTGCGGAGGAGACCACGCGTGAGCTCGAGGACATCTTGCGTCGCCGCGACCAGCTGGCGCCGGAGCCCGTCCGTCCCGAGCATCGCTTTGCCACCACGTCCGACAACATTGCCGAGTTTGCCGCGGCCGGCAGCTTCATCTTCGGTCAACCGCTCAAGAGCATCGAGCATATCGCACTCGACGAGCTTCGCGGGCTGTAGGGACCGCTGCGGGGACCGCCCCGTGGGCAAGACCGAGGCGGGCCGCGAACGTTGAGTGCCGTTCGCCCGTCAGCCTGAAGTCGGCTGCCCGCGTTTGGTGAGACCCCAACCCATATACGACTCACAGGTACGTGTCGCGCCATGCGCGCTCAGATCGAAAGGAACGAAATCCATGGACCGCATGCTCATCGACCGCTCATACGGCCGCGCAGCAAACGAGATGCGCCCCGTCAATCTCACCCGCGACGTCATGAAGAACGCACTGGGCTCCTGCCTGGTTGAATTCGGCGATACGAAGGTGCTATGCGCCGCCACGATCGAGGAGGGCGTGCCCGGCTGGCGCAAGGCGAGCCGCCAGGGTTGGGTCACTGCGGAGTACGCCATGCTTCCCGCGTCCACCAATCGTCGTACTCGTCGCGAGACGAATAGCCGCAAGGGCCGCTCCATGGAGATCGAGCGCCTGATCGGCCGCAGCCTGCGCACCGTGGTGAACATGAAGGCCCTCGGGGAGTGCACCGTCACCGTGGACTGCGACGTTATTCAGGCCGATGGCGGTACGCGCACGGCCAGCGTCACCGGCGCCTGGGTCGCGCTCCACGACGCGCTCATGGCCTGGGTGGAGGCGGGGAAGATCTCCCGTCTACCCCTCACCGGCCAGGTCGCCGCCGTTTCCATGGGCCTCGTGGACGGCTGCGAGCTGCTCGACCTCGATTATTCCGAGGACAGCCATGCCGAGATCGACATGAACCTCGTCGCCACGGATTCCGGTCAGATCATCGAGATCCAGGGCACCGGAGAGCAGACGCCTTTCGACCGCGCGCGCCTCAACCGGCTGATCGACCTCGGGGAGCTCGGCATACGGGAGCTCATCGACCTGCAGAACGACGTGACGGCCTTCCGCGACTGAGGAATGCGGGGCGCCCAGGTTCCCACTCGACCCATCAGACGCCCGTCCGGGCGCACGTAAATCGACAGAGCACATGAGAGGACAGGAGGCGCACATGGCGCTGGATAAGATCGACATCGATACCCTCGACTCCGAGCGCACCATCGTGGTGGCGACGGGCAACGCCCACAAGCTCACGGAGATCGAGGCGATTCTGGGCGCGGTCCTGCCCGAGGTCCGCTTCGTCGCCCTGGGACAACTCGGGGACTTCGAGGACCCGGAGGAGAACGGGACGACCTTCGTGGAGAACGCCATCATCAAGGCCGAGGCCGCCGTCGCGGCGACGGGGCTCGCCGCTATCGCCGACGACTCCGGCCTCGTGGTCGATGCGCTCGACGGAGAACCTGGCGTCTATTCCGCCCGCTATGCCGGCGTTCACGGTGACGATGCCGCGAACAATGCCAAGCTCCTGAGGAATCTCGGTGATACGCCGGATGTGGAGCGCACCGCACGGTTCATGAGCGTCATCGCCCTCATCGAGCCCTCGGGTGCCGTCCTCACCGGCACGGGAGCCTGCGAGGGTACTATCGGCCATGAGGGCCGCGGTGACCACGGCTTCGGCTACGACCCGCTGTTCCTGCCGGACGACACGCCCGGCAAGACCATGGCCGAGCTCATGCCAGAGGAGAAGAACGCCATCAGCCATAGGTTCCACGCGTTGCAGGACCTCTCGCGCCAGCTCGTCGGCTCGGCGGGCGACGCCGCGGCGGAGGGCCGCTGACGTGCGCGCCGTCGTCCAGCGCGTGTCTCATGCCCGTGTGAGCATTGGCGGCGAGCTCGTGGGGTCCATACGCCGCGGGTACCTCATCTTGCTCGGCGTTGGTCATGCCGACACGCGTGAGACTGCCGAGAAGCTCTGGGGCAAGATCTTTGCCCTGCGCATCAACGATGACGCGGAAGGCAAGACCAACCTCGCCCTCGACGATGTAGCGGGCGAGGTTCTCGTCGTGTCGCAGTTCACGCTGTTCGCCAACTGCAAAAAGGGCCGCCGCCCGTCCTTCACCGAGGCCGCGCCCCCGGCGCAAGCAACGGAGCTCTACGAGTACTTCGTCAGTCTCGCCCGAGCCGATGTGCCGCACGTCGCGACAGGCCGCTTTGGAGCCAACATGCAGGTGGAACTCGTCAACGACGGCCCCTTCACCATCGTCCTCGACACCGACGAGCTGTAACTCGCAAGACGAATCGACACCCACCCCGGCACACCGATTGCCGGGATTGCCTATGCCCACCGGGAGATTGCCTATGGAAAACATCCTTTTCGCAAGTCCAAAGGGACGAACGTCATAGGCAATCTCCCCCGTGCCATAGGCAATGTTGTGCCCATGGCCGGCGTGACCTTGAGGGACACGCCGTCTCCCTGCTATACTTCCAGCGTTTGTATATTTTGGGTGCAATCTGTACTTTTGCGCCCCAACGGAGGCTATAGCATGGAAGAGCTGGAAGTTAACCACGTCGCGGAGATTCAGGATGCGCTTGCTGGAATGGTCGGCGACCGTGTGAAGGTTAAGGCCAACATGGGCCGAACCCGCGTTATCGAGCGCATGGGCGTCATCAAGGGCGTGCACCCTGCCGTGTTCATCATCGAGGTCGACGAGCGTCGTGGTCGCAAGTCCCGCCAGTCGTATCAGTACGTCGACGTGCTCACGGGTACGGTCGAGCTGTTCGACCCCGAGAGCGGCGAGCACATCTTCACCCCGCTTGGCACGCAGCTCGAGGAGCACTAGATGTCGGCGACCGGTCAAATGACGGGCACTGTGCCCAACCCGGCGTTCGACCCGTATCGCGCAACCGCTCGTGCGCAGGGCACCATAGCCCCGCAGGGCCGGTTCATGCTTATCACCGCGCCCGCCAAGATCAATCTGTACTTGGGGGTTCATGAGGGCACTGGCGAAGACGGCTACCACCGTGTCGATACGGTCATGACGACGCTCGACCTCACGGACACCTTGGCCATCGCGCCGTCCGATCGCCTCATGGTCAAGACGGTGCCCGAGGCCGATTTTCCGCAGGAGAGCAACACCGCCTACAAGGCCGCAGTCGCGATGGGCAAGGCGTTCGATCGCGAACCGAACTTCGCCATCCTCATTGACAAGCATATTCCCATCCGCGCAGGACTCGGTGGTCCGTCCACCGACGCCGCTGCGACTATCATGGGTATCTGCCGCTATTGGGGTGTTGACCCGCGTGATGAACGCATCGATGCCGTGGCTCGTTCCATCGGCGCCGATGTGCCGTTCTTCCTCTACGGGCCACCCGCCCACCTGGATGGACGCGGAGATCGCATGAGCGAGTTGTTCCGCCCGCTCACCGGCACTCCTGTGGCTCTGGTCAAACCCATGACGGGTGGCGTGTCCACGGTCGAGGCATACCGCCGATTCGACGAGGCCCCCGTTGCGGCCAGCCCGCTCGAGCCCATGCTCGAGGCGATGCGGTCCCACGACGAACAGGCCATCTTCGAGCATGTCTCGAACAACCTTGCACCGATCGCGCGCGAACTGTGCCCCCAGATCGGCGAGATCGTGGACTGGATGCGCGAGCAGCCCGACGTCCGCGCGGTCGATGTCTGCGGTTCCGGCGCGACCGTCTTTGCCGTGTGCAACACGCAGATGGCGGCCGAAAAGATTGGCATCGCGGCCATGAAGGAGCATGGTTGGTGGGCGCAAGCTGCGAAGATGGAAAAAACTGGACCAATTATCGCTGTGGGCTAGATTTTCATCCGAGGCTTTGATACTATAGCGAAGATTCGGGTTGTGGCTCAGCTTGGTAGAGCACCGCGTTCGGGACGCGGGGGTCGCTGGTTCAAATCCAGTCAACCCGACCATCGATTTTTACAGGGTCGCCTTCGGGCGGCCCTGTTGCGTAAGGGGCTCTGCGAATGCTGGCATATGGCAAGAAGCGTGCAAGGCCCCATAGATTGTCTAGAAGCCGTTTACCGAGTCCTTACGAAGGGCCTCGATCGCCCGTGTAAAATAGGCGGATGTTGTGCAGAGCCATGGCGGCGGGTTATACTCATTCGAGCTGTAACGCGCACGGTGTTTCGTCGTTCACGCCAAACGGAAAGTTTCTGGGAGGAAATGTATGTTCCCTAAAGGTTTTGAGTGGGTTGTCATCCTGATCGTCGCCCTGCTGATCTTCGGTCCCAAGAACCTGCCTAAACTCGGCAAGTCCCTGGGCAAGACCGTCAAGAACATCCGTGAGGGCATGTCTGGCGAGGAGTCCACCACCGAGGACGCCGAAGTCGTCGAGGAGGACGACGAGGTCGCCCAGCTCGAGGCTCAGCTCGCCGAGGCCAAGGCCAAGAAGGAAGCCGCTGCCAAGGACGCCGAGTAACCCGCTCGCAAAAGGGTTGATCGCGGCCGGTTGACCCGCTTTGGGTTCACCGGTCGCTTTGCTGTTATTCTGCACAATAAGAAGAGGAGTTCGACGCATGGATGCAAGCCAGATCGTACTGACCGCCGAAGGCCGCAAGAAGCTCGAAGAGGAGCTCGCCTATCTCGAGGGTGAGAAGGCCAAGGAGATCGTCGAGCACATCAAAGAGGCCCGTGCGTTCGGCGACCTTTCCGAGAATGCCGAGTACGATGCGGCCAAGGAAGACCAGGCCCGCAACGCCGCCCGTATCGCCGAGATTCGCGCCACACTCGCCAACGCTCAGGACGCCGTCGCCGGCTCCAATGCGATCGTCTCCATTGGCAGCATCGTGACGCTGATTGACGGCGACGGCGAGGTCTCCGACTTCACCATCGTCGGTACCACCGAGACCAACGTGCTTGAGCACAAGATTTCCAACGAGTCTCCGGTCGGCCGTGCCATCATCGGTCATGCCGAGGGCGAGAGCGTTGAGGTCGTGCTTGCATCTGGCAAGAAGCGCGTTTTCACCATCGCCAAGATCACGCGCTAGGGTTCGCGCTCCGTATTTCCGGTAGAACCCTAGCGCTCGTTCCGCTCCCTGGCGCCTCATGGCGCTGGGGGGCGGTTTTCGTTTACGTTGCTTATGGCGGGGACGATGTCCGCGTCTCCCGTTGACCATCACTGTCCGACGGACCCGATTCCGTCGTATGAGAGGAGCTGTTCGCATGGCCGAGAACCTCGTTGCCACCGAGGCCGTCAACACGCTGAATGACGAGCGAGCCCGCCGTCTCGCCGACCGCGCCGCCCTGTACGCCGCCGGCAAGAACCCCTATCCCGAGCACTCCAGCGTGACCGACCACGCGGCCGATTTGCTCGAGCGCTACGAGGGGCTTGCCAATGAGGAGTTTGCTCCCGAGGTCGTCACCATTGGCGGCCGCGTGGTCGCCAAGCGCGGCCAGGGCAAGATCATGTTCATCGTCGTGCGCGACCCCTCCGCCGATATCCAGCTTTTCTGCCGCGTGAACGATGTGGAGGAGGAGTCCTGGGAGGTGCTGAAGGAGCTCGACCTCGGCGATATCGTCCAGGCGACCGGCCAGGTGACCCGCACCAAGCGCGGCGAGCTCTCCGTCGCCCCGCGCACGGCGCAGCTGCTCTCCAAGGCCGTGCGTCCGCTGCCCGAGAAGTTCCACGGTCTCTCCGACAAGGAAACCAGGTATCGCCAGCGTTATGTCGACCTCATCGTGAACGAGGGTGTGCGCGAGACCTTCCGCAAGCGCTCCGCCATCGTCTCCGCGTTCCGTCGCTACATGGAGGACAACGGCTACATGGAGGTCGAGACCCCCATCCTGCAGTCCATCCAAGGCGGCGCCACCGCCAAGCCGTTCATCACGCACTTCAACGCGCTCAACCAGGAGAACTACCTGCGTATTGCCACCGAGCTGCACCTCAAGCGCCTGCTCGTGGGCGGCTACGAGCGCGTGTTCGAGATCGGCCGCATCTTCCGCAACGAGGGCATGGACCTCACCCACAACCCTGAGTTCACCACCATGGAGGCCTACCGCGCCTACTCCGATCTCGAGGGCATGAAGGAGCTCGCCGAGGGCGTCATCAAGGCCGCCGCGCGCGCCATCGGCCTCGAGGGCATGATCGACTACCAGGGCCAGGCCATCGATTTGTTCTCCCCGTGGCCGTCTCGCCCCATGACCGACGTCGTGTCCGAGGTCCTCGGCCGCGAGGTCACCATCGACACTCCCGTCGAGGAGCTCCGTGCCGCCTGCGACGAGCACGACATCGAGTACAAGCCCGAGTGGACCGCCGGTAAGCTCATCGCCGAGCTCTTCGACGAGCTGGGCGAGGCCATCCTCATCAACCCGACCTTCGTCGTGGATTACCCGGTCGAGGTGTCCCCGCTGGCCAAGCGCCACGAGGACGACCCGCGTCTCACGCACCGCTTCGAGCTGTTCATCGCCGCGCACGAGTACGCCAACGCGTTCTCCGAGCTCAACGACCCGGTCGATCAGGCCGAGCGCTTCGCCGCGCAGATGGAGGAGAAGGCCGGAGGCGACGATGAGGCCATGGAGTACGACGAGGATTACGTGCGCGCCCTCGAGTACGGTATGCCCCCGGCGGGCGGCATCGGCATCGGCATCGACCGCGTGGTCATGCTGCTCACCAACTCCACGTCCATCCGCGACGTCCTGCTGTTCCCGCACATGAAGCCCGAGAAGGGCTCCAAGTCCGGCGCCGCTGCCGCCAAGGCCGCCCAGATGGCCGAGGCCGCGGGCGCCGCGAGTCCGTTCCTCACACCCATGAAGCCCACGGTCGACTACTCCAAGGTGGTCGTCGAGCCGCTGTTCGAGGACTTCGTCGACTTCGACACCTTCGCCAAGAGCGACTTCCGCGCCGTGAAGGTCAAGGACTGCGTCGCCGTGCCCAAGTCCAAGAAGCTGCTGAACTTCACCCTGGACGACGGTACCGGCACCGACCGCACTATCCTGTCCGGCATCCACGACTACTACGAGCCGGAGGACCTGATCGGCAAGACGCTCATCGCCATCACCAACCTGCCCCCGCGCAAGATGATGGGCATCCCGAGCTGCGGCATGATCATCTCCGCTGTCCATGCCGAGGCAGAGGGCGACGAGACCCCCGAGCGCCTCAACGTGCTGATCGTGGATGACAGCATCCCCGCCGGCGCCAAGCTGTACTAGGCTTTCCCAGGCACCCGATCTTGCCGTTCAAGCGGGGGCGCGCCACCCTAAGGTGTACGCGCCCCCGCTTTCGCGTCAATATCGGGCACTTGGAAAACCCTAGCTTCGCACGGGGCACCCCGCCTTCGGGTTTAATCGTCGGGCGCCGCACGCAAGGCGTGCGCCCTCCTCTTTCGCACGAAATGGTGCAGTTGGGGACGTACCCCAACTGCACCATTTTGTGAAAGGCTGTTCGAGCTGCTCGAGCGGCCTTTCGCTATGAAATGAGCTCCAGTGCTCGGTCGGGGGTGATGCATGCCTCGGGGAAGCGTTGCAGCAGCGGGGCATCGCGCGTGACGATGTAATCCGCTTGCGCGGATTCGCCCGATGCGAGAACCAGATTGTCTTCCAGGTCTCCGAACTTATCTCGCAGAGACCGCGCCATGGTGCATTCAAAAAGACCGAGGGGCGTTGGCGTGGCGAGCTCAAGGATGCGCTCGACGTATGCCCATGCGACGGGTTCGTATGATGGGCCCGCTTTGCCCTCACGCATATCCTGCTGTCGAAATCGCCTCGGCAGGATGTAGAACACGTCCTTTAGGGTGGTGGGGCAAACGAGCAGGGTCGTCTCGCTCAAGATGGCGGCCTCGAGCAAGCGCTCTGATGCGCCTGCGTCGACTTCGCTTCGCATGAAGTAGTCGATCCACACGTTGGTGTCGATTATCAGGCTGAGGTTTTTGCCGGATACACGCATCGGGCCTCCATCTCGCCGATCATGTCGTCGTACATCTCGTCGCGCAGCTGATGCCAGGTCTTTTCCCCTAACAGGTCGCCGGTGGGACCCGTGTAGCCGTGTTGACGTGCGGCCCTGATTGCCAAGCCGGCGCCGTCATGGATGAGAGATAGCTTCCTTTGTCGGTCTGCGTCTATATCGCATGCCTCGGCCTCCTTCATAAACGGGGGCACATCCTGGTGGTCACATAGATATGTCCAAAGCGCCCGAACGGCCTGGCTGGGGCTATAGCCGCACTGGCTCAAGACCGCGTCGCCTCCGACTTTTATCGAGCGTGCTAGGCGTGTGTTCATTTGCATTGTCGCTTCCATGGCTCCTCCTGACGCTATACGTATAGCATAAGTGTATCAGGTAACGGACCATACGCTTCGCCGTCTGCCGAGCGGTGAACGGTTTCGCGCCCGCCATAAGCTACTTAGCGTTACTATGTAGCTACTACCTAGTAAGGCAAAGTAGCTTTGCGGAAGAGCGGCTCAAGGCGGTGGTGCACATGTTGCGTTACATGCAGGCATTGGTAAAAGTCATGGTGAAGAATCCTGTTTTGTGGTTGGTTATCCTGGTGTGCCAACTCATGTTGGCGGCTCCGTTTATCAAAGGCGACGACACGATGGGCTACTTCCTGGGAGCGGAGCAGCTCGATACCGCGTTGCGAGAGAGGCGCAAGAGCATTGAGGAAGGTGCGTACGACTCCGCTCCGCCCGAGTTCCGCGAGCAGATGAAAGAGGAACTGAGCCTCATGACGCGGGCGAGCCTGACCGATGATCCGGCGGAGTACGCCCGTCTACGCGCCCAACTTCTCGCGAGTGACCTCGAATCATTCAGGGCGGGCAATCTGATCGGCCCCACCGAGAAGAGTCTCGAGTCGGAATACCAGTTCTTCACCCTGCTCTCCCAGCAAGAAGACTCGCGCATATTCGAAACGTACCGCGAGGCTCCTGCGTTGTTCTATTTCGCTGCGGCATACAGCTCGCTTCCCCTGCTCATGTGGGTGTTGCCTTCGGTTGTGCTGGCGGTACTGCTCAACCGCTCGGTGAGTGGCAGATGCCTGCTCGCTCAAGCTCCCTTGGGGTGCTTTACCGCGATGGCGGGTCAGATCCTTGTGCTCTCGGTGCTCTCGGTAGGCGCAATCATCCTTATCGCCCTTCCCTCGTTCATTATCCCCATGCTCGTCAATGGTTTCGGCGAGGCGAGTTATCCAGTAGTGAATGTGTTGGGCGAGGCCCAGACAGCGGTGCGCGAATGGTCGGTGGGAGAAATTGTTCCCCGTGCCCTACTAATGCTGCTTCTAGCGGCCATGTTTTCCACGCTTCTCACTCATGCGATAGCCCGTGTCGTGCCGAGGCGAATCTTGTTTGTCGCCCCTGTGACGGTTTGCTTGCTCCTGGCTTGGCCGATGGTCGAGGCGTATATGGCGATGGGGTCGCTCCCCGGCGTCGAAAGCGTGAATAATGAATCTGCCATGCTCGAGGTAATCGCGCCATACAATCCGCTTTCATATTTGAACGACTTTATGGACGTGGCGGGTCGTGCGAACTATTGGCCCAATCAGGTTCAGCTGAACGACGAGCGCCTTACGCTTGGATTGGCGGCTGTCGTACTGTTGGGGTGGGCGTTCGTGGCCCTTGCAATTGCCTTTGGCGCTGTCGCTGTGCGAGGCCGGGCGCTTGCTCGCAAGGATGCCCACCGCCCCGCTTCGTCCGGTAGCGGCATGGTCGTCCAGGGAGTCTTGTTATCATACGGAACCCATGTGGTGATTGACAACGCCTCATGCGAGCTGCCCCCGGGCACGATCACGGGACTCATAGCGCCGAATGGCAAGGGCAAGACGACGTTGCTCGAGGCCATGGTGGCGTTGAGCGGGACGCGACGTGCGGGAAGCGTGCATGCCAACGGCATTGCATCGGCGCAAGCGGCGTTTCGCAGGCTGGTGCTGTACGTTCCCTGCGATGCAGGACTGCTGTACCCCAACCTTTCGGCGGCGGACCATATCAAGCTCGCCGCAGCACTGTGGCCCGATAAGGTGGACACGCGCAAGCTCATCGAGCTGTGCGGTCTTACGGGTTATCTCAACAAGCCCGTCCGCGCGTATTCCTCGGGCATGAAGCAGCAGTTGGCGCTTGCGGTGGCGTACTGTACGGGTGTTCGTTATCTGGTGCTTGACGAGCCCATGAACGCATTGGACCCTGGTAACGTGGCGCTCAATACGTACATCATGAAGCGCTTGGCGTTGCAGGGAATGAGCATCTTACTCTCATCGCATATTCTGTCCAACCTCGACGAACTCTGCGATACCATGCTGGCCATCAAAGACGGCTCGCTCATTCGTGCTGCACTCGATGCGGAGAGCGGGGGCGCGCGAGAGGTGTACGAGCGGTTGTTTGGAATGCCTCGCACATACGGGAGCGAAGGGAAGGATGGCACTCCATGACCTCATCGCAGATGTTGAAAGGCGTGCTCGAGGGGTGCGTGCTGGCGCTTGTCGGGCGAGGGGAGACCTACGGGTACGAGCTTGTGGGCACACTTGCATCGTGCGGGCTTTCGGGTATTGCCGAGGGCACTCTGTACCCGCTGCTCATGCGCCTGGAAAAGAAGGGCTTCATCTCCTCGACGTACCGCGAGTCCGAGATGGGCCCGCGTCGCAAGTACTACCGCATCACGCCCGAGGGCGCGGCGGAGATCGACGCGTTCGCCGAGGAGTTCGCGAAGCTGTCCGACGTGGTGGAGAGCGTACTGGGGGAGGAGCCCGGCAGCGCAGCTGGGAAAGCGCTCGGCAGCGTGTCCAGGCCAACATTCGAAATGAGCGAGAGTATCGAGGAGAAGGCGGGGAAGACCCATGCGTGAGACCATCATCACCCTGCGTGTGCGCAATGCAAAGCTCGAGTGCGCCTTGGCATCCAAGTCGGCGCAAAACGCGATTCGGCGCATCCGGACCGAGCTCACCCGCCGTGGCCTCACCACGGCTCAACGCGAGGGCATCTTGCACGACAATCTGCTCATGCTGGCGGAGTGCGAGTCCTCGGGCGGCGATCCAGTCGAAATGCTGCTGGGCACCGCCAGCGTGTCGTCCTTCGATGCGGCGATCAACGCGTTTTGTGACGGCGTCGCGCCCGAGTGTCCGCGGCTGCCTACGGCGCTCGTCGTCGTGAGGTTTTTCGCCCTGATGCTCGTAGCGCTTGCCGTGGTGCTCGCCGCGCACTTGGCGTACCGGGTTGGCAGCAAACCCCCGGGAGGCTGGCTGCCCTGGTACATGGTGAATCTGCGGACCTTCGACATGCTTATGTTCAACATGGAGGTCGTCCTGGTGGCGACAGTCTTTCTTATCGTGCAAATCGTCTCAGCACGTGCTCGCCGTAATCCATGGCCGCATGCGTTGCCTGCAGTTGCGGCACCTTTACTGCATGCATTGCTCATGTGGTATACGTCAGTAGTCGGCGTCATCACGCTGCCCGGAGGTGTCATCATCTTCAATCCTCTCGTATTGGATTCCATCGCTCCGATTGTCCAGGCGCAGGCTTCGATGCGAGCGATGTTACCGGGGGAATTTGGCTCAATTGTGTATACGAGTGACCAGCCGTGGATGAACGTCAACTACCTCATTTTATTTGCAGCGATTGCAATCGTGCTTGTCTTGAGCGCACTCGTTGTATACCTCATCGAGTCGCGCAATCCACGTACGTAGTCCGTTCATCGTGGCACATGCACGCCAAAGCGCGCTAAAGGGGCACGTCCCCCTTTGGCGCGCGGTCGTCCCATGCGGCTGTCGGAACATTGATACCGTCGATTTCTCACAGAAAACGGCCTAAAACTGTGAGGAATCAGGGGTTTCAACGTACGCGAGGAGATTCCGCTGCCGCCGTCTAGCGACATCATGGAAGCGTCTGCGGGCGCGTGCTGGTTTGGCGCGTTGATCTTTGGGAATATACAAAACCGTATGTGAAGTATTCACTGACGTTGTTCCAAGGAGGCACCATGGACTACAAGATCACCGGTTACGAACCAGCCAAGCTATTCCATTACTTCGAGGAGATCAGCGCTATCCCGCGCGGCTCCGGCAATGAGAAGGGCATCAGCGATTACCTGGTGGCGTTCGCCAAAGACCGCGACCTATGGGTGTACCAGGACGACGTATATAACGTGATTATCAAGAAGCCCGCCTCCGCAGGCGCCGAGGACAAACCCGCCGTAATGCTGCAGGGCCACATCGATATGGTGTGCGACAAGCTCGGGTCCGTCGAGCACGATTTCGAGAAGGACGGCATCGACCTGGTTGTCAAAGACGGCATCCTTACTGCCAACGGCACCACGCTCGGTGCCGACAACGGTATCGCCGTCGCCCTCATGCTCACCGTGCTCGATGATGATGCGCTTGCCCATCCGGCACTTGAGTGCGTCTTTACCACCGATGAGGAGTCCGGCCTCGTGGGCGCCGAGACCCTCGACAAGTCCCAGATCGACGCTCGCATCATGATCAACCTCGACTCCGAGGAGGAGGGCGTTGCCACCGTGAGCTGCGCCGGCGGCGTCGTGGTCACCTACACCCGTCCCATCACGCGCGAGCACAAGTCCGGCAGCACCCTCACGCTCGAGATCTCCGGCCTGTTGGGCGGTCACTCCGGTGCTGATATCCACCTTGAGCGCGGCAACGGCAACCTCATCATGGCCCGCATCGTCGAGCGCCTCATGGCTGCCGGCGAACCCGCCCTCGTGAGCTTCAACGGCGGTACCAAGGACAACGCCATCAACCGCGAATGCAAGGCGGTCCTTGTCTACAAAGATCACGCCGCCGCCGAGGCGGGCGCCGAACTTGCCCGGAGCATCGCCGATGCCGTCTCCGCGGAGCTCGAGGTCTACGACCCCGGCTTCTCCTGCGCCCTCGCCATCGCCGACGACGCCGAGGTCGAGGCCATCAACGAGGACACGGCGCTCGCCTTCGTGCGCACCCTTCGCCTCGCGCCCAACGGCGTGATGCGCCGCAACCTCGCGGCGGGCGGTGCCGTGGACGTTTCTTCCAACATCGGCGTGGTCGCCACTTCCGACGACGAGGCCACGATTCTGCTGTCCCCGCGTTCCTCCATCACTTCCCTGCAGGAGGAGTTCAAGGACCGCCTGCAGACGCTCGCCGACGTTCTGGGCTTCGACGCCAAGTTCGAGTACGAGTATCCGGGCTGGAGCTATGCCGAGCACTCGCCCGTGCGCGACGTTTTCCTCGAGAGCTACCGCACGTTGTTCGGCACCGAGCTGCGCATCGAGTCCATCCATGCCGGCCTTGAGTGCGGTCTGTTCGCCGAGGCCCTCGACGGGCTGGACGCCATTGCCGTGGGCCCAACCCTCAAGGACGTCCACACGCCCGACGAGAGCATGGAGCTCGCCTCCTCCGAGCGCTTCTACACGTTGCTCGTCGACGTGCTCAAGCGCCTCGCCGCGTAGCGCGGATTTTCAGTTTGGGACGTATTCCAGTTGCAACAGAAGAGGACGTCCCTACCAACTTCATCATCGCGCCTCCGGTAAGCCCACGGGCTACCGGAGGCGTTGATTCGTTTGGCGTCATGTTGCGCGGCTCCAAAAGGAACGGTGCTCGCGCAAATGGGCTCGCCCCCCGTTGATCTTGAGGTTTCGTTACGAAGCGCGTTGCGTCCGTGTGTGTCACTTCAACGATTGAGCTGCTATCGGGTATGATGGTGAACCTTAAAGGGTACAGACCAAAACTAATACGTCTGAGATAGCACGTAAGAGGTACACGCATGTTGGATCGATTCACCGACCGCGCACGCAAGGTCATGTCACTTGCGAAAGAGGAGGCCAAGTCCCTCAAGACCACCAAGGTCGGCACCGAGCACCTGCTGCTCGCGCTCGCCAAGGAGCAAGAGGGCATTGCCGCCGAGGCCCTGCGCGACCTCGAGATCACGTACGATGACGTCCTGGAGCAGCTTAAGGAAATCCGCAGTTCGAAGGCGGATGAGCAGGAGACCGAGGATGCCAAGCTCGCGTTCACGCCGCTTGTGATCTCGGTTATGGAAAAGAGCTTCCGCCTGGCGCGCGAGAACAACCAGACCTATGTTTCCACGGAGCACCTGCTGCTCGCCATTGTGAGCGAGGGCGACGGCGTCGCGATGGACATCTTGCGCCGTTTGGGCGTTTCCGCCGCGAGTGTGCGCACCGCTGTGGAAAAGCTCACGTCAAACGACCAAGGCAAACAGCGCCCCCTTGCGGGCGCCGGTTCCGGTCGCCCGGGCGCGGGGGCTGCCGTTTTTTGGCGGAGGAGCGCAGGGGCAGGCGGGCGGCAAGACCGAAAGCACGCTCAAGCAGTTCGGGACCAACCTCACCGAGGAAGCGCGCGCCGGCAAGCTCGATCCGGTCATCGGGCGCGAAAAGGAGATCTCCCGCATGATGGAGATCTTGTCCCGCCGAACCAAAAACAACCCGCTCATTCTGGGTGATCCGGGCGTGGGCAAGACCGCGATCGTCGAGGGGCTGGCACAGGAGATCGCGGCGGGCAACGTGCCCGAGAACCTTATGAACCAGAACGTCTGGACGCTCGACCTGCCCGGGCTCGTCGCCGGCGCCAAGTATCGCGGTGAGTTCGAGGAGCGCCTTAAGAACGTGATCGCCGAGGCAACCGAGGCGGACGACATCATCCTGTTCATCGATGAGATGCACACGCTCATCGGCGCGGGTTCGGCGGAGGGCTCCATCGACGCAAGCTCCATGCTCAAGCCTGTGCTCGCCCGCGGCGCCTTCCAGATCATCGGTGCTACCACGGCCGAGGAGTTCCGCAAGTACCTCGCCAAGGATCCTGCTTTCGAGCGCCGTTTCCAGGCGATTGATGTGGATGAGCCGAGCGTCGAGGACACGGTGGCGATTCTCGCCAAACTCGCCCCCAAATACGAAGAGCATCATCATGTTCGGTACACGACCGCGGCACTCGAGGCGGCCGCGAGCCTGTCTAACCGCTACGTCCAAGACCGCTTCCTGCCCGATAAGGCGATTGACCTCATGGACGAGGCCGGCGCCCGCGCGCGCATTGCCCGCAACAAGGCCCCCGAGGCGGTTCGCGAGGCGGAGGCGCGCGTTGCCGAGCTCAGGGCGGGCATGGATGAGGCGACCGCTGCCGACGACATGAACAAGGCCGCAGAGCTCAAGGAGCGAATGCAGGCTGCTGAGATTGCCCTGGGCGAGGCCCGCGCCGCTTGGACTGCGGAGCTCGACGCGAGCCCCATCGTCATCGATGTGCCGCAGATCGCCGACATCGTGTCCGTGACTTCGGGCGTTCCCGTCTCGTCGCTCACCGAGGACGAGAGTCGTCGCCTGCTTGCGTGCGAGAGCGCCCTCAAGACGCGCATCATCGGCCAGGACGAGGCCGTTGCCGCCGTCGCAAAGGCCATTCGCCGCAGTCGCAGCCCGCTCAAGGACCCCCGCCGCCCGGGCGGCTCGTTCATCTTCCTCGGCCCCACGGGCACGGGCAAGACCGAGCTCGCCAAGACGCTCGCCGAATATCTGTTCGGCAGCAAGGATGCACTCATCAGCTTCGATATGTCCGAGTTCGGCAGCCAGTACGAGGTCTCCAAGCTCATCGGTTCGCCTCCCGGCTATGTGGGCCACGAGGAGGGCGGCCAACTCACCAAGGCAGTCCGCCGCAGCCCGTACTCGGTCGTCCTGTTCGACGAGATCGAGAAGGCGCACCCGGACATCTTCAACATACTGCTGCAGGTGCTCGATGAGGGACGCCTCACCGATAGCCAGGGCAAGACGGTGGACTTCCGCAATACGGTCGTCATCATGACGAGCAACGTCGGCGCACGCGAGATCGCGCAGGACGCGAGCGTGGGCTTTGGCACCACGGGCGAGGCCGGTCTCACCGCCAACGAGATCAAGAGCCGGGCGATGGGCGAGCTCAAGCGTTTGTTCCGGCCTGAGTTCATCAATCGCGTGGACGACATCGTGGTATTCCAAAAGCTGCAGGGCGAGAGCCTGACGCGCATCGCCGAGCTGCTCGTTGCCGACCTGCGCGAACGTCTGATTGCCAACGGCATGAACATCGTGCTCACCGACGAGGCGCTCGACAAGATCGTGCGCGAGGGTACCGATCTGTCCAACGGGGCCCGTCCGCTGCGCCGCGCCATCCAGCGGCTGATTGAGGATCCGCTCTCCGAGGAGCTGCTGGCGGGGGAGTGGAATGCCGGTGACACGGTGCTCTGCGATGTGGCGGATGGCAAGTTCGTGTTCAGCCATACGACGGGCGAGATCCCCGCACCCCGTGCGGTTGGCGCGTTGGGTGCCGGTTTTGGACCTTCCGCTCCGCGTCGCGCCACGAGTGCTCCGCGCAAGACCAATAGCGCCGGTGGCCTCACCAGCGTCGGCGCGGGCGCGCAGTAAACGCAAGGATGCGATTTGGACCCGTGTGCCAAAGGGGTGTTCCCCAAAGGCGCACGGGTCCAGTTTTTCGCGCTGAGTAGCTTTTCTGCAAATCCTTCGGACACTGCGCGATTCATGCGACAATGGGACAAGCGTGTAATCGAGGAGGTTCGTCGTGGAACAGAAGAGCACAGAAGATCGCATGAAGGAGGCCGTACGCCTCACTGCGCCCGGTCAGCCGCTGCGCACCGCGCTCGACATGATCATCGCGGGTCACATCGGCGCCCTTATCTGCGTGGGCGACACTGAGGCCGTCCTCGCCGCCGGCAACGATGGGTTCCCGCTCAACATCTCCTTCACGAGCAACCGCCTGTTCGAGCTTTCCAAGATGGACGGTGCCATCGTCATCGACGGTGGGCTCAACAAGATCCTGCGCGCCAACTTTCACCTCAATCCCGATCCGTCGCTCGCCACGAGTGAGACGGGCATGCGTCATCGTACCGCCGCACGCATGAGCGTGCTCACCAACGCTACGGTCATCTCGGTCTCCGAGCGCCGCGGCGTGGTGAATGTGTACGTTGACGGCCGCTCCTACCAGATTCAGCCCGTCACCGAGATCATGAGCTCGGTCAATCAGCTCGTGTCCACGCTCCAGACCACGCGCTCCTCGCTCGACCGTGCGCTGCTCCGCTTGACCGCCCTCGAGTTGGACGACTACGTCACCCTTGCTGACATCACGAGCATCTTCTCCAGCTTCGAGATCATGGAGCAAGCGAAGGTCGAGCTCCAAAGCTGCATCACCAAGCTCGGCAACCAGGGCAAGCTCGTGCAGATGCAGCTCGAGCAGCTCGCCGGCGCAAGCATGGAGACCGAATACAACCTGATGATCCGCGACTACGCCGCCGATGCTTCCGAGGAGAACAGCGAGCGGATCCGCGTGATGTTCTCCGACATGTCGGCCCAGGACCTTACGAGCCCCAGCAAAGTCGCCGCCGCTCTGGGGTACGAGGACCTCGACGAGGATTCCGTTATGTCGCCGCTGGGGCTGCGTACGCTTTCCCGTGTCTCGGTTGTTCGCGACGGCGTTGCGGAGCGGATCGTGGACGAGTACGGCTCGCTGCAGGACCTCATGGACGACATCAAGAAGGACCCTGACCGCCTGGGAAGCTTTGGCGTGAACAACCCTGCCATTCTCGCGGACTCGCTCGCGCGCATGCATGGCGGAAAGCGCGAACCGTAACACGATACCTTGGACGAGGCGGCGCGGCTTTGCGCCGCTTTGCATGTAGGGGGATGCATGGATACAAATACGCGCGCCCGCGGCTGCGCCATCATCGTCGCCGGCGGGTCCGGCACGCGGTTTGGAAACCCGGGCGGCAAGCTGTTGATTGATGTGGCGGGAAAGCCACTGATCACCTGGACGCTCGAGGCGTTCGATGCCGCAAGCCGGGTCGAGCGCATCGTCGTGGTATGCCCACCCGAGAAGACGGATGAGATGAATCGGGCGGCCGTCGCGCCGTTCGGATTCGCGACGCCCATCGCATTCGCGCCCTCTGGCGCTGAGCGGCAAGACTCCACGCGTAACGGTTTGGACTCTGTTCCCACAGACTGCGATATCGTTTTGGTGCACGATGCCGCCCGCCCGTTGATCCTCCCGGAGACGATCGATGCGGCGATCGACGCGCTGGTATCCGCCGATCAGGCCCCAGCATTCGGCGACCCGGGTGGGAACGTTTCTGGCAAACGCGAGCTTGGAGCAGACTGCGCACTCCATGGTGATGCGCCCAGTCCGACTCGGTGCGAGGACGCATCGATTAGCTCCATATCTGCCTCCGATGACCTTCATGCACTCGATGGCGTCGTGTGCGGCCAGCCCGCGGTCGATACCCTCAAGGTCATCGATGCAGGAGGGTGTTTTGTCGAAACTCCTCCTCGCGCTCAATTCTGGACGGTCCAGACCCCGCAGGTGTTCTGGGCCGATTCCCTGCGCCGCGCGTATGAGTGGGCCGATCGCACGGGCTTTGTGGGCACTGATGATTCGTCCTTGGTCGAGGGCATGGGCGGCCGTGTGCGCGGCTTCAAGGCTCCTCGCGACAACCTCAAGGTGACGCTGCCCGAGGACCTTGCCCCAGTGGAGGCCGCCCTGCACGCCCGGCTTCAAGGCTGACCATCGTGATGCAGGTGCTTCCTTAGCGTTGAGTGCCGCATTCGGGAACGCATCTTGAGGTTTTTCGTACTGGATTTCGATTCCTTCGAGTAGAGCTTCTGTTTCCAAGACAAAAGCGCAGCTCGGCGTTGCTTGAAAACGCGGTCTATTCGGGCTTTTCCGAAAACGATACGAAAAAGCTCGAGAAGATGTCCGAGAAGGTGCCCAGTGGCCAGTCAATTCCGCGCTATGGGGCGAAAAGAGCGTTGCAGGGTATATGCTTAGCCCGTGCACACAGTTGGAACAGGGGGTCGCATGGCATCGAATCTGCGCATTGGGCATGGATATGATGTGCATCGGTTGGTTGAGGGCCGCCGCTGCATTATCGGCGGTGTGGATATCCCGCACAGCAAGGGGCTGCTCGGGCACAGCGATGCCGACGTGCTTGCCCACGCCCTGTCTGACGCTATCTTGGGAGCCTGCCGTGGAGGGGATATCGGTAAGCTATTCCCCGATACCGACCCGGCGTATGAGGGCGCGGACTCTTTGACGCTACTTTCCAAGGTGATGGAGTATGCGCGGCAGCTCGGATATGAGCTCGTAGATGCCGACTGCACCATCGCCTGCCAAGAACCCAAAATCGGCCCGCACCGCGAGGCTATGCGCGAGAACCTCGCTCGCGCCATCGGCTGTTCGGTAGAGAACATCGGCGTCAAGGCCACCACCACCGAAAAGCTCGGCTGGGAAGGCAAAGGCGAAGGCATCGGTGCCTGGTCCGTCTGCCTGCTGGAGCGATGTATCTAAAATGATTGCCCTTGGGCGATTCGCCATCTTGCTTTGCATCCTGAGCGGACCTATACCCGGCGGAGCGGAACTCCCCGCTTCTGCAAGGTCACCCGCTCGTATAGACTGTCACGTATACGGTTCCAAGGTCGCTCGGGGGCGTTTCATCCGCCGCGAGTTCCGCACGCAAAGCAGAGTCCAGCGGACTCTGCGTCTTGCGCAGGACTGTCCGAGCGCCGGATGAAACGCCCCCGAGCGACCCAGGAGGAGTTGCTTATGAAGATCTACAACAGCGCCACCCATCAAAAAGAAGAGTTCCGCCCCATCGAGGAGGGCAAGGTCCGCATGTACGTGTGCGGCCCCACTGTCTACGACAACATCCACATCGGCAACGCCCGCACGTTCATCAGCTTCGACGTGATTCGCCGCTGGCTCATCGCGAGTGGCTACGAGGTCACGTTCGCCCAGAACCTCACGGACGTCGACGATAAGATCATCAACCGCGCCAACGAGCAGGGCCGCACGGCCGAGGAGGTCGCGACTGAGTTCTCGGACAAGTTCATCGGTGTCATGCGCGCCGCCAACGTGCTCGACCCCGACGTGCGCCCCCGCGCCACCAAGGAAATCGGCGCGATGATTGGCATGATCAAGACGCTCATCGAGGGCGGCCACGCCTATGCGGCCGACAACGGCGACGTGTACTTCTCCGTCCGCAGCGATCCCGCGTATGGCGAGGTGTCCGGCCGCAACATCGATGACCTCATGGTCGGCGCCCGCATCGAAGAGAATGAGGACAAACGCGATCCGCTCGACTTCGCCTTGTGGAAGGCCGCCAAGCCCGGCGAGCCCAGCTGGAAGAGCCCCTGGGGCGAGGGCCGTCCCGGGTGGCACACCGAGTGCGCCGCGATGGTCCACCGCTATCTGGGCACCCCGATCGATATCCACGGCGGCGGCTCCGACCTCGCCTTCCCGCACCATGAGAACGAGTGCGCTCAGGCCACCTGCGCCTGGCACGAGGGTTTTGCCAACACCTGGATGCACACGGGTATGCTGCTCGTTGACGGCGAGAAAATGAGCAAGAGCCTGGGCAACTTCTTCACGCTGGCCGAGGTGCTCGAGAAGCACTCCGCTGCGGCCCTGCGCCTGCTCATGCTGCAGACCCACTACCGCAGCCCGCTCGACTTCTCCTGGGAGCGCCTCGAGGGCGCCGAGAACTCGCTCGCGCGTATCGCGGGCACGGTCCGCAACCTCAAGTGGGCTGCCGACCATGCCGAGGGTGAGCCGAATGCCGAGCTCGCCGAGGCCCTGACCGCCGCCATGAGCAAGGCTGCAGCCGATTACGAGGCCTGCATGGACGACGACTTCAACACGGCCGGGGCCGTCGCCGCGTACTTCCAGCTCGTGACCGAGGCGAACAAGTACCTTGAGCAGGCGGCTGGTGCTGTTGACGAGGACGCCTCCCGCGTGTGCGCTGCCGTGATCTCCGGCGCGCTCGCGCAGCTGGGCGTCGAGCTTCCCGTGATCGAGGAGCCGCTTCCGGTTGGCCTGCTTGGCGTGGCCGCTGGCCTTACGGGCTATACGGGAGACGATATTGACGAAGCCGCCGAGAAGATCCTCGAGGCCCGCGCCGCCGCTCGCGCCGCGAAGGACTGGGGCACCGCTGACGCCATCCGTGACCAGCTGCGCGACATGGGGCTGGCGATAGAGGATACCGCCTCCGGCTCCCGCATCAAACACCTCGCTTCCTAGGGCACCCCACCTTGCCCCTCACTCGTCGGTCGGCGCCCTAAGGCGTCCTCCCTCCTCCTTCGGGGCAATCTGGGGCACCCTAGGAAGCGAGGATTTGGGCACGCCGTCTTGCCCCTCACTCGTCGGGCGCCGCATCCGACCCCGGGTGCGGCGCTCGTGTGTAAATTGGGGATGGGTGCAGTTTTGCACGCCGGGATGTGACAATGTCGCTGAATGATTCATAGCGAAGGGGGCCGAGATGGCACAGGGGAAGCGCCCGCAAAGGGGCGGAGACTATCAGGGCAAACCGAAGCGCGTCAATGAGAGCCGCTCCAAGACGCCGCGTAGTCACGATCAGAAGTCCGCAGGGCAGCAGCGTCCCGTCAGGGCCCGCGGCCAGCAGTCCCGCGATGTCCAGCGAACCACGCAATCCCAGGCGGCTCCTCGACGCCGCGACGTCCATGTTGCAGAGGGGAACTACATCGAGGGCCGTCGCGCGGCATTCGAGGCGCTGCGCACGGGCTTTCCCATCAAGCGTGCCCTCATCGCCCAGGGAGTGGAGGGCGAACCGGCTATCCGTGAGTTGCTCGCGGGCCTTGGCGAGGCAGGCGTGAACGTCAAGAGCGTCCCCCGCGCACAGCTTGACGCCATCTCCAGTCACGGGGCGCATCAGGGTATCGTGTTCGAGGTGGGCAGGTTCCCCTACGCGGACCTTTCCGATATCATCGCCGCCGCCCCCGCCGACCGTCCGGCGCTCGTTGTGGTGCTCGACCATGTGACCGATGCCGGTAATTTCGGCGCCATCGTGCGTTCCGCCGAGGTCGTGGGTGCCTCTGGCGTCGTCATCCCCAACAAACGCGCTGCCGAGGTGACAGTCGCCACCTACAAGACGTCGGCTGGCGCGATCATGCACCTGCCGATCGCGCAGGTTCCCAACATAGCCCGCGCGCTCGAAGACCTCAAATCCGCTGGCTTTTGGGTCGGTGGTGCCACCGAGCATGCCACCGATGTGTGCTGGGATGCGCCATTCGAGGGCCGCGTGGCGCTCGTTATGGGATCGGAGGGCGATGGCATCTCGCGTCTGGTCCTCGACACGTGCGACTTCACCACTAAGCTCCCCCAACTCGGTCAAACCGAGAGCCTCAATGTGGCCCAGGCCGCCACGGCTTTGTGCTTTGAATGGCTGCGTCGCAATCGCACGACGTTGGTGGATGCACCGGCGATGGGGGAGTAAGAGGTCATGCACATCAAATTCACGGCACTGCCACGTACAATGCGCTGCGCGGCACGGAATGCGGGGGAGTAGGACATGACCAAAAAGAACCGCCAAAAGTCAAAGGCCAAACGCTTTGGCGAGGGTTCTGCAAAGCCCATTGTCGATGCCAGCACCTACGGCGTGGGGAACGCGTTCGCCGGGCTCAATGCCACCAACACGGCGGGCCCCGTAGTCCCTCCGCGCGGTGTGCGCTCGGGCAAAAAGGAGCTGCTCGTCGTCGACGGCTACAACGTAATTCATGCCACGCCCAAATACGAGGGCCTCATGTTCGATCGTGGTGACCATCCGTACTCCACAGATCTCTACGACCGTGCCCGTGAGGCGCTCATCAACGATGTCGCCGCATTTGCAGGCCGCCAGTACGAGGCAGTCGTGGTGTTCGACGCCGCGGGCAACGTGTCTCCCGAGCGGCCGAATCTACCCCAGGGAGGCGTGCGAATCGAATTCTCCCCCACGGGCGTCACAGCCGATACGGTCATCCAAGACTTGTGCACAAAAGCGCGCGAGGAGGGGAGGGCATGCTCGGTGGTTACCAGTGACGCCATGATCCAGGCCACGGTCATGGGGCATGGCGTCACGCGTATTTCCGCCCGTATGCTCGTTGAAGAGATTGGCGATATGCAGCGCGACTTCGAGCGCGCACGTGAGGAGAATGTGGACATAAAGCTCACGCTTGGCAGCAGGCTCAGCCCCGAGTCCCTCGCCAAACTTAAGTCCTTGCGCGGCAGGTAGAGCTCGGCTATCCTAAAACGGCTTTGCATGTGCGAACGTGCCAAGCGTGCCAGCGTGGCTCAACGGTAGAGCAACTGATTTGTAATCAGTGGGTTGCGGGTTCGATTCCTGTCGCTGGCTCCATTGAGGTGAGAAGTCCGGTGCCATTTGCGGTGCCGGGCTTTCTGCTATGACGGGCCGGAATCGAACCCGGTTGCGGGCGCGGAGCTGAGGCAATGCGAAGCGTTGGCCAGCGCAGCGCGCAAGGGCCGTGAGGCCCGCAGCGGAAGGAGGGTGGCGCTAGCCGTCCGGCGATTCCTGTCGCTGGCTCCATTGAGGTGAGAAGTCCGGTGCCATTTGCGGTGCCGGGCTTTCTGCTATGACGGGCCGGAATCTGTCCCGTTGCCCGGGCGCAGTGTGAGGAATCCGCAGTTTGAAACAGCTGGGACATTTCAAACTGCGGATTCCTCACATAAAAGGGCCTGGTAATGTGATTTATCATGGGTTTGAAATACCAGGGTCATTTCAAACCAACGTTTTCTCACACCGAGCACGGGATCCTACCGAGCACGGGATCCGGCCGAGCCGAGCACAGATCTGTACGGACATCACGCCCCAGCGCTGCATCCTCCTAAAGTGCTTGCACGGAACATGCGTGCACATGAGCTGAGAGAGTGGCAATCACAGGTCCAACACATCAAGAATATGGCCATTGACCTGTAATGCGATACGCCCGGACACGTGTATATAAAAGCTTTTGTTGACATGGCCGGTTTTCACGTTTTATTATTCCATTCGCTCGAGCACGCAACGAGGGAAACCGAGGATCGTGGTTGAGTTTGACAGACTGGGGATGTGGCACAGCGGCAACTGCGGCGGACTGTAAATCCGCTCCCTCTGGGTTCATAGGTTCGAGTCCTATCATCCCCACCAGTCAGGCCTGTATAGCTCAGTCGGTAGAGCACTTCGTTGGTAACGAAGAGGTCACCAGTTCAAGTCTGGTTGCAGGCTCCATCTGGCGGTGTAGCTCAGTTGGTCAGAGCGCACGGTTCATACCCGTGTTGTCACTGGTTCGAATCCAGTCACCGCTACCAGGTAACTAGGGCGGCTTCCGAGGAAACGAGGGGGCCGCTTAAGTTAAGTAGGGACTTGCTCCAAAAGGGGGCAACCTTTTCCAGAAGGAGGGCTTCATGGCCAAGGAAAAGTTTGAGCGCACTAAGCCGCATGTTAACATCGGCACCATCGGTCACGTTGACCACGGTAAGACGACCCTGACCGCTGCCATCACCAAGACTCTGTCTGAGACCGAGGGCTGCAAGGCCGACTTCACCGCCTTCGAGAACATCGACAAGGCTCCCGAGGAGCGCGAGCGCGGCATTACGATCTCCGTTTCCCACGTTGAGTACGAGACCGCCACTCGTCACTACGCTCACGTTGACTGCCCCGGCCACGCCGACTACGTCAAGAACATGATTTCCGGTGCTGCCCAGATGGACGGCGCTATCCTCGTTATCGCCGCTACCGACGGCCCGATGGCCCAGACCCGCGAGCACATCCTGCTCGCCCGTCAGGTCGGCGTTCCTTACATCGTCGTGTTCCTGAACAAGTGCGACATGGTCGACGACGAGGAGCTCATTGACCTCGTCGAGATGGAGACCCGTGACCTCCTCTCCGAGTACGAGTTCCCGGGAGACGACCTGCCGATCATCCGTGGTTCCGCTCTCGGCGCCCTCAACGGCGAGGAGAAGTGGATGGATTCCGTCCGCGAGCTCATGAAGGCTGTTGACGAGTACATCCCGACGCCTGAGCGCGACAACGAGAAGCCGTTCCTGATGGCCGTTGAGGACGTCATGACCATCTCCGGTCGTGGTACCGTCGCTACCGGTCGTGTCGAGCGCGGTGAGCTCAAGCTCAACGAGAACGTTGAGATCGTCGGTATCAAGGAGACCAAGTCCACGGTCTGCACCGGCATCGAGATGTTCCGCAAGTCCATGGACTTCTGCGAGGCTGGCGACAACGTCGGCCTGCTGCTCCGCGGCATCAAGCGTGAGGAGATCGAGCGCGGCCAGGTTCTCTGCAAGCCGGGTTCCGTTACCCCTCACACCAAGTTCACTGGCGAGATCTACGTCCTGACCAAGGACGAGGGTGGCCGTCACACCCCGTTCTTCGATGGTTATCGTCCTCAGTTCTACTTCCGTACCACCGACGTGACTGGTACCGTGAAGCTGCCTGAGGGCACCGAGATGGCTATGCCTGGTGACCACATCACCATTACCGGCGAGCTCATTCACCCGATCGCCATGGAGGAGGGCCTGCGCTTCGCTATCCGCGAGGGTGGTCACACCGTGGGTTCTGGTATCGTCTCCACCATCATCGAGTAACCTATACTCGCTGATCTAGGCGTACTTAAGGGACCCGGCGCCGCATTTGGTGCCGGGTCTTTTTTCTGCCAGTCTCGTACCTAACGCGCCAAAGGTGTTGGGTATTCTCACGTCTGTGCTGCTTTTCACGGCCTTTTGTATAAGAGTTGTGAATCTCATTTGCAGAATAGACGCGGTAATACCAATGGGATTGACAGCATTACCAAGATGATGGTATTGTTAGCGACCGTGCCCGCAACGGGGCAGTACATGGAGGTTTAGATACATGCGCACTATGGTTACCCTGGCTTGCACCGAGTGCAAGCGTCGTAATTACACGACCACCAAGAACAAGGCAAACATGCCTGATCGCATGGAGATTAAGAAGTATTGCCCTTGGTGCAAGAAGCATACGCTGCACAAGGAGACTCGCTAGTCTCTTTCGCATACACGCCAGTAGTTCAATTGGTAGAGCAACGGTCTCCAAAACCGTCTGTTGAGGGTTCGAGTCCTTCCTGGCGTGCCAGTCTTTAATCCGTAAGCCTCCTCGCGAGGCTTACGGTTTTCAATGTATAGGCGCATTGCGCGGAGGTAAGCCATTATGGCCAACAAGAAGAGCACCAAGACGCCTGCGAAGGCGAAGAAGTCAGACAAGAAGCCTGGCCTCATTGCCCGCGGCAAGGCATACATGGCCTCTGTTCGTTCCGAGATGAAGCGCGTTGTGTGGCCTACCAAGAACGAGCTCGTCAACTACACCGTCGCCGTTTGCGCCTCACTGATTGTCGTTGGCGTATCGATTGCCGTTCTCGATCTTGTCATCAGTGAGGGCCTCGTGCTCTTCGCCGGCTTGAGGGGGTAAGCAGATGTCCAAGCGCTGGTACGTCGTACATACCTACTCTGGGTACGAGAACCGTGTCAAATCCGATCTTGAGCATCGTATCGAGACCATGGGCATGCAGGATCGTATCTTCGACATTCAGATTCCCACCGAGCGCGTCACCGAACTTAAAGAGGGCGGCAAGCGCGATGAGAAGGACGTCAAGATCTTCCCCGGTTATGTGCTCGTCCGTATGGAGATGGATGACGACGCCTGGACTTGTGTTCGCAATACGCCCGGCGTCACCGGTTTCCTCGGTGGCAGCGGCAAGCCCGCTCCGCTTTCCCGTGACGAATACAACAAGATGATGCGTAAGACCGACAAGGGAGCATCTGCGCCCAAGCGTGCTGTCGTCGATATCGAGGTCGGGTCTTCGGTTCGCGTCATCTCCGGCCCGCTCTCCGATTTCGACGGTAAGGTCTCCGAAGTCATGCCTGAGTCTGCCAAGGTCAAGGTAACGCTCATGATCTTCGGTCGAGAGACTCCCGTTGAGCTTAGCTTCGACCAGATTACGGTCATTGCCTAAGCATTCCCGTTTGTTTGTCCGCGCTTGAGCGCTTCGGTCCCGACCGCTCATCGGTGTCCGTGCTTCTAGCGAACGTGCGCTGACGATATTTGATTTTCGATATTCCACGTTCAAGGAAGGTGTGACATGGCAGAGAAGAAGATCGCCACCGTCATCAAGCTCCAGATTCCGGCCGGTAAGGCCAACCCTGCTCCTCCCGTGGGCCCTGCCCTCGGTGCCGCCCAGGTCAACATCATGCAGTTCTGCCAGGCCTTTAACGCCGCCACGCAGGACAAGATGGGTGACATCATCCCGGTCGTCATCACCGTCTTCGAGGATCGCACCTTCGATTTCGTGTGCAAGACCCCGCCGGCGGCTCACCTCATTAAGAAGGAGCTCGGTCTCAAGGGCGGTTCCGCCGTTCCCCAGCGCGACAAGGTCGGCCAGCTCTCCGATGAGCAGCTCACCAAGATCGCCGAGATTAAGATGCCCGATCTCAACGCCAACGACATCGATGCGGCCAAGAAGATCGTTGCCGGTACCGCCCGTTCCATGGGCGTCACCATTGCCGAGTAAGTATTTGCTCGCTCGTTATTAGGTAACTTACACGCCAAGGGGGCGTGTAAACGATGTGGGAGGGTTCGCCCATTTGCACCACAGGAGGTATTGACATGGCTACTAAGCATGGCAAGAAGTTCCGCGAGGCTGCGGCTAAGGTTGATCGCGCCGCCGTCTACTCTCCGCTTGAGGCCGTGAAGCTCGTCAAGGAGCTTTCCGGAGCCAAGTTCGACGAGACCGTTGAGGCTCACTTCCGTCTGGGCATCGACACTCGTAAGGCCGACCAGAACATCCGTGGCTCCATCTCCCTGCCCCACGGCACTGGCAAGACCGTTCGCGTCGCCGTGTTCGCCGAGGGCGCTCAGGCTGAGCAGGCTGCTGAGGCCGGTGCCGACGTTATCGGTTCCGACGAGCTGATCGCCCAGATCCAGAAGGGTGAGATCAACTTCGATGCCGCCATCGCCACCCCGATGATGATGGCCAAGGTTGGTCGCATCGGTAAGATCCTCGGTCCCCGTGGCCTCATGCCGAACCCCAAGCTCGGCACCGTGACCATGGACGTCGCCAAGATGGTCTCCGAGCTCAAGGCTGGCCGCGTTGAGTATCGTGCCGACCGTTACGGCATCTGCCACGTGCCGCTGGGCAAGGTCTCCTTCGATGAGCAGAAGCTTGTTGAGAACTACGCCGCCCTCTACACCGAGATCCTCCGCGTCAAGCCGGCTTCCGCCAAGGGCAAGTACGTCAAGAGCATCTCCGTGTCCTCCACCATGGGCCCTGGCGTCAAGGTTGACTCCGCCGTTCAGCGCAACTTCATGGAGGCCTAAGCGACACGTCGCTTCCCACATATGACTCGGAAACCCGGTTCGCCTCGTGCGGACCGGGTTTTTCTTTAGGTCTTGTAAGCCGGCTGCAATAACCGCTCACGTCATTCTGGCTACCGTCTACCTTCCAGTCAAAAGTACATCGACACACATAGTACTATGTAGTAAAGTTGTCTTACAATTCAAGTACAAAGGAGGTGGCCGATGTGGCGACACGAGACGCAGTGAGCGATTTAATTAGGGGAAATATCGATGCGATTATCTTAAAAACTCTTTCAGGCGCTGATAGCTATGGGTATGAGATTCTCAAATCCGTTGCTACAGTGAGTCGTGGCGAGTACGAGATGAAGGAGCCATCGCTCTATACGAGCCTTAAACGCCTTGAGGCGCAGGGTTATGTCGAAAGCTACTGGGGCGACGAAACGCAAGGTGCTCGGCGTAAGTACTACCGAATGACGGAGGAGGGCGCACAGGAGCTGACGGAGGCGACTGAACGTTGGGTCCATGTGCGTCAGATTATCGATAGCTTACTGCTGCAAGATGGGAGCGAATAATGAACGAACTTCGTATGTACGTTGAGCACCTCTTTGAAGGCAGGGTGCTCACGGCGGAAAACATTGAACTCAAGGAAGAAATCTACGGCAACATGGTTGCCCGCTATGAAGATCTGCTCGCCGACGGTCTTTCTACCGAGGAGGCTCTCCGGCGCACCAAGGAGAGCTTTACGAGCGTCGATGATGTGCTTGCCGAGGAGGGCGCGGACCACGTTGCGCTTCCCGAAGTCGATGAGTCGATCGAACCGGTGGCGCCGCTCGATGATTCAGACCAGCCGTCTGCAACGTCTGAACCGGTTGTGACGCATGGATGTCCCACGCCTGTTGTTGAATCCGGTTCTGCCGTCCTGCACCCGCATCCGAGCCAATCGGTCGAGCGTCGCCGTATATGGCCGCTCGTCCTTATATCGGTCGCGGGAATTATCATCGTTTTGTTCATCGGCCTCGTTGGCTGCAATATGGTGCGCGGTATTGAGAGCCTGGGCGCCTTCACGGGCAACCAAGGCGACAGCGTGAGTATTGATGAGAGCGGAGCGCAGGTTCAGGGCGGGGGCAGTACGGTTGATGCGACCCCCGATGATGGCGTTTCTGTCTACACGGAAGACTCCGGTGTTGTGGTCGATGCGAACGGGCGTGTATACCTGGATGGCGATGTTGCCGACGAGCTGACCAAGGAGGTCGTAAACGCTTCGAGCAACGACGTGCTGACCTATGTGAACAGCAGCCTGAGTGATGTTGATGGTCTGGGAGCGCTTCTCACAAACCTGCCCATGGGCGAGTGGGGCGCCAATCTTGACGTGACGCGTGGCAATGGCGTACTGCGCTTTGATTACCTGCGTGTTCCCGATTATATTGACGGGGATTCCATCGATTTGGCGCTTGCATACAACGCAACGGTGCTCTTCTGTGTGGTTCCTGACGTGCAGGAGATTCAGGTGACGCTCACCGAGAGCGATGATCCCCATGATGCTGATTACTACGTGTTTAAACGTGCCGCAGTCGAGGAGATGTACGGCGTTTCCCTGAACGCCGATATGGTGAACGAGGCAGGCTGGGATCAGCTCAAGCGCGATAACCTGTACAAGCACGATGTTGCGGAGCATATAGTCGACCGCGCGGAGAGCGCAGGACAATAGGCTCTCAAAGAGCGGAACGCATTGCGGCCGTCGCAGTAATGTGGCGGCCTTTTTCATGAATTGAAATGATGTGAAATATGTAACGTATGTGAACGGTGCCAGACGATAGCGAGCGCTGCGCTTCTACACCACGCATGAGCTGGGTCAGTTAATACCAACCGAAATACTAGTAATATAAGTGAACAGTTTCTAATTAATGAATCGGTATATCAGTGTTCTTATTTTGCTAAGGTGTATAGAAAATGTGTGTACCATGCCTCAGGGGGAGGTTCGTATTGTTTCGTAAGGCTGCCATTGGGTTGCTGATTGCCTCATGCTCGCTGGGGTCATTTCCCGCCGGCGTTGGCGCTTGTCAGGCAGCTCAGGCGCGCGACAAAATCGAAGCGGCCCTTGCGGGCTATTCCCTTGCCCAAGCCGATATGACGATGCGGATGGAGCGAGCGAACACCGAGGTGGAGGCCGGCGCCGAGGTTGTCGCAGGTGCCAATGCATGGACGCCGTCGCCCCTCGTTTCGGATATTGAGGGTGGGGGGGGGTATTCCCAGGTTGCATCGAATGAGCCTGCAGCAGGGTCGAGCGGGCACGATGTAGCTGCGGTAAACGATGGGTCACCCGATGAGGTGCAGAGCGCTTCCGAGCCGGAGCAAGGCAATCTGAGCGCAACGGATGGTGCGCGCGAGGATTCCCCGAATGAGCAAGATGAATCGGACGTCGCGCAAAGCGAGCTCTCCAGCCCCGATGGGGTAGGGGAGTCAGTTGCCCGTGCGACCGAGGGTGCCGACGGGCAGGATGGCGCTGCTTTGGGCGTGGTTTCGGATGCGGAACAAGACGCTGCGCAGATTGAGGGCGCCGAGGTCCTGCAGCAGGGCGACGGCGAAGCGACCGGCAACGTGCTGGTTGCCGATCGCGCTGCAGTGGACGCGCTGGGCGGCCGTGACTTCGCGGGTCAGGTTGTCAAGAATATCAATGGAACGAAATATATCCTCATCGGCAACGAGCAGCAGCTGCGCGCGATTGGGTCGAATAAGCATGTAGTAGGGAAGGTATTTAGTCGAACAGAGATTCTTGGAATGCCAGGGCCGTGGGAGCTTGAATACGCGGGCGATGCCGATATCGATGTGGGCGATAAACTGTCGGACACGAATTACGGTGACTCGCTGATTATCGGAAAAGAACACTGTGGCGTCGATGCTTCTGGAAACATGGATACCAAGGCGAGCCCTAATACCGGTCTCGTGTACTCGGCAACGGCCAATTACATCATTTTTCGCGATATCGACGTGAGCTCTGGTGGAAACTGGACGCCCCTCATGCTCCAGGGAACCATGACGGGTGCAGTTGCGGCAGAGGGTGAAAAGATTTGGGATGCCACTGGCAGCACCATTCTTGCTACGGGGCGCCCTTCGATTTCGGGCGTTAATGTTGACATCCAAGGAGTGCTGGACACTTCGGAGTATGCTGGCGTTGGCTTTTTCGGTACGGTTTCGAGTCCGATGAACCTTAGCAGCATTGGAGTTTCGGGGGGAGTTGCTCGCGTGAGCAATATCGCACTCGTGGCTCCTCAGGTGAATAACGCGACGACGGGCTTCAAGGATGTCCCCGATAATCTTGTTGATCTTTTGACGAGTTTGCTCGGTGGTTTGCTCGGCGGCGTAGGCGACTTGGTGTCTTTGCTGCTCAAAACTATAACCGTAGGCAATCTAAAAATAGATCTGGGCGACGTGTTGCGCGGCTTGCTTAACTTGCGCAATGCCGACCCATCCACCACGGCATCCGGTACATTCGCCGGTCGCCTTGTGGGCGATGTGCGTATAGAAAACTGTGAAGTGGTCAATGCTCCCGATGGCGCAGCTGCCCGCGTCACGAGTTCCTGGGGAATGACTGGCGGATTCGTTGGTTATTCGGAGGGCATGACCGAATACGATGGCCTCTCGAAGATCCTCGGGTTTACAGTTGATGCTCTCGAGACGATTCTCAACGCCGTTCCTGGTCTTGGCTTGGGTGATCTCATTAAACTCTTGCTCGCAAACAACATTCTAAATGTTAAGAGCCTGATCCCTACGGGGTACAAAAATCCGGTGATTTCGGAATGCTCGGTTTCGCTTTCTCAGGACAGTCCTGTTGGCTTGTCGACGACGGACAAGAACGGCGGCTTTATTGGTGAACAGTCGGGCACCATTATCGTGTCTTGCGCGGTGAACTCTCCCGTGATGGTAAAAGCGCGTCTGTTCGCTGGTGGTTTTTCTGGCGTTGCTCGTAATGGGGTAATGAAGGGCGCTTTGTCCGACCTGGGAGTTGAGCTTGTCAGGGTGGCGCAGCCCCAGAGCGTTACTCAGGAATGTTCGGTTGTCGCCGGCGCTTCGGTTGAGGCTGCCAGTTATGCGGGCGGATTCGCAGGTGCTTTCTCCAATAGCTATAGCATCAACGACACCATTTCAGGGCCTGTTGCGGTAAGGGCGACAATCCATTCTGAAGAATCGGGCGATGAAGCTAAATCTTACGCTTTGGCGGGCGGGTTTGCAGGTGCTGCGACGCTCGGCTGGGTGAGTGATTTAGGTAAATCGGAGAATGCACCTGAAGAGAATAATCTGATCGGTTTAGTTGGCGATCTTTTGACGGATGTGCTTGAGGGCAAGGATTCCGACGGTAGACGCGATGCCCTCTTGACTCTTTTGGGCGTTGACGAATCCGCCATTCTGGGCGCGAAGATATCTGGCGGCACGATTACGGTTGAAAGCGCCGGCGATTATGCGGGTGGTTTGTTGGGCCGTGGCGACGGCACGCTTGTCGCCGCGTCAGATGACGCCCATTGTTCGAAATTGAAAATCTATAGCCGCGCCGACGGTCTTTTATCGAAGCCGAATACGCCTCGTGGAAATACCATATCGCAGTTGGCTATGGTGAAAGCAAGTGGAAGCCATGCTGCGGGTGTTGCTGGGTTGATGGGCACCGCTTCGGTTGGCGGTGTTCTTGATAGGACCGTCGGTCTGGGCGGCTATCTGCCGTTCGAGCTGAGCGACGTCACGGTGACGGGCGTCGCGGAAGGCGCAACCGTGGTCGCGGGCGACGCGTATGCGGGCGGAGCCGTTGCCGAGGCAACGGGCGGTTCGTGCACCAACGTGCATATTAAAGACATTGTGTCCGTGCGGGCGGGCACGCGTGCCGGCGGTTTCGCGGGTGCCATGGGCCCCGGCAACCTTGCGAACGGCGGCGGTCTCGACCTGCTGGGTCTGGGCGCCATCCGCATCACGGGTTTGCTCTCTGTGGGCGAGGGCGTGAACGTAACGGCGGAAAACTGCACCGTGGCGGGCCATGCGAACGGTTTCACGGTGGAAACGACCAAAGATACCAAGCCCGACGCGGGCGTTCCCGCGGCAACGGCGGGCGGCTTCGTGGCCGACAACCGCAGCGCGCAGCTGTCGAACTGCAACGTGACGGGCCTGCACCGCGTGACGGCCGATAACGACAACGGCGCGGCAGGCGGTTTCGTGGGCAATTCCGAGACGGGCGGACTGGCCGATGTGGCCGACAGCGCGTCCATCCTCGCGCTCGGCTCCATCGCGGATCTGCTCAACGCGGTTCCCTATCTCATCCCGAAATACAGCGATTGCAACGTGACCTATGCGGGCGACGCTATCGTTGCTGCCGACGAAGCCGGTGGCTTTGCGGGCGTGTTCCGCAGCGGCGTGGTGGAAGGCGATGCCGATCAATGGGCTGTCAACGGCCTGAAGAGCGTCGAAGGCGGTAGCTATGCGGGCGGCTTCGCGGGCCTGCTCACTTCGGGAGCGCTCGCCGCAGCGGCTGAGGGCGGCGGCGGTCTGAGCATCCTGGGCGGTATTAAAGGCTTGAAGATCGACGTGTCGAATCTGATCGGTTTGGTTGACGCCTACGTTGCGAAGGTATCGGACGCGGGCGTGAATTCGCCCGATGGTTTCACCGTGCGCGCGAGCCGTATCGATGCGCTCGACACGAACTCCGGCGCAGCGGGCGGCTTCGCGGGCTATGCCTCGGGCGCTCAGCTTTCCAACTGCGACGTGAACAAGATCGCCCATACGGCAATCGAAGACCCCGCCGATCTCGAGGCCGACGCGATCGATGTCTATTACGACGCGAACACGCCGTGGGCCATAGACGGCCTACGCTATGCCGGCGGCTACGCGGGTCGTCTGGACATCGGCTCCACCGCATCGGTGGGCGAAGGCCTAGGCATTCTGGGTACGGCCATCAATCTGACCGACGTGCTCTCCGCGCTCAATGTGATTGGTTTCCACGGTCGAGCATTTCCGATGTCTACGGCATGCCGGGCGGCTATGCGTGCGTGCCACCACGGCCGACGGCGCCGAGGGCTACGCGGGCGGCTTCGCGGGTCGAATCACTGGCTCGCATGTCCAGGATTCGAGTGCCCATTCGTTCTCGCACGTGGTGGGTCGCATCGCTGCGGGCGGCTATGCCGGCGGCATGGAGCCTGGTAGCGCGGCCGAAGTGCTCGGCGGCGGTGAAAGCAGCATTCTGAAAAAGCTCGTCAACATCGACAGCCTGGCGAGCCTGGTGGAAAGCTTTGTTCCTACAGCGCGCAATAGCTCCACCGACTGCGTGCCCTGCGGCGGCGTGGTGCGCGCGCAGGCGGCATCCGACGGCACCACCATGCGCGGCATGGCGGGCGGCTATGCCGGATACAACGAGGGCGGCCAGATTTGGGGCAACGATACGCGCGATTGGAAAGCGGCTGCATACACCGGTCCCACGCGCACGGCGTTCGCCGACCGCATGCGCTCAGTGTTCGGCACCGAGGTCGCGGGTGGCTACACCGGCATCATGCGTCCTGCCGATACGGCCGATACAGGCAGCCTGAGCCTGCTGTTCGGCCTGATCAAGGTTGACACGCTGGCCTCGGCGCTGTCGGTGGTCTATCCCACGCAGCGTCAGACGCGCGTGACGGGTCCGCTTTCCGGCATCGATGCAAACACCTGGAACACATGGGTCGATTACGTCGGCGTGAACGGCGGTTTCGGTGCCGACCTTGCCCAGACCGGCAAGGTGAACTCGCAGGAAGAGCTGGACGCCAAGCTTGCCAACTATATATACGGCTACAACGTGGCGGCGGGCCGCAGCGCCTATAGCAACGCAGCCAACGAATGCGACGGCGGCGTGGCCGGCGGCTACGTGGGCATTATGCGCAGCGGCGTGGTCAGCGACGGCGCGGCAAACGATGCCAAAACCGTGCGCGCCATGCGTGCGGCCGGCGGCTATGCGGGCTTTATGGAAAGCGGCGGCGCGGCCAACCTGGGTGGCATAAGCATTCTGGGTCTCAATCTCGATCTGGGCCAGCTTATTTCAGCGGCCGAAGTGTTCGTCCCCAGCATTCAGGGATCATCTTCCACGGTGGGTTATCGCGAAGGTATGACGGTGCAAGCGCTCGGCATGGGCAGTGCCGAAAACGACGAGAAGTACGACCTTGGCCATGCGGGCGGTTATGTGGGCTATGCCGAAGGCGCGCAGATCTGGGGCGATACCGAAAGCGCAACGGGTTGCAACGTAGGTAACCTGCGCCTGGTGAAAGGCACCAACACGGTGGGCGGCTATGCGGGTACGGCGGCTCCAGGATCTGCGGCAGACGCGAACACCCATGCAAGCAACGGTCTTTTGCAGGGCATTCTGGATACTGTCATCGGCCAGTCGGGCGATGTCGCTAATGTGCTCGAGGCAACCATGACCACCATCCGCGGTGCGTCTGTGACGCCTGCCAATGAGGCATGGGGCTTCGTGGTTGACGGCTCGTATCAGCGGGCCGGCGCAACCGGGTTCGCCACGGCAGCGGGCGGCTTCGTGGGAAGTTGCGAATCTGCCGTGCTGGGCAGCAAGGAGGGCGCTTCGAAACTTTCCGTCAACGGTCTGCGCGGCGTTTCCGGCGGCAAGAACGCTGGCGGTTTCGTGGGCCTTGCCGACGTGGGCAGCGTGGCTGACGTGGGCGGCACCGATGCCGGCACTAACAAGACATCCATCTTGGACCTGATCGGCCTGGGCAACGTCAGCGTGCTGGATGCGTTCCGCAGCTACGTGTACCACGCGAGCGTGACGGGCGTGGCAGACGGCGCCCAGGTGCGCGCCAACACGGCAGACAAGGTGGGCACCATGGATTCGTTGCGCTACTTCGGCAACGCGGGCGGTTTTGCCGGCAGCTTGTTGAACGGCTCTGTCAAAGATTGCACCGTGAGCGCGCTTTCCACGGTGTCGGCTCCTAGCTACGCGGGCGGTTTCGCAGGCTATATGGGTAAGAATTCCACAGTCGACATCGATGAGGCTGACGTGGGCATCGGGAAGATTTTCAATCTGCTGAAGCTGCAGGCCGGCGTACTTGACGTGTGGGGCTCGCACGCCGACCGCTGCCGCGTGGAAGGCGTTGCCTCCGGCTTCACGGTGACCAGCGGTGCCGATGCCGGCCAAGACATTGTGGAACAGGGTAACGATGCCGCGCAAAACATCGCGGGCGGTTTCGTGGGCCTGGGCGATTTGTCCAAGATCGACGCCTGCGAGGTTTCGAATCTGGGAATCGTGCGCAGCGATCAGGTTGCGGCGGGCTTCATCGGCCAAACCGACATGTCGTTCATTGCGAACACGGAGGTCGATTCCGCTGTGGTTGAGCTGCTGCTGGTTATTGTTGACCAGCTGGTACGGGCTCTTCACGGGGACAAACTTCAGAACATTGATCTGGCAAACTTCAGCATCCTCGGTTTGGATAAGCTGCTGAATTTGAAAATTCTCTCTGACGGCGATTTGCTCTACGTGAATCTGCTGGGCCTGCGTATCGGCGTGGCGCTTGCCAAGCCCGATCCGAATAACCCGACACAGTCGGATGCGGTCATTGTTACGATTGGCGATTCCTCCATCAAACTGCCATGCAATAAAGATGGCGTGATAAGGGATGGCAAAACCGAGGCGAACCTTAAAATCACGCTCATCAAGGGCAACCGCACCACGGTGACCGATTCCAAGGTCACGGGAGCGCATGCGGGCTACGATGTATTCGGCGGAGGCGCCACGCAGGATGCCGACGGCGCGCCGGTGGAAGGCGTCCTGCCCGGCAACGTGAACCAGCGTCCCGACAACGCAGGCTATGCCGGCGGCTTCGTGGGCCACAACAAAGAAGGCCTGTTCGAAGGCAACCAGATGGTCTATTGCGACGTGGTGCGCGGCACCGCCGAGCTGGTGGGCCCGTTCTCGGGTATGACCAATCTCGAGTCGAAGTATTTCAAAGACGCAAGCACCATCGAGGGCAAAGACAACGAGGGCCGCTACAACCTGTATTCGATCTATCGCGACATGAACGCCGCGCTGACCGACGCCGTGGCGGCCGACGGCACCTTCTCGCACGCGCAACAAGACACGGCGAGCGGCACGGACTACAACCGCTACGAGGTGCAGCACTACGACAAGATTTCAAGTTTCGACGAACTTGAGGGCGCCGTCATGCAGGGCGCCGCGGGCACTATGCCGGTGGCTATGGACGCCTACGCATCTCCCGCGAAGGCCGTTTTGATGGACGACGTGCGCAACACGCCCGGCACCGGCGGCATCACGCCCGAGCCGGGCGAGGGCCAGGACCCGTGCAAGGCGCTGGTGGACATCACGCTACAGAAGGTGTGGATGGACAACGCGAACGCGGCTGGGACGCGTCCTAGCGAAGTGACCTTCAAGCTCAAGCGCACGTATACGAATGCGGCCGGCGCGCTTGTCGAAGACCCGAAGTTCGGCACGGACGGCGTGCTCGAGGTGAAGCTGACCGAGGCCGATGCCTCCGAGTGGTCCGAAACCTGGCGCAGGGTGCTAGCCGGCCTGCCCGTGGCGTTCGAGGACACGACGGTCGATCCGTCGGTCGTGCGTTACTACACCTATTCGGTAACCGAGGTGCGCGTGGGGCCATACGACGCGACGACCCATTACAGCTACGCGATTGACAACGACGATACGGGCTACGTGGTCACTGTTACCAACACCTTGCCGCTGCCCGAGACAGGCGGAAGTGGCACCTGGTGGATAGTACTTGCGGGCGGCATGCTGCTCGCGTGCGCTGCATACGAGCGCAGGCGGCGATCCGTTGCATATGCCGGGTACGCGCCCAGACATGCCGCTCGTGAGGCAACCGGTGCGCCCCATTGGTTGCGGTTTGGGATTGCCCGCGACCCGCGCAAGCACCTGAGGCATGCGCGTGCGAATCGTCGGCGGAAGTAGGTGTCTCCGCGGTGCCCATGGTGCGCCGCGTCAGATAGGTAGGTATTCAGGTCATGCGTTTGAGGGAAGGAATGATTCGATGAAAACGATGACAAAACGCGTCGCCAGTATGGCGCTGGCGACAATCATGGCGGTGGTGCTGCTCGCGAGCGCCCTGCCCACGAAGGCCTTCGCGGCCACCACGGGCGTTCTGACCATCACGAGCCAGAGCGCCGAGTTCGAGAACAAGGCTGTTTCGGTTTGGAAGATGTTCGATGCGACCGTTGGTGCCAACGATGCTGTTGGATATCAGCTTGTAAAGGAATGGGAGCCGTTCTTTAAGAGCGCGAACCTGGATGGTTTTCAGGGTGACAATTTAAGGGGTGCCGAGCTGTCTCAGAAGGCTTACGAATATGTTGGCAGACTGGGCGTTAAGGATTCTGAACAGGTTGTCGCTTTTGCCAAAAAAGCTGCCGCTTGGGCAAAGGACGCAAAGAACAACGTCGCAGCAACCAAAACCGCAATCGCAAGGCCCAATCAGGATTCCACAAAGTATGAGGCCAAGTTCGAAGGCCTGAGTTACGGCTATTACGTTGTCTCTCCGCAGGATGGCTCTACGGGAAACAACAAGCGCGGCACAGCAGCGATGCTGGTGAATGTAAAGCAGGCAAAGACCGAGGCGCAGCTGAAGAGCGAGTACCCCACTGTTGATAAGACGGTTGCCGATGATGACCAGAACGGTGGCTCTGATGCGCAGATTGGCGACAAGTTGAAGTTCACCCTTACGTCCAAGGTTCCTGACCTGGGCGAGTACGAGTATTTTAACTTCCGCTTTGTCGATACTCTTTCCAAGGGCTTGACGCTCGACGAGAGCTCAATTGTGGTGAAAATCGGGGAGAAGACCCTGACCCTTAGTAACGATAACCTGGCGACCGGTCAGTACACGGTTAAGACGGAGGGGGTCGCAGAGCCGCAGGGCGCAACAAAGCTCACCATTACGCTCAAGGATCTTGTGAAGCTTGCGAAAGAGAATAGCTTCACCGATATTGCTGCCGGCGACGCTATTACGGTGACCTATTCCGCTGCCCTTAACAAGGATGCCGCTGTGGGCACCGATCCTGATGCCAACAACACGAACTCCGCTAAGGTTGAGTGGGGAACCAAGAGCGAGAGCGATTACGACAGCTCCTCCAAGGAGGACAAGACTCACACCTATGCTTTCGATTTCAAGATTAAGAAGATTGACGATACCGCCCCGACCGCCAATCCTCTTACTGATGCTGAGTTCCAGATTAAGAAGAGCGGTGAGAGCGCGCCCATGGACCTCGCCGTGGTTTCCGAGGGAAGCGAGACTGCGCCGCTTATTGTGCGTCCGGCCATTTCCCCCGATGATGACGCCGCTGCCAAAACGGAAGCTGCTACTCCGAAAAGCGGTCTCATTGCGTTCCAGGGTTTCGATGCGGGTACTTACAAGCTGGTCGAGACCAAGGCCCCTGATGGCTACAACAAGCTCAAGGACGAGATCGCGGTTGTGATTACTCCCACGTACAAACAGGACGACGGTACGCTCCAGAGCTACGAAGTCACATTTGATGCCCAAAAGCCCACCGATGGTATTTTTGTCATCGTGAACAAGAAGGGCATCGAGCTCCCCGGGACCGGCGGCATGGGCACCATCCTGTTCACGCTCGTCGGCGCGGCTGCCATCGGCTACGGTGTCTACCGCAAGCGCACGGCCAAGCCCGTCGCGTAATCTGGTCCTACGATGAAAAAGCCCCACGACTGGTTCTCAACCTTGGCGATCATCGGCGGTTTGCTGCTGGTGCTTTACCCCACCATCTCGAACTTCGTCAACCTGCGCAATGCCACGCGCGTGATTGAGGGGTACGACGAGGCGGTGGAGGCGCTCACCGACGATGAGGCGGCGCAGCTCATGGAAGCTGCCCGCGTTTACAATGCCAAACTCGCGGGGCTTTCGGGCATCCCGGCTGCCAAAGGTGGCTGGGATGCCATTGAGCCCTCGATGGCTGCCGAGCTTCGCGAAGAGTACAGCAGTCTGCTCGACCTCACGGGCACGGGTGTGATGGGCTACATCACCATCCCACGCCTCGACGAGACCATGCCCATTTACCACACCACCGAGGAAAAGGTCCTGCAGGTGGCCACGGGGCACATCGAGACCTCGTCGCTGCCGGTGGGCGGCGCGTCTACCCACGCGGCGATCTCCGGCCACCGCGGTCTGCCCTCGGCCAAGCTCTTCACCGAGCTCGACAAGATGCAGCTCGGCGACATCTTCTACGTCCGCGTTCTCAAGGAGACCTTCGCCTACCAGGTGGACCAGGTCCTCACGGTGCTACCGGAGGAAACCGAGGCGCTTGCCATCGAGCCGGGTGCGGACTATATGACGCTCGTCACCTGCACGCCCTACGGCATCAACTCGCATCGGCTTCTCGTGCGGGCGCACGCGATTCCGTATCTGCCCTCCATGGAGGGCGAGGTAGGCGTGATGGGGAACCCCATCAATCTCTCGTGGCCGCACGTGGCCCTGGTTGTGGGGCTGGTGCTCGCCGCGATCGTGCTGGCAAGCTTGCGGCTGCGGCACGAGCAGAAGCGCGAGGGCTCGCAACGCGGTGCGTATGGGAGCGAAGCGGGCACGACGTACGGACGATCGAAGGGAAAGGAGGACGAACATGCGCGTGGTGGACGGCATTTTGCTTAAGCGGGGATTCGTGTTCGGGCGTCACCGGTTGCATCTCAAGCGCTCGACGTTTCCCTCTGTCCGCATGAGACTCGTCCTCTTGTGCGTCTGCGCGGCCCTCGTCCTGTGCGCTACCCCAGCCGTCGCATCCGCTGCTCCCACGGGCTCCATCACGTTGAATTGCTCGGTCGAGCGCGACGGGGTGGACGCGCCGCTTGCGGGGGATCGCTACGCGGCGGTCTTGGTTGCCCGTGCCTCGATTGACGGGGATGGCGTGCACTACAAGGTGCTCGACGCCTTTGCCTCCGCGGATTGCGCGTGGGCGGAGCTGGACGCGGCCGGGCTGCGCGATAAGGCGCGAGAGGTCCATGACCTGGCGCTTGACGCCGCCGTGAACGCCGCGGACACGCTCAGCACTAACGCGAGCGGCATCGGCTCTGTGTATGGGTTGGAGCCGGGCGTCTACCTGCTCTATCGTACGGAGGCGGCACCTGCCAATGCCGACACGACTGTCGACCCGTTTTTGGTGAGTGTCCCCACGCTGGTGAACGGGGTTCTTGCCTACGAGGTGACGGCGTATCCCAAGTTCGGCTTTGGGGACGACGAACCCGACGCTCCTGAATCTGGGAAGCCCGGCCAGGGTGACTTTGTTCCCTGGCTCGACCTACCCACCACGGGCGACCTTCAGATGATCGTCGTGGGGGTGCTGGTCCTTGCCGGCGGCGCGATGTTTGCCCTCGCTCGCCGCATCACCCGCTAAATCCGACGCCCCGCCGTTTACAATCGGGGACGTAGTCGTTTTGTAAATCGTGCGTGCCGAGTGTACGCCGAGTGTGCGCCAGAGGGGATGGGTACTTTTGGCACGGCGACTCGGCACGGCGCCTTGGCACGTCGCCTTGGCGCACCCTAAACCAGCGTGGCGATGGCGCGTACGATGGCATCGGCCGCGGCTGAGGTCTTGGACGCATCCTCGACCTGCAAGATGATCTTGCCCTTGATGCCCAGTTCGGAAATCTCGGAGAACAGTACGCGTGGCCCGTCGATGACGGGGGAGACGCCACCGGCGGCGGTGCGCGCGAGCGCGATGAGCTGCTCGGCAAGACCATCCATATCGTCGGCACGAGCACTCCCGTCCTCGCCTAGGCGCGGGACGGCAAACGGAACGGTCACGCGGCTGGCGGGCAGCAAATGCACGAGGGCGGTCTTCGAAATGATCGAGTTGGGGATGATGACGGTCTGCCCCATGGCGTCGCGGATGGTGGTGTGGCGCCAGGTGACGTCCTGCACCACGCCGCGCTCCGCGCCGACCTCGATGTTATCGCCAGGGGTGACAATTCCCATGAAGGTCACCTGAAGCCCGCCGATGAGGTTGGACAGCGTGTCTTGAAAGCCGAGCGAGACTGCGATGCCGCCAACGCCAAGGGCCGCCACGAGCGCGTTCGCGTTGACGCCAAAACACGCGTCGAGGATGATACTCGCCCCCGTTGCCCAAATGACGCCGCGCGCGATGTTGACGATGATGCTCGAGCTGGGCAGCGGGTTGCTGTCGCGGTCGAGGAAATGCTTGAGTGCGCGGCTGGCGATGCGCGCAACAACGGCCGTCGCCGCGATGAGCGCGATGGCCCACAAAATGCTCTGCACCAAAGGAATCTTAAAAAAACGAGATCATGGCTTCCATGGACGGCTCCTCGTATGTGTGCGCGGGTGCGCTGCCGCGATGCTCGCATGGGGGTGCGCGCCTCGCGGGTGTAGCGTGTCGAACATGGAGAGTGTGCCCATTCGCGCGCACTTTGAGACGGTGCGCACCCGTTTGCAGGGCAAGAAGCGTGTCAGCCTTCCCGGGGAACGGCGTCCTCGCGCTCGGCCATGCGCCTTGTGAACCTCAGGAACAGCTCGTCCGAGACGGCAATCTGCGCATCGTTGTAGTGGACCATGGCCATGTTTTCGAGCATACGCTCGTAGTCCTTATCCGGTCGCAGCCAGTTTGCGGCATCGAAGCAATCGGAGATCTTGTCGAGGAACGCCATGCCCGCCTCGATTGCCGCTTCGCGCTCACGCGGCGTCGCGTCGCTCGGCAGCCCGTCCATGAGGTCGCTCACGTGCAGGTACGCTTCGGTGAGGTTTCGTTGCGGAATGGCGCGGAAGATGCGCTCGATTTCTGCGAGCTCGCCATCGGAGTAGAGATGGGCCGCAATGCCCATGGCGACGCGGTCATCGTCGGTGAAGGCGCTCAGAAGGAAGCCGAATTCGTGCGCGGAGCGTTCAAAGGAGTCGATGGCATCGAGCACGCGGGCGGCGCGCTCGGGATAGTCGGGGTCTGCCTGGCGTGCGCGGATATGGCGGATGAGCTCGCGCTGATGCTTAAGATGGGCGATCTGCTCGTCAAGCTGACGGTCGAGATCGTCGAGCAGGCGGTCCGCTCGTGCGCCTAGGTCCTCGCCCTCGCGGCGCTCCGCGTCGAGTTCGTCGAGCATGGGCCCGATTTGATCGAGGGAAAACCCGAGTGAGGCGAGCTGACGGATGCGCAAGAGGCGCAACAGGTGCACCGCGTCGTAATCGCGGTAGCCGTTGTCCCCGCGCGGGGGCTCGGGCAAAAGCCCGATGGCGTGGTAGTGGCGCAACGTCCTCACGCTCACGCCTGCCATGCGCGCCAGCTCGCCACTCTTCATGCTGTTCCCCATTTCTCCTATCGCATCTATCCGATCTTGTACCCGTCCGCGTGATGTGTCATTTGGGGAGGTACCCCAAATGACACATCCGTCCCTTATTGGTGCGTACCTCGGCACGCGTATGTGTTATGCGGGCTCGTCGTCCAAGTTGCGCAGCGTGGGCGCGGCGAGAGCTACGGCTGTTACGGCGATCCACGCGATCGCCAGCACCATGAAGGCGCGCTCGATACCAAAACCGGCGATGAGCGTGGAGCCCAAAAAACGTTCCCGCAGGAGCGACGACGAGGTAGAGTGCGTTGAGCGTGCCCATGGCAGATCCGCGGCGTTCCTCGGGGATACGCTCGTAGGCGAAAAATCCCAACAGCGCGGATGCCGGACCCGAGAAAAGGCCCACGGCGGCGGCGCTGACAAGAAGGAGCCCCATGGCGGGCAGCGTGCCCATAATGCTCACGCCCGCGGCCATGCCCACGAGTGAGAGCACGAACCATCCGCGGCGGCTCAAACGACTTGAGAGTGCCGTGTAGATAAGGGATCCCAGTAACATGCCTATGCCCATCGCCGAAATGAAGACACCGGCGAGCTCGGGTGTGCGCTGTGAGGTGAAGTACGCTGGCAGCACAATGCCCTGCCAAGCCCCCATAACCATGGTGATTCCAAAGGACAGCAGCGTGGTGGCGCGGAGCAGGCGGTTGTTGGCGAAGAGTGTGGAGAGGCCGTCGGTGAGGACGGAGCGCGCGAGCGCGATGATGCCGCCTTTGCCGGCAGGGGAGTTGGCGGTGCTCGCCGGCGATATCGTCCCCACACCGTGGGGGAGGCTGGCGCTGACGAGCGCGGCGGCGCAGGAGCACACGGCGGTGACCCAGAGCGCGTCGATGTCGTTGAGCAGACCGATGAGCAACGCGGCGGCAGCCGGACCGACGATGCCCGTGAGGGCGTTGAGCGATTGGCTCGCACCCACGAAGCGCTGGAGATCGACGCCCTCGCGTTCGCAGACTTCGGGAAGCAGGGCGTCGCGCGCGGTCATGCCGGGAACGTCACCCACGGCGCCGAGCAGCCCGAGCGCCACGAACCAACCGAAGGAGAGTCCCACCGTGGCGTCTATCACGGGCAGCAGGGCCACGCTGAGCGCGGAGATGAGGTCGGAAGCGACGCAGATGGCCTTGCGATTGACGCGGTCGAGCACCGCGCCGCCCACGATACCGAGGACGAACTGCGGTACGGCGCAAATGAGCGCGAGCGATCCGGCAGCCAGGGCATCGCCCGTGCGGGCCAACAGGACGAGCGGCAGCACCACGCCGGCGATGGAATTGCCGAGCAGCGACAGCGCATCGGAGATGAGGTAGCGCAGGACGGCGCCTTTGAACATGAGGTTCCTCTCGAACGGGGCGGTACATCCCGCCGTTGTTCGACAGTAAAAACCCCGACGTAGCGTCGTGGTCAAAGCCCTGCACAAACCTTTCACGATGTGTAATTCGGGGACGGGTGCATTTCGCACATCGGGGATGGACGCGTTTTTTTAGAAGAGCTCAACTGGGGTTTTGCCGCAAAAAACCACGGGCTACTCGACCACTTTCAAAATTCGTTACAAAATCGCCCGATTTGTGGCACCGGCCCCGTCTGGGCACGCCAAAAGGCCGATCGCAATACGGCCACACGCGGTGCCTTTGCATCGATGGCCGTCCGGCCGTGATCGGGTGGAAGGACGGGGCGGCGCCCTTCCCAGTGGCTTCGCCGTGCTCGAACATACCTGCTAGAATGAACGATTGTGAGAAAACGCAACGCGCGGCACGACGCGCCGCGGATATGAAAGGAATGGCATGGATCGCACCAAGATCGCCCAGCTATACGCCGACGCCGAATCCCTCGGCGGCCAGACCGTGACCGTTGCCGGCTGGGTCAAGTCCGTCCGTGATATGAAGAACTTCGGCTTCGTCACCCTGAACGACGGCAGCTGCTTCAAGGACCTGCAGGTCGTCATGAACCGCGAGGCGCTCGCCAACTACGACGAGATCGCGCATCAGAACGTCTCCGCCGCGCTCGTGTGCACCGGCGAGCTCAAACTCACCCCGGAAGCGCCGCAGCCCTTCGAGCTCGCCGCGACCGAGATCGCGGTCGAGGGCGTCTCGGCACCCGACTACCCGCTGCAGAAGAAGCGCGCGACCGTCGAGTTCCTGCGCACCCAGCAGCACCTGCGCCCGCGCACCAACCTCTTCCGCGCCGTGTTCCGCATCCGTTCCGTGGCCGCCGCCACCATCCACCGCTTCTTCCAGGACCGCGGCTTCGTTTACGTGAACACTCCCATCATTACCGCGAGCGACTGCGAGGGTGCAGGCGAGATGTTCCATGTCACCACCATCGATCCGGCCAACCCGCCGCTGGATGATAAGGGCAACGTGGACTACTCCAAGGACTTCTTCGGCGCGCCCGCCTCGCTCACCGTTTCCGGTCAGCTCAACGCCGAGAACTTCGCCATGGCCTTCGGCGATGTCTATACCTTTGGCCCCACGTTCCGCGCCGAGAATTCCAACACCACGCGCCATGCCGCCGAGTTCTGGATGATCGAGCCCGAGATCGCCTTCGCCGACCTCGCCGACGACATGGACCTCGCGGAGGATATGCTCAAGTACGTCATCCGTGATGTCATGGACCGCTGCCCCGACGAACTCGCCATGCTCAACAAGTTCGTGGACAAGGGCCTCGTCGAGCGCCTCACGCATGTCGCCAACTCCGATTTCGCGCGCGTCACCTACACCGAGGCCGTCGAGATCCTCGAGCGCGCCGTCGCCGCTGGCCATGAGTTCGACTACCCCGTGAGCTGGGGCATCGACCTGCAGACCGAGCACGAGCGCTTCCTCACCGAGGAGCATTTCAAGTGCCCGACCTTCGTGACCGACTATCCTGCCGAGATCAAGGCCTTCTACATGCGCCTGAACGACGACGGCAAGACGGTCGCCGCGGCCGACTGCCTGGTGCCGGGTATCGGCGAGATCATCGGCGGCTCCCAGCGTGAGGAGCGCCTCGATGTGCTCGAGCGCCGCATCGCCGAGCTGGGCATGGACGCCGAACAGTACCGCTACTACCTCGATCTGCGCCGCTACGGCACCTGCAAACACGCCGGCTTTGGCTTGGGCTTCGAGCGCCTGGTCATGTACCTCACGGGTGTGGGCAATATCCGCGACGTCCTTCCGCATCCCCGCACCGTGGGCAGCTGCGAGTTCTAGGGCGGCGCCCCTCGACTCGTTTGACCGGGCGGCGCCCCGGCTCGTCTGTGCGGGTTGCGCCCCGGTTCGTTTGTATGGGGCGCGCTCGGCTCGCTCAATTGAGGGTAACAATGTCGAAAATCCTGCCGGTTTTGCGGCTTGTTTTCGACATTGTTACCCTCTCTTCGCATGCGACGGCTGTGGTGCCGTGCCGGCCGCGAGACCTCGGGTCCCGCGAGACCTCGGCGGCCGCGACGCTTCGGCGGCAGCGCCGGCTCGTCGGCTGGGCATCAAGCCCCCGTCGTGTTACACGTCTGTAACGAGTTTGAGCGCGGCGCGGGGGCACGTTAGTATATCCCTTGCGTGCTTTTATACGGTAAAGCGCCTTATCAAACACGGCGTCGCCGGCATCTTGGCGGGCGCCCGGAACAGCGAAACGGAGTTGATCGCCATGCTGAGTATCTCGCGCAGGAACCTTATCACCCTCGGAGCGGGCTTTTTTGCCGCGAGTGCGCTTGCGGGCTGTGGCGATGACGGCAAAGCCGTCCCAGGCGGCGGCGCCTCCTCCAAGGACTCCTACAAGATCGGCGTGCTGCAGCTCACCGAGCACGGCGCGCTCGACCAGACCAACGAGGGCTTCGTGGCTGCCATCGAAAAGTCGGGCATCGACGCCAAGATTGACCAGCAGAACGCCCAGAACGACCAGTCCGCCTGCCAGACCATCGCGAGCAAGCTCGTGAACGACGGTGACGACCTGATCTTCGCCATCGCCACACCTGCCGCCCAGGCGGTCGCCGGCGCCACCACCGAGATCCCCATCGTGGGGTCCGCCATCACCGACTACGCGGAGGGCGGCCTCGTGGAGTCCAACGACGCTCCCGGCGGCAACGTCACCGGCACGTCGGACCTCACCCCCGTCGCCGACCAGATCGACCTGCTTCACCAGTTGCTGCCCAATGCCAAGACCGTGGGCATCCTCTACTGCTCCGCCGAGTCCAATTCCGAGGTGCAGGTGCAACTCGCCGAGGAGGCTCTTGACGACGCGGGTCTTGCGCATGAGCGTTACTCCATTTCTTCCTCCAACGAGATCCAGCAGATGGTCGAATCCATGGTCGGTAAGGTCGACGCGATCTACGCTCCCACCGACAACACCATCGCCGCGGGCATGGCGACTGTCTCCATGGTCGCCAATGAGAATAAGCTCCCCGTCATCGTAGGATGCGACACCATGGTCGAGGATGGAGGGCTGGCGTCGTATAGCATCAACTATTACGACTTGGGCTATAAGGCGGGCGAGATGGCCGTGAAGATCCTCACCGAGGACGCCGATCCCGCCAGCATGCCCATCGAGTACCTGTCGAGCGAGGAGTGCCAGCTCATCGTGAACCAGGCGACTGCCGACGCGCTTGCCATCGATATCTCGACCCTCGAGGATGCCCAGATCGTCTAAGCGATTGCCCGGGATACGGCGCCGTGCGCGCCTCGATCCTCGTCGTTTCCCTCAACCACGCCGCGCCTCCTTCCGGGCGCGTTAGGAGAATCTCATGACTGATATGACCTGTTCCCGCCGTTCGTTCGCGAAGGGCGTTGCCTGCGCCTCCGCATGTGCCGTGGCGGGCGGCCTTGGCCTTTCCGGCTGCGGCGGCGATTCTGCCGGCGAGGCCGGATCTTCCGATGCCAAGGCGGCCTCGTACAAGATCGGTGTTCTGCAGCTCACTGAGCACCCGGCGCTCGATGCCGCTAACAAGGGCTTTGTCGAGGCGATCGAAGCTGCCGACATCAACGCCAAGATCAACCAGCAGAATGCGCAGAACGACCAGTCCGCTTGCCAGACCATCGCGAGCACGCTCGTGAATGAGAATTGCGATCTGATCCTCGCTATCGCCACGCCTGCCGCCCAGGCGGTCGCGGGTGCAACCTCCGACATTCCCATCGTCTGCACTGCCATCACCGACTTCGCCGCCTCTGGGCTGGTCGAGGACAACGACGCCCCGGGCGGCAACGTCACCGGTACTTCCGATATGAATCCCGTTGCCGACCAAATCGACCTGCTTCACCAGTTGGTCCCCGACGCCAAGAAGGTCGGCCTGCTCTACTGCACTGCCGAGTCAAATTCCAAGATCCAGATCGACCTCGCCGCCGAACAACTCGATGAGCTCGGCCTGGAAGGTGTCGAGTACACCGCCTCCAGCTCCAACGAGGTCCAGCAGGTGGTCGAGTCCATGATGGGCAAGGTCGACGCGATTTACACGCCCACGGACAACACCATCGCCTCGGCCATGACCGTGATCGCCTCCATCGCCAATGAGAATAAGGTTCCCACGGTGTGCGGTGAGGTCGCCCATGTCGAGGCGGGTGGCTTGGCGAGCGTGTCGATCAACTACGAGGAGCTCGGCCGCCGTGCGGGCGAGATGGCCGTGCGCATTCTCACCGAGGACGCCAACCCGGCCGAGATGCCCATTGAGACCATGACCGCCGACGAGTGCGACCTGGTCTACAACCAGAAGACCGCCGACCAGCTCGGCATCGACGTGAGCTCCCTCGCCGACGCCGGCGGTACCGACGTGAGCGCATAGGGCGTGCGCATGGTACACTGACCTGCGCATCTATATCTGTCGCATAAGCGATGAACCCCGGCGAACACCTCCGTCGGGGTTCATTTGGCTCGATTTGAAGGAGGGACAACATGAGTGGTGCTCTACTCGGCGCCGTCTCCCAGGGCATTCTCTGGGGCATCATGGTCCTTGGTGTGTTCATCACCTACAAGCTGCTCGATATCGCGGATCTTACGGTTGACGGCAGCTTCGCGCTCGGCGGAAGCGTCTGCGCCGTGCTTGTAGTCGCCGGTGTCGACCCCCTCATCGCGATTGTCGCCGCGATGCTCGCCGGTATGCTCGCCGGTGCGGTCACGGGCTTTTTGCACACCGTGTTCGAGATTCCCGCCATCCTCGCCGGTATCCTCACGCAGATCGCCCTGTGGTCGGTCAACCTGCGTATTATGGGCAAGTCCAACACGCCCCTGCTGCAGCATGACACGATCTTCTCCCGCATGACGGAGGCGACGGGCCTCTCCATCAACGCCGGCTCCATCATCGTGGGCCTTATTGTGGCGGTCCTCATCATCGCCCTGCTGTACTGGTTCTTCGGCACCGAGATCGGCAGCGCCCTGCGCGCCACCGGCAACAACGAGGACATGATCCGCGCGCTTGGCGTGTCCACCGCCAAGACCAAGATGATCGCCCTCATGCTCTCCAACGCGCTGGTGGGCCTCTCTGGAGGCCTCATCTGCCAGAGCCAGAAGTACGCCGACATCGGCATGGGCACGGGCGCCATCGTCATCGGCCTCGCCGCCATCGTCATCGGCGAGGTGCTCGGCCGCCTCACTCCCGGCAAGCTCACCGGCTTCAAGAGTCGTCTGGTCTCCGCCGTGGCGGGATCCGTGGTCTACTTCCTCATCCGCGCCATCGTTCTCCAGATGGGCATGGACGCCAATGACATGAAGCTGCTCTCCGCCATCATCGTCGCGCTCGCCCTGTGCGTGCCCGTGGTATGGGAGAGGTTCAAGCTGCGCGCGAGCTACTCGAAGGGTGGTGAGGCAGATGCTTAAGCTGTCCCACGTCAAGAAGACCTTCAACCGCGGAACCGTTACCGAGAAGCGCGCCCTCACGGGCGTCGACCTCACGCTTGCCGACGGCGATTTCGTCACCGTCATCGGCGGTAACGGTGCGGGCAAGTCCACCCTGCTCAACATGATCGCGGGCGTCTACCCGCTGGATTCCGGTACGGTTGAGCTCGACGGCGAGGACATCTCCCGCCTCTCTGAGCCCAAGCGCGCCAAGTACTTGGGCCGTGTGTTCCAGGATCCCATGCGCGGCACCGCCGCCGACATGCAGATCGAGGAGAACCTCGCCCTCGCCAAGCGCCGCGGCCAGCGCCGCACGCTTCGCTGGGGTATCACCCGCGCCGAGCGTGAGGAGTACGCCGAGCTGCTCAAAAAGCTCGATCTGGGCCTCGAGACTCGCATGCAGGCCAAGGTGGGCCTGTTGTCCGGTGGCCAGCGACAGGCACTCACGCTGCTCATGGCCACGCTCACCAACCCGCGCGTGCTGCTGCTCGACGAGCACACCGCGGCGCTCGACCCCAAGACGGCTGCTAAGGTGCTCGAGCTCACCGAACAGATCGTCGGCGAGCGCAAGCTCACCACCCTTATGGTGACGCACAACATGAACGACGCCATCCGTCTGGGAAACCGCCTCATCATGATGCATGAGGGCCGCGTGATCTACGATGTCGCCGGCGATGAGAAGCGCGCCCTGACCGTGCCCGACCTGCTGCAGAAGTTTGAGGAGGTCAGCGGCGGCGAGCTCGCCAACGACCGCATGCTGCTGAGCTAGGAACGTCCTGGCGTCCTGGCATCCGGTGCGGCGCCGTAGCCCGCGCCGACATCGCCTATGTCCACACGCACATTGCCTATGGCTTCCTTCCGTTTGACCGGGTTGAATAGGAAGGAAGCCATAGGCATTTTTCTTAAGCGGGGATTGTGGGTACAAGGCTGAGAAAGCACAATTCCAATGCGCTGGTATGGAAGGGGTACACCATGAAGCTGCGGATTAAGGCGAAGCTCTTGAGCGTTCACAGCGAGGTGGAGGTGAGCACGACAGATAAGGAGGTCGTCTATTGTGCGGACACCGACCCGCTCTCCTCGCCGCGCCTCACGCGCCTCAAAGACGCCGAGTGCCGCGAGCTTGCCACTATCACGACCGCACGCCTTGACGCCAAGGACCGCGCGCATCACATCGTCATGGCTGATGGGCACACGTTCGATATCAAGCGCAAGTTCCGCACGCCTGCCAGTACGGTCGAGAGCTATCTCACCGTCGAGGGCGCGGATTGGCAGGTCGTGATGACGCGCGGTTGGACGAACCGCTTCGAGGTGCGTGACGCGGACGGCAGGGCCTACGTGGAGGCGAGGCAAGTCCCCATGGAGCGAAATGACACATACGAGCTGAACGTGAAGATCTCAGAGCACATGGATGAACTGATGGTCATGTGCATCGTCGCGCGCAGCATCATGGCGGCGGATGCACCGGCGAACGCCATGTAACTGGTTCTTGTACGGGCGTGTGTGAACCGGGCGAACGTCGCGTAGTGACCGAGTGAGGCTAGAACAAATGAGCGGACACGTTCAAGACGTGCCCGCTCAATGCATGTAAAGACGATGCGATGTCTGCTATTTCCTAGAGCGCGCTGATGAAGCGCTGCAATCCGGCGCGGCCCGTGTCGTTCCACTTGAATACACCGGCGTCTTCAAGTACGCCCGCAAACACTGCGGCGACCTCGTCGCGCAGGACGCGCTGAGCGTTCTCGCGCGTGAGGTCCGGATGACGTCGCGCCACCTCGGTCGCCCATTCGGCATGCGGGGCGGTGCGATCGTTGGCCTCAAGGTGCATGAGGAGCGTCGCTTCATCCTCGTTAGTTGCCCGCGCCGCCAACAACACGTCCTTGACGCATGCGAGCTCGTCAACCAAGCGCGGAGGCAGAATCGCCAAGCCCATGACCTCGATGAGGCCGATGTTCTCCTTCTTGATGTGATGTTTGTCCGCATGGGGATGGAACACGCCAAGGGGATGCTCGTCGGTAGCGATGTTGCAACGCAGCGCGAGGTAGAGCGTGTAGTTCCCGTTTTCCCTCGTGGCAACCGGCGTCACCGTGTTGTGAGGCGTCCCTTCTGGATCGCGTGGCACGATACCGCATGACGCATCCGCGTGACCGCGCCATACCTCCAAGACGTGGGCGGCGGCATCGAGCACGCGGTCGCGCGATTCGCATGAGAGCCGCAAGACGCTCATGGGCCACTGGAGCACCTCGCCGCGGACATCGTTGAATCCCGGCATGGTGAATGTGCATTCGACCTGTGCCCGCATCATTGGGAACACGTGGCGCCCGCCTTGGAAGTGATCGTGCGTGAGGATCGATCCGCCCACGATGGGAAGATCGGCGTTGGATCCCACGAAGTAGTGGGGCAGCGTATCGACGAAGTCCAGCAAGCGTGCGATGTTCTCACGGTCCACGTGCATGGGACGGTGCTCTTGGCTCATCGCGATGCAGTGCTCAGTGAAATACGCGTAGGGGCTGTATTGGAGCCCCCACGTTTCATCTCCGAGCTCGATGGGGACGATGCGGAGATTCTGTCGCGCCGGATGCGCGCCCTGAGGGCTTGCAGCCGCCCGTCCTGCGTATCCCTCGTTGGACATGCACAGCTGGCAGGCGGGATAGGGCTCGGCATCGTCAGCGCGCGTGAGGGCGGCAGCGATGTCGCGCGGGTCCTTCTCGGGCTTGGAAAGGTTGATGGTGATCTCGAGTTCACCCCACCGTGTCGGAGAGGTCCACTCGATATTGCGGGCGATCGCCGAGCGGCGCACGTATCCGACGTCGCAGCACAGACGGTAGAACCAATTGGTGGCGTCCAACGCTCCCTTTTCCCGGCGAAGGTTTTCGAATGAGCGGGCGATGTCGGAGGGACGCGGAGTGAGCCGCCCCATGATTGCCATCGAAGCGCGGTCTCGCCCGCCCGCACTGTCCTCGAACCTTCCGTTGGCCACGGCGACCTCGGACAGCACGGCGAGCGCGTCATCCAAGTCGAACGAGTCCTCATCGAACGTTTCGGTTCCCGCTTCCCAGGCCGTGCTCGGCGCAGGTCCTTCGGCTCCCATGGCATCGAGGAGCTCGTTGTATGCCCAGCGGCGATCTTGCGCATCGATGATGCCGCAGTCGATCGCATATAGAGTCATCTGCTCGAGCACACACCTTACCTGCTCGTGCTCGTCGCATGTGGGGGTGTCGGTTACAGCCATGTTGCGGAAGCACCGTCCTCGGTGATGGCGTAGGTGCGGCAGGAGCCCTCTCCCAGCCATGCATCCATGCGCTGGCAGAACTCGGCGGCCAGCTCGACGGGGACGAAGCACTGGATGGAGCCGCCGAACCCGCCGCCGTGAATACGCACTGCGCCGCGTCCGTTCAGGATGTGCTCTGCCAGGCCCAGGGCGAGCATGGCGTGCTGCTCGCGCACGTCAACGCCGGAGGGGGAGACGTTTTGCAGGTACATGGCGGAGCTTGCGCCCGACTGGCGCGTGTAGGCGAGGAAGGCGTCGATGTCCCCGTTCTTCAGGGCTGCCCAGCGTTTGTCAACGAGGTCGTTCTCGTACCAGTAGTGAATGGCGCGCAGCACGGCGCGATCCCCGAGCTTCTCGCGGAGTGCCGGCACGGCGGCATCGAAATCGGCGGGGTCAACCTCGCACAGGCGCGTATGGCCGAGCTCTGCGGCGACCGCCTGCATCTCGGCGGGGGTGGCGGCGTACTCATGGGTGAGGTCGGTGTGGTCTGCTCCGACTTTCACCAAAACGAGGGAGTAGCCGTAGTCCTCGAAGGCGAGAGCGAGTTTTTCGGTGGCGGGTCGGGCGTTCTCGAAGTCCATGAATGAGAGCCCGCCCAGGCACACGGCGGCCTGGTCCATGAGGCCACACGGCTTGCCGTAGTAGTTGTTCTCGGTGCGCTGGCTCATTTGCGCCAGCGTGACGGGATCGACTGCGGGCGCTTCCCAGAGAGCCTCCATGGCCCGTCCGTATGCCGCCTCGACCGCCGCGGAGCTGGACAGGCCGCCGCCGGAGGGAACGGTGCATACGAAGGCGAAGTCGAAGCCCGCCGGGGTGCCACCGTGCGCGGCGATCTCATGAGCCATGCCACGCACGAGGCTGGCGGAGGTGCCGACCTCGTCTTCGCGCACGTCAAGGTCGTCGAGCTCGATGCTGAACGTGGGATACCCCTCGTCTGCGATGCGGACCGTGTTGGTGCCGTTTGCCACGGCGATGCCGTCCACCGAGACGTCGAGTGCACCGGCGATCACATGCCCGCCCTCGTGGTCGGTGTGATTGCCCGAGATCTCCGAGCGTCCGGGTGCGTGGATGGCGAGCACGTGGGCGTCGGCAGGGATGGGGCCGAACTCTGCCTCGTACAGCTCGCGAGCTTTGTCGAGCGCCTGAGTGCGGGTGATGGTTGTCATGGTTTGATCCTCCTATCCGTTCGCCGCGCGTATCGTGGCGTGTTGCGGTGATTAGCGGGTGGTCGAGAAGCGGTAGACGATGCGCTCCCGATAGGGTGCGTTTGGCGTGCAGACGGGCTGGTCCCATGCGGGATGATGCACCGCGTCGGGATAATACTCGGGCTCGAAGGCGAAGCCGCAGCGCGGCGTGTACGACGCGCCGTCCTTCGCCTGCGCATCGTCGAGCCAGTTGCCGGTGTAGAGATGGGCACCTGGAGCGGTTATGGCGACGTCGAGCGTCCGTCCACTCGTCGGGTCCTCGGCGTGAAGCGCGTGTCGCGGTGCCGCGCCGCGTTCGAATCCGTCGATGCAGAGGCAGTGATCGTATCCGCGCGCGCGGCGGAGCTGTTCGTCGACTTGGGTTATAAGCTCGCCCAACTGGTGCATCTTGCGGAAATCGAAGGGAGTTCCGGTGACGTCGAGCACCTCGCCGGTAGACACGCTGTCTTCGCGCACGGGCAGGTACGAGTTGGCGTCGATGCGGACGAGCTGGTCGTCGACCTGCCCGCTGTCGTGCCCGGCCAGGTTGAAGTAGCTGTGGTTCGTCATGTTGACGACCGTCTCGGCATCGGTATCGCATTGATGCGATACCTCGAGGGCGATGGACCCGTCGTCTTCGAGAGAGAGCCGGTAGGTCACGGTGAAGGTGCGATTACCCGGTAGTCCGATCTCGCCGTCGGCGAGGTGGCAGGTGAGTGCCAGGGCGTTGTCGGCATCGAGCGCGCGCGCCTCCCAAAGGCGCTTGTGCAGGCCGGTGTCGAGGTCGGAGTGCAAGTTGTTGGCGTGTTCCGGGCCATCGTTGGCGGGCAGGTGGTACAGGGCTTCACCCAAGGGGACCTCGGCGCGGTCGGTGCGGTTCGCGATGGGCCCGATGGTCGCCCCATAACAGGCGGGATTGTCGAGATAGCCGTCTATGGAGCCGAATCCGAGGACAATGTCCGCGATGGATCCCGAGGCATCGGGAACACGGACGGACAAGATGGTCGCTCCGAAATCCATGATCGATACGGAGGCTTCCCCCACTCGTAGCGTGTAGACGTGCACGTCCTCCCCGGTGGGTAGGGTGCCGAACGGTTCGGCTTCGATCATACCGACCTCCTTGCAAGACGAAAGACGCTGTTTTCGGCGGGTGAGCGCGAAAAAGACGCATGAGTGCGCCGAAAACAATGTTAACGTACTCATAAGTAAAATCACGCGATATACCCCATTTGGTCGATTTCGCGGCGTGAACGGTCGAACGAATCCACCGAGAACGGGGGTGCACGTTGATGGGAGGATATTCGATGGTCGATCGGGAAGTGACCCTGGGCGCCACGCAGCGCGCGGGGCGCAACGTCTCCATGTCCGATGTCGCCGCCGCCGCCGGGGTCTCCCAGCAGACCGTATCCCGCGTGGTGAATGGGGCGCCGAACGTGAGCGAGAAGACCCGGACGATGGTCCTTGAGGCGATGCGAGAGCTGGGGTTCAGGCCCAACTACGCGGGCAGGTCGCTGCGAGGGGGGTGCTATCGCGCGGTGGGCCTGTGCGCATACGATGTCACGCAGGTGGGCAACCTCACCATGCTTGACGGCATCCTGGCGGCGGCATGCGCCCAGGGATGCGCGGTGACGATGGTGGAGATGGATGAGAGGTCTGCCTTCTCGCTGGAGGACGCCTCGCGTCGCATGGCCGCCCTGCCCGTCGACGCGATGATCATCGGCATGAGCCGCATGGCGCCCGATTTCGAGACGTTCGATCCTCAGCCGGGTATGAACACCGTCATCGTGACCATGTGCGCGCACCCGCGCGTGACGACGGTCGATTCCGACCATTACGGTTGCTCCAAGCTCGTGATGGACCATCTATTCGAGTATGGTCACGAGCAGATTCGCTTCGTGGGCGGCCCTGCCTTTTCCATCGACAGCAAATTTCGCGAGGCGGGATGGCGCGATGCGCTCGCGTCTCGCGGGATCGAGCCCGTGGCGCCCCTGCGCGGTGACTGGACGGCCGACAGCGGCTACGAAGTCGGGCGCGCCCTTGTTGCCGATCGCACCATGACCGCCGTGTACGTTGCGAACGACCAGATGGCGGTTGGCGTCATCGCGGCCCTGCGCGAGGCGGGGCGCCGCGTCCCGGAGGATGTGAGCGTGGTGGGCATCGACGATTCGCTCAGGAGCATGATCCCCCATGTGGAGTTGACGACGGTTCGCTTTGATTTGAGGGAACGCGGCCGATTGGTGTTCGAACATGCCATGGGTTCGGTCGATGCGCCCATAGAGGCGGTGCGCATACCCGGTGAGCTGGTGCGTCGTTCGACAGTGGCGCCTCGCCCCTAGGCGCGCCGACGGTTCCGCCTCCGGCATCCAAAAACCGTCCACGTAGAAAAACAGACCTTCTGGCGATATGAGACGGGCAAGGGAGGTGCGTATGCCCTTGCGGTGTTAACGTTACCACAAGCACGAGACACGGCGTGTCCAAGAGAAGGGGACGCCGGGTCGCCATGCGCAACCAGCGCATGGCGTGGTCCAATGCGATGTCCCATCGCATGAAAGGAGCGTTTCAATGCAAGTTTCACGTCGTCAGTTCCTGCAGGTCGGCGGTCTGGGCCTCATGGGCGCCATGGGCGCCGGCGCCCTCGTTGGCTGCGGTGGTGGCTCCGATGCCCCCGCTGGTAGCGAGCCCGCTGCCTCCGGCACCGACAAGCCGGTCATCTTCTACAACCGCCAGCCTTCCAACAGCTCCACCGGTGAGCTGGACATGACCACGCTCAACTACAACAAGAACACCTACTACGTCGGCTTCGACGCCAACCAGGGCGGCGAGCTCGAGGGCACCATGATCGTCGACTACATCAAGGCCCACATCGACGAGATCGATCGCAACGGCGACGGTATCATCGGTTACGTCCTCGCCATCGGCGACGTGGGCCACAACGACTCCATCGCTCGTACCCGTGGTTGCCGTAAGGCGCTGGGCACCGCGGTCGAGAAGGACGGCGCCATCGTGTCCGACGCCGCCGGTACCAACACCGATGGCTCTGCTACCGTGGTCAAGGACGGCACCCTCGAGGTCGACGGTAAGACCTACACCGTCCGCGAGCTCGCCTCGCAGGAGATGAAGACCACCGCCGGCGCCACGTGGGACGCCCCCACCGCCGGTAACGCGATCTCCACTTGGGCTTCCTCCTTCGGCGATCAGATCGACGTCATCGTCTCCAACAACGACGGCATGGGCATGGCCATGTTCAACGCCTGGTCCAAGGAGAACAAGGTTCCCACCTTCGGTTATGACGCCAACTCCGATGCCGTCGCCGCAATCGCCGAGGGCTATGCCGGCACGATTTCCCAGAACCCGGCCGTCCAGGCCTACCTCACCCTTCGCCTGATCCGCAACGTGCTCGACGGCGTCGACATCGACACCGGCATTGGCACGGAGGACGAGGCTGGCAACGTGATCGCCGCCGACGACTTCAAGTACAGCGCGGACGATCGCTCCTACTACGCCATGAACCTTGCCGTAACGGCCGACAACGCCGACAAGTTCGCCGACGCCACCGCTCTGTACGAGACCGCGCAAGAGCAGCTCAGTGAGGATGATAGCCCGTCCAAGAAGATCTGGCTGTCCATCTACAACTCCGCCGACAACTTCCTGTCCTCCACCTATCAGCCCCTGCTCGAGAAGTACAAGGACATCCTCAACCTCGACCTCGAGATCGTTGGCGGCGACGGCCAGTCCGAGTCCTCCATCACCAACAAGCTCGCCGATCCCAGCTCCTTCGACGGCTTCGCCATCAACATGGTCAAGACCGATAATGGCGCTTCGTACACGTCCTTGCTTGGCTAATCAGCTGACCCGCGCTGCAAACACGGTTTCGTAGCGACTCATGGGGGAAGAGGCGGCGCTTCTTCCCCCTGATTTATGAGGGCGCCGGTGCATGTGGCTACTTTTCACGGCGGCGCCTTTCCTCTTTCCTTCGGCACATCCCGTCTTTGGAGAGGCGGGCTTTCGAGAGATACCGGGAGGGATTACATGACAGAATCACAGCAAGATATCGTCCTCTCCATCAAGGGGATGAGCAAGACGTTCGGGCGCAACCGCGTTTTGGATCACATCAACCTCGATCTGCGCCGCGGTAGCATCATGGGCTTGATGGGCGAGAACGGCGCCGGCAAGTCGACCATGATGAAGTGCCTGTTCGGCACCTATCAAAAAGACGAGGGCACCATCACGCTCGACGGTCGCGAGATCAGCTTCTCCGGACCTAAGGACGCGCTGGAAAACGGCATCGCGATGGTGCACCAGGAGCTCAACCAGTGCCTGGAGCGCAACGTCGTGGACAACTTGTTCCTCGGCCGTTATCCCGTCAACAAGATGGGCGTCGTCGACGAGGCGCGTATGCGCAAGGAGGCCAACGACCTGTTCCGCCGCTTGGGCATGACCGTTAACCTCACCCAGCCCATGCGCACCATGTCGGTGTCCCAGCGCCAGATGGTCGAGATCGCCAAAGCTATCTCGTACAACGCCAAGGTCATCGTCCTTGATGAGCCCACTTCGTCGCTTATGGCGCAGGAGGTGGAGAAGCTCTTCCAGATGATGCGCAAGCTTCGCGAGCAGGGCATCTCCCTCATCTACATCTCGCACAAGATGGATGAGATCTTCGAGATCTGCGATGAGGTCTCGGTGCTGCGCGACGGCAACCTCGTGATGACGAAGCCCACCAGCGAGACGAACATGAACGAGCTTATCTCGGCCATGGTCGGCCGTTCGCTCGACAACCGCTTCCCGCCGGTTGACAACGTGCCGGGCGAGCCCATTCTGAAGATCCAGAACCTGTCCACGAAGTTCGACCCGCACCTGCAGGACATCACCTTCGACGTGCGCCGCGGCGAGATCTTCGGTTTGTATGGCCTGGTGGGCGCCGGCCGCACCGAGCTGCTTGAGACCATCTTCGGCATTCGCACCCGCGCTGCCGGCCGTGTGTATTTCCGCGACCACCTCATGAACTTTAGCAACGCCCGCGATGCCATGGATCACGGCTTCGCCCTCATCACCGAGGAGCGCAAGGCCAACGGCCTCTTCCTCAAGGGCGACCTCACGTTCAACACCACGATCGCGAACCTCGAGCAGTACAAGAACGGCCCCGCCCTGTCGAACGACAAGATGGTGCGCGCCACCAACCGCGAGATCAAGACCATGAACACGAAGTGCATGGGGCCCGACGATCTCATTTCCAGCCTGTCCGGTGGTAACCAGCAAAAGGTCATCTTCGGCAAGTGGCTTGAGCGCTATCCGCAGGTCTTCCTTATGGACGAGCCCACGCGCGGCATCGACGTCGGCGCCAAGTACGAGATCTACGAGTTGATCATCGACATGGCGAAGAAGGGCACGACGGTCATCGTCGTCTCCTCCGAGATGCCCGAGATCCTGGGCATCACCAACCGTATCGGCGTTATGTCCAACGGCCGTCTGTCCGGCATCGTTGACACCAAGAGCACGGACCAGGAAGAGCTCCTGCGTCTGAGTGCTAAGTATCTCTAGCGAGGGGGAGCTATGGCAACTACACCTAAGATCCTGACGGTTGAGGGGGAGACAGCCCTCCTGCAACCAATCGATACCTACATGAGCGGTATCCAGAGCAAGATCGATGAGCTTCGCTCGAGCGGCACCACCAAGGTTCTGTCGCTGCAGTCGAGCATCGACGCGATCAAGAGCGACCGCCTGCTCACCAAGCAGGAGCGCGAGCAGAAGATCGCCGCGCTGCAGAAGGAGATGGACGCGGCCAAGCAGGTCGAGAGCTCCCGCAAGCAGCAGGTGGCAACGCTGATCGCCGACGGCGAGGCATACCTCAAGGCCCACTACGACAAGGAATACCTCACGCCGGTCAAGGAGAGCTGCGCGGCCGAGCGCGTCGTGGCGAAGGAGAAGTACCAGAAGCGCCTAGCTGAGCTCGAGGCCGAGCACAAGCAGCTGCTGGCCAAAACCTCCGACGCCAAGGAGGCCAAGGAGGAGAAGTACGTCTACAAGAACAAGCAGTTCGATGCCAAGGTGACCTACCAGCTTGAGCTGCAGCGCATCAAGGATCGCCAGCACGACGCCGCTGCCTATCGCTATCACCTCATCGACCTGCTCCGTATGAGCCACTTCACGCTCGCCGAGAAGCTCGACCAGCGCTGGGAAGCCTATCGTTACACGTTCAACGCGCACGACTTCCTGCTGAACAACGGCCTCTACATCGCCATTCTGCTGGTGTTCGCGGGCCTGTGCGTGGCGGCGCCCATCGTGAAGGGCACCAACCTTCTCACGCCGCAGAACCTGCTCAACATCCTGCAGCAGGCATCGCCCCGCATGTTCTTGGCTCTCGGCGTTGCGGGGCTCATCCTGCAGACCGGTACCGACCTGTCCATCGGTCGTATGGTGGGTATGAGCATGGTCGCCTCGACGGTCATCATGCACCAGGGCCCCAACACCGGTACCATCTTCGGCGTGGCATATGACTTCTCCGGCATCCCGGTGGTGGGTCGCATCGTCATGGCACTCGTCGTCTGCGTGGCGCTGTGCACGTTCTTCTCGGCGATCGCCGGCTTCTTCACCGCGCGGTTCAAGATGCACTGGTTCGTGTCCACCATGGCCAACATGCTGGTCATCTTCGGCTTGGTAACCTACGCTACCAAGGGTGTTTCGTTCGGCGCGATCGATCCTACGATTCCCAGCATGGTGACGCCTAAGGTCAACGGCTTCCCCACGATCATCCTGTGGGCTATTGCCGCCATTGCCATCGTCTGGTTCATCTGGAACAAGACCACCTTCGGTAAGAACATGTTCGCCGTCGGTGGTAACCCCGAGGCCGCTGCCGTCTCTGGCATCAACGTCTTCGCGGTCTCCATCGGTGCCTTCCTGCTTGCCGGCGTGCTGTACGGCTTCGGCTCCTGGCTGGAGTGCATCCGCATGGTCGGCTCCGGCTCCGCTGCGTATGGCCAGGGCTGGGAGATGGACGCGATCGCCGCGTGCGTCGTCGGCGGCATCTCCTTCACCGGTGGTATCGGTAAGATCTCCGGCGTCACCGTGGGTGTTCTGATCTTCACCGCACTCACCTATGCGCTCACGATCCTCGGTATCGACACCAACCTGCAGTTCGTGTTCTCCGGCGTTATCATCCTCATCGCCGTCACGCTCGACTGCCTGAAGTACGTTCGCAAGAAGTAGTTGACCGACTCCGGGTGCCTGCCCCGTCGATGCGATCCCCATCGCCCCACGGGGCACCGGCGCTTCATGAACCTATGGAGAATGTCATGAAGAAGGTATTCATTTGCTGCACGTCTGGTGTCACCACCGGTCTGCTCGTTCAAAAGGTCGAGCTTGAGGTCTCGAAGCGCGAGCTTCCCCTCGAGGTAGAGGCCCTTCCGATCAACGTGTTGGTCGAGCGGTTGTCGGAGACCGACGCGATTCTGCTGAGCCCCCAGGTCGCATTCGCCCAGAGCGGCATTCGGGAGGCTTCAGACGTTCCGTTGGCGAGCATCGACCCAGATGTGTACGCGCGTGCCGATGCCGCGGCAATCGTCGACGCGGCGCTCGAACTGCTCGCGCCAAACGCATAGGCACTGCCTACGCGCAAACATGAGCTGATGAAAGAGGCGGCGGCCCCGATGTTTGTCGGGACCGCCGCCTTGTCTATATCAGTTGGGGCGCAAAGGGGTGGAGGGCGCAAAGTGCACGGGGTGCCTTAGCGTGTGCGAAGCGGCCTGTTCCCGTTGCGATACACAAGGAAGCTGTAGAGGTACGTCACGATGCCCGCCCCCAGGACCGCAGCCATCAAAACCCAGAAGGCGATCTCTCCGTGCTGGAGCGAGAGTGCGCCCGCGCCGACGACCGCAATTCCGGCCAATACGTACGCGATGCCGCAGAAGCGGTGCGTGAGGCGCCAGTTGTCATCGTCATCCAGCGCCCATGGGGTCTTGACGCCAAAGGTGTAGTTGCGCTTGATCTTGGGCATGTAATTGCCGAGCAGAATGAGGCCCACTCCCACCGCGATGCTCGTCGCTGCCCCGATGGGGCTGCCCGATTCGGGCAAGATGCCGAAGACGGTGAGTTCGGAGGTCCACGTCATGGCGACGATGAAGATCGTGAACAGGATGACGAACCCGGTGTAGAACGACCCCATGCGCTCGTACGCCTGGCCGCGCGGATCCATGCGCGGGATGATGTGGAACATGAAGAGGAATAGCAGGGGCAGCGCATCGAGGGCCACAATCGCGGTGCGCCCCGTCCATCCGTTGACGGTTCCGGCTGCGTCCCAGTGCGTGGGAATCATCTCGGGCATGTGGGGGAGCAGGGCGATATGTCCCAGCAGGCTCACGATGCACAGTGCCGTCAAGGCAATGAGGGTGCGGCGGCCCAGGGGGCTTGTGGAGTGTCCGGGCTTGTTCGCCCTTTTATCGTTCGACATGGTGGTCATCGGAATCTCTCCTATCGGTGAACGTGTAGAACCAACTCATCAGATCCTGCAATACCGTCGTGTCGAGGCTGTAGATGATGTTCTGGCCATCTCTACGTGCCTCGACCAGGCCTGCTGCCTTGAGTGAGTTCAGGTGGTGGCTGAGGGACGGTTTCGTCATGTCGAAATGGGTGGCGATCTCACCCGCAGTTAGATTTTCGCCGCGCAGCAACTCGAGGATGCGCCTACGTGTGGGGTCGGCAAGCGCCTTGAACGCCTCTCCTCCCATCGGTCCTCCAATCCTTGGGGTCGATCCACCCGTTAGGTGGACGGCCTTTCACCTGGTTGATATTAGAAGATTAGATATCTATCTAAATATAATGTCAAGTGCATTCTTTGGGGCGAGGCGGATGATGGTCGCCATCGTGGCAAAACGCCGCCTGGGCCTGCGCCTGCCCGTGCCGATGCGCAGCATGGCGCGCATCGGCACGGGCAGGCGCGCATCGGTGCTTCCGCGCTCCGTTGGGATCAGATGCCGCGGGTTTTGTTTTTGAGGAGGAGGACGGGGCCGAGGTCGGGTTCGTGTGCCGGTGCAACGAGGCGACAACCGGGACCGAGCGCGCGGGCAAGCGGTTCGAGCAGAAGGTCGCCCGCGGCGAAGGTCCCGCCCACATACGTGACGGGGATGGGCGCGCTCTGTGGCCCGCTGCGATGGAATAGCCCCCGGACGATCGCGTCGACCATGTCGGCCTCTTCTCGAGCGGCGCATTCGAGGATGGTGAGAGCGGAGATGTCGCCGGCACGGGCGGCATCCGTGACGATCGGCGCGAGCGCGGACACCGATGAGCGCTCGGCGTAATGACGCTGAGCCCACCTGATTACGTCGAAGTCATCGTCGATACCGAGTCTTTCGCGCACGAGCGTGTACAGGGCACCGCGCGCGTCGCGCCCATCGGCTTGGCGGGTGAACGCTCGCAGGGCCTCCTTGCCCAGCCAGCCGCCGGACCCCTCGTCACCGAGTTCGTAGTCCCATCCGCCGCAGCGCATGCTCTCGCCTTGGCGGACGCCCAGCGCGATGGACCCGGCGCCGGAGATGATGGCGATGCCGTCCGCACAGTCCAGTCCCGCGGCCCAGGCGGCCTCGACGTCGTTGACTAACAGATGGGGCCGTGCGCCGGCGATGCGTTCCACCACTTCGTCCATGCGTCGCGATACATCGGCGCCCTCGCCGTAGCCGCAGAGGGCGAAGCCGATGCCCATGCTGGGAGCACCGGGCTCGATGCACGTGTGGGCGGCTCGATCGAGTCCCCAGCAGACGCCTTCGGAAAGGACGCGCTCCATGCCATCGAAGCCCACTTGCGCGTAATGGCAGGTGCCCAGCACCAGCCGATCGACGAGGGTGATGTCATCGTCATACAGGGAGAAGGCGGTTTTAGTTCCGCCTCCGTCGACGCCGAGCCACATCATGGGCAATGCCTTTCGTAGAAGTTGGTCGCTAAGGGGTAGAGGGGTGCGGGAAGGGGGCATGGGGCGAGCAGGATGCCCGAGGCGGGTCCATCGATCATGTCGTTCACGGCACGGCGTGAGCGGATGGCGGCGATTAGCTGGTCGATGCGCTCGGAGCGTGCGCGGCGCATACGGCCCATACGAGGGCTGCGTGCACACGGCTCGATGAGGGAGCCGCCGCCGCACGCAAGTCCGCCGCCCCAGGGGACGCCGGCCTCGCGACAAGACGCCGCGAGGCGCATGAGCGCGTGTTCGGCGGGAGTGCAGGCATAGGCGTCGGTTGCGGCGAGCGCGTATAGGGGGCGCACGTGGCCGGGAAGCGCCCCGGCGATGCGCGCAGCCTCTTCTGGACCTGCCGATTCGGCCGCGCTTGGGATGGGCGGCACGATGCGTTGGACGCGGATATCCCGCGTTTGGGCGATGCCGTCTAGCTGTTGGGAGGCGAACGTGCGCTCGTAGACGCCGAGGGCCTCCTCGAGGTCGTCCGCAAGGTGGAGCAATGCGGCTCCGAGCTTCCCTGTGCCCGCGTCGAGCAGTGCGAGGCCGATGGTGAACCCGCAAGCGGGATCGGCATCCTCGGAGTGTGGGAATTGAGCGGCCATCACGGGTCCTTGCGGGGTGGAGGGCAAATGAGATTGAGGATTACTCTAACGCGTCCGCGCCGCAACGGAAAGGGCGAAGTTCTCGGTGAAGCTCGATGAGGATGTCGCATGATGTGAGGGCGTAGCGATGGGGAAGGGGCCGTATAATGCCGTACCGTAACGATGCCCGCTCCGCGAGTGAAAGGTCTGGCTCGTGTCCCGCATGATCTACCTCGTCCGCCATGGTCAGACGGTATTCAACACACGCCTGCTGATCCAAGGCCGCTGCGACTCGCCGCTTACCGACCTCGGCCGCGAGCAGGCCCGCGCCGCGGCCGCCTGGCTGCACGGGCGCGGCGTCCAATTCGATGCGGCGTTCTCCTCGCCCGCCGAGCGCGCCTGCTCGACGGCGGAGATACTGTGGGGTGGGCCGTATGCGCGCCTCATGGGCCTGAGCGAGCGCTCTTTCGGTGCGCTCGAGGGGACCGACGTGCTTGCGCTGCCCAAGCCGATGGGCGATTATCCGGTGGCGTTCGGGGGAGAATCCGAACAGGAGCTGACCGAGCGCCTGAACAGGGCCATGCGCGCGATCGCATGTGGGGACCTGGAGCGGGACGCGGCTACCGAGCACACTTCCGCGTCCGCAGCGCTACCCATTCCGGGCCGCAGCGACGCTCCCATCGAGGCGTGCGCGATCGAGCCCCTTCCGACGGGTGCTCCGCGCACGGGAAACGTCCTCGTCGTGAGCCACGGGGCCGCGTGCAAGACGTTTGCACGAGCCTGGAGCGAGTTCGCCCAGGACGAACTCCCCGACCCCTTCCCCAACTGTTGCGTGCTCGTGTATCGATACGACCATGGCCACTTCACCTTGCTCGAGGCTGCCGACCCCGCCTCGCACCTCGGTGGCGAGGGGCTCCCCATCTAACGCGTCTGCTAGGATGGCGCGTCCCGCGGCTCGTGCGCGGCGCCCCGTGCCTCCAGGCGCTCTGCGCGACGTTCCGCTTTGCCCCTCGGTTCGCTCGTTTCGCGACCGAGATCGAGATTGCGGAAATCTGGCTGCATGGCTTCTGTCGTTGCCGGTCGCGTTATCATCATCACGAATGACAGCCATGGGTAACATGTGCCGCGCCCTCGTGAGACTGGATCGGGCGCGATGGGAGGGCGGAATGGAACACGCAATCGACACGTCATCAGAGCCGACGGGCACGGAGCCCGAAGCTTGCGTATGGCCCCTGCGCCTCGATCATCTGGAGATCGGCAAGGACGCCGTCGTCGCATCGGTTGACTCGGACGACCAGGCGCTTCGTCAGCATATTCTCGACATGGGCCTCACCCCGGGCACCGAGGTGACCATGATGAAGTACGCGCCCATGGGCGATCCGATCGAGATTCGCCTGCGCGGTTACGAGCTCACGTTGCGCCGTGCGGATGCGGCCCGCATCGCGTTGGCGAATATCCACGACGCGCACAAGCTTCAGCGCGAGAACGCCGCGGTCGGTTCGACCGAGCATCCGGCTCTGGGGGAGAAGGCCTATCGCCCCCGTCCCGGTGCCCATTCGATTCCCGCGGGGAATCCCATCGCCTTCGCCCTCGCCGGCAATCAGAACTGCGGCAAGACCACCTTGTTCAACCAGCTCACCGGATCGAACCAGCACGTGGGCAACTTTCCCGGCGTGACGGTCGACCGCAAGGACGGCCAGATCAAGGGGCATCCCGAGGCGACCATCACCGACCTGCCCGGCATCTACTCGCTTTCGCCCTATACGAGCGAGGAGGTCGTGAGCCGCAATTTCATCCTACAGACGAAGCCCGACGCCCTCATCGACATTGTCGACGCCACCAACATCGAGCGCAACCTCTACCTTACGATGCAGCTCATGGAGCTCGATTGTCCCATGGTGCTCGCCCTCAACATGATGGACGAGGTTGCCGCGAACGGCGGCACCATCGACGTCAACCTGCTCGAGAGCATGCTGGGCATTCCGGTCGTGCCCATCTCCGCCGCCAAAAACGAGGGGACGGGGGAGCTCGTGGAACACGCGATGCATGTCGCGCGTTACCGCGAACGTCCGGGTCGTCTCGACTTCTGCGCGTCCAACGGACCCGATGGCGGCGCCCTGCATCGCTGCATCCACAGCGTCGCGCACCTGATCGAGGACCACGCGAAGGCAGCGGGGATTCCCGTGCGCTTCGCTGCGACCAAGCTTGTCGAGGGCGATACTCTGGTGCAGGAGGCGCTCGGCCTCGATCAAAACGAGCTCGATGCGCTTGAGCACATCATAAGCCAGATGGAGGGGGAGTCCGGGAAGGACCGGCTCTCGGGCTTGGCGGACATGCGCTTCGCGTTCATCGGCGAGGTGTGCCGTGCCTGCGTGGTCAAGCCCCGCGAGAGCCGCGAACACAAGCGCTCGGTGGCGATCGACCGCATCCTCACCGGTAGGTTCACGGCGTTTCCCGCGTTCCTGCTCATCATGGCGCTCGTGTTCTGGGTCTCGTTCGGCTCCCTCGGTGCATGGCTGCAGGGCCTGATGGAGGAGGGGGTTTCGTGGCTGACCGGCCTCGCGGCCGGCGCGCTGGCGGCCGCCGGCGTGAACCCCGTGGTCCAGTCGCTCGTTATCGACGGCGTGTTCGCGGGTGTTGGCAGCATGTTGTCGTTCCTGCCGCTTATCGTCGTGCTCTTCCTGCTGCTCTCGATGCTCGAGGACTCCGGCTACATGGCGCGCGTCGCGTTCGTGATGGACAAGGTCCTGCGCCGCTTCGGCCTGTCGGGGCGCAGCTTCGTGCCCATGCTCGTGGGCTTCGGCTGCAGCGTACCGGCGATCATGGCGACGCGCACCCTGCCCTCCGAACACGACCGCAAGATGACCGTCATGCTCACCCCGTTCATGAGCTGCTCTGCTAAGTTGCCCGTGTACGGCCTGCTCACCGCAGCCTTTTTCGCTCGCAACAGCGTGTTGGCAATGGTGTCGCTCTACTTACTGGGCGTCGCCGTCGCCGCCGTGGTGGCGCTCGTGCTCAAACGTACGGCGTTTAAGGGCGAGCCGGTGCCGTTCATCATGGAGCTGCCAAATTACCGCCTACCCTCCGCCAAAACGACGGTGATGCTCGCGTGGGACAAGGCGAAGGACTTCATCCAGCGCGCCTTCACCATCATCTTCGCGGCGAGTATCGTCGTGTGGTTCCTGCAGACCTTCGACGGCCAGCTCAACGTGGTGTCCGACCAGTCGCAGAGCCTCCTTGCGGGCCTCGGCGGCATCATCGCGCCCGTGCTCGCGCCGCTCGGCTTTGGCGATTGGCGCGCCTCGACGGCGCTCGTGACCGGACTGCTCGCCAAGGAGAGCGTGATCTCCACGCTCGCGGTGCTGCTGGGGACGGAGTCCGCCTCGGCGCTTACCTCGCTGTTCACGCCGCTTACCGCCTATGTCTTCCTCGTGTTCACGCTGCTGTACCCGCCGTGCGTGGCGGCAATCGGGGCGGTGAAGAACGAGCTGGGCCCGCGTTGGGCGGTCGCGGTCTTTGCCTTGCAATGCGGGGTGGCGTGGATCGCTGCGTTCGTCGTGCGCATAGTCGGCACCGCCTTGGGCTTTGCCTAGCGGCACTGCGTGTGATTTGGGAGCGGCCGTGCCTTTGACCCGTGCCCTTTGCGCGGCCTTGCCCGGGGCTCTGGCGCCCCCCTGCCCGGGACCCCAGTTCCGCCTAGCCCGGGGCCCTAGCACCCCCTTGCCCGGGTCTCAAATTCCGCCTAGCCCGGGACCTTTGTGAGGAATCCTATGTTTGAAATAGCCGTTTCGTTTCAAATCCATGATTCCTCACAGAAAAGGGCCTGGTAATGTGATTTATCATGGGTTTGAAACGAACGAGGATGTTTCAACGAGCGCAGGGCCAACGAGCGCACCGTCAATGTGTGCAGCTTGTGCGCGATTAGCGTCGCCACCGTTGCCACTTGACGCCCACTTCCTTACTTGCGATACTACCTAACCGCACACGCACGATTCGCTGCCAGAGACAGCCGGTTCCCGCGTGCCCGCTCAGACGGGTGCAACGGAGTAAAGGGGCAACCCGCCAGCCGAGGTGGTTGAGTAGATATGTCTTCTCACCCCCGTCGCTCTTGCAGCGCGGGGGTTTCTTTTTCGAGACACACCCCCGCCACTCTTAAGGCGGGTCGTGCCCGGGAAAGAACAAGAAGGAGGTGTACCACATGCCAAAGCAGTACAAGATCGATGCAGTTGCCGAGATCGAGTCCAAGCTCGAGTCCAACGCCGGCGTCTTTGTCGTGGCTTACAACGGCCTCACCGTTCTTCAGGCTCAGGAGCTCCGCAAGCAGCTTCGTGAGTGCGGCGCTCAGATGAAGGTGTACAAGAACAACCTCGTCCGCATCGCCCTGGAGAACAAGGAGCAGCCGAACCTCGACGAGATCCTCGCTGGTCCGCTCGCCTACGTGTTCTTCGAGGAGGAGCCTGTCAGCGCCGCCAAGGTGCTCAAGGAGTTCGCCAAGAAGTCCAAGGGCGTTCTCGAGATCAAGGGCGGTATCTCTGACGGTCAGGCTGTTACCGCTGCCGAGGTCGACGCCATCGCCGAGCTCCCCAGCAAGGATCAGCTCCTGGGTCAGATCGCCGGTCTCATCAACGGCTTCGCTCGCGACATTGCTGTTTGCGTCAACGGCGTTTCCTCTGGTCTCGCTCGCACCGTTCAGCAGATCTCCGAGCAGAAGGCGGCCTAGTCGGCGGCCTTCCCGCGGCCGCCTAAGGCCGCACCTCTGGCGCTTTGCGCGCCGTACTTTAGTTTGATCTCCCTGCCAGATGCAGGGAAACCGAAAGGACTTAGAAATGGCTAAGCTTACCACCGATGAGATCATCGAGGCTCTGAAGGAAATGACCCTGCTCGAGGCTTCCGAGCTCGTGAAGGCTATCGAGGAGACCTTCGGCGTTTCCGCCGCCGCTCCTGCCGCCGTCGTGGCCGGCCCTGTTGCCGCTGCCGAGGAGGCCGAGGAGAAGACCGAGTTTGACGTCGTGCTCGAGGGCTTCGGCGACAACAAGATCCAGGTCATCAAGGTCGTCCGTGAGCTCACCTCTCTCGGCCTCAAGGAGGCCAAGGAGGTCGTCGAGAACGCTCCTAAGGCCGTCATCGAGGGTGCCAAGAAGGAGGACGCCGAGGCTGCCAAGGAGAAGCTCGAGGCTGCCGGCGCTGCCGTCACCCTCAAGTAGTTTCCTGCAGGTGCATCGCCTGCAAGCTGCCTGAGCGTACAAGCTCTTTGCAAGGCGGGATCCACTCAAGTGGGTCCCGCCTTTTTTATGGATGAACACCTTAGAATGGGATTTCTGGCTAAAAAATACCGTTTTGTATCGCTGATGGCCTTGTCGAACCCCGCGCAGAGCCTCGATTCTGCTTCCGCATGGGCTACGGGATGTATTTCTCGGCTTTGTGAGCCTCTGGGTAGTGCAATATGTGCCCAGGGAAGTCTAAAACCGTGGCGAAAGGGTTGAATGCTCAATAGTCAAGTGCAGCTAACGGTACAAAACGGTACTTTTTAGCCATTTTCATTGCCCTTGCGAAATCTGAGACTACAAATAGAGCGGATATGTCAAGAAGTCTGGGAGGGGCGGAGCAGCTAAAGGATCTTGACGCCTAGATATCTGCTGCTTTTTCGTCTATGGAAGTCCTGCGTCCGACCTGCTCTTAAATTAGCTCGAAAACCGTCCAATTAACGGCGCGCACCTTCTTTGTGAGATCGCGCGCGATGAAAAAGTCCCGATGCGCCCAAACAAACCGCCTCCCATCCTTCGAGGTCCGAGAGATGGGAGGCGGTTTGTGTGAAGCAGGCTTTTCGCGTGCAGCTGTGGCGTGCGACGGGAGTGTTTCGCCGCATGATCGCGATGTGTTACAGCACGGCAGAGGCAACAATGTAGACGATATAAATGAACACAAAGAAAACGCCCTCGCGTCGAGTCATGGTGTGCTTGGTGCCCACAAAGGCGAAGCCCACGAGGACGACGGAGAAGATCGCGAGCAGGGCGAAGTCGATGTTGTAGCTGAATGCATACACAATGGGGGAGAACAGCGCGGGCACGCCCATGACAAGCAGGACATTGGTGATGTTCGAGCCCACGACGTTGCCCACGGCGATGTCGGTGTTGCCCTTGAACGCGGCAACGACGCTGGTGACGAGCTCGGGCAGGCAGGTGCCGAGCGCGATGACGGTGAGGCCGATGATGCGCTCGCTGATGCCGAGCGCGGTGGCGATCTCGACGGAGTTGTTCACGACGTAGTCGGCGCCGAACTTGAGCAGGGCGATGCCGAACAGCACAAGGGCGATCGAGACGTGCATGCCACGGGGCTCGCCCTCGTCTTCCTCCTCGGCGACATCGTCGTCTTCATCCTCGAGTTCATGAGGCATGAGCTGCGTCTCGGGGTCGAGCTCCTCGTGGCCGCTGTCGCCTTCGCGCAGGCCGAGGAACACGGTGTAGCCCATGAACGCCGCGAAGACGGCAAGCAGGATCAGACCCTCGACGGCAGTGAGCTCGCCCCCGGTATTGGAGAGGAGCATGAGCAGGAGCACCGAGGCGACGCTCACGGGGATCTCGAAGCGCTGGGTGTGGCGGGCGAGCGGTAGGCGCGTGATGACCGCGCTCATGCCGAGAATCAGCAGGAGGTTCGCCATGCAGCTTCCGGCGACATTGCCGAACGCCATGTCGGCGTGTCCATCCACGGCGGAGACGACCGAGACCACGAGCTCGGGCATGGCGGTGCCCACGGCGACCACCGTGAGGCCAATGACGCGGTCGGGAAGGCCAACACGTGCGGCGATCTGACTCGACCCGTTTACGAGAAGGTCGGCGCCCCAGACGAGCAGGGCGAATCCAACGATGATGAGGAATAGTTGCAGGAGCATGTCTGCCTTTCGTTAGGAGATGGATGATGCGGACGGCGGTTTTCAAGAAAGAGGGCGCGGAACGCGTGCGCTCCGTGCCCTCTCAGTCGTTTAACTGACACGCTTATCTAGATTACCCAGATTTTTGCAACGGTGGCAAGGATTCAAGCTTCGTATCCGCAGGAAATCTGGGGGTTGCCGAACGAAAGAAGCGACAGAAGACTCATGCGAAGCAAAAGCCGCAGCGTGAAGGCCGTGCTAATTCGCCTCGACGCCTTGTGTCCAATCGGCAATGTCCTCGATGCGGATGACGTTGGCCACCTCGACGGCCGCAGCGGCGCCAGAGAGCGCCCCAAGCGCGGCGAACATGTTTCCCTCACGGCAGGTGTTGGTGAGCAGTGCAAACGATCCGTTCTCACGCGGGATGACGCGTTCGACAGTGACGCCGTGTTGATTGAGAACCTCTGTGGCGCCCGTCGCGACACCGTCCGTGCCGTCAGCGGTCAGGCGCACGTAGTAGCGGGTCTCGAGGTCCGCCACGTTGCGGATGGGAAGCTCACGTGCGAAGGGCGCGGGTTCGGGCAGGGGCTTCACGCCCGCGGAGATGTCTTCGGCGAGATTCATGACGTCGCCCACGATGGCGCTCGCGGTGGGGAAGGCGCCCGCGCCGGCACCGTAGAACATGGTTTCGCCCACGGCATCGCCCACCACGTACACGGCGTTCATGGCGCCGTTCACGCCGGCGAGCGGGTGACTCGCGGGGATCATGGCGGGGTGCACGCGGATGTCCACGCCCTCATCGGTGCGGCGTCCGATGGCGAGCATCTTGATGGCGTAGCCGAGCTCGCGCGCGACCTCGATATCCTCAGCGGAAATCTTGCGGATGCCCTGCATATACACATCGTCGGTGGTGATGCGCGTGGTAAAGCCGATGGAGGAGAGGATGGCGATCTTGCTCGCGGCGTCGAAGCCATCGACGTCTGCGGTGGGATCGGCCTCGGCGTAGCCCAGGCGCTGGGCGTCGGCCAGGACCTCCTCGTAGCCCAGGCCCTCGGTCGTCATGCGCGAGAGGATGTAGTTGGTGGTGCCGTTCACGATACCGGCGATGGCAAGGATGTTGTTGCCGGTGAGGTCGTGCTCGAGCGTGCCCACGATGGGGATGCCGCCGCCGCAGGACGCCTCGCAGCGCAGCTGAACGCCCGCGGCGCTGGCGGCACCCGCAAGTTCGGCCATATGGCGGCCGAGCAGGGCCTTGTTAGCCGAGACGACATGCTTGCCGGCGGCAAAGGCCTCCGTGAAGATCTCGGTCGCGGGATGCTCTCCGCCGATGACCTCGACGACGATGTCGATGCGCGGGTCACTTACGACGTCACGCCAATCGGTGGTGAATTGCTCCGCGGTGACTCCGAGTTCGCGGGCGCGCGACTCGTCGAGGCCGCAGGCGCGGGCGATGCGCAGGTCGATGCCGTAGGCCCGGCGGTATTTCTCGGCATGGGATTCGATCAGCTGGAAGACGCCGCCACCGACGGTACCCAAGCCGATGAGTCCGACGTTGACGGTGCGGGTGCTCTGGTGCATGACGCGCTCCTTTACCTGCTGTCGCGCGAATGCGCGCGACGGGGCTGATTCTTGCATAGCCTGCATTTTACCCGCTTGCATACGGATGCGGCCTCTGTGCTGCGTAACAACTGTGTTACATGGTGCCTTAGATGCAATCAAGTCCCTACCGAGGCTGATACATGCATATTTTCGGAACGACTTCGCATGAATGGGCACGCAATTGTTTCACCGATATTTCGAGGGGATTTTCCTTACTCCGGTATGCTAAAGCGTGTACCCTAGAGCAACCGCGCAAATATACCCGCGGGCCAGCTCATCGCCGTGCTTTCAGCCGGCCTCGTTTGAAAGGAGAGCCGCATGTCGTGCCTCACCGGTAAGTCATTCAACCCTGTAATGAATCGCAGAAGCGTTATCGCGGGCGTAGCAGGTTTGGGGGCTGTAGGTATTCTAGCCGGCTGCTCCGGCAACGAGTCCGAGGGCGGCTCCACCGCTGCCGCTGACGATGGCTCCGCGTTCAAGATCGGTGCCATCGGCCCGCTGACGGGCTCCGCCGCGTCGTACGGCACTTCCGTGTGCAACGGCGTCGAGCTCGCCTGTAAGGATTTCTCCACCGACGACCTCAAGTTCGTCAGCAAGTCCGAGGACGACGTCGCCGACGGCGAGAAGTCCGTCAACGCCTTCAATAGCCTCGCCGACTGGGGCATGCAGGCACTCGTCGGCCCCACCACTACCGGCGCTTCGCTTGCCGTGGCCGAGGTCGCCAATCAGGACCCGCAGATGTTCATGATCACCCCGTCCGCCTCGAGCCCCGATGTCACTGCCGACAAGACCTGCGTGTTCCAGGCCTGCTTCAACGACCCCAACCAGGGTGCCAACGCCGCCACGAAGCTCGCCGAGATGTTCCCCGACGAGAAGTTCGTCGTGTTCTACAACTCCGGTGACACCTACTCCTCCGGCATCCGCGACGCCTTCGTGGCAAAGGCCGAGGAGCTCAAGCTTAACATCGTGGATGAGGAGACCTTCAAGGACGATTCCGCCACGAGCTTCACCAACCAGCTCACCAAGGCCAAAGACGCCGGCGCCACGATGATCTTCGCCCCTATCTACTACACCCCCGCCTCCGTTCTGCTGGCTAACGCCAACGAGATGGGCTATGACGTGAAGATGATGGGCTGCGACGGCATGGATGGCATCTTGGGCGTCGAGGGCTTCGATACCTCCCTGGCCGAGGGCCTCTACCTCATGACCCCGTTCTCTGCGGACGAGGAGAAGAACGCCGATTTCGTCGCTGCCTACAAGGACGCTTACGACGAGGTGCCCGATCAGTTCGCCGCCGACGCCTACGACGCGGTCCACGCGGTCTCCCTCGCACTCGCCGAGGCCGGTCTGGGTGCCGACGCCGATCCGGCCGACGTCGCCGCCAAGCTGCCCGAGGCAATGACCAAGATCACCGTCGAGGGCCTCACCGGCACCCTCACCTGGAACGACAAGGGTGAGGTCGAGAAGGACCCGATGGTCTACGTAATCAAGGATGGAAAGTACGTAGCGGCCTAAGCGCCGTCCGTCCTGTGCCGCCGCGCGGTGCATCAAGCTACGATGGGGACGGGCCTTTACCGAGGGTCCGTCCCTTTGCCTGTTGCGCCATGCGGCGCGTGAAAGAAGAAAGGGGGAGAGGCTATGACGGTCTTTTTGCAGTACCTCGTCAACGGCCTGTCGATGGGAAGCGTCTATGCCATCATCGCCCTGGGCTATACCATGGTGTACGGCATCGCCAAGATGCTCAACTTCGCCCACGGAGACGTCATCATGATCGGCGCCTATATCTCGTTCGTGGTGACCTCGTACATGGGGCTGCCGGCGATCGTGTCGGTCATCGCCGCCGTCGCCGTCTGCACGGCGCTCGGCATTCTCATTGAGGGGCTTGCGTACAAGCCCTTGCGCCAGGCCGGCCCGCTTGCCGTGCTGATCACCGCCATCGGTGTGTCCTATTTCCTGCAGAACGCAGCGCAGCTCATCTGGGGCGCCACGCCCAAGAACTTCACGTCCATCGTGAGCTTCCCGGTACCGGCGTTCCTCAAGGCTTATAACGTCTCGGCGGTCTCGCTTGTCACGGTGATCGCCTGCCTGCTTATCATGGTGGGTCTCATGTGGTTCACCGGAAAGACCAAGATGGGCAAGGCCATGCGTGCGGTCTCCGAGGATAAAGCGGCCGCCCAACTCATGGGCATCAACGTCAACCGCACCATCTCCATGACCTTCGCCATCGGTTCGGCGCTCGCCGCCATCGCCGGTGTCCTGCTGTGCTCCTACTCCCCGGTGCTCCAGCCCACCACGGGTTCCATGCCCGGCATCAAGGCCTTCACCGCTGCCGTTTTCGGCGGCATCGGCTCGATCCCCGGCGCCTTTGTGGGCGGCATCCTGCTCGGCATCATCGAGGCAATGGCCCAGGCCTATATCTCCACGAGCCTCGCCAACTCCATCGTGTTCGGCGTGCTTATCGTGGTGCTGCTCGTCAAGCCCGCCGGTCTGTTCGGCAAGTACGTCCCCGAGAAGGTGTAGCGCCATGTTTAAGTTCCTCCAGAACAAGAAGACGCGCAGTGACTTTTTGACGTACGCCCTAGTCATCCTCGCGTTCATCGTCGTGTCCTTCCTCAAGGACGCCGGTATGATCCCGCGCATGATCGCGGGCCAGCTCGTGCCCATCTGCGCCTATATTGTCATGGCCATCTCCCTCAACCTCGTCGTCGGTGTCGCGGGCGACCTGTCGCTCGGCCATGCGGGCTTCATGAGCGTGGGTGCCTACAGCGGCATCGTCGCCGCGATGAGCCTTTCCGAGGCGATCCCCAACGACACGGTCCGTCTCGTGATAGCGCTTGTCGTGGGTGCCGCCTGCGCCGCCCTTGCCGGGTTCCTCATTGGCATTCCGGTCCTGCGCCTGTCCGGCGACTACCTCGCCATCGTGACGCTCGCGTTCGGTGAGATCATCAAAGAGGTCGTCACCTGCCTGATCGTGGGCGTGGACGAGCGCGGGCTCCACGTCCTGTTTAATCTCACGGGCAAGCTCACGGTCGACAACCTCGGCCTCTCCGAGACCGGCGTCGCCATTATCAAGGGCGCGCAGGGAGCTTCGGGCACGGATATGATCTCGACGTTATTCGCCGGCTTCGTGCTGGTCATGGTCGCACTCGTGATTGTGCTCAACCTCGTGCGCAGCCGTACCGGCCGCGCCATCCTAGCCGTGCGCGACAACCGCATCGCCGCGGAGTCCGTGGGCATTTCCACTACTAAGTACCGTATGATCGCCTTTGTAGTCTCCGCCGCCCTCGCAGGTGCCGCGGGTGCGCTGTTCGGCAACAGCTTCTCACAGCTGTCCGCCACCAAGTTCGATTTCAACATGTCCATTCTCATTTTGGTCTTCGTCGTCCTGGGTGGACTGGGCAACATGCGCGGCTCGATCATCGCCGCGACGATCCTCACCATCTTGCCCGAAGCGCTGCGTCAGTTCTCCGACTACCGCATGCTCGTCTACGCCATCGTGCTGATCCTCGTGATGATCGGTACCAACAACGACTCGCTCAAGAACTTGGTGGCCCGCGTTATCCCCAAGCGCAAGACGTCCGAAGAGGAGGTGTCGGCAGATGCCTAAGTTCGAATTCGAGCGCGGCAAGATGGTGCCGGTCCCCAGCCACTCCATCGTGCCTGAGCGCGACGTCGATTCCGCTCCCGTTCTCGAGGCCCTGCACCTGGGCATCGATTTCGGCGGCCTCAAGGCGGTCGACGACTTCAACCTCACCATTGGCAAGACCGAGATCGCCGGACTCATCGGTCCCAACGGAGCGGGTAAGACCACGGTGTTCAATCTGCTCACCAAGGTGTACGCTCCCACCCGCGGCACCATTCTGCTCAACGGCAACGATACGAGCGGCAAGTCCGTCTACCAGGTCAACCGCATGGGCATCGCCCGCACGTTCCAAAACATCCGCCTGTTCAACACCATGACGGTGGAGGAGAACGTCAAGGTCGGCCTGCACAACACCAAGGCCTACTCCACGCTCTCGGGCATCCTGCGCACGCCGGCGTACTGGCGTCGCGAGGCCGAGGCGCACGAGCGCGCCCTCGAGCTGCTGTCAATCTTCGACATGCAGGATCTCGCCAGTCATCAGGCGGGGAGCCTCCCTTACGGTGCCCAGCGCCGCCTGGAGATCGTGCGCGCGCTCGCCACGAACCCGAGCCTGCTGCTGCTCGACGAGCCCGCCGCCGGCATGAACCCCTCCGAGACCGCCGAGCTCATGGAGAATATCGTCAAGATCCGTGATACCTTCAACATTGCGATCATGCTCATCGAGCACGACATGAGCCTCGTCATGAACATCTGCGAGGGCATCTGCGTGCTGAACTTTGGCAAGGTCATCGCCAAGGGCACGCCCGAGGAGATCCAGAGCAACGAGGCGGTCATCGAGGCGTACCTCGGCAAGCAGAAGGAGGCGTAAAGACGATGGCTGCGGACACTGCCAACAAGGTCCTCGAAGTCGAGGACATCAACGTCTACTACGGCGCGATCCACGCCATCAAGGACGTCTCGTTTGAGGTCCATGAGGGCGAGATCGTCGCGCTCATCGGCGCAAACGGCGCCGGCAAGTCCACGACGCTCAAGACGCTCTCGGGCCTGCTGCGCTCGAGTACGGGTTCGATCGAGTTCATGGGCGAGGACATCATGCATGTCCCCGCAGATAAGCTCGTCGAGCGCGGTCTGGCGCATGTGCCCGAGGGCAGGCGCGTCTTCGCCCAGATGAGTGTCGAGGAGAATCTCGAGATGGGCGCCTACACCCGTCCCAACTCCGAGATCGCCCCCGGGCTCGAGCGCGTCTATGCGCACTTCCCGCGCCTCAAGGAGCGCCGCCGCCAGGTTGCAGGCACGCTTTCCGGCGGCGAGCAGCAGATGCTCGCCATGGGTCGCGCGCTCATGAGCGCACCCAAGTTGCTGATGCTCGATGAGCCCTCCATGGGCCTCGCCCCCATCTTGATCGAGCAGATCTTCCAGATCGTGAAGGACCTGCATGCCGCTGGTACCACGATCCTACTCGTTGAGCAGAACGCCCAGATGGCGCTCTCCATCGCCTCGCGCGCCTACGTCATGGAGACGGGCCACGTGACCCTTTCGGGCACCGGTGACGAGCTGCTCCACAACGACGACGTTCGTCGCGCCTACCTTGGAGGGTGACGCCCCCCCATACGGTCCACGCCATCCCACCCTCGGCGCGAGGGGCCCTGCCCGCCTGCTCGCGTCGAAACCCCATCGCGCGCCCTCGTCACGCCATCCGACGGGGGCGCGCCCATCTGCATCGATGTCCCGCTGGCCCTGTCGCCCGGGCGCTTCCCCCGATGTGCGCCTCGGGCCTCGAAAGATCGCCGCACGGGCGAGATTCTCGCAGTTCCATGGCTTGGATTCCAGTAAAGTTGAGGGGTTGAAAATCCGCAGCGTGCCCTAAGGGGGCTCTCGATCTTAAACTCGCGAGGTCGGGCAGTTGCACAGGAAGGAGTCTTGAATGACCGAACAGGTTTCAACGGAGGAAAAGGGCGAACTTTTCAAACTCGACGGTAAGCCGTCGTTTGGAGAGGCGTTCCCGCAGGCCATGCAGCACGTCCTTGCCATGCTCGTGGGCAACATCACGCCGCCCATGCTCATCGCCGGTACCTGTGGCCTTTCCGCCGCCGACCAGACCATGCTCATGCAGTCCGCGATGATCATCGGCGGGCTTACCACGCTTGTGCAGCTGTTCCCGGTGCTCGGGTTCGGCATGGGGCTTCCCAGTGTCATGGGTGTCGCGTTTGCGTACATGCCCATTCTTACCACGATTGGCATGCAGTACGGTATCGCCGCGATCTTTGGTGCCCAGCTCGTGGCGGCGTTCGTCTCGATTTTCATCGGCATGTTCATCGGCAAGATCCGTAAGTTCTTCCCGCCCATCGTGTGCGGCACGGTCGTGCTCGCCATCGGCCTGTCGCTCTATGCCACCGCTATCAATTACTTTGGCGGCGGAGCAGGGGCAAAGGCGGCCGGGACCTTCGGCTCTCCCGAGTTCTGGATCCTCGCGGCGGTCACCCTCGGTGTCACGCTGGCCTGCAGCCTGTTCGGCAAGGGTTACATCAAGATCTCCGGCATGGTCATTGGCGTGGGCGTGGGCTACGTGGTCGCGCTCATCATGGGAGGCCTGATCGACTTCACGCCGGTCGCCGAGTCCGCGATCATCTCTGCGCCCATCCCGCTGCACTTTGGTCTCGAGTTCCACCCCGACGCGATCATCATGATGATCCTTATGTACATCGTCCAGGCCGTGCAGACCATCGGCGATGTGTCCTCCACCACCATGGGTGGCTTTGGTCGCGACGCGAAGGACACCGAACTTGGCGGCGCCATCAAGGGCCAGGGCATCTGCGGCATGATCGGCGCGCTCATCGGCGGCCTGCCCACCGATCCGTTCAGCCAGAACGTCGGCCTCATCTGCACCACCAAGGTCGTCGCCAAGCGCGTGTTCGCCATCGTGTCCGGCATCATGCTCGTCGCGGGCTTCTGCCCCAAGCTCATGTCGCTCATTGCCACGGTCCCGCAGCCGGTGCTCGGTGGCGCGACCATCACGGTGTTCGCCGCCATTACGCTCTCCGGTATCCAGCTCATTTCCGAGCAGCCGCTCAACTACCGTAACCGCATGATCGTGGGCATCTCGCTCGCGTTGGGCGTCGGCATCGCCAGCGTGCCCGAGATCCTGCAGTTCGCTCCGCAGCTTGTGCAGAACGTCTTTGGCAGCTCGCTCGTGGTTGCCTTCATCGTCGCCTTTGTGCTGAACATGATCGTTCCCGAGGACGATAGCGAGGAATAAATACGCCAAGAGCGCTTCAAACCGATAGCTCCTCGAGTTGAAGGGGCTTCGCGCCTAAGGCGGCTCGCGCGCACGGCGCAGTCAGGGCCCTTCCGCAATGCGCGGGAGGGCCATTCTTGTCATGAATGCGGTTTAATTTCAAACCCCTATACGTTTCGCCGACTGCGCTGATTGCGGTATTTCCCTCTTCGGGAGGGAGCCGAACGGTATTCTGCGTCGCGGTTATAGCTGTCGGCCTCGGAGACTTCTTGGCTTGAGCCGCTTTACAACGAGATTCGTCATGCGCTGTTGCTGTGGGTCTCTTGGGGGAAGGGAGACCGCGAACCCAGTTCCGAAAATGACGACTTGCGCGCAAACGGTTGGCGTGTGGCGACCCCATCTTTCGTTTTTTGGGAGATACTGGGGCGATGGATAAGAGTTCGAAGGGACTTGCATGAAGCTCGGTTGCATTGTCATGGCGTCGGGGGCGGGCGAACGTTTCCGCATGGCAGGAGGCACGGGCTCCAAGTTGCTCACGTCCATCGACGGACCGCTTGGTGAAGTTCCGCTTGTGGTCCAGACGGCGGCGAGCGTGCCTGATGACCTATTCGAAATTGCGGTTGTTGCCTGGCGGTCTGAGGTCGACTCGGTCGTGCGGTTCGCGGGGCTCAACGTCGCCGTGGTGAGCCCCTGCGTCGATATCCAGCCGCGGAGGAGCGACACGGTTCGTGCCGGCGCCACCTATGCCGATGCGCGAGGCTGGGACGGCGTTCTATTTCTTCCGGGCGACCAGCCATTGGTGACGCGTGAGAGTTTCCGTGCCCTTGCGGAGGCGTTCACACGCGATCCCTCGCGAGCATACCGTTTGAGTTGGTGCGGCGTTCCGGGCTCTCCCGTGCTTTTTCCCGCACGTTGCATTGCGGTGCTTATGGCGTTGCAGGGCTCCGATGGGGGCTCATCGCTCTTCAGGTCGGGGGAGCTCGAGGTGTCGTTGACCGAGGCACGAGAAGCGTGCGAACTTATCGACGTCGATATCCCCGCTGATCTCGAGCGCATCAAGGAAGCATGTCGGCAGCGGCGTCATTTGGAAATCGTATAGGCCGCTTCGGGTGAGCGCCTTTCGTGCGTTGCACTCATGTGAAACGGACGAAAGGCGCTCGCTCGGCGAGGGATCGAGTTCGCAAAGCGCGCTCGCGGGATTCAAATGCGCTGCAGCCGGTCGGTTCGCAGGGATCCGGCGTATATGGAGGCGGGGCACGAGCGACGGAGCTCCGCAGCGAAGGAGCGCGCCTGCCGCGCTGCTCGGTCATCGTCGGCTTGGTTGACGATGACGAGGCCGTTCGCGTCCACGAGGCCCTCGGCGGCGATCGCGCGGGCGACGAGTTCGGGTGTTGCGGGAGCCTCCAACTTCGCCCCGGTGAGCGCGCAGAAGACTTCGGGTCGGTGTACGGTCCGGGCGATTGGTCGCTCGAAGCCACTCGCCCCCACCACGAGGACGGCTAGGGACGCGCGGGCGGGGATGACCGGCTCCCAGGTCGCATGGGCCTTGAGGGGCAGGCATCTCGACCCATCCGCCTCGACGAGCACGTAGTCGGCATGTGCGGCGAGCGCATCGATGCCGCACGGGGGCTCGGCGACCTTGCCCGTTGTGGCGTCAAGCGCTCCGACCGCCGCGATGCCGTCACGCGCGAGGACGGCATCGAGCCGCTCCACGCCGTCCAGGAGCGACATGTTCGACGGGGGAAGCATATGCGTCGAGGTCGCGAGCACCACGCGCGCCCCTTGGGCGGAGAGCGCGCGTCCGCCGCTGGTGAGCAGCGTCGACTTGCCCCCGCTTCCCACCACGGCGATGATGCCTCGGTGACGTGCGAGCAGGTCGGCGATGCCCCAAGTCGTGTCCATGCATCCTCCGTTCGGTCTTCCGTAACGGTACCATGTAGATGCGCGCCGAGCCTCGCGCGCGAAAGGAGTTCACATGTCCGTTGTAGATGCCCTGGGGAAGACATGCCCCCAGCCCGTGATCATGACGTCCAAGGAGCTCGACGCCCTCGCCGCCGCCGGACGTTCAGCCGAGGCGGTCGAGGTACTCGTCGACAACATGGTCGCGGTCGAGAACCTCAAACGCTTGGCGGGATCGCGCAAGCGCGGGGTCGAGATTGCGCAGGAGGAGCCCGGTGCCCGATGGCGCGTCGTCATCGCCGGTGGAGAGCCGGGTGACGAGACCCCCGCGGAACCGTTCGAGCCCTCATGCGACATCCCGCTGCCCGCGGTTGCCCAAGTTGCCGGCAAGGTCATCGCCGTGGGCAGCGAGTTCATGGGGCGCGGCGACCAGGAGCTCGGCTCGATTCTCATGAAGGGCCTCATCTACGCCTTCGCCAACGCCGACACCCCGCCTGCCAAGATGGTCTTCTTTAACGGGGGCGCCCGCCTCACCTGCGAGGGCTCGGTCTCTCTCGAGGACATCCGCCAACTCGAGGAACGCGGTTGCGAGATCCTCACCTGCGGCACGTGCCTGGACTTCTTTGGCATCAAGGAGAAGCTCGCCGTGGGAGGCGTGACGAACCTGTACGCCATTTCCGAGTTTTTCCTCGCCCCCGAGGGCGTCGTATCCCTGTGATGCAAGTATCCCATCGTCCCCGGGGACCTGCGCGCATCATCCCGTGCTCGGACAGTCCTGAGCTCGCGCGGAGGGCACATTAAGTGCCCTCCGGCTCGTGCGGAGCTGCGCGCGGGACGATGCGCTCAGGTCCCTGGAGCGATGGGATGGTTGGAGCGAAAGGAAGGTGAATGCGGTGATATATCTCAATTGCGCGGCGACATCGCTCGTGAGGCCGCCGTGCGTAGTCGATGCGGTGGCCACCGCGATGACGGCACTCGGGAGTTCGAGCCGCGGTACGGCTGAGGGCGACCTGGCCGCGGCGCGCACCGCGCTCACGTGCCGCATGGCCGTGGCCGACCTTTTGGGCAGCAGCCATCCCGACCGCGTCATCTTCACCGCCAACGCCACGCAGGCGCTCAACACGGCCATCTTCGGGCTCGTACGCGCGCATGACCGCGTGGTCACCACGGTGACGGAGCACAACTCGGTGCTTCGCCCGCTCAACGTGCTGGCGCGCGACGCCGACGTCGAGATCGAGCACGTGGGCCTCGACGTCGCCCACGTGCTCGATTATCGTGCGCTCGAGCGAGCGGTCACGCCGGCCACGCGCGTGGTGGTGTGCAGCCACGCCTCGAACCTCACGGGAGACGTGGTCGACATCGAGCGTGTCGCCGCCATCGCGCACGCAGCCGGTGCCTTGCTCGTGGTCGACGCGGCGCAGACCGCAGGGCATATCCCCGTGGATATGGAGCGCACGGGCATCGACGTCCTGTGTTTCACGGGTCACAAGGCCTTACTCGGCCCTACGGGGACAGGCGGTCTCATCGCGGCACCCGGCATCGACATCGAGCCTTTGCTCCAAGGCGGCACGGGCGTGCATTCCGCCGATCCGTTCCAGCCCGAGGCCTGGCCCGAGCACCTCGAGGCGGGGACGCTCAACGGCCATGGTCTCGCTGGTCTGGAAGCCGCAGTGCGCTATCTGGACGAACGCGGCGTCGAGGCCGTGGCAGCCTACGAGGAGCGCCTGCGGTCGCGCTTCGCCCGGGCTGCGCGGGCCATCCCGGGCGTCGTGCCCTATGGTGCGGGTGACGCCGCCTTTGGCCACACGCCGGTTGTGGCGCTGAATCTCGTCGGCATGACCAGCTCACAGTTGGCCGACGTCCTCGCCAGCCGGTACGGTATCGCCGCGCGGGCGGGCCTGCATTGCGCCCCGCTCATGCACCGCGCGCTGGGAACGATCGAGACGGGCTCGGTGCGCTTCTCCTTCGGCCAGTTCACGACCGAGGCGGAAGTGGACGTCGCCTTGGCTGCCCTGGCAGAGATCTCGGCTGAGGAGGTGCGCGCATGAGCACTCGTGCGCCCGAGCCCGTCTGCGTGGTCTCGTTTTCCAGCACGCACGATGCCGTGCGCGCGGAGCTCGCCTGCACCCAGGCGGGGGTTCCGGGGCGCATCATCCCCACGCCCGTGCAGATCCACGCCGACTGCGGGTTGGCGTGGAAGATGCCACCCGCCGCGCGCGCGGCGTTCGAGGCGGCCGTCGCTGGCGCCGTCGAGCCGGCGGGGTATCACGACCTGATGTTGTAGTGTTCGGGCCAGGGCCCCACGTATGCGTCATCGCGGTTCGCATCGACGTGCGCGGGTGCCCATCTGGGCTTGATGGGAGGAATGGACATGCTGGTCTACATGAGAGGGGCGGGCGATATCGCCACGGGCATCGCGCTGCGCCTGCATCGTGCCGGCCTCGCCGTGGTGATGGCCGACATCGCCGAGCCTACGTGCATCCGCCGCACCGTGGCGTTTTGCGAGGCCATCCGCCTGGGCGAGGCGTGCGTCGAGGGCGTGTGCGCCCGCCTGGCGCACGATGCGGCGCAGGCACGTGCGATCGCGGATACGAGCGACATCGCCGTCGTCGTGGACCCCGCAGCCGATATGCTGGGCGAGATGGCTCCCGATGTGGTCGTCGATGCGATCCTCGCCAAGAAAAACCTCGGCACGACGATCGACATGGCCCCGGTCGTCATAGGCGTGGGGCCCGGTTTCACCGCGGGCGTGGACTGCCATGCGGCGGTGGAGACCAAGCGCGGCCACTATCTCGGCCGGGCCCTCTATGAGGGAAGCCCCATCGCGAACACGGGCATCCCCGGCATCATCGGCGGGCATGGGTCCGAGCGCGTCCTGCGCGCGCCGGCCGACGGCACCTTCGATCCCCTCGCCGCGATCGGCGACATCGTCCGCACGGGAGACGTGGTCGCGCGCGTCGATGGCGTGCCGATGCCCGCCACGATAGACGGTGTCCTGCGCGGTCTGCTTGCCCCCGGTGTCCACGTGCTGCGTGGCATGAAATCCGGCGACATCGACCCGCGGGGCGATGCGTCGTTCTGTGATACGGTGAGCGATAAGGCGAGTGCCGTGGGTGGCGGCGTGCTCGAGGCGATCTTGCGGCTGAGCGGCGCCCTGGGTCGCCAGACCGCGGCGCCGGCCCTGCGTGTCGAAGTGGCCCCGACGGCGTTTCCGGAAGGGGAGTGACGGCAATGTCCGAAGACGTGAAATTGACTAAGCTCGCCGCATGCGCCGGGTGCGGCGCCAAGGTGGGCGCGGGCGAGCTCGCAAAGCTCTTCGAGGGGTTCGAGCAGCCGCGCGACCCCAACCTGCTCGTGGGCTTCGACCGCGCCGACGACGCCGCGGTCTACCGCGTGAGCGATGACGTCGCCCTGGTCCAGACCCTCGATTTTTTTCCCGCCCATCGCCGATGACCCCTTCGTGTTCGGCGCGATCGCCGCCACGAACGCGCTGTCCGACATCTACGCCATGGGAGGGGAGCCCAAGACGGCACTCAACATCATGATGATCCCCGAGGACCTTGATCCGGGCACGGTGCGCGAGATTCTGCGCGGCGGCGCCACTAAGGTCGCCGAGGCCGGTGCCATTGTGTGCGGAGGACACAGCATCTACGATCGCGAGCCCAAGTACGGTATGGCGGTGACCGGTCTCGTGCATCCGCGGTGCATCCTCACCAACGCCGGCGCGCATGTGGGCGACGCGCTCATCTACACCAAACCGCTCGGCATCGGCATCGTGACGACCGCCGCCAAGGCGGGTTTGGTGGGGAGGGCCGCCGCGGACGAGGTCGAATCCCTTATGATGACGCTCAACCGCCCCGCGCGTGACGCGATGGTTCGTTATCGCGTCCACGCGTGCACGGATGTGACGGGTTTCGCCGTTATGGGGCATATGCTCGAGATGGCGCAAGGGGCGGATGCGGCAATCGAACTCGAGGCCGCTGCCTTCGAGCTACTCGATGGGGCGCGCGACCTGGCGGCTATGGGCATCGTACCGGCCGGCGCCTATCGCAACCGCCGGTACGCGGAGGACGCGGCGGACCTCTCGGGTATTCCGCTCGACATGGCAGACGTGCTCTTCGACCCGCAGACTTCCGGTGGCCTCATGATCTCGGTCGATCCTGCCGACGCGTCCGCGTTGCTCGCAGATCTCGACCCGGTCGTCCCC
>ENA-OQCZ01000027-OQCZ01000027.1-human-gut-metagenome-genome-assembly--contig:-NODE-27-length-114232-cov-8.673345_pt1 | contig 114232 bp, 111 predicted proteins | sample MGYA00242505_ERZ504594 | MGnify/ENA primary metagenome ERZ504594 (study PRJEB26092, sample SAMD00036329) | human gut metagenome | host: Homo sapiens | study: EMG produced TPA metagenomics assembly of... | reverse complement strand
TCGTCTCCACCACTTGCATCTTTCTTGCTCTGTTCATGGGGGCGGTAGCCTCAGCTTGGGAGAGCCGCTTTGACTTGGCTAGTTCAAGATGGTCAGGGGTTTCGATCCCCCTCGTCTCACCCATGAGATTTAAGGCCGGGGTTTTCATCTCCGGTCTTTTTTCATAGCTAGGGTTGATAATGCGTTTCAAAGCAAAAGGGTCGCCTCTGGCGATAGTTTTGAAGGTATTAAGCCGCTTTCCAGGGTCTCTGGCAATCGTTTCCTGGGTTTTTGTTCACCGTCGCATGTTGGGGCCGCCGCAGGGGAGTCCAAACCATCCAAAACTATCGCCCGTAGCGAACCTTTGCACTTAGGATATCCAAATCACCGAAAACGGGCCAAAACTAAACGGTCCCGCTTCTTATCAAATCTAAGCCTCCCGTCGCAGTGCGCTCCGCATCCATGCTCGGTCGCGGCCGCGAAGCATCAAGAGTCCGCATACCTATTGCGCAGCCCTCTATTCCCGTATACAAACGACGCCATCTTATTGGCCGCCGATTCTGTGGTTCTCGCGCATTCTTCTCGCTGCGTATTGAGGGGGGGTAAGGGTATACGTGAATTACCAGTACTGCCTGTGAAGGGAGTTTCCATGGTGGCCATTGATTGGACGTCCGGGATCGTCACCCTCGTCACTCAGCTTGTTCCGGGTATGATCGCCGTTGGCCTTGCCTTGGTGGCGGCCCTCGCCGCACGGACGAAGGCGATGCCCACGCTCGTGTTCGCCAGCGGTCTGAGCGCCGCGCTCTCCTTGGTTGGGGTTCTCGTGGGGCTGCAAACATACGCGCACGCCCTCGAGGCATCATCTTTTTACGACACGATCGACGCCTACGTGTTCTGTGCGATCGTTCTAGTTGTGCTGACGTACGGTCTCGATGCCATTGCGCTCGTTCGCGGGCGCTTCCGCGGGTAGGTCGCACAAACCGGCTGAAACGGCCGCGCGGTCACGTGGGATTCCCGCATTCGAAGAGCCGTTCCGTCCAGTGTAATCCGATCCTTTTCCTTGCTCTATTCTATGTAGAACCTGTGTGCGGGCGCTCATGTGGGGCGCCCGCTTCGTTATCTAGGGTGAGAGGGGGTGATGCGCGTGGCGTATCCGCAGCGCGGATTGAACGCCGCGGAAGTTCGGGCCCTCATCGAGGACCACTACGATGACGTGCTCGCGTACTGTCGTCGGCACACCGAAAGCGCGGACGAGGCACAGGACGCCGCCCAGGAGGTCTTCCTACGGTTCGTGCGAACGGCAAAGAGCTATCGTGACGCGGGCAAACCGCTGGCGTACCTGCTCACGATTGCCCGAAACGTTTGCGTGGACGCGGCTCGGGCCCGAGTGCGGGCGACCGACGAACTGCCCACCGACGAGGTTCTGGCAGATCCGGCGCCCTCGGACACCGAGAACTTCTCGCCAGCCGGAATGGATGGCCTGCGCCATGCGATCGCCTTACTGACTGCCGAGGATCGCGAAGTCCTCGAGCTGCGGTTCGACCAGGAGCTCACCTTCGCCGAGATTGGGCGCGTGATGGGCATCAGCAGATTCGCTGCTCGGCGCAGACTCGACGGCGCGCTCGCCGCCTTGCGAGAACTGTTGAAATCGGGAGAGGAGGACGTGAAATGAAGGGAAACCGAGAGGATGCGCTCGAGCGGGATCTTTCGGCGCTGTATCGCTCGGATCGCGAGTTGTTCTTAAGTGAACAGGGGTCGAACGGTCGCTCCGAGCTCATCGAGGAGTGCGTAAGCGCCTGTGAGTGCGAGTTGGCACTAGAGGGGAGCGCGACGTCCCCGCATATGCAGTTGGGAGGATTCCTTTTTGCCCAAGCGCGCTTCACGCGCCCCGTGGTCTGGGCCGCATTTGCGTTCGTTGCCTTGCTGACGGCCGTGGCTCCCCATGTCGAGACGGAGGGGCCGCTGGGCTCCCAGGTGCTCTCTGCCGCGGGTGGCCTGACGGCGCTCGTCTGCCTTGCGAGCGTCACGCGTTCAAAGCCCTTCGGCATGGGCGAGCTAGAAGCCGCCTGCCCGTTCAACGCGGTGTCCGTGGTCGTAGCGCGGCTGCTGCTGATGGGTCTTGCGAGTGCCCTCGTCCTCGCGGTTGGAGCCGTTGCGTCGGGGATTGAAGGCGATGGTGTCGCGCGGGTGCTGCTGCTCATGGGTGCGCCGTACCTCATCGCCTGCGCGGGCGGTCTTATGTGTGCACGGCGCGTTTCAAGCCCGGATGCGCGCGGCTCGGCCATCGCATGGGCCTCTGCCGTCACGGCGACCGGCGCGATGCTCTTCTACGCCGCACCCTCGGCATATGCTCAGACGAGTGCTTGGGTGTGGGTCCTTGTGTGCGCCGTCGCGGGCGTGTGGTGCACCCGTGAGGTCCGCGCCTGGGTCGGTGCCAGCGCGTCCGGATTCATTCCCGAGACGCGGCGGACGCCCGCCTGGCGGTAACGCCGCCCGACCGTTCGCCTTACGGTGTCGCTGCACAGGCGCCCGCCTGGCGTAATCGCCGCCCAAGCATCCGCCCACGAATACCTGCTGTATATCGATGCGAATCGAAAGGAGCCCACAATGGAGCTCGTACTCGACCGGCTGACCAAGCAGTACGGTCCCAAGATCGCCGTCGACCGGGTGAGCGCGCGCCTGCGCCCCGGGGTTTACGGCCTGCTCGGCGCCAATGGCACAGGAAAGACGACCATCATGCGCATGATCTGCGGGATTTTGCGCCCATCCTCCGGTGAGATCAGCCTGGACGGCCGCTCGATCGCCGAGCTGGGCGGGGAGTACCGCGCGCGGCTGGGGTACCTACCGCAGGACTTCGGCTACTACCCGGAGTTCACCGCCCAGGACTTCATGGAGTACATGGCGGCGCTCAAGGGCGTCGACGCCCGCGCCGCGCGCGCCCGGTCGCTTGAGCTTCTCGACCGGGTCGGCCTTGCGGGCGAGGAGCACCGCCGCATCCGCACGTTCTCTGGAGGCATGAAGCAGCGACTCGGCATCGCGCAGGCGGTCCTCAACGACCCGGACGTCCTCGTTCTCGACGAGCCGACGGCGGGCCTCGACCCCAAGGAGCGCGTGCGCTTCCGCAACCTCATCGCCGGCTTCGCCACGGATAAGATTGTCTTGCTCTCCACGCACATCGTGTCGGACGTGGAATACATCGCTGACAGCATCCTCATGATGCGCGCGGGATCCTTCATTATGCAGGGAAGTCCATCTGAGGTCGTACGTGGCGTGGAGGGTATGGTCTGGGAGGCGCGTGTCCCTGTCCGCAAAGCCGATGAGTTGGCTTCGCGGGTGCCCGTGGTGAACGTGCACCACGACGGCGACGGCATGGCAACGGTACGGTTCCTCTCGTCAGAACCATACGTCGCCGAACTCTCTGCCGTCCCCGTCGCGCCGACGCTCGAGGACCTGTACCTGCACGTATTCGACGAGAGCGGTGCCGAGCACACTGGCGCCGCCGTGCCCGTGACAGCGGTCGAGGGGCAGCGCTGCTCCCGTCGCCGCGGGGTTCATTTTGGAGGTGGGCGCCATGCGTAGCCTTATCAAGTTCGAGCTCAAGAAGATGCTCACCCGTCGCGTCGCGATTGTGGCGAACGTGGGCATGCTGCTCATGCTGACCGTCGTCATGGGACTCAACGTGGTCCAGACCAAGACCGAGGGCAACATCGGGGAGATTCTCTCCGGGCCCACAGCCATCGCGCATCGCCGCGATGTCACCGAGGCGCGCGCAGGCGAGCTTACGCCTGAACTCGTAGCCGCCGACATCGCGCATTACCAGGACATCGCCTATGAGAAACTCGATCCCGAGGAGCTTGCGGAGATGTCCAACGCCACGGCATACGAGGTTGTGGCCGAGACCTACGACGATGCCACGCGCCTTGAGTTATACGATCCGTATTACATCACGATCCTCAAGCCCTGGGCAGTCAAAGGGCTGGAGCCGTACCAGTACGCCTCCCGCGTGACGCCCGAGATGGCGCTCGACTTCTATGGAGCTCTTGCAGATAGCCTGCAGGTCACGCTCGACGAGGGCATGGGAGGGGAGTGGGTGTACTCGCCCGCGGAGCGCGCGTACTGGACCCAGATGGAAGACGGCGTCCCCGAGCCCCTGACGTACGGCTGGGCGGGAGGCTGGGACAACATCCTCGATTGCGCCGCGTTCCTCGTGTTCATTGTCTTCGCGATGTGCGTGACGGTGACGCCCCTGTTCGCCTCCGAATACCGCGACGGAACCGATGCTGTCCTGCTCTCGGCGCGATATGGGCGCGGCAGGCTCGTGAGCGCCAAGCTTTTGGCGGCCATCCTGTACGCCACGGTGCTGTTCGCGCTGGGCGTGGCGATCATCTGCGGCGTGTCGCTGGTGTTCTATGGTGCCGAGGGCGCGAGTCTGCCCATCCAGAATTACGCCCTCGCCTCGCCGTACGCGCTCACGATGTGGCAGGCGGCGGCGATGTATGTGGGCGTCTTCTACCTCGTCATGCTCGGCATGCTCGCCCTTACGCTTGCGCTCTCCGCGCTAACCCCCTCCACGCTCGCAATCATCGTGACCGACGTGGTGGTCCTGTTCGTGAGCGGCCTGCTGCCCTCTGCCGGCAGCGGCCTCCTGCGCCACGTATTCACGCTGTTCCCCATGGGCCTGCAGTCCGCGTTCGACCTGTTCGCGTCGCTGTTCTCATACCCGCTCGGACCGGTCGTGCTCGACCTCATCGGCACGGCGGCCCTGGTGTACTGCGCGCTGGTTGTGGTGGGCGTGCCCGTTGCGTGGCGAGCATGGTGTCGTCACCAGGTGGCGTGAGAGCACCGGCAGACGAGCTGCGCAAGCCACTCGAACTCACCCTCGATTTCGAGATACCCCAGAAGGATGCGGACGCCCTTGGGGATTTGCTGTAAACCTTCGATCCGCTGTCTTTGCTTGAGGATGCGGTCGCAGGGTCTAGGCGTCTTTGGAGTTGGAATTGGTAAGACTATTGATGCCACCGATGTCGCGAAGTGCTTCTTTGATACCGTTCTTTACTGCGGCCTTACTGAGGAAATAGCCCACTGCGAACAGCATCGCAATGGGTAAGAGCGCAAAGAGCAAGCCAGGTAACGGGGCCAGTTCTGACGGAACCATGCCATTTCCAATCTTCTGCATTGCCACTCAATTGACGTCATGGTCCCCAGGAAGAGGGGTGTGCGGGTCTCGAGGCCATAATCGCGCGTTGAATGCGACGGCGGCGCATGATAGTATCTATCGACGGGTCACGGCATTTGGGAGCGATCCTTTTTCTCATCGAAGCCGTCGTGGCACTGCATACGGGCTCTTGGCGCAACGGTTAGCGCAGGGGACTCATAATCCCTGGGTTCTGGGTTCGAATCCCGGAGGGCCCACCATGAAACCTAAGGTCAGGCCGCGTGCCTGGCCTTTTTGGTTTACGTGTGGAATTCAGCTTCGTATCTACTGGTGTCGATCGGCGTCTGGTTACGGCTGGGGCCTTCAGCGCGACTCTCTCCGGGCTTTTCAAATTACCTCTTGCACTAAGGCTCGCATCCATGCTAGTATTCTCCTTGCTGAAAAGCACGGGCGATTGGCTCAGGGGTAGAGCATATCCTTCACACGGATGGGGTCACAAGTTCGAATCTTGTATCGCCCACCATCAAACATTTAAGGCTCCAGGGAACTGGAGCCTTTTTGCTATCACGCGCATGTGCAAAGTGAGGTTGACATGATTCTCCTGGTCGACAAGATCGAGAAATCGTTCGGTTCCCGCACCCTCTTCACCGGGGCTACGCTACAGGTGAACGCTGGTGAGCGCTACGCGCTGGTCGGCCCCAACGGTGCAGGCAAAACGACCCTCCTCAAGATCATCATGGGCCTCGACAACCCCGATGCCGGATCCGTGACCTTCGCAAAGGACACAAATGTCGGCTATCTGGAGCAGGAGACCAAGCTCGCCGGTGCCACCTCCATCATCCGGGAGGTTATGGACGCTGCGATCGAAATCAAGACGATGGGGGAGCGCGCCGAGGAGCTTCAGCTCAAGATTGCCGAGGCCGGAGAGTCTGGCGAGGTCCCTCAGGCCATGCTTGACGAGTATGGTCATGTGCAGGACCGCTTCGAGCGTTTGGGTGGCTACGAGCTCGAGAGCAATGCGCGTCAAATTCTCGCTGGACTGGGTTTCAAGCCGACCGATTTCGAGCAGCCCTGCTCGGAGTTCTCCGGCGGCTGGCAGATGCGCATCGCGCTGGCAAAATTGTTCTTGTGCCACCCCGATGTCCTGCTGCTCGACGAGCCCACCAACCACTTGGACCTCGAAAGCGTCCAGTGGTTGCGTGGTTTCATATCGGCCTACGAGGGCGCTGTGCTCATCGTCTCCCATGACCGCGCCTTCATGGATGCCTGTGTGGATCACGTTGCGGCACTTGAGAACCGCCGCATCACCACCTACACCGGCAATTACAGCTCCTATCTCAAGCAGCGAGAGGACAACCTCGAGCAGATGCGCGCCAAGCGCGCCGCGCAGGAGCGCGAGATCGCCCACATGCAGGTGTTCGTCGATAAGTTCCGCTACAAGCCCACCAAGGCCGCGCAAGCGCAAGAACGCATGCGCCGCATCGAGCAGATCAAGAGCGAGCTCGTCATCCTTCCCGAGGGCCACAAGCACGTGAACTTCAAGTTCCCCGATCCTCCTCGCTCCGGCGATATGGTTATCAAGCTTGAGGACTTCTCCAAGCGCTACGGCGACAAGGTCCTTTATGAGGATGCAAACCTCACGCTGTACCGCGGTGACCGTGTGGCCCTGGTGGGCCCAAACGGAGCGGGCAAGTCGACGCTTCTCAAGATGCTCATAGGGCAGGAGGCCCCAACCACTGGCACGCGTACGCTCGGCACCCATGTGGGCGTGGCGTATTACGCCCAGCATCAGCTCGAGGGGCTCAAAGAGGGCAACACCGTCCTTCAGGAGATCGACTCGGTCGCCCCCACCTGGACCGTTCCGCAACAACGCAGCCTGCTTGGCGCCTTCCTCTTCGCCGGCGACGATGTCGACAAACGCGTCGGAGTCCTCTCCGGCGGCGAGCGCGCGCGTCTTGCGCTCGCCAAGATGCTGGTCGCTCCCGAGGCACTCCTGTGCCTGGACGAGCCCACAAACCACCTCGACATCGACTCGGTCGACATGCTCGAAAACGCCCTCAAGAGCTTCCCCGGCACTATTGTGCTCATCTCGCACGACGAGCACCTCGTCCGATCGGTCGCCAATCGTGTTGTCGATATCAGGGACGGCAAGATGACCGTCATCGACGGTGATTACGAGTATTACCTCTACAAGCGAGAGGACTTGGCGCAGCGCGCAGCGGAGGGTCACCTGCCCGTCACGCCGTTACCAAGCAAAGCTCCTTTAACCAATGTTGAATCAACAGCCGAGCCCGTACGCGAGGGCAAAAAGACCAAGGAACAGCGTCGGGCAGAGGCGGCGGCACGCGCCGAGCTTAATCGCCGACTCAAGGGAACCAAGGACAAGCTCAAGAACGTCGAGGCTGCGCTCGAGGTCAAACGTGCCCGCTACGATGAGCTCATGGAGCTGATGGCGAGCGAGGAGTTGTACGCCGACCAAGAAAAGTTCAGCGCGGCGCTCGGGGAATACAACGCCCTCAAGCAGGAATTGCCCGACTTGGAGGACGAATGGCTCGAGCTTTCGACCATCATCGAGGAAGAGACTGCTCGTGGATGCGCGTAAGGCTGGTGCCATCGCCCTTTCCGTCATCGGGTTCGCCTGTCGCGTCATCGCATGCGCCCTGTGCGCACTGACCGTTGCGCTCTGCTTTAACGGCGTTGCCGCAAAACTCAACATCGTGACCTTCGTGGTCGAGCTCACCCAGGCGCTTCCCGCGATGATTTCGGGCTATGGGCTCATCGCCACCCCCTTTGGCGGCGTGTTCCGCTTCGACTTCGCCTGCATGGCCGTCGCGTTCTTCGTCATCGATTACCTCTGCGTCCGCATCTCTCGGGCGCTGCGCTAGGAGACCTCATGAATGTCCCGTATTTGCTGAGCCTTCTCACCAGCGCGCTTGCGCTGATCGTCGGCATCGTCGTCCACGAGAGTGCCCACGCCCTCGCGGCCTATGTGCTCGGAGACAGGACCGCCCGGTCCCAGGGAAGGCTCTCCCTCAACCCGCTCAAGCATATCGATCCCTTTGGAACGGTCTTACTTCCATTGATCATGATTCTCGCCGGAGGTCCTGTCTTCGCGTTCGCCAAACCCGTTCCGGTCTATCTGAACAACCTCAAGCATCCGCGCCGCGATGAGGTCCTCATATCGCTTGCTGGCCCAGCGTCCAATATCCTGCTTGCCGGAATCGCGGCGCTCATCTTGCGAGGCATCCCCGGTGCCACGCTCATGGATCCCTACAGCGGTGCGGTTGTCAATGCGGTTCTTGGCTTTGCCTTTACGAGCATTTCCGTCAACCTCTCCCTTGCGTTTTTCAACCTCATCCCGCTGCCCCCGCTCGACGGTTCGTCGATCCTCGTTCCGTTTCTCAAAGGACGCGCGCTGCAGACGTACTATGAGATCCAGCGCTACTCGATGCCCATCCTCATCGTGGTGCTCTACATCCTTCCCAGCCTTGTGCATATCGATATCTTGGATTGGTATTTCTCTTTGACGGTCGATCCCCTGTACCTCTTGCTCGTCCGCTTCGCGCTCGGGATGTAGTGCGCTAAACTAATTTCTGTATGTGCATGCGCGATGAGAAGGGGGAGTTTGGTGTCCTATCGCGTTTCCACGCAGGGCTACTCGGGCCCCTTCGACTTGCTGCTGCAATTGGTGACCAGGCAAAAGGTCGATATTGGATCTATTTCCATCGCAGAGGTCGCCGAGCAGTACTTGGCCGAGGTCGAGCGGATCGAGGCACTTGACCTCGATGTCGCGAGCGACTTTCTGCTCGTTGCCGCGACCTTGCTCGATATCAAGGCGTCTTCTCTCGTTCCCGATGACGAGCACCCGAATTCCCGCGACGACGCAGAACTCGATGATGAATTCGAGGGGCTCGACGGCGACGCGCTACGCGAAGTGCTCATCCAGCGTCTCATCGCCTACAAGCAGTTCAAGGGCGCTGCTGCGGCCCTTGGCGCGCGTATGGAGTCCGAGAACCGCATGCATCCCCGCGTTGCCGGTCCCGATCCAGAGTTCTTGAACCTCATGCCCGACTACCTCGCCGGCATCACGTTGAGGGGCTTGGCGGTCATCTGCGCGGACTTGGACGGTAAGCGCGAGACCTTCCTGCTCGAAGCCGAACACGTCGCTCCGCACCGCATTCCCATCGAGCTCACCGTCGCCTCGGTCGATCGGGTTACCACGGCGCGTCCCCATATGACGTTCAGGGATCTGCTCGACGGCGATGCCACCACCGAGCAGATCGTCGCCACGTTTCTCGCCATTCTCGAGCTCGCCAAGCGCGGATCGCTCCTGCTTGAGCAGGATGAGAACTTCGGCACCATTCGCATCGACCGTGTTGAGGGCGCGCCCGCGTACCACCCCGATGACGGCTCCCTCTTTGACGAGGAGGACTAAATGGACAACTTGGAATCACTCGCCGAGAACTCACTGAAAGGCGCTCTCGAGGCGCTCTTGCTCGTCTCGAGCGACCCGGTGAGCGCAAGCCAACTCTCCGCGGTGCTCGACGTTGCGCCCGGCGAGGTCGCCTCTCTGCTGGCCGAGCTCAAAGTCGAGTATGAGGAGGCGAACCGCGGCTTTCAGCTCCGTGAGGTCGCCGGCGGATGGCGCTTGTTCACGCACCCCGCCTTCCATGAGCAGGTTGAAGCGTTCGTGTTGTCTTGGGACACCCAAAAGCTATCTCAGGCCGCGCTGGAAACGCTCGCGGTCATCGCGTACCACCAACCCGTCACACGCGAAATGGTCAAGGGCATTCGCGGCGTCAACTCCGACGGCGTCATCTCGTCACTCGTCGACAAGGGTCTAATTCGCGAGATGGGACGCGACCCCCCAGCGGGGCCAGGCCATCATCTATGGAACGACCAATGCGTTTTTGGAGAAGTTCGGCCTGTGCAGCACGCGCGATCTGCCCGATCTTGAGCAGTTCGCCCCCGATGAACAGGCGCGTCAATTTATCCGCGAGCGCCTCTCGGGCCGCTCCATCCAATCGACGCTCGATGAGGTCGATGAGGACCTCGAGGAGGAGCGTGAGCTCATCGATGGGGACGTCGACGAGGATTTCGATGTGTAGCGAGCAGGGGCCGAACCGAAATACCGCGAAGGTCCACCCCGATGACGAGCGCCTCGTACCCATGCGCTTGCAGCGTTTTCTCGCGCGCGCCGGCGTGGCGAGTAGGCGAGGATCGGAAGCGCTCATGACAGCCGGCCGTGTTCGCGTTAACGGCGAGGTCAAGACCGAGCTCGGCACCAAAGTCGATCCCGCTCGTGACGCCGTCACCGTCGACGACGTCCCCGTGGTTCTGGGTCTCGGCGCGGCATATATCATGCTCAACAAACCGGCAGGGGTATTGACCACCATGAGCGATCCCCACGGTCGCCCCACCGTCGCGAATCTCGTTCCGCGCCACGCATACCCGGGTCTCTTTCCCGTTGGGAGACTCGATATGGACACCACGGGGCTGCTTCTGTTCACCACTGATGGCGATCTGGGCCAAATGCTTTTGCATCCATCCCATCACGTGTGGAAGACCTACGTGGCCCTGGTGGACGGCGAGCTGGATGACGGCGACCTGGAGATGCTGAGGCACGGCATCACGCTCGATGACGGACCCTGTCAACCCGCCCGTTGCCGTCTCATAGGTAAGCGTGAGGCTCACGAGGTCGCGCCTCGGGGAATACCGCACGGTACTTCGGCGATCGAGATCGCCATACGCGAGGGTCGTAAGAACCAAGTCAAGCGCATGCTTTCCAAAGTCGGACATCCGGTTCTCAGGCTCCACCGCGCGCGTTTTGGTGATCTCGACCTCGGCGATTTGCCCTCGGGGTCTTGGCGCGAATTGACCGAGTACGAAGTTTCGCTCCTCACCAATGGACTCAAGCAGAAGGAGAACAAATGATCATCGCCATCGACGGACCAGCCGGATCTGGTAAATCGACGATTGCCCGAGAGGTCGCATCGCGGTTCGGCTTCTCCAAGCTCGATACGGGAGCCATGTATCGCTCCGTGGCCTTGGCCGCGCTTCGTCGCGGCATCGACCTCGCCGATGTCGATGCGGTCGCCCAGCTCGCACGCGACATACACATCACGTTCGGTGGCGAGTCGCACGGAAACGTATCGGTCTTCGTCGATGGCGAGGACGTGAGCGAGGCCATTCGCACGCCCGAGGTCGATCGCAACGTATCCGCTGCCGCTGCGAACCCCGGCGTCCGCAGCGCCATGCTCGATCCCCAGCGCCGCTTCGCCCTCGATCGCGACGTCGTGGCGGAAGGTCGCGACATCGGAACGGTCGTGTTTCCCGCGGCTGAGCTCAAGGTGTTTCTCACCGCCGACCCCCGTGAGCGCGCGCGTCGCCGTGTGCTGCAGCGTCATGAGGGCGAGCACGTTGACGAGGCCCAGATCCAGGCGGAAGTCGAGCAGACGCTCGCGGACATCGAACGCCGCGACGCACTCGACTCCCAGCGCGAAACCGCTCCTCTGGTCTGCGCCGACGATGCGGTACGCATCGATTCCACCAGCTACACCATCGAGCAGATCGTGGACAAGATCGAGCAGCTCATTGCGGAACGGAGATAGGCGTGGCAGACGAGGCTAAGAAGGAAGAGCGTTCGGGCGCTTGGCACTATGACGCCCCCATGGCTGAGTTTCCCCTGCATGAACGCATGATCTATACATTCGTCATGGCTGTCCTCTGGGTCTTTTCCAAACTCATGTGGCGTTGGCGAGTCGAGGATGCCGAGAAGCTCCACGGATCTGATGGATCGAGCGCCGTCATCATTTGCAACCATACCTCCATGGCCGAAGTGCTGCCCATCATCACGCATGAATGGGCGGCGCATCGCAGGGTCCGTCCCATTTTCAAATCGGAATTCAACAAGGCGGGCATCGTCCGCTGGGCGTTCGCACTGGCGGGCGGCATTCCGGTCGACCGCGGGGAAGCCGATATGAGTGCCCTTCGCGCCGCGCAACATGCCTTGCAGCGCGGAGAAGACGTGTTGATTTTCCCTGAGGGGACGAGGATTCGCACGGACGACCAGCCCGTCGAGGTGCATGGCGGCTTTGCCTTGATCGCCCAGATGGGCAAGGCACCCGTCGCGCCTATGGCCGTCTGCGGTTTCCGCGACATCACCCCTGCGGGCAAGAAACTCATGCGACCCAAGAAATGCTGGCTCCGTGCAGGCGACCAGGTGTCTTTTGCCGACGCGCCCGAGGGTCTTAAGCGCCGTGAGCGCACCCAGTGGGTCGAGGACGAAGCTGTTCGCAGGATGTACGCCATCCGCGACGAGCTTCGCCGCGAGCATCCTGGGAGGTACTAATGGCCGATCTTCGTATCGAGGTCGCTTCCCACGCCGGCGTTTGTTACGGCGTCGAGCGGGCCCTCAAGCTTGCCGCACATGCCGCCGAAAGCGCCCGCGGATCCGTCACGACGCTCGGCCCCCTCATTCATAATCCCATCGTCGTGCGCGATCTTGAGTCCGCCGGCGTGAAAGGCGCTCAGACGGTTGATGAGGTGGAGTCGGGCACGCTCATCATCCGTGCCCATGGCGTGGTTCCCCAGGTCATCGACCAAGCTCGAGCCAAAGGGCTCGAGGTCCTCGACGCCACCTGCCCGTATGTCAAGAAAGTCCACATGGCTGCCGAGAAACTCGTTCGCGAGGGGTACCAACTCATCGTGGTGGGGGAGAGCGGCCATCCCGAGGTCGAGGGGATTTTGGGCCACGCGGGGGATGCCGCACATGTCGTCTCGACGTCCCGTGACCTCGATGGGGTCGACCTGGCGCGCAAGGTGGGCGTCGTCGTGCAGACGACTCAAACTCCCGCCAATCTCGCCGCTATCGTGAGTGCCCTCGCGCTGCGCACCATGGACCTGCGCGTGGTCAACACCATCTGTTCGGCTACGCAGGAGCGCCAGGACAGTGCAGCCGAACTCGCGTCCCGCGCCGATGTCATGATCATCATCGGCGGGAAGAACTCGGGGAACACGCGCCGGCTCGCCGAGATCTGCATGGATCGCTGCCCTCGCACGCACCATATCGAGGACTCCTCCGAAATTCAGCGCACATGGTTCGAAGGAGTCGCGCTTGTAGGCATCACCGCTGGCGCATCGACTCCCGGTGCCCATATCGATGCTGCGCTCGCCTGCATAAACCGCCTTTTGGAGCCCTAATGGACAAGCCCATGGTCACGGGTCCCACGGTGCCCTCATATGCGGGTACCGTCGCTCCGTACGCCCTATCAAGAGAACCTTCTTCTGACGGAGCGCTCGTGCTTTCCGTCGCTTCCGATTCCCCGGCATACGATATCGGCCTCGAGCCTGGCATGCGCGTGCTCAGCGTCAATGGCCAGCCACTGACCGATATGATTGTCTGGTTGTGGGAGACCGAAGATGTCGAGGCGGAAATCGAGGTCTTCGACCCACGCGACGGTACCGTGGCCACTGCCGTCATCGAGCGATTCCCCGGAGAGGAGTGGGGTGCCGATTTCGATGGTGTGGTCTTTGACGGGATGCGCACCTGCGTGAACGCATGCATCTTCTGTTTTATGAACATGCTGCCCAAGGAGAGCCGCTCAACCCTCACCATACGCGACGACGATTACCGTCTGAGTTTTCTACAAGGCAACTTCGTCACGCTCACCAACATGTCCGACCATGAGGTTGACGACGCCATCGACAAGATGCTGTCCCCCATGAACGTGAGCCTCCACGCAATCAACCCCGATTGCCGCCGTAAGCTCATAGGTCGCAACGCCGCGCGCGGCATCGAGGTGCTCGAGCGTTTTCTCGATGCGGGTATAGAGATCCACGCCCAGATCGTCCTGTGTCCCGGCATCAACGATGGCGAAGAGCTCTTGGCCACCCTCGATTATGTTGAGGCGCGCCCCGGCATCACGAGTCTGGCAATCGTGCCCCTGGGATTTACCAAACATCAGCATCGCTTTACCGCTTCCTACTCCGATGACGTCGAGGCGTCGCGCGCCGTGGTCCACATGCTTGAGCCGTTTCAGGAGCGCGCCCGCGCTACGCGCGGCAACACGGTGTTCCAACTCGCCGATGAGTTCTACATCGACGCCGAACTTCCCGTGCCGCCCGCAGAGACCTACGACGGGTTCCCGCAGTTCTACGATGGCATCGGCATGCTGAGGAGCTTCCTCGATGAGGTTGAGGAGCTGAGGAGAAGCCGACCTGAAGACATAGCGAGGGCGGGGGAGAGACTGATTTCAGCGGACAAACGCGTCCTCATCACCTGCGGAGAGGCGGCTCAAAGCACCTTCGACGAGTTCTGCCGACTCTTTACTCCCGCCGGCCTGATGAGTACGCACGCCATCAAGAACGAATACTTCGGCGGCAACGTCAACGTGACGGGTCTCATCTGTGCGTGCGACCTACTCGGACAGCTACCGAGGGACCTCTCCAACATCGAGGTCCTCATCCCCAACGTGATGTTCAACTACGACGGACTCACCCTCGACGGACAAAGCCGCGAGAGCGTCACCGAAGAGCTCATCGCCCGCGGAGCCATCGTCCGCTACGCCACCCCCGCGCCGAACCTCATGCTCGATACGCTGCTCTAACCCACCGTTCCGCTGCCGGCTGGCATATCATCCCGTGCTCGGACAATCCTGGCTCGCACGAAGGGTCCCCAGGACCCTTCGGCTCGTGCGGAACTGCGTATCGTTTGTCGTAGCCCGCGCTCGCACCCATATCGTCCCGCGCGCAGTTCGCGAAGCGCTGTTTGAGCACGGGATGATATGGGTGCGAGCGCGGGGGGTGGGATGGAATGTCAGCTTCGATACGTCTACGGTTCACCAAGACTTGTATTCAACGCGAGCGAAAGTAGGGGCTCAAAGCCCTGAGGCCTGGACATATTCTCGTAGGGTGTTTTGTGGAGCGAAGCGGAGCCACACCCGAAGAGATTATGTCCAGGCCGCTGGCGTGCGTGCCCGTACCGAGCGCATGGTAAGATTCTTGCAGTTCTGACTACTCAAGGAGTACGTATGTCCCGACCTATCGTCGCGATCGTCGGCCGCCCGAACGTGGGCAAGTCGACGCTCGTCAACCGTATCGCCCAGACCTCCGACGCCATTGTTCACCAGAGCCGTGGCGTGACGCGCGACCGCAGCTATCACGTGGCCGATTGGAATGGCCGCGAGTTCATGCTCGTCGATACCGGCGGCATTGAGCCCATGAAGAGCGACGACGTCTTTGCCACCTCCATCCGTGACCAGGCCCTCGCCGCCGCCGAGGAGGCTGCCGTCATCCTGTTCGTCGTTGATGGCTCCATTGGCGTCACTGAAGAGGATGAGAGCGTCGCGCGCATGGTGCGCAAGCTCAAGAAGCCCACGTTCCTGCTCGTAAACAAACTCGACAATCCCGCTCGAGAGAACGACAATCTGTGGGAGTTCTACTCTTTGGGCGTGGGCGACCCGGTCGCCGTGTCCGCCCTGCATGGCCATGGCACGGGTGACCTGCTCGACGAGGTCGTCGCCCTACTGCCCGAGGACACGGGTGATGAGGACACGGAGCCCGACACCCTGCGCGTCGCCATCATAGGCCGCCCGAACGCCGGCAAGTCCTCGCTGTTCAACAAGATGATCGGCAACGACCGCTCCATCGTGAGCAACGTCGCAGGCACCACGCGTGACGCCATCGACACGGTGGTCGAACGCGATGGCAAGCGCTATCGCATGGTCGATACCGCCGGCATCCGCAAGAAGAGCACCGTTTACGAGAACATCGAGTACTACTCCATGGTGCGCGGTCTGCGTGCCATCGATCGCGCCGACGTCGCGCTGCTCGTCGTCGACGCCTCCACGGGCGTCACCGAGCAGGACCAGAAGGTCGCTAATCTTGCCATCGAACGCGGGTGCGCCCTCGTGGTGCTTCTGAACAAGTGGGATCTGCTCAAGGACGACTATGAGCGCGAGGCCGTCATGGAGACGGTCAATCGTCGTCTCACCATGGCACCGTGGGCCGAGTACCTGCGCATCTCCGCCCTCACGGGTCGCTCCGTCCACAAGATCTGGGACATGGTCGACGCCGCCGCCGAGCGCCGTGCCTCTCATATCACCACCTCGCAACTCAATCGTCTGCTTACCGATATGCGTGAGTTTGGCCACACCGTCTCCGACGGCAAACGCCGCCTCAAGATGCATTACGTCACGCAGACCGGCGAGAAGCCCCCGGCGTTCACCTTCTTTGTCAACCATACGGATCTCGTGAGCGACAACTACAAGCGCTACATCGAGAACCGCATGCGCGCGACCTTTGATTTCAAGGGCACGCCGATCCGCCTGCGATTCCGCGCCAAGAAGAGCGACAAGGACAAGGAGTAGCAGATGGCAGGCGTCCCCATTCACCCGTGGCTATTCCTCGGGTTCTGCTGTCTGCTTAACTACGCTCTCTGCGGCATCCCCTTCGGTAAGATTTTCGCAAAGAGTCTTGCCCACGTTGACCTGCAGAAGGTTGGTTCGGGCAACATCGGTACGACGAATGCCCTCCGCGCGGGCGGTCCCAAGGTTGCCGTGCTCACCCTTTTGTGTGATGTCTTGAAGGGCGTCATCTGTGTCAACCTGTCGCTCATCCCGCTTTCGGGAGTGCTCGGGCCATTCGGCGTCGAGCGCGCGGCGTTCTACCCGGGCGGCTCGCATGACTACGTTATTGCCGTGCTCGCCCTCTCGTGCGTCATCGGCCACATGTTCAGCTTCTACTTGCACTTCAAGGGCGGCAAGTCAATCGCCACGGGGGTCGGTGTGCTGTTTGCGATCAACGTGCCTTGGGCGCTGCTTCACTTAGGCATTTTCATCGTCCTCGTCGCCATCACTAAATTCGTGAGTGTCGGCTCGATTGCCACGGCCGCTCTCGTCGGCGTCACGGCGTGCATGCTCTTCCCCCAGGCCTCCCTTACCTTCAAACTCATTATGGGATTCCTCGGGCTTCTCGTCGTATGGGCCCACCGCGGCAATATCAAGAAGCTCATGAGTGGTAGGGAATCGAAGCTCTCACTAAGCAAACGCGTCGACAAGATGGATGAGTGACATGCACATTGCACTAATTGGAACAGGCTCATGGGGCACTGCCATGGCGGGGCTCGTTGCCTTGAATGGCAACTCCGTCACCATGTGGTCCTACGACCTGGACCCCGTGACCGAGATCAACGAGCGCCATACGAATGAGTGCTTCCTCAAGGACTTCAAGCTGCCCGAGACGGTCACGGCCACGAACTCACATGATGAGGCACTTGCAGGTGCGGATGCGGCCATCTTCGCCGTGCCGTCTGCGTTCCTGCGCGGCGTTGCCCGCGACTGCGCGCCCTTCATATCCGATGCGCTTCCCGTGCTCTGTCTCGCTAAGGGTATCGAGCTGGGCAGCGGACTGCTCATGAGCGACGTCATCGCCAGTGAGATCGGCCATCCCGAGCGAACCGCGGCCCTTTCCGGCCCTAACCATGCGGAGGAGATCTGCCGCGGTGCCCTTTCCGCCTCGACGATTGCCTGCGTGAGCACCGAGATAGGGGAATTCTTCAAGGAACTCACTTTAAGCCCGTCTTTTCGTGTGTACCTCTCCTCGGACATGGTGGGCGTGGAGTTGTGCGGTGCCATGAAGAACGTCATGGCCATCATCTGCGGTATCGCCGCTGGATCCGGCATGGGCGACAACGCGCTCGCGCTCATCATGACGCGCGGGCTGGCCGAGATCAGCCGCTTGGTACACGCCTGCGGCGGTGAGGCGATGACCTGCATGGGCTTGGCGGGTATGGGGGACCTCATCGTGACCTGCACGTCCCAGCACTCCCGCAACCGCACGTTCGGTGAAGCGTTCGCCCACGGCGAGACACTCAAGGAGTACCAGGACCGCCGCCGCATGGTGGTGGAGGGCGCTGCCGCAGCGCGCAGCGTCAGCGAGCTCGCCCGTAGCAAGGGCGTCGATGTTCCCCTCACCTTCGCACTCGAAAAGCTCCTGTATGGGGGAGAAACGATCGAAAGCGCCCTTGCGGCCCTCGTAAGTCGCATCCCCAACGAAGAGTTTTACGGCCTTGAGGACTAAATGACGGCTCTTGGGTGGTGCAGTTGGGAACGGGCCCCTTTTGCACCACCCCCCCAGGATCTCGAAAGGAATCACCATGTCAGCCATCAAGATCTCGCCCTCAATCCTCTCCGCCGATATGGCCAACCTCGCGCGCGACTTGGACCGCATCTCGTGCGCTGACTATATCCACGTCGACGTTATGGATGGGCACTTCGTCCCCAACCTCAGCTATGGCACGGCCATCGTCAAGGCCTGCAAGTCCACAACCGACATTCCACTCGACGTCCATCTCATGATCTCGAATCCCGATGACACGGTCGACTGGTACATCGACGCTGGGGCGGACCTCATCACCGTGCACTATGAGGCATCAACCCATCTTCATCGCACCATCTGTCACATTAAGGATCGTGGCTGCAAGGCGGGCGTCGTGCTCAATCCCGCCACGCCCGTCTCTGTTCTTGAAGACATCCTCGACGACCTCGACATGGTGCTCCTCATGAGTGTGAACCCCGGGTTCGGAGGCCAGAAGTTCATCCCCCGCACGCTCGACAAGCTCCGCCGCCTGTCCGCGATGTGCCGCGAGCATGGCGTTAATCCCCTCATCGAGGTGGACGGAGGCATCGGGTCGGGGAATGCCGAGGAGGTCGCCGCCGCAGGCGCAACCGTGCTCGTCGCCGGCTCCGCCGTATTCGGCGCTTCCGATCCCGCGGCGGCCGTCGAGGCCATTCGCCATGCCGGCGAACTCGGATACGCGAAGATTGGTGCCTAGAAGATGCCGCCTCAGAAGTACGTCAACCTCGATTACGCCGCCTCGACTCCCATGCGACCCGAGGCGATCAAGGCCCAACAGGCATATGATTCCTCGCCGCTCGCGGGCGTCAATCCCAACTCCCTCCATTCGCTTGGGCGACAAGCGGCGATTAAGCTCGAGGACTGTCGCCGCACGATCGCCCACAGCCTTGGCGCACGGGTGCGATCCAGCGAGATCATCTTCACCGGGGGAGGAACGGAGGCAAACGTCCTCGCACTGCTCGGCATTCCGGATGCCGTGCGACAACGTTGGCGCACGCGCACGCGTGTCATCGTCTCGGCAATCGAGCATGATTCCATCCTGGACAACATCGCTTCGCTTCGGGCTTCCGGCTTTGAAGTCGATCTTGTCAAGCCCGATCGAGCCGGTCGAATTCTTCCCGATGCACTTGCGGCGGTGATGGGAGACGATGTCGCCCTCGTGTCAGTGATGATGGCCAATAATGAGACGGGCGTCGTGCAGCCCATAGGCGAACTCGCCCGCGTTGCACACGCACATGGCGCACGCATCCACGTCGACGCAATCCAAGGCTGGCTCCACACGCCATTCGATGTCAACGAGCTCGGGGTCGACGCGCTTTCCCTTGCGGGCCACAAGATCGGCGGACCCGTCGGAATCGGTGCGTTGTACCTCAAAACCAGGACGCCCATTCGGGCCCGTTCCTTTGGCGGAGGCCAGGAGGTGGGGCTCAGGCCCGGCACGCAGGATCTGCGCGCCATCATAGCGCTCTCTGCAGCCACTTCTGCGCTGCTTCCCAATGTTCGTACCGATGCCGTTCGCGTGGGCATGATGGCGAATAAGCTCTACGCGGCACTTTGCGAGCACCCCCGTATTCACGCGACGATGGGGGATTGGAGCACCATCGATCGACTTCCCGGCATCGTGAGCATCTACGTTGAGGGCATGGACTCCGAAGAGCTCATCCTCCAGCTTGATGGTCGCGGCTTTGAGGTCTCCGCCGGCAGCGCATGTTCGAGCGGGAGCCTTGATGCCAGTCACGTCCTGCTCGCCATGGGGGTTCCCCGCGAAGATGCCCTCGGCTCGCTTAGGATCTCGTTTGACGATCGCGTCGACGAGCGCGATCTCGATCGCTTTGCCCGTGCCGTGTGGGAAGTGGTGGGATAGATGCTCGTCAGTGAACTTCTTTCGTACCTACTCGATAGGTTCCCACGTGAGGACGCCGAAGCTTGGGATCACGTTGGTCTTTCCGTCGGAGATCCCGATGCTGAGGTCAAGGGGGTCGCCTGCGCGCTCGATGCCACGGTCGACGCGATTTTTCGTACCGCTGAGTTGGGAGCTAATGTCTTACTCACGCATCACCCTGTGTACATTTCCGCTCCCGATTGCTTCGCGCCCGCCTCGTCCGTGCGCCCAAGCTCGTCCGCCGCGGTGTACGAGGCGGCGCGTCATGGCGTGAGCGTTATTTCCCTCCACACTAATCTCGATCGTTCCAAGGAAGCACGCCAGGCCCTTCCCGCCCTTATGGGCCTGAGTGCCTTTTCCTCACTCGAACATGTCACCGAACCCGATGTGCCTGGCCTTGGAGCCGTTTGCGAAATCGAACAAACCTTTTTGGGTGATTTCGCGTCTACCGCTCAAAGCGTCTTCGATACGAGTGCCCATGTTTGGGGCGATGCCGCCTCTTCGGTCTGTCGCGTTGCTTTCATGGGAGGTTCGCTTGGTGATTTCGGTGAGCAGGCACTCGCGTGCAACTGCGATGTCGTTGTCACCGGTGAACTCGGTTACCACCGGGCGCAAGACCTTGCGCTCGGTGGGCTTTCTGTTGTCCTACTCGGTCACGACCGATCCGAGCAACCGTTTTGCCGCATACTTGCCGATGCGACCGCGAACGCAGGTGTCGCCCAAGACCGTATAGATATCATTCCGCTCCCACACCAGTGGTGGGTGCCTACACAAGGAGGATGCGCATGAGCATGGGTTCCGACCTTCTCAAACTTCAGGAGACCGATCTCGAGCTCGAACGTGAGCGCATCGCGCTCAATAATCTGCCGCTCATCGCGGAGCTCGCGAAGAAGCGTTCGGCCCACGCAAAACTCAAGGCAGAGGCCACGCGCCTGCTCGCCGCGCGCAAGGACGCCCAAATCGCCTTGGACGATCTTAATGAGGCCGAGCGTGCATGTCACGAGGCGGTGGAGGCAGCCCGGACACGTCCCATCGACGCCAGCGACCACCGTGCGCTCCTCGATCTTGAGGAGGAGCTCTCGCTTATTGCCAAGCGTCTCGATAAGATCGAGTTCGATCGACCTGCTGCACGTCAAGCCCTTGCCCTTGCACGGGAGCGTGAGCAAAAGCTCTCCGATTACATTGCGCGGTTCGAGGCTTCGATCATCGAGGACACCAAGGCCGCCCGTTCTCAAGCGGCCGATTTGCAATCCTCAATCGACGAGCTGATACGCCGGCGTGAGCATTTGCTGGGTCGCTTGCCCGAGGACGCTCGCGATCTGTACGAGCGCGGGCTCAGCAGGTTCAAAGGGCTTGCCGTCGAGCGCATCGAGGGCAATGTCCCCACCGTCTGCCGCACCGCGCTTCAGCCCGCGTCCATGGATGCCCTGCGCCATGCCCGCGACATTGCCGAATGCCCCTACTGTCATCGCATCATCGTGCTTGATTGCGAGGAGTAGCCCATGGCGAAAACGGTCTTGGTCTGCGTCACCGGATGCATCGCCGCATACAAGTCCTGTGAAATCGTGCGTGGACTCCAGAAGGCGGGTGTTCGCGTCAAGGTGTGTATGACGGAGCATGCGACCTCTTTTGTGGGGCCGACGACGTTTCGCGCGCTCACGCATGAAGAGGTCGCCGTCGATTTGTTCGACAATCCGTCCGACCCCATCCACCATATCTCGCTCGCCAAAGAGCCCGATGCCGTCCTCATCGCTCCGGCCACGGCGAACGTGATCGCGAAGATCGCGCATGGAGAGGCCGACGATCTGCTCACCACGACCGTCTTGGCCTGCAACGCGCCGGTTGTCGTGGCGCCTGCCATGAACGTAGGCATGTGGCAGGCGGACGTCACACAGCGCAATATCGCCGCGCTCGAGGAGCGCGGATACGACATCGTCCGCCCGATCTCCGGATACCTCGCCTGTGGAGACTCGGGCGAGGGAAAGCTTGCCGATGTCGAGGATATCGTCGCTCGAGCCTTGCTCGCCCTTGAAACATCCGAGGCGCTCGAGGGGGAGCGGGTCCTCATCACCGCCGGAGGGACCCGCGAGGCCATCGATCCCGTGCGATATATCGGGAATCGCTCGAGCGGCAAAATGGGACACGCCCTCGCGCGGGCGGCTCATGCAATGGGAGCCCATGTGACCCTGGTGACGGCAGCTGCAGGCCTATCGATTCCCTTCGGCGTAGAGGGCGTTCATGTGGAGAGCGCGGCACAGATGCACGCCGCGGTGAGCGAGCGCTTTGATGCATGCTCGATGCTCATCTGCGCCGCCGCCGTCGCCGATTACACCCCGGCGCACCCCGCCGATCAAAAGCTCAGCAAGGCTGATGGCGAGCTCAAGCATATCGAGCTCATCAAGACCCAGGACATTCTCGCCGATATGTCAGCTCGTAAGGGGAACCGCATCGTTGTCGGCTTCGCCGCTGAAACCAACCACCTCGCCGAGCGTGCGCACGCCAAGCTCGCTCGCAAAGGTTGCGACGCCATCGTCGCCAACGACGTCTCCCGTGCCGACTCGACGTTCGGTTCAGATACGAACGAGGCGCTCTGGGTTACGCCCGACATGGCGGACCCCCTGCCATGCATGGGCAAACAGGCCCTCGCATTCGAACTGCTCAAGCGCGCACAGGCACTAAAATCTTAGGAAGTTGCAAATTTATCCTTGCATCTATGCCGAGCTTTGGGTAAAGTACTTCCTTGCTTCGGGACGTAGCGCAGCTTGGTAGCGCACTTGCATGGGGCGCAAGGGGTCGCTGGTTCAAATCCAGTCGTCCCGACCACGGAGCATGAGAGGGCGGCCTTATGGTCGCCCTTTTTCATTTGCGGAAGGCTTATTCGGTCGTAAAGCGGGTATCATCCTCCCAGTGTCTATATCGTTACAAGGAGTCGCGCGTGGCTGCTGGCAAGATTCGGAAAAAGATCAAGAAGGAGCTCATCGGCACCTCCGATTACCCTTCTAACAAGATCTTCACCATCTCCAACTTCATTACGTTCACGCGCCTTATCCTCACCGGTGTCTTCCTCTTCCTCTTCGTTACCGATTACAACCGCTATGTCGCACTCGTCATCTACGCCGTCGCCGCCTCGACCGACTGGCTCGACGGTCAAATCGCTCGCATGACCAAGACGGTCAGCTGGCTTGGGAAAATGCTCGATCCCATTGTCGACCGTGCCCTGCTGTTTTGCGGCGTGGTTGGCCTCGTGGCTCGCCATGAGCTGCCCTTATGGATCTGCCTTGCCATCGTTGGGCGCGACATCTATCTGTTCCTCGGCAATTTCGTGGTCAAGCGCTATCATCGTCGTCCCATCGACGTCGTCTTCATCGGCAAGCTCGCGACCGCGTTGCTCATGAGCGGCTTCACGCTTATGCTCCTGGGCCTTCCCGTCCTCGATGGCATGGGCATCGTTTCCAGCTCCATCACCTGGTTGCCCGGCCTCAATGGTGAGGCGGTGCCCCTTGGCATGTACTTCGTATATGCAGGCGTATGCTGCTCGCTTCTAACCGGCGTGGTCTATACGACCAAGGGAATCGCGGCCATTCGCTCGGCCATCGCGCATCCTGAGGACGAGGACGAGGATTTCCTCAACCCCGAGATCGACGAGGACGAGGAGTCGGCAGAGGAATAGTCTGCGTATTCCCACTGAACGCGTGCCGCTTGCGCTAGAATGAAACGATAGTTGACGATACTTCGGATGTATTCCGATTTTCCAGTAGGGGGTTCCCATGGCAAACATCGAGCAGAACGAGACCACGCGCGTCTTTCGCATGCCGAGCAGCGATGCCACGGCGCCCGACCTCATGAAGAGCGCCTCGCTGGTCGTTCCGGTCCTCTCAATCATCAAGGGGCCCCAGACCGGCAACGTCTTCGAGCTCGATGCGCCCGAGATCACCATCGGTCGCGATCCCGCGAACACAATCTTTCTCAACGACATGACGGTGTCGCGCAGCCATGCGAAGATCCTGCGCAACGAGGCGGGTGTCCTCATTGAGGATCTCGGCTCCCTTAACGGCACCTGGGTTGATGGCGCGATCGTCAATTCCGCCCCTCTGCATGATGGCTCTTCCGTGCAGATCGGCACCTTCACGCTGATGTACCACGAGAGCACCGTGGAGCGCATCGAAACCGGTGAGTAGCTTGGCTGAGCGCAGCTACCTCAGCATTGGGCAGGTCGTGAACCTGCTCCGCGGTACATACCCCGACCTTTCAAACTCGAAGATTCGCTTCCTGGAAGACGAGGGGCTCATCACGCCGCACCGCACTCCTAAGGGCTATCGTCAGTACTCGAAGGCGGACGTCGACCGTCTCGAGGTTATTTTGCATCTGCAGAAGACCAGGTATATGCCACTTTCCGCCATCAAGCAGAAGTTGGACAGTGCATCTGACCTTTCGACCCTCGCATTCGAGGTCGGCCTGCTTACGGATGCGCCCATGAAAGTTGCCTCAAAGGAGACTCGTCAGAAGCTCCATCCCATCGAGGACGTCCCAGATATCCTCGGCGTCGACATTGCGTTCTTGCGGCAGCTTTCCGATAACGATCTTATCCGGATTGTTCGCAGCCCCCAAAACCGGGAACTCATCGACGGTCGGGACTTCGAAATCATCCGTCATTGTGCAGAGCTGTCGCGCTTTCACATCGAGCCTCGCAATCTGCGGCAGTACGTCAATGCAGCCAACCGTGAATCCGCCCTATTCGAACAGGTTCTCATCGGTATGCTCGGTACCGACGATTCTGATGACAATCGAGAGGCGAAGCTCGATCGCGCGTTCAAAACGCTTCATGACCTCACGGACGGAGTTCGTACCGCGCTGTTGCGTAACCGCGTCTTCGAGTCGCTTAACGCCGTGGTCGAGGATGCCGATGTCGATGCCATCGACGATGAGATCACGCGCGCGGAGATGGCAGCCCAAAGCAACTCCGCCGTCCTTCCATATGCCACCCCCGAGTCGACCACGGGCGTGGCTCCACTCGATGCAACCGAACTTGCCGCCCAGCCCATTCGCGTGACGCCCATTACAGCCGAGTAGAAAGCACAGGATTATGGAACCGTTCGATTACGCCGCTTACATCGCCGATATCCCGGATTACCCTGAGCCCGGCGTCGTATTCAAAGACATCACGCCGCTCTTTGCCGACCCTGTGGCCATGCGCCATACCGTCGAGGACATTGCCGATCATTTCAAAGACGCGGGCGTCACTAAAGTGGTCGGACCCGAGGCGCGTGGCTTCATGATTGGCGTACCCGTTGCTCTCGAGCTTGGAGCCGGGTTCATTCCCGCACGCAAACCGGGCAAGCTGCCCCGCGAGACCTACTCGGTGAGCTATGAGCTCGAGTACGGAACCGATACCCTTGAGATTCATAAAGACGCCATTCAGCCCGGTGACCGCGTGCTTATCGTAGACGATTTGATTGCGACCGGCGGTACCGCGGCGGCGGCCGGAAAACTTGTGCAAGATGTGGCGGCCGAGCTAATAGGGTATGCTTGTATCTTGGAGCTATCGTTCCTCGATCCTCGCAAGACGCTTGCGACTGCGGGAGATCAAGAGCTGTACAGCCTCATTCAGGTATCGTAACGAACGCGCGCCTTGCCGCTCGTATCGAGGAGTTTTCATATGACGCACTCTAAACGCAGCCTTACCGCACGTCGTGCCATCGTCGCCGGTCTTTCCGGCATCGTTCTTATGTCCGGCGTTCCCACGTTCGCCTTCGCCGACACTGAGTCTGATCTTGCAGCGGCCCGCGAACAGCTCGAGGAGATTGGACGTCAGACAGAAGAGATCACCAATCGTCTTTCTGAGCTCACGTACTCCCTTGAGGAGACTCGCGGTCAGATCGATGAGACGAACAATGAGATTGCGGAGCGCCAGCAGCTGCTTTCCACGTTCGTCTCCTCTGAATACAAAGGCGGTCTTGCCGGACTGATCGAGATTGTGCTTTCCTCGACGTCCTTTGATCAGTTCGTCTCGAGTGTGACGTACATGAACAAGGTGGCGAACACGCAGGCCGAGACCATAGCAGAGGTTAAGACCCTCAAGGAGGAGCTTGATACCAAGCAAGCCGAGCAAGAGGAGAACGTCAAGGAAACTCAGGCGAAGGTCGATGAGCTCAACGCGCAGCGCGCTGAGGCCGCGTCGGTCGTGAGCTCGCTCGACGCAAAACTCCAGGAAGAGCTTGCCGCCGAGGCGGCCGCAAACGCTGCCCTCCAACAGGGGCTTAACGCGAGCCAGGGCGACCAGATCGATGACGTCCAGAACGTCGATACGCCCTCCAACAACAATACGGACCAGGGTGGCGGAACCAACACCAACAACTCCAACAATACGCCCGCTCCCACACCTTCGCCTGCGCCGACACCGGAGCCCGATCCCGAGCCCAACTATGTTCCGAGCACCGGTAACGCCATCGTCGATCGTGCATGGAGTTGGGTTGGCAAGGCTGAATATGTATGGGGAGGGTGCGCTCCCGGCCAGTTCGACTGCTCCGGCTTTGTGAGCTACTGCCTCACTGGTCAATACCGTCGTCTTGGTACCACCAATACGTTCATGGGCTGGCCGCAGGTGAGCAATCCCCAGCCGGGAGATGTGTGCGTCAATTGGGGTCACACCGGCATTTATATCGGTAACGGACAGATGATCCACGCGGCCACCTATGGCGTCGGCGTCGTCGTCGGCCCTGTCCAGGCTGGTATGATCTACGTTCGCTACTAACATCTCGAACAATGCACGTGGACGGCGGAGGGGGAGTGCTCCTTCCGCCGTCTCTCTATACCGGACATTCGTCATACAACGCGAAAGGATTGATACATGTCATGGGCTCTCATAGCGGACTCCAGCTGTAATCTACGCGCATACCAACCCGCAACGGCGGATTGCGCCTTTGCGTTGGCTCCGCTCAAAATCGTAGTTGCAGGCGAGGAATACGCTGACGATGCCTTCCTCGATGTCGCCGCGCTCAACCATCGGGTGGCCGCCGAGCCCTCCGCATCGGGTAGTTCATGTCCGAGTGCAGGGGAGTGGGCGGAATTGTTCCGCTTGGCGGACAATGTTATTGCCATCACCATCTCGGCGAACCTTTCCGGCAGTTTCGAGGCCGCTCAAATGGGTCGCAATCTCGTGATGGATGAATATGCCCGCGACCATGATGGTCAAATCGCTGGGAAGAACATCTTCGTTCTCGACTCTAAGGCTGCCGGAGGAAAGCTCGAGCTTATCGTTCAACTTCTAGATAGGTACCTAACGAATAATCCTGATGCTACATTTGACCAGGCAGTATCGTATGCCGAGCAGCTACAGGCAAGCTCTCAGGTGCTCTTTTCGCTGAGCAGTTACGAGAATCTCACGAAAAATGGACGCATGCCCAAAGTCGTCGGAGCCCTCGCCAGCGGTCTTTCCATCCGCATGCTCGGTACTGCGAGTGCTCAGGGGACGATCAAGGTCGTAGCACCAACGCGTGGTGACAAGAAAACGTACCGCAAGATCATCGAAACCATGCGTGCTGATGGGTATCGTGGCGGCATGGTCTATATCGACCATGTTTTCAATGAGGACGGCGCCTCGGCACTCAAGGATGCGATTGTTTCCGAGTGGCCTCATGCCGAGGTGTTCGTCTTACCCTGTGGCGGCCTATGTTCGTACTACGCCGAAAAGACCGGCCTGATCATTGGGTACGAATGGGCGCACCGTCTTTGAAATCATCACCAGACGAAAGCGAGAACCCCCCGCACGTTGCGGGGGGGGGTTCTTCATTTAGATCGTCAGCTACTTTACATAATATATATTATCGTAATTCTGAATAATGTATCACATACTCAGACCGAGAGACACACCATTACGACCAAACCCGATTAGATCCTGCCAGACTCCTCGAGGTAAGCATAGGCGGACATGGCCGCAATGGCACCGTCAGCCGCCGCGGTGATGACCTGTCGCAAGGACTTGGAACGCATATCGCCAGCGCAGAATAATCCGGGAGTCTTCGTTGCCATTGATTCATCGGTAACGACGCCACCGTCTGAACCAAGGTCAACATAGGGAGCTACGATTTGGGTAGCCGGATCATGGCCGACGGCGACAAATATGCCAACCGAGCCTTCGTCGAACATCTCGGCGTGCGTCTCTCCCGTGGCATTGTCTCTCAATACGATGCGGTTGATAAACGTCGAACCGCTCACTTCGATAATACTAGTTTGGTACCTAATGGTAATGTTGTCACGCGTGAGAAGTCGCTCTACCATGCCCCGTGGAGCCCGGAACACATCGCGTCTCACGACAAGTTCAACGTGCTCGGCGATATTGGAGAGATACATTGCCTCCTCAACAGCGGAATTGCCGCCACCGATGATAAAGACGTGCTTTCCGCGATAGAACATTCCATCACAGGTGGCGCAATACGATACTCCCCTTCCGCGGAACTCATCCTCACCTACGAAGCCTCCAAGTCGGGGCGCAGCTCCGGTCGCCACGATAAGCGCAGGGGCTTCGAGCTGCTCCATATCAGTGTTGACGATGAACATGTCATCTTCGCGGTCGATCGACGAGACCGATCCGTACGTGGACTGAGCACCTGCATGCTCGGCGTGCTCCAGCATCTTCTGGCCAAGTTCGGCCCCCGAGCAACTGCCTAATCCGGGGTAGTTGTCAATGATATCTGAGGTGGCAATCTGTCCGCCAGCCATCCCATGCTCGACAACCAGAACGTCTAGGCTGGCTCGTGCGGCGTAGAGGGCAGCGGAATAGCCTGCGGGACCTCCACCGACGATGATGAGGTCTTTCGTGGAATCCATAGCCGGTACATCCTTTCGGTACGTCGTTTCTTTGCTCTTACCCGATTGCGCCGAGCTCTTGCAGGGCGGGACGTACAATGCTGTTAGCAAGCAACCAGGGAGACGCCCACATGACAACTGAACGCCTCGACAATCTTGGCGATAACGTGCCGCTCAATTCCCGGGGGACGGTATCACCGGCAAGCGAAGCCCCACGGCCCGTTATTACCATTATGCATGCCTCGGTAGGCTCCGGACATCGCGCGGCGGCCATGGCAATCGCACAGGCGGTGGAAAACATGCGGGGTGCACATGGCGTACCCGATGATGTTGAAGTTGATGTCCTCGACGTACTCGATTTTGGGCGCATCAAATTCGACGGTAACAAAACTGCGGCGGCGTTCACGGGCGCCACGAGGCCCATCTACGATGTTACGTGGCGCTATACGCTCACGGGCAGATTGCTCTGGGGCGGTGGATCGGCGTGGTCCAGAATCATGTTCCACTCATTTAACGACTATGTGACTGAGAAGCGACCCCTTGCCGTCATTTGCACACACATCACCGCCGCAAATACCGCCGTTGGAGCCCGCATGATGACAGGTGTGGAGTTTCCCGTCGTCTGCGTCCCCACCGATTACGAGATAGAGGGTTGGTGGCCACACAAGGAAACCGACCTCTTTTGCGTCGCGACCGAGTTCATGGCGGAGACGCTCCGCCCACGAAAGGTTCCCGAGCGATGCATCGAGGTCACGGGCATACCCATCAGACCGGGATTTAGCGAGCCGCGCAATCGCGAGCACGATTGCGAGACGTTCGGGGTGCCAGGCGACAAGACCTTGGTGCTGGTCATGGCAGGCGCCGCCCTACCCCAGCCGTATGTGCGATTCCGGGCGGCCATGGAGGAGACGCTTCCCTACCTGCGCAGCTTCGAGAGTATGCACTTCGTGTTCCTGCCGGGTAAGGACATTGCATACGCGAAGCACCTGCGCTCCGTGTTCGAGGGCATGAAGCTTCCCAACGTCACCGTACTCGATTACGTGGACGACATGGCGGCCCTCATGCGGACCTGCGATCTGGCGATTCTCAAGTCCGGCGGACTTACCGTGACGGAGTGCCTGTGCGCCGAGCTGCCGATGATCTTGCTTGGAAAATCGTATGGGCAGGAGAAGGCGAACACGACGATGCTCACGTCTTTCGGCGCGAGCATGCATGCTACCACCTCACGCGAGCTCATCATGCAGTTGAGGCATCTCCATGATAATTCAGAGGCGCTCCACGGTCTCCTCGTCAACGCTGGCGCACTCCGCCGTCCCGATGCCGCACAGGACATCGTTTGCAGCACGATGCGGCTGGTCGGCGTGCCGTGTGATCGCGAGCAACATTTCGCTGAATTCTACTGGGGTGGAAAACCCGCGCATATACGGTAGAAAGATGCCCTCGCGGACAAATGACCGCGAGGGCATCTTGTATTGACGCATAAAGCCTTCTACGTGCTTACCGCATTTCTACACGAGCAGGAAGTACGCAAGGAACGCGGCGGCGGCGACCCACATGAGCGGACGAATCTTCTTGAGGTTGCCCGTCACGGCAGCAACGACCACGTAGGCGATGAAGCCAAGACCGATGCCGTTGGAAATCGAATAGGTGAACGGGATACCGACGATGATCATGAAGGTCGGGAAGCCCTCGAGGATGTCCGACCAGTCGACCTCGGTGACCTCGCTCATCATCAAAAAGCCGACGTACACGAGGGCGCCACAGGTAGCGGCGGAGCTGATGCAGCTGATAACCGGGGAGAAGAATGCGGCGAGCAGGAAGAGAACGCCTGCCGTCACGGAAGTAAGTCCGGAGCGACCGCCGTCGGCAGCGCCGGAGGCAGACTCAACGAACGTGGTGATGGAAGATGCGCCGAACACGCCACCCGCAGCTGCAGCCACGGAGTCGACGATGAGGATGGGCTTGATGTCCTCAACCTTGCCATCCTCGGTGAGGAACTCGCCCTGCTTGGCAACGGCCATGGCGGTGCCCATGGTGTCGAAGAAGTCGCTCATCATGAGCGAGAAGGCAAAGAGGAGCAAGGCGGGAGTGGTGAGGGCCTTGACGACGCCCATGACGCCATCGGCGTCCGCCATGAACGGGGCGCCGAAGGTGGAGAAATCGAGCGGAGCGACGATGCTCGAGGGAGCAGCGGTCACGCCGAGCGGAATGCCGAGGACGGAAGCGATGACGATGCCCCACAGCAAGGCGCCCTTCACGTTCATGGAAGAGAGGACGACGGTGGCGACGATGGAGATGAGGCCGACGAGGAAGACCGGGTCGGTCACCTTGCCGAGGGCGACCATGGTGGCCTCGTTGGAGACGATGATGCCGCCATCCTTAAGGCCGATCATCGCGATGAAGAGGCCGAGGCCGATAGAGATGCCGTGACGCAGGGACACGGGAATGGCATCCATGATGGCCTCGCGAAGACCGCACAGCACGAGCAGCAAGATGGCGATACCCTCGATGAAGATGATAGCCATGGCAGTCTGCCAACCGAGTCCCATGGCTCCGCAGAGCGTGTACGCGACGATGGAGTTGATGCCCATGCCCGAGGCGCAGGCGAGCGGACGGTTCGCGATGAGGCCCATCGCGATCGTCATGACCGCGGCACCGATGCACGTGGCGGTCACCGCGGCGGCGACGGGAACGCCACCGGCGGAGAGGATGAGCGGGTTCACGACGATGATGTAAGACATCGCCAGGAACGTGGTCAGTCCCGCACGCAGCTCAGTGGCCACGTCGGACTTGCGCTCCCCCAACTTGAAAAACTGGTCCATAGATAATTCCCCCTATACGACTGGACCGACTATTTCGAACCGCTCGACCCGAAACCGCCGCTACCGCGATCGGTCTCGTCGAGTTCGTCGACCTCTGTAAGGTGCACGACGGGCACCTGCTGGATGACGAGCTGGGCGATACGCTCTCCCCGCTCGATGTGAATGGTCTGCTGGGAATCAAGGTTCACGGCGATGACCTTAAGTTCACCGCGATAGTGGGCATCAATGAGCCCCGGGGTGTTGGCGATAGTGAGACCGCGCTTGAGAGCCATACCGCTCCTGGGCTGAACAAACCCGGCGTACCCATCCGGAATTGAGATGGCAAGGCCAGTGGGGATGAGGACGCGCTCGAAGGGCGCGATGTCGACGCTCTCATTGGCACGCAGGTCCAAGCCCGCATCACCCTCATATGCATAAGCGGGTAACTCAACGGTTGGATCCAGGCGCTTGACGTTCACGTTCAACATGGACATGTAATCACCTCAGCTTATCGAGTTCGGATAGGAACTCATCGATGTCTTGGAAGTCACGATACACGGACGCGAATCGGATGTAGGCGACCTTATCGATCTTCTCGAGGCGCTTGAGGACCATATCGCCAATATCATGGGAGCTGACAGCCGAACGCGCCCCGCCCCTCAGTTCCAGTTCGATGTCATCAATGAGCGCGTTGAGCTGCGTGAGATCGATGTCGCGTTTGGAAGTTGCGCGCATAAGTCCCACGAGCAGCTTATTGCGGTCGAAAGGCTGCGTGGTTCCATCGCTCTTCAGCACCTCGATGGGGTCCTCGCATCGTTCGAATGTGGTGAACCGGTATCCGCACGATCGGCATTCACGACGACGTTTGATGGCGTTCGAGGAATCCTGCATACGCGAATCTATCACACGCGTGTCATCATGGCCGCACTTCGGACACCGCATGGCATCGTCTCCCCTCACATCCGACAACTTCGCTAGGATACCACGCGTTGAGGGCCGTAATGCTAGAAACACAAGATATGGTGAGTTGTAATAGTTCTAGCCTGCAGAGGGAACGACCAACTCCATGCCAGGGTGAAGCGAAGCGCTGGTAAGTCCGTTCCAGTCCCTCATGACCTCGACGGCTTCTTCGATTGCGAGCCCATCCACGGGGTTGTCCTCCGCGATGCTCCACAATGACTCTCCGGCAGAGACCGTTACATTTTTAGACGTCAGCGTGTCGACGAAGGCCGCATGACTCGCATTCCGAGCCTGGAAAACTGTGGACAGGATGGAAGCACACGCTACGATCAAGACCAATGACGCGACGCCGAAGAGGATAAAGCGAGACCGCGATGAAGGTGCCGGACGATCCCGCGCATAGACATCGGGTGCGGCAACTTGGTAGTGACCGGGCTGGATGTGTGAAACAGTCGACACGCCGCCAGAGACGACGCTTAAGGCTGGTGTGGAGGGTCGGTCCAACGTGAGGGCCAGGGATCCGTAGGTAAACGATGTGGAAGTCATATTCGCTCCTCCCGCTCTGCATCTTGTCGCCTTTGGTTATATCGAGCCGTGCGGACAAAACTTCTGGCACAAGAACGAGTGTTCGTGTATTATTATCTTCGAACAGTTGTTCTTGTCAAGAGAAATGCGAACAGATGTTTGTATTGAGAGGAGCGGTTATGGCCCGCAAGATCACGAAGCGTCAGCAGCAGATCTACGACTTCATCCGTTCATATCAAAAGGAGAAGGGCTATCCCCCGAGCGTTCGAGAGATGGCCGCCGCCGTCGGCCTCTCCTCCCCTTCCACCGTTCATGCCCATTTGAGCGCGCTTGAAGATCTCGGGCTCATCAAGCGCGACGCGACAAAGCCGCGCGCCCTCGAGGTGTTCAACTCGGACGGGTCGTCGGTCAAGCTCGATGAGGTCAAGGAAGTCACCACGCGCGGTACGGTTTCACTGCCGCTCGTGGGTCGCGTCGCCGCTGGGCTGCCCATTCTGGCCGAGCAAAACGTCGAGGACACCTTCACCCTTCCCACGGAGATCGCGACCGATTCGTGCTCCTTCATCCTTGAGGTCCACGGTGATTCTATGATCAACGTTGGCATCTACAACGGGGACTACATCGTGGTGCGTGAGCAAAAAAGCGCCATGAACGGGGAAATAGTCGTCGCCATGATCGACGGGGAAGCGACCGTCAAGACGTTCTACAAGGAACGTGGGCGCGTGCGTCTACAGCCGGAAAACGATTCCATGGAACCCATCTACGCCGACAACCCCACCATCTTGGGTAAAGTCGTCGCGCTCATGCGTCGATTCTAGACATCGCATGCGCCATGATGCAGAACGAGCCGTCGCATCATGAGAATAATCGTAGTGCAAGCGTTGGTGAACGCGTGCTTCGACGAGCTTCGCGGTGCCGTCATCATATTTATCCCCTCATACCGTTTAGCCTGCTCTACACGGCGAGTGCGACGTTGGCATGGTCTTGGCAACAAAAAGGCCGTACGTACCCAAATTGGATACACCGTGAACATATCCCGATATTGGCATGGATGGGAAGGCATTCGTTGATCATCTATGCAACGCACCAAGTGCTGCTGCTGATGGTGTTGGAGACTGTGTTTCAGTGAGATCGACCGTCAAACGATAGCACGATGCTATTCCGTTCGAAATGGCTGTAGACGCGCCGCGATACGTGCGGGAACACGGCAGACCATGCTGACATGATCATCGAAAAAAGCCTCCGAAAGCACCTGCCCCTGCTTGCGGATCGCGGCAATTAAGGCGCCCTCGCGATATGGAATCTCACATGAGACGAGAGCATCAGATGCAGCGGCCTCACGTGCGATTCTCGTTTGCAGGTCCTGCAAACCTTCGCCCGTGAGCGCGGAGAAGAACACCGCATCGGGGAAACGCCTCTTCAACGCTTCGATATGATCGGAATCGAGCAGATCGATCTTGTTGAACACCGTTACCGCGGAACATGCTCCCGCTCCAACCTCTCTAAGAACATGCTCGACCGCATCGATTTGCCGGTGGCGGTCATCATCTGAGATGTCAACGACTTTAAGGATGAGATCGGAGTCGCGAACCTCCGATAAAGTCGATTTGAAAGCCTCAACGAGTCCATGTGGGAGTTTTTGGATAAATCCCACCGTGTCGGTGATCGTAATGGCGCGCCCACCGGGAAGTTCATATGAACGCGTCGTTGGATCGAGCGTCGCGAACAGCTTATCCTGGGCAAGCACATCAGAGCCCGTCAGACGATTCAGCACGGTCGACTTTCCGGCATTCGTGTATCCGGCAAGAGCCACCCGGAAAGCAGGAGAGTTCGCTCGCCACTTTGATTGAACCGCTCGGCGTTTTTCAAGCTCCTTGAGCTCATGGCGAAGCGCGGAGATGCGATTGCGAATCATGCGACGATCGACCTCGAGCTGGGTCTCGCCCTGACCAAAGCGGCTACCGATGCCGCCACGGGTCTGCTCCTTGGCAAGATGGCTCCACATGCCGCGAAGACGTGGGAGCAGATACTGGAGCTGGGCAAGTTGCACTTGCAAGCGCCCCTCACGCGTTCTGGCATGGAGGCCGAAGATGTCGAGGATCAAGGCCGTGCGGTCGATGATCTTGACGGGTTCACCAAGGGCACGTTCCAGATATGATTGCTGAGATGGACTCAAGTCATCGTCGAAGATGACGACATCGGCATCGAGGCGGTTGACGAATCCGCGAAGCTCCTCCACTTTCCCAGATCCGATATACGATTTGGGAATCGGCCGATCGAGCTTTTGGGTCAAGCGCGCGACGACCGTGGCGCCCGCGGTATCCGCAAGACGCTCCAGTTCGTCGAGCGACCTATCGATGGGCCAGGCGTTATCACGCCAATCGACTCCCATGAGGATCGCACGCTCAGGAACAGGAGCCGTGGAGACAGGATCAAAACGGCTCATCCGTGCATTGCCTCCGAGAGAATGAATTCAACGGCACCCGCAAGTCCCCGCTCGTCCATGTCGATCCAACGCATGCGCACATCACGGCGACACCAAGCGAGTTGACGCTTGGCGTACCTGCGTGAACGACGTTTGATAAGATCAATTGCCTCATCCAGAGTGCACGCGCCATCGATGTAATCGATGATTTCCTTATAACCGATCGCTTGACGCGACGTAAGGGATTCGCGCGCCCCCTCCTCCAAAAGCCGCTCAACCTCAGCAAGAAGGCCTTGTTCCATCATAAGATCGACGCGGCGATCGATGCGTTCGTATAAGCGCTCGCGATCCATGGAGAGTGCATATGTGACGTGGGGAAATGCTTCACGGGGGTGCGAAAAGCCAGATGCCTTCTCAGCATAGGAAACTCCCTCGTCCGCCATTTCAAGTGCGCGAATCACGCGCTTGACGTTGTGCGGATGAATCACCGCGGCGCTCTTTGGGTCACGGCGAAACAAAAGAGCGTGGAGGCCCTCGTCTCCCAGCTCCTCATGAAGGGCAAGGTAGGAGGCGCGGCGGTCATCGTCGATCTTTCCTTTGGGAAACTCCATGACGTCGAGAGCCGCCCTCAAATACAGCCCGGTGCCTCCGCAAAAAACCGGAGTGCGTCCGTCCTCCTGAAGCCGTGCTATCTCTGCGCGAGCGTCGCGTTGATACAGCGCAGCGGAATATGATTCACTCGCGCCAACGAGGTCGATGAGGCGGAGGGGAACCAATCGCTCCGATACGGGCGTCTTGGCCGTACCGATATCCATGTTGCGATACACCTGCATGGCATCGGCAGAAAGGACCTCGGTGTGCAGGGCACGAGCAACGCGGTCGGCAACGGCGCTCTTCCCCACCGCCGTGGGCCCGGTGATGGCAATGATGGGGCTCATCGTGGCTCGCTCGTGGACAACCCGGAAAGATACCAGGTGCGTGCCACATCGATGTGAACGTCGAGCACCTTACCGACGAGTTCACGCGGATCGACGCCATCTGGAACGGGGCAGTGAACCGTTTGGTTCCAGGGACTCTTGCCCTGCAAAACGCGATCGTTCTTCTTCGAAGTTCCCTCTATCAACATGGGAACCGTGGTGTCGAGTGCATGCTGGTTATACTCGAACGCGGTACGCTCGACATGCTTGACCAGACGGTCGAAACGCTTCTGGATAACGGACCTCGGCGTGGGATCTACGATCTTCGCGGCGGGGGTACCCTCGCGTTTGGAGTAGATGAAGGTGAAGGCTTGCGCAAACCGGGCCTCATCCACGAGCGTTACCGTTTGCTCGAAATCTTCATCAGTCTCACCGGGGAATCCGACGATGATATCGGTTGTAAGCGCGATATGGGGAATGCGATCGCGCACGCGATGCACGAGGTCGAGATATTGCTCACGCGTGTACTTCCTATTCATGAGCTTGAGTATGCGCGAGGAACCGGACTGCACGGCAAGGTGCAGCTGCGGCATGACGGCGGGAACCTCCGCCATCGCATCGATGGTCTCGGGCAGCAAATCCTTGGGATGCGATGAGGTGAAATAGATACGCTCAATGCCCGTGTCACCCACACGACGGAGAAGTTCGGCAAAGCGCGGTGCGGAACCTTGGTCACGCCCATAGGAGTTGACGTTTTGGCCAAGCAGGGTCACCGATCGCACCCCTTGACGCACCAAACCGGTGACTTCATCGACGACTTCGTCCATCGGACGGCTCTTCTCGCGCCCGCGTACGTAGGGAACAATGCAATAACTGCAAAAATTATTACATCCCGTCATGATGGGAACCCACGCATGATAGGCAGTCTCGCGATGCCAGGGCATATCGGTGGCAGAGCCCGTGTCGATTTCCTCAACGCGGACATGGCGGGAACCGTCAATAAAAGCGTCAGCGAGAAGTTCGCCCACATGAGCGATTGAATGGGTTCCGAAGATGACGTCGACGTTATCGAGATTGGTGAGAAGACCCTCGCCATCACGCTGGGCGATGCAGCCGCCCACCGCGACCACACGATGCCCGCTCGGCGACTTAGGAAGGCTCTTGCAAGAGGAGCACTGGCCGTACAGACGCGTATCCGCCGCCTCGCGCACGCAACACGTCATGAAAATGACGATATCGGCATCCTCGGGTCCGCTCGCCTGAAGGCAGCCGAGCGAGTCGAGCAACCCGCCCACGCGCTCGGAGTCATGGAGGTTCATCTGACAGCCGAAGGTGCGGATGAAATACGTCTTACCGGAGAGGATGGAGAGGTCAGTCATGAGCAAACCTGCTTACAATCGTCGGAGAAATCGAACGCGTCGGCGTTGGAGATCGAGATGTGATGCACATACACGGAGAGCCTGATGGCCGTGCGGGATTCACCGTTGATGAGGATGTCGGAGAAAACGGGGGCACAGGAGATGTCAAAACCCGTAGGTATCAAAAAGCCCCGCGCGATTGCCATGGCCTTGATAGCCTGGTTGACGGCGCCCGCTCCGACGCATTGCATATTGACGGGAACGCCATCTTTAACCATGCCCGCAATGGCACCCGCAACCGAGGCGGGTGACGACTTACTCGAGACCTTGAGGAATTCCATGTGCGTTTCTCCAGCGTATAAAGTGCATTTAGTCAGATTGATTGCAAAGATACCGCAGGGCAGGACGAAGGGCAAGCAGGTGGACCGTCAGGTCTCATCCTTGCCGATATCGAAGGTGACGGTAATGCGATCGCGCGTAACCCGGATCTTGGGATCGTGTACGAGCGTGAGGTAATAGCGAGACGCGAGTTCCAAGAACTCCCTCTCCATGCTGCGCGAGAATGAGGCAAGGTCATCCTGGGCGATTTTAAGGCCTCGCCTGTCGCGAGCAAGATCGACCGGTGCCGGAGTGTGAGCGGAGTCCGTCTTCTCACGTAATAGGCGCGAAGCGACGCTACGAAGAGAGGGGATCGAGCCGCCGAGAATGCGATGAGCAGTTCGCTCGGAGATCTCGATGCCAACAGATGCTGCGATACGTATGAAATCTGACGCGTCGGCGGCACAGGCCAACCGGTCAACGACCGGGAGACGATCCTCGGAATCGATGAAGAGAAGTCGCGTAGTATCCACGCGCGAAAGTGCGTGGGCGTACAGCGTCGCGGCGATCTCAGTCGGAGAGCCAAGATAGACATCGCAGTCGTGTAACTCTTCACAGGCGAACTCGCAAACCGCGCGGGCGATGTTGTGGGGGCCACGCACACATGCAAGGACACCTTGCTCGTCTTTTGCGGTCTGGGGCCATGTCGACTGATCGGCGCGCTCGGGAAGCGTGTTGGTATCGGCGACAATGCAGAAGGAGGATCCGAGGTTCACTCCGGAAGCAACCACGCGGGAAGACCGGGTGTTCTGGCGAATGGAGAAGAGGGCCATACCGCGACCATGAACGCCCCATCGGTCCATTTTCATGGACTCGAGCTTTGACGTGACGCGAGCGTCGAAGATTCGTTCCCGCATCTCAGTGGGGACACCGGAACCATCGTCGAGGAAAAGGAGGGTGCGAGCACCCTCCTCCTTCATAGTAGCGACGTAAATCGACTTGGCACCTGCATCACGGGCATTGCGAAGCATCTCGACGACGATGTCCTCAACATGCTGGATATCGTGCTTCGCCTGGCGACGCTCCGCTTCGGAAACCCGCAGGCGCACGAAGCCATCACCGAGATTCTCCTCAACACGAAGATTGCCCTCTCCCGACATGGAGGCGATAAATGAGATGAGGTCGTTACCGTCTGCCATAAGGTTCAGCCTACTTGGCGATATCGATGGCGCGGCTCTCGCGGATCACGACAACGCGAACCTGGCCGGGATACTCCATCTCCTCTTCGATCTGCTGGGCGATGTCGTGAGCCAAGACAGTCGATTCGGCGTCGGAGACCTTGTCGGGCTGGACCATGACGTGGACCTCGCGGCCCGCCTGCATGGCGTAAGTGCGCTCGACGCCGTCATGAGAGTTGGCGATCTCCTCCAGCTTCTCAAGACGCTTGATGTAGTTCTCAGCGGATTCACGGCGTGCCCCAGGGCGAGACGCCGAAATGGCGTCACCTGCCTGAACGAGGACGTCGAGGACCGTATTGGGATCGGTATCGCCATGATGTGCCTCGATGGCGTGGACGATCGCGGGCTTCTCACCGTATCGGCGCGCGAGCTCGGCGCCGATAACCGCGTGCGGGCCCTCAACCTCGTGGTCGATGGCTTTGCCCAGGTCGTGCAACAGGCCGGCACGCTTAGCGGTCAGGACATCGACGCCGAGTTCTGCGGCCATGATGGCGCACAGATCGGCGACCTCGAGCGAATGGCGCAGCACGTTTTGTCCAAAGGACGTGCGGTAGCGAAGGGCACCGAGCGTCTTGACGATCTCGGGATGCAGGTCGTGAATGCCCATGTCGAAGGCAGCCTGCTCGCCTGCCTCGCGCACACGCTGCTGAACGAGGTCTGCGGCTTTCTGGTACATCTCCTCGATACGGGCCGGATGAATGCGGCCATCGGCGATGAGATTCTCCAGTGCCACGCGTGCCGTCTCACGACGAACGGGATCGAAGCTGGAGAGTACGACGGTTTCAGGCGTATCGTCAATGACGAGATTGACGCCGGACACCTGCTCGAACGTACGGATATTGCGGCCCTCGCGGCCAATGATGCGGCCCTTGAGGTCATCAGAGGGAATGTGCACAGACGTGACCGTCACCTCTGCGGTGTGGTCGGAAGCGCAACGCTGGATGGCGAGAGAAATGATTTCCTGAGCGGTCTTATGGCACTCGGCCTTGACCTTCTGCTCGGACTCGCGAATGATCGTAGCGGCCTCATGCGTGACCTCGCCGCGGACCTTGTCGAGCAGCTCGGCATGCGCGTCATCGCGCGTGAGCTCCGAGATACGCTCAAGCTCACTTGTCTGGCGAGCGAAGAGTTCCTCAAGCTCACGGGAGCGCTTGTCGATTTGGCCCTGCTGGCTGGAAAGCTGATGCTCGCGCTTGTCGAGGGCGTCGTTGCGCCGATCAAGGGACTCCTCACGCTGCATTACGCGGTTTTCCAGAACGCGAATCTCCTTTTTGCGCTGGGCGTCCTCTGCCTCGGCGGCCTGCTTGCTCTGGAGGATCTCCTCCTTTGCTTCGAGCAGGGCCTCTTTCTTGAGGGTCTCGGCGGTGCGCTTGGCATCGGCGACGACCTGCTCGGCCTCGCTGTGCGCGCTCTGGATCTTTGACTCTGCCTCGCGAACGCTGCCGTTCTTGGAGTTGCGCATGACCATGACGGCCACAACGACACCAAGAATAAGGCAGACGGCGCCGACGAGTATGGACTCAACGGGCATGACGACTCCTTAAAGTGATTCAAGTGCGAAAACCAACGCCGGCAAAAGCACGACGCGGGACATTTGCAGGATATGGTCCACCAAAGGGGATATGAAATCGTTCCGATAGAAGATATCGTCAATCTCATCACCGAGGATGAGCGCATAGCAAACAAATGACGTATCTATCCTACGTTGAAGCAGGGGAATTGTCAAAAGCGTGCTCAGTCTTCGGCATCCATTCGCAGACGAGCGGCGCAGGCGGCGACGGAGTAGGAGAAGCCCTTACCCATGAGGTGCCGAACGAGCTTTTCGAAGGCACGCGCTTCGGGTATGGTTTTGCGTTCCAAAAGCCCGAGGGCGCGCTCGACATCGTCCTCTTCGGAAAAGAACTCGTCGGGGTAGCCAGGGATATCATCGCGCGAAACACCGCGGAGCGAAAGCTCTCGTTCTATCTTGGACCTCCCCCACCCGCGCCGCTTTCGCTCCTCAATGAAATAAGTAGCGAAGCGGGCGTCATTGATGAACCTGAGCCGAGAGGCCCGCTCGATGCATGCGTTGATCTCCTCATCCCGATACCCGTAGAGTTTCAGCTTGTCGTGCAGCTCGCCCGAGGCGTAATCACGACGCGAGAGCATTTCGGTCATGAGCGTAAAGCAGACGCGCCGCTCAAGATCGTGGATGGCATCGAAGGCTTGGTCTTCCTCAAGGGGAAGCGCAATGGGATCACCCATGAGAATCCGACCCACGCGAACGGGGACGACAATCTCACGCGTGCTCCCATTCTCCATATGGCAATGCACTTCCGCCATGGGCTTTCTTGGTGAAAACGAACTCGAGGCGCGCTTTCGATCGGGAAGGCGCACCTCGATTTCGGACATGAGCAATGACATATGGGGGCGCTACAAAGTCTCAGGGGCGACTTGGACATCCCCGTCCTGCTCGACAATCGTACCCACGGGCTCATCCTCAAACTCGAGACCGCACATAACGCGAACCTTATGATCGAGCTCATTCATGAGCTCAGGGTTCTTGCGGAGCTTATCTTTTGCGGCTTCGCGGCCTTGACCCAGACGATCGCCATCATAGGTATACCAGGCACCTGACTTGCTGACGATCTCATATTGGACCGCCATATCCAAAACGGAGCCCTCTTTGGAGATGCCGGTTCCATACATGATGTCGAACTCGGCGGTGCGGAACGGCGCGGCGACCTTGTTCTTCACGACCTTGGCACGCACACGGTTGCCCACGATCTCATCTTTGACCTTGATACTCTCGATACGACGGATATCGATGCGAACACTCGAGAAGAACTTGAGCGCGCGACCACCCGTCGTCGTCTCAGGATTACCAAACATGACGCCGATTTTCTCGCGCAACTGATTGATGAAGATGCACGTCGTGTTCGACTTCGCAAGGGAGCCTGCGAGCTTACGCAGAGCCTGGCTCATCAGACGCGCTTGCAAGCCAACCGTGGTCTCACCGATCTCGCCCTCGATCTCGGCACGCGGCACGAGCGCGGCGACGGAGTCGATAACCACGACGTCGATCGCACCCGAGCGAACGAGCATGTCGCAGATTTCAAGTGCCTGCTCGCCCGTATCGGGCTGAGATATCAGAACCTCGTCGATATCGACGCCGATGCGCGCGGCGTACGTGGGATCGAGAGCGTGCTCGGCGTCGATGAACGCGGCAACGCCGCCCATCGCCTGCGCTTCGGCGAGAATCTCAAGGGATAGCGTGGTCTTACCGGAAGATTCGGGACCGTATATCTCCACGATGCGTCCGCGCGGAACGCCTCCGATGCCCAAAGCGGCATCGAGCGCGAGGGCACCCGTCGGGATCGCCTCGACCTCGAGTTCGGGACCCCCGTCCCCATACCGCATAATGGAGCCATCTCCAAATTTTTTCACGATCTCAGCCTTGGTGACCTCGATCATCTTCTCACGCTCTTTGCCCGTGGTGCGCTCGTGGATCACGCGCGCCGGCCCTGAGTTCTTGGCCATTGATCCTCCTTGATGTTGTATGGTTTGATAGTACGCGAACGGATGTTCGTGGTCAATACCATCTGAGGAAATCATATGCGGTGCATCCGACAGATCGCAGGGCATGTTCCGACTGCGGCCTGACACGAAATGGCGTGACTTCTCACAACGGCAGGTAGGGCAGCGCGACCAGACGTCAACTCGAGGCTATGGGCAGTCAAAAGACCTCGTAATTCACATATACGAGCAGCAGTTGATCAACTCATCCAGCGCAAACAGCGTGGCACGTGCGCGTACCTCATTGCGGTCGCCCTCGAACGAACAGCGCACACAGCGTGTCGCCCCGCGATCGCATACTCCGATATATACGGTACCGGCGGGGTCGTCCTCGGTTCCCCCACCGGGGCCGGCATACCCCGTAAGGCTGACAGCAATATCCGCATCGAAAAGGGACCGGGCACCTTCCGCCATCGCGCGGGCGCACGGTTCGCTCACGGCCGTGAACTCCTTGAGCACCTCGCAGGGAACGCCCAACACGCGATGCTTGACCTCATCGCAATACGTGACCGCGCCACCGCGAAGCACGGTGCTGGCACCGGGTATCCCCGCGATGCTCGAGGCGACCATGCCCGCCGTGCACGACTCGGCCGTCGCGACCGTCACACCCCGCGCGGTCGCCTTCTCAACCAATTCTTGAGCACGGTCGACGATTTCTCGATCCAGCGTGAGTCTATCCATGACCCTTCCTTTCGATGACAAAGGACCGCTCATGTGATTCGCCCCGCGCCCACAAGAGGGCACAGGGCGAATCACATCAAATCTTAGACAGCAGTCCTACACGCGGAAAATCACGTGGCGGGCGTTCCAGAAGTACTGGGCACCCGAAACGACGGTGAGTACCACGGCAGCTACCATTGTAGCCCTGGCAACAATCTGGACTATGAGGGCGACCTGCGAAACACCAGCCGGAGAGGTCCAGAACGTCAGAGCGATGGCAAGCAGGAAGGCGCACAGTGACACCATGGTAACGGCGGTCTTACATTTACCGAGCTTATCCGCTGCGATGACCTCGCCGTTGGCGCTCGCCACCATACGAAGGGCGCTGACCAAGAATTCACGCAGCAAGATGATGAAGACGAACCACACATTCACGAAGCCGTGCTCCAGCAAGATAAGAAGCGCGGAGAACACGAGGAGCTTGTCCGCGATGGGATCGAGGAACTTACCGAAATCGGTAACCTCGCCGCGCTTGCGAGCCAAATCGCCGTCGACCTTGTCGGTGGCACTCAAAATCAAGTATAGAGCGAACGCGAAAAATGCCCAGGTGGCAGCAGCGGTCGAGGCGGAACCGTTAGACCCCTGCATGGCGCTGAACGAAGCCTCGCTCGCGATCATGAACAGCGGTATGAACACGATGCGCACGCAGGTGATGACATTGGCGGGCGTCCAGATGCTCGTGATCTCCTTGCCCTTGGCGTTTACGGCCATGCGCTACTCCTCAACGACCTCTCCGACGAGCTCATAGCAGAAACTGTCGGTAAACCTTACCTTTAGAATATCGCCCACGGCAGCCTCGGACACCTCGAGATGGACCGCGCCATCGGAGTCGGGGGCCTGGAACCACGCGTGGCCGATGAGCTCGGGGCCTTCATCGGTCTCCTCGATACCATCGACGATGACCTCGGCGACCTCGCCCACACGCGCAGCGGTCGCGGCAAAGCCGAGAGACTCGGCAAGGTCCATGGCAGCCTGCGTGCGCTCGAGCTTAATGTCTTCGGGAACCTGGCCTTCCATCTTCGCAGCGCGCGTACCTTCCTCGGGCGAATACGGAAAAACGCTCGTGTAATCAAAGCCCTCTCGGTCCATGAAGGCGAGCATCTCCTCAGCCTCCTCGTCGGTCTCACCAGGGAAGCCGACCAAGCTTGTGGTGCGGATGACCATGCCGGGAATCTGGGAGCGCAGCGTTGCGAACAACTTGGAAAGCTCTTCTGTCGAGCCGCTCCGGTGCATCGCCTTCAGAATGCGCGCATTGCAGTGCTGCACGGGAATATCGATGTACGGCAAGATCTCGGGCGTATCGCGAATGGCGGCAATGAGCTCATCCGTCATCCCCTCGGGCTGGAGATAGAGCACGCGCACCCAAACATGATGGGGACGAACAGCCTCTGCGACGGCGACCATGAGCTGGGCCAAGTTGGCAGGCCCTTCGACCTCTCCCGTAAAATCGCTCCCCCAGATGCCCGTATCCTGGCCAATCAGTACGATCTCGCGCACACCGCCCGCAACGAGGTCGCGAACTTCGGCGAGAATGCTCTCAGCCGTACGAGAGTTGTACCGACCGCGGATATAGGGAATCGCGCAGAAGCTGCAGAAGCGATCACAGCCATCGGAGATCTTGACGTAGGCGACGGCGCTCTCCACCGTGCGCTTGACCGTAGGAATGAACGGAAGCGAATCGCGCTCGATGCCAAGGACTTCGTCCATGACAGCGACGATTCCGTCCTCCTCATCGGTGCGGACGAACGCGGCAACCTCCGGCAGCTCTTCGGGAAGCTCGTCGCCGTATCGAGAGGGAACGCAGCCGCACATGACGATCCTCGTGTCGCGGACGCCATCGGCGACATCCTCGGCGAGCGCCAACGTGGTCTCAATGCTCTCAGACGTGGCCGAAGCGAGGAACGAGCACGTGTTGATGATGACCGCATCGGCGTCTGCGGCCTCGAACACCTCCTCGTAGCCCGCACCGTTTAAAAGCGAACGCATACGGTCGGTGTCGACTTCGTTCTTGGCGCAGCCGAGCGTGATGTAAAGAAGAGAGGCGTGGGCCATCACATGATCCTAACGATAGTTGGTGAACTGAAGCGGCTGACCATAGTCCTGATTGCGCAAAAAGCCGATGACCTGCTGGAGGGCATCCTTCGAGGCGCTCGAGACGCGAAGTTTATCGGCCTCAATGGTGACCTTGACCTTGAGCTTCTGGTCCTTGATGTCTTTGTTGATCTTCTTGGCAGTCGTCTGGTCGATTCCCTCGACGATATGGCCGAGGAGACGGACGGAGCCACCGGAAGCCGCCTGGGGATCATCCCACTTGACCGCCTTGACGTCGACGCCGCGCTTAATGAGCTTGCCCGAAAGCACATCGATGATCTGTCGAGCGACGAAATCCGCAGGTGCGTTGAGCGTAAGGAGCTTGTCGGCCTTGGAAAGCTCGATCGTGGCGCCTGAATCCTTCAGATCGTAGCGCTGTGCAAGTTCGCGTGAGGTTTGCTGGAAGGCGTTGTCGACCTCCTGCATATTGACTTCGGAAACGACGTCGAAGCTGGAATCTTTTGCCATGGTGCGGCTCCTTATCTCATGCGCCCGTGCGGGCGGGGTTACTGCGATTCGCTGGACGAACTGCCATCGGAAACGGTGATGCCCGCCTCTTTAGCCTCCGCTGCGGTCATGTCTGGCGTGCCGTCTCCATCGCTGTCGACGACCTTCTCGTCGGATTCATCCGTTTGGGGAGCGGTGATGGACACCTTCCCGACACCGGACACCTTGGTATCGTAGCGGACTTTCTCCCCGTTCTTGTAAACGGCAACGTCACTCGGGGAATCCGTGGTGATGTCAATCTGGCTGGATACGGTGAACTCCTGCTCAAAGGGGCCAACGACCTGCTTGCCGAGGACGATTTTGCCATCGAGCTTGACCTCGACCCAGGCAACCGTGCCCTTTTCCTTGAGCGCGACCTTCACGACCGTCTCCGTGGGCTCGCTACTCGCGGAATCTTTACCATCGGTTGTGCCACCGCCTTCTGAGTCCTGAGAGGCGTCCACCTTGGAATCAGAAGAGGACGCATCCTCAGTGCCGTCGTCTTGACCCGTATCGACCTGGGAGGTGCTCGGGGTACTCGAACCCGCCTTCGCATCTTCCTTGGGCGTGCACCCACGTAGGAGAAGAGTCACGCAAAGAACGATCAAGACCAGCAGGATGGCACCAGCAGCCAAGAGGATGCGTGGATCGAATGAAGGCTGGGGGGCGCGGTGCGGAGCGCCACCGGAACGCGGAGGCCTTCCGCCCCCACGCGCCCCATTCCCTCGACGGGGATCGCCATACGAATCGGAACGATTGCGTTGCTGACCATATGCCGCCCTGCGCGGATCGCGCGGGTCGCCGGCATATCGCGGGCGGCGACCGCCACACGGCGCCATCCCGTCGGACGAACGGCCACCGGGCCCGTAGGCACCCTCCCTTCCATTCGTGCGAGAACGAAGCGAGGGGTCATATCCCCTATCCGGTGAGGGACGGCGGCTGGTGGCCGGTCGCAACCGTGAAGAGGACAGGGGTTCATGCGATGAATTGGCCTCGGACACATACCCCGCTTGCGGCGGTCGCTGTGCAAAACGCGATGTCGTCGTCGAGTTGACCATCATATACCTGCCCGATGCGTTCGAGCTACGCGGGCTGGCATCTGCGGCGGCATCCTGGAAACGTCCCACGCTCCCACCACCGTGCTCATACTCATGAAGCGCATCGAAATACGCCTCGATGACGTCACGCGGGTTGAGGCCGAGATAACGGGCATAGCTCGAGATCATCCCCTGGGCATACCCGCGCGGGGGCATGGCGGCGAAATTCTCCGTTTCGAAGTACTCTATGATCTGCGGACGAATTTTTACGATATTGGAGACCTGCTGGATTGAGGCGCCCATCTGACGACGGCGCTCTAGAAGCATGTCGCCGAAATGACGGCTCATTTACATCCCTCCAAAAATCTCATCTTCGCTCAAGGGTTCCTCGACGGCGCGAAGAGCCGCAAGCCCCTCCTCGTCGTAAAGGACCTCGCGAGGCTTAGACCCATCGGGTGGCCCGACGATGCCCTTCTCTTCAAGCATATCCATGATGCGCCCAGCACGGGCATATCCTACTTTGAGACGACGCTGCAGACCAGAGGTCGAGCCGAGCTGGGTCTCGACGACGATCTGTGCCGCATCCCATAGCAGGGGGTCATCTTCGCTCAGGGCCTCGTTATAAAATCCTCCCCCGCCGCCGGACATCGTCGCCGGGGCGACTGCAGAGAGGATCTCCTCGTGATAGTCGGGCGCGCCCTGCTCCTTGACGAATTCGACGACACTGTTGATCTCATCGTCCGATACGAAGCAGCCTTGGATACGCTTGGGCTTGCCCCAATCAACCTTGGAGAACAACATGTCGCCGTAACCGGTGAGCTTTTCGGCACCCATCTGGTCGATGATGACGCGACTGTCGATTCCCGTCGCGACATTGAACGCGATGCGATTCGTGATGTTCGCCTTGATGAGGCCCGTCACGACGTTGGAGCTGGGGCGCTGCGTGGCGACGATGAGGTGGATACCCGCCGCGCGTCCGAGCTGGGCGATGCGGACAATCGAAGCCTCGACGTCCTTGCCAGCCACCATCATGAGATCGGAGAGCTCGTCGATGATGATGACGAGATAAGGCATCTTGGCAGGCGGATTGTCGTAATGCTCGAATACTCCCGCCGCTTGCTTCTCATTGAACGTCGAGATCTTGCGGACCCCCAGGCGCTCAAACACCTTGAGGCGCCGCTCCATTTCGGACACCGCCCACTGCAGGGCGCTCGCCGCCTGCTTGGGCTCCGTCACGACGGGAACATACAGGTGCGGCAACCCATTGTAACCGGATAGCTCCACGCGCTTAGGATCGACCATGATCAGGCGCACATCCTCGGGCAAGCTACGCATGAGCAGGGCCATGATAATGGAGTTGATCATCACGGACTTACCAGAGCCCGTGGTACCCGCGATGAGCAGATGGGGCATCTTGGCGAGGTCGGCCACGATGGGCTGGCCCTCGGCATCTCTACCGATCGCGAGCTCGAGCGGACCACCCTGGACGTAAGGCAGTACGTCGCCGAGGTTGACGTTTTGCCGTTTCGCGTTGGGAATTTCGATGCCCACGAGCGAGGTGCCGGGAATCGGGGCGAAGATGCGGACCGATTGGGCGGCGAGCGACAGCGCGATATCGTCCTCGAGATTGGAGATACGGCTCACGCGTTCTCCCTCACCGGGCTGCACCTTGAAGGTGGTGACAGTAGGACCCGATATCCAACCGACAACGCGGGAATGAAGGCCGAACTCGTTGAGGGTGGACTGCAGGGAGTTGGCAGTCTGCTCAAGTTCCCCCTCAGACGAAGCGGAAGATGCGGAATGAGGATTATGGCGCAGCATGCTGAGCGGAGGCAGCTGCAACTCTCCCTCTGCCGTGGCGGTATCGTCCGAGGCGTCACGCACGGAAGACATGGCGGCCTGCTTTGGGCTGTCAGCAGAAGCGTTGGCGTTCCTGAGGAACTCGGGAATTGCCGGCCCCTTTGGAGTATCCGCCGCATCGAACGGAGGAATATCGGGATCGGCAGCGTCAGGCTCATCATCGGCTGCGGCGTCCGGTTCGCAGTCCCGCTTCTCATCGATGAACGTGTCACGAACGGGAATGAGCGTCGTTTTGGCCTGCTCTGCGGCGACCAGCTCACTCACATCGACGAAGGGGTCTTCATCAACCTCGTCATCGACGGGCGGGCGAAGCACACTCGTCTCGCGCGCGCCCAAGAACGTGGTCTCGGCAGTATCGAGATCATCGAAAAGCGTTTGTTGATCGGCTGCAGCACCACCGCGGGAGGAAGGCATGCGACGCTGGGCCTGGGCGTGCTCGGCGTCCTCGCCCCACGGCATGTCATTCACATCCACACGACGGCGCTCGGCGAGTCTCCGCGCACGGTCTGCGGCCATCTCGAAAAAGGAACTCACGGGGAACCCTATTATCACGAGGCCGACGATGACGAGGCCGACCAGGACCACCATCGAGATCGTCTTGCCGAGCGCGGCTTGAAGCGCGCTGGCGATGAATGCACCTAGATAGCCACCGGACGTAATAAGCGCGGCGGTCTCGAACATGCCGGCGGTTGCGTAATCGGTTCCAGGAACCATAAGCGAAAGCATGGAAAGCACACAGACGAACATAAGCCCGCCGCCGGCGAGCGTGCGCACATTCAGCGGGGTCTTCTCACGCAAGAATAGACCGCCGGCGAACATGAGGAGTACAAACGGCAGCACATAGGCACCAAGGCCGAAACCGAGGTGGTAAAAACTGGCTATTGCGTGCGAGACGGGTGCCGAAGAGGGCGAGACGACGGCGATGAAGGATACGACGGCGACGACCGCGAGCACGATCCCCGTGATATCGCGGCCGACGGATGAATCCATCAACGGCTCGAAGGCGGGCTCTTGCACGGCCGCCTTCGAACCATTCGCGCGAAGGTTGCGCGACGGTTGCTTGGCACCGGCGCGCTTGCCCGCGGCACCTCCCTTTTTGTTCGTGGCTGCGTTTGCGCGAGGCAACCTACACCTCCATGACGACCGGAATGATCATCGGCCGCGTGCGATTGTTGTTCCAGATGAAATTGGATAACGCGTCGCGGACAGCCTTGCGGATGGCATCCGTACCCGAACTGGAGAAGTTGAACGAACCCTTCTCGATCGCGCGCTGGATGGCGGCGGAGGCGTCGGCGGAGAACTGGTCATCGATGGGGAACGAGACACCGCGTCCAGAGAACTCGAGATCGCCGATCTTCTTGCGCTTCATATCGAGCATGGCGACGACGGTGACCATGCCATCGCTTGCCAGTTTCTGACGGTCGCGCAGCACGATGGGATCGGTGTCGCCAATGCGGAGTCCATCGACGTACACGACGCCGGACTCGACGGCGCGCCCGCGCTTGACGCGGCCATCGCGCATCTCGAGCGTATCGCCGTTATCGACGACGAAGATGTTCTTGGACGGAATGCCCATCTTCTGGCCGAGGGCGGCGTGCGCGCGCAGGTGCACGGCCTCACCGTGCACGGGCATGAAGAAGGTGGGCTTGGTGAGGGCCAGCATGAGCTTGAGCTCCTCCTGGCTCGCATGGCCCGAGACGTGCACCAGCGCACGGCTCTTGTCGTACACGTCGCAACCGAGCTTGGCCAGGCTGTTGACGACCTGTTGAACGGCCTTCTCATTGCCGGGGACAGGCGTTGCGGAGATGATCACCGTATCGCCCTCATGGATGGAGAGCGTCTTGTGCTCGCCGTTGGCCATGCGGGAAAGCGCCGAGAGCGGCTCGCCCTGGGAGCCGGTGCACATGACCACGATCTTATCCTCGGGCAGACCATTGATGTCGAAAGCATCGACAAGGTCGTGCTCGTCAACGTTTAGGTACCCGAGCTCACGGGCGACACGCGTGTTCGTGAGCATGGAGCGACCCGTGACCACGATCTTGCGGTTGCACTTCTTGGCGGCGTTGCAAATCTGCTGCAGACGATGGATATGGCTCGAGAAGGACGCGACGAACACACGTCCCTTGGCGTTCTTGATGATATGCAGCAGCGAGGGACCGACCTCCGCCTCGGATTTGGTGAAACCAGGGACCGTGGCGTTGGTGGAGTCGGACAGCAACAGATCGACGCCCTGCTTACCAAAGCGGGCGATGGCGCCATAGTCGGGCGTCACACCGTCGATGGGCGTCTGGTCGAGCTTGAAGTCTCCCGTATGCACCACGGTGCCCGCCGGCGTCTTGAGAAACACGCCGAGCGCGCCGGGAATGGAGTGCGTCGTTGAGAAGAACTCGATCGAGAAACAGCCGAGGTTGACATGGCTGCCGCCCTTGACCTCACGGAACTTGGGCGCGCGGATGCGAAACTCAGAGAGCTTTCCCTCGATGAAGCCGAGCGTCAGCTTGCTCGAGAAGATGGGGACCTTGGTGTTGAGGTCCTGGAGAAGATACGGCAGGGCACCGGTATGGTCCTCGTGGCCGTGCGTGACGATAATGCCGCGCAGCTTGTGCTCGTTCTCGAGTACATAGGTGTAGTCGGGCAGGACCAGGTCGATACCGGGCTGATTGTCGTCGGGGAACATGAGGCCCGCGTCGATAAGAACCATGTCCTCACCGCACTCGAAGGCGGTCATGTTCTTGCCAATACCGTCAAGGCCGCCCAGGGGAATGACCTTGAGCGCGGCAGAAGAGGTCTTCTTGTTGTTTGCCATAAGCGAATTGTTTCCTTTCGTTTGAGCTTCATACAAAAACGATGGGGCGCACCCATCGTACTGGTCGAAATAACCAACGTCGGTTCGAGAGGTCCGGCGCATTCCGTTTAATTGTAACGGGCTTGCAACAGCAGGGCAAAAGTCCACCAAAAGAACTACGCCCCTCCAGGACCGGGAGGGGTACCGAAAAGCTTTCACCTCAATCATCACATCAAATCGCAATTGATTGAGAGTGAATTGTCAGAGCTCCGCCCTCGCACTTATCATTCCGCGCGCAGTTCGCGCAAGCGCTGTTTGAGCACGGAATGATAGGTACGAGGGCGGAGCGACGGGATCAGACCCAGCTAATCGCTACTTGCGGGCCATCTCGCCGATGTTGGCGATGCCGGCAAAGACCGATTCAAAGCGGTTGAGGAGGCGCAGGCGGTTTGCACGCAAGGCCTCATCCTCATCCATGACCATGACTTCGTCGAAGAACGCATCGATAGGCTCGCGCAGGGCCGCAAGAGCGGCGATTACCGCAGTGAAGTCCTTGGCGGACCGTGCCACATCGACGTTGGCCTGGGTGGCATCCGTGGCCTCGAGCAAGACTCTCTCAGCATCGCCCATCAGCGCGGAATCGACCTCGCTGCCAAGCACGGCATCGGCAAGATGGGCGGCGCGGGCATAGGCGGTGGCGAGGTTGTCAAACGCCTCGCGATCGTTGGCACGGGCGTCCTCAAGGGCGTGGGCGAGCTGGAAGTACTGCGCAGGCACAGTGACGCTGCCAGCGGAAACGGCGGCGACGGTATCGGCGGAGACCTTCTCATCGCGGACCATCTGCTCCATGCGACCCTTAATGAAGGCGCACACGGAAGCTTCCACCTCGTCCTTGTCGAATGCAAGTCCCTGCTCCAAGTACCCATCGAGCGCAGCTTCGACAATCGCCTCGTAGCCGCAGCCCAAACGATCACGAAGGATGTTCAGCACGCCGATTGCGGAACGACGAAGCGCGAAGGGGTCCTTGGAGCCGGTGGGCGGTTCGCCAATGGCGAACATGCCCGCGATGGTGTCGAGCTTGTCGGCCACGGCGACAACGCATCCGGCGATACCTTCGGGCAGCTCGTCTCCGGCAAAACGCGGACGGTAATGATCGCGAATCGCAGCGGCGACAGCAGGCTCCTCACCCGCGGCGGTGGCGTAGTACCCGCCCATCACGCCCTGCTGGCTCGTGAACTCGACAACAGCCGAGGAGACCAGGTCGGCTTTAGCGAGATGAGCGGCACGCTGGGCATCGGAGGCGGCATGCGCGCCCAAATGCGCCTCGTTGGCGATGGCGAGCGCCAGGTCCTCCATACGGTCGGACTTTTGCAGGACCGTACCGAGCTTCTTTTGGAAACCAACGTTTGCCAGGCGAGCACGGAACTCCTCAAGATCGATTTTGAGGTCCTCGTCGTAGAAGAACTTTGCATCGTACAGACGGGCGCGCACCACACGCTCGTTGCCGTCGACAACCGTTTCACTCACGGCCGGATCGGCATTCGAGACGACCACAAAAGCGCGGGTGAGCTTACCCTCCGCATCGTAGGTGGGGAAATAACGCTGGTTGGAGAGCATAGACTCGCAGATGATCTCGGAGGGCACGGCGAGGAACTCCTCGTCGAAATGGCCAACCAGAACCGTGGGCCACTCGCAGAGGTTCACAACCTCATCGAAGATTTTCGTGGGCGTGTCCACACGCACGCCGAGCTCGTCCTCGACACGAGCGATACCAGCGCGGATGACCTCCTCACGGCGCTCGGCCGAGAGCACATGCGCCGCTTCGAGAACCTGCTCGTAGGACGCGGCGCTGGAAACAACGTGCTCACCAGGCGACAAAACGCGATGACCGCGCGTGGTGGAGCCGCTCTTCACGTCGGCAAAGGAGACGGGTACGACCTCCTCTCCGAACAGGCAGCAGATCCAACGCACCGGACGCACGAACGTGGCATGCTCGCTCCCCCACCGCTGGCTACGGTAGTTAGGCCACTGAATGGCAGGGATGAGATCCTCGCACACGCGGGTAAGAATCGAAACAGCGGGCTCGGAAGGCGTGTTCTGCTCAGCGAAGACGTACTCGGTGCCGTCTGCGTCCTCGCGGCGGACGAGCTCCGCGGCGGTCATGCCATTCTTGCGGGCAAAACCCTCGGCCGCCTTGGTGGGGTTTCCCTCGGCGTCGAATGCGATCTTTGCGGAAGGCCCGCGGAGAACGGAGTGAATCTCCTCCGTCGCCTCGGCGACGTCTAACACCAATGCAGCGAGACGACGCGGCGAAGAAATGATGCGAACGTCACCATGGGCCAGTCCAGCATCGTCCAGACCCTTGGAAATCAGGGTTTTGAGCTGCTTGACGGCGTTGTTGAGCGGAGCGGAGGGCATCTCTTCGACGCCAAGCTCGAATAGGAAATCACGGGTACCGGCCATTTACGCCACCTCCCCCTTCTGATTGGAAGCCTCGACGGCGGCATCACCGGCGACCTCGGCGAGATACGACTCACAACACACCTTGGCAAGCGTACGCACACGCAGGATATAGGCTGCGCGCTCAGTTGCCGAAAGCGCACCGCGTGCATCGAGGATGTTGAAGCTGTGCGAGCATTTCATGACGCAGTCGTACGCAGGCAGCGGAAGCTTGGCATCGAGGCAGCTGTGGCACTCGGCCTCGAAATCATCGAACTTCTGACGCATCATCTCGATGTTTGCAATCTCGAAGTTGTACGCGGAGAACTCGCGCTCGTTCTCGAGGAAAACGTCACCGTAGGTCATGGGCGTACCATCGGGCAGGTAGCTCCACACAAGGTCGTACACGCTTGTGACGCCCTGCGCGTACATGGCGATACGCTCGAGACCGTAGGTGATCTCGACGGGCACCGGATCGCACTCAATGCCGCCAACCTGCTGGAAGTACGTGAACTGCGTGACCTCCATGCCATCGAGCCAGACCTCCCAGCCCAGACCCCAGGCACCGAGCGTCGGGCTCTCCCAGTCATCCTCGACGAAGCGCACGTCATGCTCGGCAGGGTCGAGACCGATGGCGGTGAGGGAATCGAGATACAGCTCCTGGGAGTTCTCGGGGCTCGGCTTGATGAGCACCTGGAACTGGTAATAGTGTTGCATACGGTTGGGATTCTCGCCGTAACGGCCATCGGCGGGGCGACGGCAGGGCTGCGGATAGCAGGCGCGCCAGGGCTGCTTACCCAAGCTGCGCAGGAGGGTTGCGGTATGGAAGGTACCGGCACCGACCTCGGAGTCATAGGGCTGCATGACGGTGCAGCCGTGGCCGGCCCAATAGGCCTCGAGCTTGAGGATCATGTCCTGGAACGTCAACGCATTCGGATTCATCTTGGCGTTGCTCCCCTTCAATCGTACGGTCAAACAAGTGATTATTTTAGCAGGATTACCGGATATGGCGTGCCACCTGCGACGCGTCCCCGATACGTGCTACAAGGTTCCAATTCGGTCAATCGGCCAATAGCGGAAGAAGGCGATGCCAATGAGGTTCTCCTTAGGCACGGGACCGAAGTAGCGCGAATCGGCGGAATTCTCCCGGTTATCACCCATGACCCAAATGTAGCCATCCGGAACGGTATAGGGAAAACTCACCTCGACGCCAGGCGCCTGGGTCACGAGCTCATAACTCGACCCCTGGGCATAGGGCTCATCGAGCGGAGATCCATCGATGTAGACGACGCCATCGATCAGGTCGACGGTCTGTCCACTCTGCGCAATCACGCGCTTAACGAGAATATCGTGCTCGGTGCCGGCAACTGGATTCTCGAATACGACGATCTGGCCGTCCTCGACATCGTGCCCCAAGTTCAACGTGAGCTTTTGCGCGAAGATGGTATCGCCCACCTGTATGGTGGGCTCCATCGACCCAGTTGGAACGGTAAACGGGGACAAAACGAAGGTGCGAATGAGGGCGAACACCGCGAAGGCGATGAGAAAGACGCCAACCCATTCGGCGATGGTCGAGAATATGCCGCGACGTTCAGACATTAAGCCTCCCCTGCCTTGGAGCCATGGAAACGTGTGATGAGCTCAGTGGCGAGCACGCGCTCGCCATTTGTAAGGCGTGCGGATTCGATCAGGTCGGGACGCCACCGGCACGTGCGCTCGAGGGCGCTTGCGCGGCGCCAGGCATCAACCTTGGCATGGTCGCCTGAAAGCAGCACCTCGGGCACGGCGTTACCGTTGAAGTCGGCGGGACGCGTGTACTGGGCATACTCGAGAAGGCCGCCATCTTCGCAGGTGGAAAATGATTCATCGACGCTTCCCATGTCATTGCCGAGGGCGCCCGGCAAAAGACGGATGATGGCGTCACTCACCACAAGCGCGGGAAGCTCGCCGCCCGTAAGGACGTAATCGCCAATCGAAAGACGCTCATCGGCCAGGGCGTAAGCACGCTCGTCCATGCCCTCATAGCGACCGCATACGAACAAGATGCGCTCGACGCTTGAGAGACGCTCTGCGACATGCTGGGTGAACGGCACGCCGCAGGGCGTGAAGAATACCACGCACGGACGGACATCACCGCGAGAAGAGATGTCGGTGATGGCGTCGTGAAGCGGCTCGACCTTCATGAGCATGCCAGCACCTCCGCCAAAGGGCGCATCGTCAACAGTGCGGTGACGATCGTGCGTCCAATCGCGCAGGTCGTAGCTCTTGAAGTCGAAAAGGCCACGAGAACGAGCGCGTCCCATAATCGAGGTGGACATATAGGGTTCGAAAAGCTCGGGAAAGACCGAGAGGGTCTCGATGAGCATGAGCACTCCCCTCGTGATTTACAGGTCGAGCAAACCGTCCATAACGCGAACAGAAATGGGGCCCTCCACCGGAATCGTGCTGACCACATCATCGATGACGGGAATCAGGACCTCGCCATGATCGGGGCCCTCAACGACCCAGACGTCATTCGCGGGCGTCTCCATGACTTCGGCGATATGCCCGAGCGAACCATGGCGCTCGTCAACGACCAATCGGCCAACGAGATCTTCGAATGCGGCGTCAAGCGGACCGAGTTCGAAATCGGAACAGCTGGCGAGGACGTAGCAACCGGCAATACCCTCGGCGGCATCCAGGTCATGCGCGCAAGAAAAGAGCACGCGGCCGCCATCTGCCGTCTCGGACACCGCTTCCACGGTCGAGATTCGCTCCCGCTTGAGGGCGGGGGGCGTCAGATGGACGCGCATCCCTTCGCTGAGTAAAAAGGGAAGGCCTCGCAGCGGAGCCACGAGAACCTCCCCCTTGGTGTCATGTGGACGAACCACACGGGCTATGTTCTTATACGAGGCCGTCACGACGTTAGCCCATGACCTCGACCTCGACAGAAGTGTCGAGTCGAGCGGCGAGGGCACGCGCGAGCGTGCGGATGGCCTTGATGGTGCGACCGTGACGTCCAATCACCTTGGCGACGTCGCCCTCGGCGACGGTCACCTCAATGGTGGAGGAACTTGCACCGTCGATGACCTCGAGACTCACACCGTCAGCATCATCGACGATGTTGACGACCAGATACTCGACCAGATCGGCGATGCGATCGGAGACGAGCTCCTCGCCCTCATCGAACTCGACGGTCTCGTCATCGAAGGTCTCGGAGATCAGATCCTCGGACACCGTTACTCCTCGGTGGCCTCAGCGGCGGCAGCAGCCTCTTCCTCGGCCTTACGAGCAGCCTCCTCGGCCTCCTTGGCAAGCTGCTTCTTGGACTTCTTGGGGGCTGCAGCGGCCTTCTCACCCTCGTTGGCGGCCTTCACCAGAGCGGCGACGGCGTCGGTGAGCTGAGCGCCCTTGGACTGCCAGTCGGCGATCTTCTCAAGGTCGAGGGAGATGGTCTTGGGGGTGGTCATGGGGTTGTAACGGCCAACCTCCTCGATGGGGCGACCATCGCGACGGGTGCGGGAATCGGCGACGACGACGCGGTAGTACGGACGCTTCTTGGAACCATGACGAGCGAGGCGGATCTTGACAGCCATGCAAACTCCTTCTTCTGCGCAGCTTCTCGCTGCATTCCTTACCAGGACAAATACTTTCGCCCAACGACTTGACGGGAAGCATTTGAGACCGGCTTCGTGCAGATAAGTCGCAAGCAATCCAGTATCTTATCTAAGATTTGCGGGAATGCAAGGGTGGAATCTTGCTTTCACGCAGCGTACATCCCGTGTTTTGGCTATACTCATCGTATGAGCAATATCGAACATACATACGGTTCTTTTGAAGACGACGTGTCCTTTGGAAACGTGCCCCTTTGGCATGGCAACGACGAAGCCCTCGATTCTGCGGCGTTTTCCGATGTGCTCTTTGGCACATGGAGTGGCCCCGCCATCGGGCTTTTGGACCTCGATGCGTTTTTCGCGAGCGTGGAGCAGCTCGATCATCCCGAATGGCGCGGCAAGCCGGTTATCGTGGGTGGCAGCCCCGAGAAACGCGGCGTGGTCTCCACCTGCTCGTATGAGGCACGTACGTACGGCGTCCATTCCGCCATGTCCTCGGCGCAGGCAACGCGCCTCTGCCCCGATGCCATTTGGACGCCAGGGCATTTCGCGCGTTATCGCGAGATGAGTACGCAGGTCATGGCGATTTTGGCAGACGAGACTCCCTACGTGGAACAAGTGTCCATCGACGAGGCATTTTTCGACATCTCGCCTGGACGTTTTACCCGCGAAAGCCCAATAGCCATCGCCCGTCGGATTTCTGACCGTGTGGCGGAGCTGGGAATCACCTGCTCAATTGGCCTGGGCCGTAATAAGACAGTGGCAAAAATCGCCAGCGAGCGCGAAAAGCCACGCGGTCTCACCGTGGTGCTTCCCGGCACCGAGGAAGGCTTCTTGGCACCACTGCCCGTCCGAGCCATGAGCGGCATCGGCAAGGCTGCGGAAAGTGCCCTTCATAAAGTGAGCATCCGTACACTCGGGCAGCTCGCTGGAGCCTCGAATACGCTTCTCTCCCCCATCTTCGGCGTCAATGCCGAGCTGGTGCGTCTACGCGCTGCTGGACGGGAAGTGAGCGAAGTCTCCGCTATCGATGCGCCCGAGGACGTGAAGTCGGTGAGCAACGAGCGGACGTTCTCTCGGGACCTCACGGATGTAACAGACGTGAAGGCGGCGATCCACCTGCTCTCCGAATCCGTAGGGCGAAGGTTGCGCCGTAAGAACCTCGCGGGCCGAACCGTCACACTCAAGCTCAAGTACTCCTTCGGCGAGGGGCGGACGATTCAGCGCAAGCTCACCCATGCGACCGACGACGAGAACGTGTTCGGAGCCGTTGCCTGCGAACTGCTTGAGAGTATCTGGAGCGTGGGCACGCACGTGCGCCTAGCCGGTGTAGGCGTGAGTGACTTCGGCATCGACGGTGCCGGTATCCAGACCGATTTGTTTTGCGAGGTTGACGAGCGGGGCGCCATGGCGAGCGACAAGCGCGATCTGGCTGTGACGCTCGACGCTGTGCGTGAGAAATTCGGTACCGATGCTGTCAGCTTCGGCCGCGCCACCCGCTTCAACGGCGACCTCGTCGACCCTGCCAAGTTCCTCAACCAAAACAAACCGACCGACTAGCCGGCATGGTGCAAGTGGGGTACGTCCCCAATTGCACCGCACGGCCGGAGGGCTCTACAGCTCGACGACGGGAGCATCGCCCCAGAGCTTTTCCAAGCGATAGTACTCGCGTGCCTCAGGCGTAAAGGAATGCACGATAACCGAGCCGTAGTCCATGAGGATCCAATTGCGCTCCTCGCGCCCCTCAATGGAGAACGGATGCTCGCCGCAAGCTTTGGCAACTTGCTCCTCGACCTCATCGACGATCGCATCGACCATACGCGTATTACTGCCGGCGGCAATCACGAAGTAATCGCACACGTCGGACAGCTCGGTAAGATCGATGATGCAGATGTCCTCGGCACCCTTGAAGGAGGCGGCGTCAGCCGCAGCGCGAGCGACCTCGATCGCGGGCACGCCAGAAGAGGAAAGCGAGGCGGAGGAGCGATCAACGGAGGCAGGGCCCTCCCCATCCTCAACGGGCTTGGCGTTCAAGCCGGCGGCATACTCAAGAAGCTGGGCATCGGTCATATCAGACATTGAATACCTTTCATGTTTAAAGCGTGCCAAGGGATACGTCCCCACATGACACACGGGCGCTATCTCGAACGTTTCACTGCGTACGCATTATAGATGTCAATTGCGGTTGGGTACAGATAGCGACCTGTGGAGATAACATACACAAGCCCCTGGGCGAACGTTTGGAAGAACAGTTCTTCCAGTGGCGCTGACCCCACCAGAGCGCGCAGACGCTCGGCATAATCGCCACGTCTACCCGGTTCGATCGCATCGGCAATGAACACGACCATATCGAGCGGGGTCATGTCGATCGCCCCTACCGTATGACGGGCGACCGCCTGGCACACCTCGGGAGCGATGCCTTCAAAGATATGCGGCAGCTCGTGGGCGGCGACGGGCCCATGCAACAGGCCGACCGCGCGCGTGGGAGATCCGGTCACCTTGACGCCGTATTGGGCGGCACGGGCAAGCAGCTCATGATCATCCAGCACCTTGTCCCAATCATGCGTAAGCCCGGCAAATGCGGCATGGTATTCGTCCACTTCGTAGGCACGAGCGAGGTCCACGGCCGTACGGGCAACGCCGAGCGAATGCTGATAACGCCGAGGCTTTTCCTTCATTCGAACCTCGAGCATGTTGCGAACGCGCTCGAGCTCGGCGGTCTGATCATGCACCATGGCCATTGCCGCTCCCCTCCTGTACGTACAGATCGTTCTTGCGAATATACCCCATCACGGACTCACTCGTCAGATAGCGGACGCTCTTTCCCGAGGCCACGAGCTCGCGAATGTTCGAGGAGCTGATGGCGAGCGCGGGAATCTCGATGTAACGAACGTCGAAATCGATGCCCGAGGCGGCGATGCGCGACTTAGCGGTCTCGATGTCGTACCCCGGGCGGGTCGCAGCGATCAAAGTCGCGAGTGAGGCGAGACGGTCGGCATCGTGCCATGCCAGAATGTCGATGATGGCGTCGGCTCCGGTAATAAAATACAGCTCGACGTTATCTGGATAGTGCCGGCGAAGCTCACTCAAGGTGTCGACGGTGTACGTGACGCCCGGACGGTCGATCTCGAAGCGGCTCGCGTAGAACGCGGCGTTGGCCGCCGTCGCCAGGACCGTCATGGCGTAACGGTCCTCGGGGTCACTCACACGCTTGTCCTGCTTGAACGCCGGCGAACCAGCAGGCATAAACAGGACAAGGTCCAAGTCAAGCGCCTCGCGAGCCTGCTCGGCGGTCACCAGGTGCCCGTAGTGGATGGGGTCGAACGTGCCGCCCATGATGCCGAGGCGATAGATTCGTTTGGAATCTGAGCCAAGCGAGGGCAGCAAGCGGCTGGGAGTCTCCATCCTACTCAGCATCCTCGGTATCGCCGCCGAGAGGCGCATCGTCAAGATCCACAACCTCGACAAGGCCTTCGAGGTCGTTGAACTCATCCTCGGCATCGTCATCCTCAATGCCCTCGAAGTCAAAGGCGTAACCCAGGATGCGTACCTCGTCGCCGTTCTTGCATCCCGCCTTGATAAGCGCATCGTCCACACCCATACGCGCCATACGGTGCTGGAGATAGATGATGGCCTCCTCGTTCTCCCAATCGGTCTGCACAACCATGCGCTCAACGTTGGTGCCGGTGACGCGCCAGGCACCCAGCTCCTCCTGCTCAACGTGGAACCGCTTGTCGCGGGCCTTACGAGCACGCTCCCACTTCTCATCATCAAACGCAGGAGCAGCCGCCTGCTCCTCGGCGAGGGCGCGACGCAGCTCACTCACGCGCTCACCGCAAGCGAGCATGAGCGTTTGAAGGCCGGCGCCGGTGAGGGCGGAGACGGCGAAGAACTCGTGCCCGTCGGCGAGCGCTGCCTGCTTGAGGGCCTGGACGCGATCTTGCATACCGCTCGCATCGCACTTATTGGCCACGACGATCTGCGGGCGATCCGCAAGCTCAGAGGCGTACCGGCGCAGCTCATCGTTGATAATGCGATAGTCCTCGAGCGGATCGCGTCCCTCGTAGCTGCCCGTGATGTCGACCACATGCAAGATGAGCGCCGTACGTTCAACATGACGAAGGAACTGGTGACCCAGACCCTTGCCCTCGGCAGCGCCCTCGATGAGACCGGGGACGTCGGCAACCACGTAGGAGTACTCGCCCGCGCGGACCATGCCGAGGTTCGGCACGAGCGTGGTGAACGGATAGTCGGCAATCTTGGGACGAGCGGCGCTCATGCGGGCAATGAGGGAAGACTTACCAACACTCGGGAAACCCACGAGTGCGGCATCGGCCATGAGCTTCATCTCAAGTTCGATCCAGTGCTCGATGGCAGGCTCGCCCTTCTGGGCGAACGCGGGGGCACGGCGCGTGGAGGTGACGAAATGCGGGTTACCCAAGCCACCCGTGCCACCCGGGGCCACGATGACGCGCTCTCCATCATGCGTGAGGTCGGCTATCTCATAGCTCGCTTCCATCGTGCTGGGATCGAGCTCACGGATAACCGTACCCATGGGGACCTTCAGCACGAGGTCGCGACCATCGGCACCGTCCTTTTTGGAGCCCTTGCCATGCGTGCCCGCCTCGGCGCGGAAGTGGTGCTTGAACCGATAATCGATAAGCGAGGAAAGCTGGGCATCGGCCTGGATGACGACGTCTCCGCCGTGACCGCCGTCGCCGCCGTCCGGGCCGCCTTTGGGCACAAACGCCTCGCGGCGGAACGACATGCAGCCCGCGCCGCCGTCGCCGCCCTTGACGTTGATGCGGCAAATGTCGGTGAACTGGGACATGGCGCCCCTTCCTTGTAAGATCAATCGAATATAGCCACGCGCGTGCCAATGGGGACGTACCCCTTTGGCACGCAGCGCATCAATGTATCCCATAGTAAAAGACTGCGCCACAAAGGCGTGCGTCCCCAGTGGCAGAACTCGCGGGTACACATAAAAACAAGGCTCCCGCACCAAGCGAGAGCCTTGCTCAAGATGCAAATGCAAAAAGGGTGAATTACGCCTCGACGGCAGGGTACACGTTCACGCGATGCTTAAGACCCTTGGTGAACTTAACCTTGCCCTCGACAAGCGCGAAGAGGGTGTCGTCCTTACCACGGCCGACGTTCTCGCCGGGGTGGATGTGGGTGCCGTTCTGGCGGACGAGAACCTCGCCGGCCTTCACGGTCTGACCGTCAAAACGCTTGGTGCCCAGACGCTGGCCGCGGGAGTCGCGACCATTGCGGGAGGAACCGAGACCTTTTTTGTGTGCCATGTCAGGTACCTGCTCTCTAACTACTTACAAATGGTGCGTCTACTCGGCGATGGGAGCCTCGGGCTCCTCGACCTTGGTGGTCTTCTTGGCGGCACGGGACGTGGCCTGGACCTTGGTGATCTTCAGCTTGGTGAGCTGCTGACGATGGCCCTTGAGACGGTGATAGCGCTTGCGCTTGTGGAACTTGTAGACGAGCTGCTTCTCGCCCTTGAACTGCTCCAGGATCTCAGCAGTGACCTTAGCCTTGGCGAGCTTGGCAGGATCCGTGACGATCTTCTTGCCGTCGTTGAGGAAGATAACCTCGAGCTCGACCTTGGAACCGGTCTCGCCCTCGATCTTCTCGACGGTGATGACGTCATCGGTGGCGACTTTATACTGCTTGCCGCCAGTAGAAACGATTGCGTACATATTCTTGCCCTTCATGCATCAGTTGTGCAACAGTCGGATATGGTATCAGGTGGTTTGTGGCACGTCAACGGATTAATACAACGTTTTCCCTGCATATTCACAGGTTCGACAAAGCCTCCGCTGCGCTACGCGCCGTAAGGCTCCCCTCTGGTGCCTCAAGCTCATGGCCCAGCGGGTGGACCTCACTCGCGTCGTCTATGCGGATACGCTGTGAGCAGCGCTCGACATTATACGACGAAATAGTCATGAGCTTCTGAATACCGGTGGAGACGATCTCCTCGTCGACGCCCGGCTCAAGCCCACGTAGCGCTTGATCGAGGGCGGCCACGATAATCTCGGGGCGAAGCGAGCCCTCGTTGTCGCAGCGTGTGTTGAGTTCGAGCCAGATGCGACCATCGGGCATAACGCGGTGGCTGCAGCCCTTGAGCAGATGGCGAACGTCCAGGGATTTGGTCTTCTTGCCTCGACGATACGGGATCTCGGCGCTTTGGTCATACCACCCAGAGAGGACCTGCGAGACCGCCTCGTCCGTCACGGAAAACCCGGGGTTGACGAAAACCTCAAGTAGGTAGTGGACTTCGTTGATCTCCGCTGTGAGCGCCGGGCGACGAAGCTCCACGTACGCCGCGCCAAGGGGACGCAGGTCGACGGGGGCAGCGCCCTGCAGGAGCTTCAGCGCGACCTCGGCGGGAACAAGCTCCGTCAGATACACGTCGAAATACTCGGCCGTGGAGGACGTGCCCACGGGCAGCGCGGAGGTGTAGGCGATGCGCATATGCGGCGAAAAGCCCTGGGTAACCGCATAGGGAAGCTTGGCGCGGCGCACGATCTGCTCGACGGTGTGGATCAACTCGAGATGCCCCAGATACTTGAGGCGCCCCAACTTGGGATAGGCCACGCGGAGGCGGAAAAGCGTGGGCTCGGATGCGTTCGTCATGCGCGCTCACCAACCAAGACGTTATCGGCTTTCAGGGTCGGGCACACACCGCAGCCCGTGCAGGACTCGCGCGTGCAGTCGGGCGTGGTGACGCCCTCGAGGGAGCGGCGATATTCGCGCAGGAGGAACCCGCGGGACACGCCGGGGCTCACATGCTCCCAAGGAAGGTGCCAATCGAGCTCGAAAGGCTCCTGGGCGAGCGCCCTCAAGTCCATACCGAGTTCGGCAGCCGCCTCCTCCCAGCGCTCGAGCTCGAACTGTTCGGTCCACGCGTCGAAGCGCTGGCCGAGCCTCCAGGCGCCTTCGATGAGGGGGGCGATATCACGCCCGCCGCGGCTCATGACCGCCTCGACGAGCGAGGTAGCGGCGTCATGGCAGTGGATGCGCACGGCACGGTTCTTGACCGAGTGGAACAACAATTGCTGGCGGCGCTTCACCTCTGCGTCGTCGAGCTGCGGGCACCACTGGAACGGGGTGTGGGCCTTGGGGATGAACACCGACACCGAGATGGAGACGGAGATGCCGCCACGCTGCTCCTTGGGGACGACCTCGCGCGCGATCTCGAGCGTGTGGTCGGCGAGCTCGGCGATGGCGACGATATCCTCGTCGGTCTCCCCCGGCAGCCCCATCATGAAGTACAGCTTGATGCGACGCCAGCCGGCCTCGAAGGCCGCGCGGGTGGCGCGCTCGAGGTCCTCCTCGGTCACGTTCTTGTTAATGATGTCGCGCATGCGCTGACTGCCCGCCTCCGGTGCGAAGGTGAGACCGCCCTTCTTCTCCCCCGCCACGGCGGCGGCCATGTCGACACCGAAGGAGTCGAGGCGCTGCGACGGCACGGAGATGGAGATGCCGGTATCGCCTAGTCGCCTGTTTAGGCGGTTCAAGATCTCGGCGCACTTGGAATGGTCGGTAGTGGAGAGGGAGTTGAGGGAGACCTCGTCGTAACCCATATGGGCGAGCCCGCCCGTCACGGCGGAGACCACCTGGTCGGCGGAGCGCTCGCGCACCGGGCGATACGTCATGCCGGCCTGGCAGAAGCGGCACCCGCGGGCGCAGCCGCGCAGCACCTCGACGCACAGGCGGTCCTGGACGATCTGCATGTAGGGGACGACGGCCTGGGGCACGGGGTTGGTGGCGCCGAAGTCCTTGACCACGCGCTTGTAGACCACGGGCTGCACGTCCTCGCCCTCTCGCGGGACCGTGTAGCCGTGAGGCGAGCAGGGCTCGTCGTGGCGCACCTCGTAGAGGGAGGGGACGTAGACGCCGCCGATCTTCGAGAGCTCGCGGAGCATCTCGTGACGGGAGGCACCAGCGTCGCGCAGCTCGCGATGACGCTGACAGAACTCGACGATCTGCTCCTCGCCCTCGCCGATCATCATGCAGTCGAAAAACGGCGCGAGGGGCTCGGGGTTGTAAACGGACGGTCCGCCGCAGATGACGATGGGGTCGTCCTCGCCGCGGTCAGCCGCATGCAGCGGAATGCCGGCGAGGTCGAGGCCCTCGAGGTAGTTGGTGCAGGCCATCTCGTGCGGGACGTGGAATCCCACCACGTCGAAGGATGCGATGGGCGCCGCGCCCTCAAGTGAGAGCAACGGGATGCCGGCGGCCCGCATCTCATCGGCCATGTCGACCCAAGGGATGTAACCGCGCTCGCAGGAAAGGCCCTCTGCCTCGTTGAGGTTACGGTACAGGATGGCAATGCCCTGGTTGGGCAGACCAACTTCATAGACATCCGGGTAGATGAGCGCACAGCGGTGCTCGGCCTCGGGCTTATACCGAGCACCCCATTCGTGGTTGATGTAGCGCGTGGGCTTCTCGACGCGTGCCAAAAGTGGCTCGAGCTCCGAGAAGCGGTTTTCGTAGGCAACGCGCACGGCGATGTCTCCTAACAGGTCGAAACGGATACACGGGTTCCGGTGTGTATCGGGCGTGGGTGCCATTTGGGCACGCCCGACCACATCTCCGGTCGCAGGGGCTTACGCCCGCACGGGGTCCTGGCGGGCGACGACAAGGCCCTTCATACGCCCCACGGCTCCAGATACGGCGTCGTTCAAGCGCGAATAGTCCACATCGCGCTCGTACAGGATGCAAAGCGCACGGCCGATGCCGTAGGTACCCAGGCCGCCCACCATCGCCTTGACCAAAAAGCTCGCATGCCCTGCCTGTCTGACCAGCACGCGTGTGCCGGCACGCATCGCCAAAGCCGCCATCAGGATACCGGCGGCTTCATACGCCCGCTCAAATCGCATCGGCTTACCGAAAATCGCGGCAAGTTGCAGCATCATGCCCATCTGCGCGACCGTCATGACGGGAAAATCGGCCCCGGGCATGAAGAACAAGGCGCCCGTGGCAAGGTTGCCGAGCGAAGCGGACGCGATAACGCGATTCGCCGCCGCGATACGCATGAACGGGAAGTTCGCGGCGAACGCACTCTGCTTCTCGGTACGCTCGAGGATCCAACGCGCGAGCGTATCGAGCAGATACGTCTTATCGGTGGCGGCGATGAGACCGAGCATGCGTGTGTCATGGCGAATGAACGGAACTTCGACGCTTGATTCCGAAAGCACCACGACCGGCGCACCACAGACCACAAGCTCCTGCACATGCTCCTGAAGACGCACGCTGCCGCACGAAAGAACAATCGACACGTCGGTGTCATCTTTGGCCGACGCAGGCGCCTCACCCAGGCGCTCCACGCGCACGAGCGCGGAGGTGGTCTGTGGAACAAACGCCTCCCGGATCGCGTCAATCAGGAACGGAGTCGCGGTTGCATCAACGAACACCGCGACGCGCACAGAAACATCTGCCTCTCCGCGAACGGAGGCACCGAGCTTGACCGTATTCAAGATCGAATCGATGGGAATACCCATAGAAACCTACTTTCTTTCAGCGGCAAAAGTCCGAAGCTAACGGGCCTTGCCGCGTGAGCGCCAGATGGACTGGACGATGCCGAACGCGGCGCACTGCATCAGCATGGACGATGAGCCGAAGCTGATGAAGGGCAAGGGAATGCCGGTGATGGGCATGAGCCCAATGCACATCCCCACCTCCTCCAAGAGCTGAAACGTCCACATGCCCACGATGCCGATGCAGGCAAGTTGCAAGAACAATGAATCCGACTGATGGGCGATGCGAATGGTGCCGAAGATGAGCAAGGCGAAGAACGCAAGCAGGACGAGCGCCCCCGCGAAGCCGAACACCTCGGAGAGCAGGGCGAAGATGAAATCGGTATGCGCCTCGGGCAAAAAACCCGCGCCGGATTGCGAGGCGTTGCCGATGCCCTTGCCAAAGAAGCCCCCCGAACCCACGGCGATCATCGATTGCAAGAGGTTATACCCAGACTGGCTCGTATCGGATTCCGGATTGATGAACACCAGCAGGCGATTCATCTGATACTGCTTGAGCAGCACGTCCTTGCCGAGCATGCTATCGAGAACCGAGTCGAGCGCGAGCAAGAGCGAAACGGCTCCGACCAATAGAGCAATCGTGCAAAGCACCCACTCTTTCTTCGGTCCACTCATCATGATGATGCACGCCCCGGAGAAGAACACGACCAAACCACTGCCCAAGTCGCCGGCGACGACGGCGGCCCCAAAGGGTATGGCGAGCATGCCGCAGAGCTTGGCGTACTCGCGCACGCTATCGATACGCCCGTTGTACTGCGCACCGAGGGACGCCATGAAAAAGATCGTGATGATCTTGGCGAGCTCGACCGGCTGGAAGGTCAACCCAATGAGCGGAATCTTGATCCAACCCGTCATGCCTTTGGCGTTGTACGACAAGCCGGGGATATAGGGGCTGAACAGCACGATGAGGTCGACCACGAGCAAGATGGTGGTCATGCCCGCCAGGCCGGAAAAGTCCGAACGCCAGCAGAGGAACGCGAGGATGGCACCCAAGCCGATGCCCACCAATTGGCGCGTAAACGACGCTTCGGCGATGGTGAGCGATGCGGTCCAGATCACGAGTGAGCCATACGCCAGCAGGCAAAGCCATGCAACCAGTACGGGGACATTGACCTTTTGACGAAAGCCGCCCCTATCGGAGCTCATGTGCTTATTAACACGCGAAAGGGAATCGAGGGCCAAAAGAATCACCTACCTCGTGCTGTCGCCGGCCGTGTAGGCGGCGTCGTCGGGGGAATCGTACAGGGCTCCCAAGACTGTGCGAACGGCCGGCATGGCACACGTCGAGCCAAATCCACCACGCTCAAGCATCGCGCACACCACGAACTTGGGATCGTCGAAGGGGGCATACGCGATGAACCAGCCGTATGGATCCTCGCCGTCCTTCTCGCCCGTGCCGGACTTGCCGGCGACCTGGACGGGAAGGTTGGTGAAGTGGGCGGCGGTCACCGCGGATTCCTCATAAATCATCGAATGGACGCCGCGGTACGCCACATCCAGCGCCCCGGCCGTCGAGATCTCGGCCGTCAGCCGCTTCTTTGGCTCATACGTGTACGCATCGCCCTCGCCGTCGCGCGCGACGGCGGAGAGCAGAACATGGGGGGTCCACTCCACGCCACCCATGGCGAGACCACAGTACGCGGTGGCCATCTGCAGCGGAGTGACGAGGATATCGCCCTGGCCAATGGCGATGTTGGTCATATCACCGGCGTTCCATGCACGCTGGTCGGCACTCCAATCCTTGCGGTACTCCTCTTTCCAAGCAGAATCGGGCACACGCCCCTCGGCTTCGGAGGGGAGGTCGATACCCGTCTTGGCACCAAGACCCCAGCGGCGGTACATTTCCTGCAGGCCCTCTGGATTTTTCTCACTGTAGAAGAAGTTCTTGCCCAGATCGTAAAAGACCACGTCACACGAATCGCGGATTCCCGTCTCAAGGTTGCGCGTGCCATGGCCTGTCTCGAGCCAGCACTTCTTGCCCCATGCCTCGCCCAAGCCGGTCCACCAGCCGGTGCAATTGGAAGACATGTCGGCCGTGTACACGCCGTACTCCATGCCCGCAAGCGAGGTAAAGGGCTTGATGGTGGAGGCTGACATATACAAACCGCCAATAACACGGTTGAGTAGCGGGTGATCGCCCTCGTCGTCATTCAGCTCATTCCATGTATCTGATGACACGCCACCGACGAACACCGAGGGATCGAAGGTAGGGGCACTCGCGAGCCCCAAGATCTCGCCGTTCGTGCAATCCATGCACACACACGCCCCACACGTGGGCTCATAGCCGGTCTGCTCGGCGACTTCCATACCGAGCTTGAGGCCCTCCTCACACGCACGCTGGATCTTAAGATCGATGGTGAGCTTGATGTCGCTGCCTGCCTTTGCCGGCACGGCGCCCGCCTGCCCGGTAACGTTGCCATCTGCATCGACCTTGACCGTCTGTTCGCCGCGAATGCCCTGCAGCAGGCTCTCGTAATAATACTCAACACCCGCCTGGCCCACGATGTCGCCCGACTGGTAATCGATGGAACCGGCTCGCTCCTCATCCGAAAGGTTCTCCTGCGCATCAAGCTGCTCTTGCGTGACCGTTCCGGTGTATCCCACCACGTGACATGCGAGCGTACCGTTGGGATACGAACGCTCGGTGCGCTCCGCCACGCTCACACCGGGAAACTGATCGATGTGCTCAACGACGTAGGCAATAGTGGAACGACGAACGTCGCTCGCGATGGTGTGGGGGCTCTGGGCACCCTCGGTGTTGTCCTGGATGTTGCGGAGTACGGCCATATAGGGCATGCCCAGCACGTTGGCAAGATGACGAACGACCACCGTGTTCTCGGCAAGATCGCGATACGCCACAAGCGCAAGCGAAGCGCGATTGTCCACAATGGCCTCACCGTTGCGATCGAGGATGCGTCCGCGCGGAGCGGGCGTGGTAACCGTGCGCGTCTGATTTTGCTCCGCGAGCTTGTCATAATGGTCGGCGGAGACCATCTGCATGCTCCACAGCTTGGCGATGATAGCGGCGAAAACCGCACCGACACCCGCGGTGAGCAGTTTGAAGCGTCCATTCGACTTCGTGCCGGACGTACTGCCCTCACCCTCGGTGGCGCGCGGTCGGGTACCGTTGGCGGTATCAAAGGTGAACTTACCGGAATAGCCCTTGAGGAAGAGCAGCGATCCAATGATGGCGACGACGAGGATAACGCCGGCGATGATAACGATGAGCTGCGCGTCCATACTCATCTACCTCAAGCTCTTATAGCGCTTGCCGGCGTACGACAGGCCGCGTGCACCACGTCCGCCTTTGCCGTGGCCGCCGGACGACCGGCCCCCGAGCATAAGGAAGGGCACGCACGCGAGGAGATCAAGCACGCTGGAGGCAAGACCATGCACGCCAATGGAGAGGAGTAGATTGGTCTCGACGCCCATGAGGAACAGGCCGAGCGCGTACACGACGTTCACCACGACGACGGCCAGGACGACGGCGCGGATCGTCTCCATGCCAAAGCCCGAAGACAAACCGCGCGACATGAGAGCAACAGCGTATCCCGTGATTGCCAAGAGCAGCGCCATGAAACCGATGGGAGACGAGGTTGTCAGGTCATAGAAGAGACCGGAAAAGAAACCTATGTACACAAGCGAACGGGAATCTCCCGAAATCGCCAGTGAGACCGTGAGCGCGAGCATGAAATTGAACCGTCCCCCAAACAGGGAGACCTGCGGGGCGATGGCGAGGTGAAGCACGGCGCAGGCGGCGATCGTGGCGATGAGGGCCGAGCGCGTGCGACCCGAGTTGTTGAGTTCGAGTGCCATATCCCTCCCCTATTCCGTCGTATTCGAAGATTCGGATTCGGAATCTCCAGAGTCCTGGCCATCGGAGGAGTCCGAGCCGCCTTGGGGTGAAGCGTTCGCAGTGGCGACGTCGTCCTCCGACGCGATCTGGTCCTCGCCAACCGACGTGATGACCAAGACCTCCTCGTTGTTTTCCGCCGAAGAAAGCGCACGTACCACGATGGTGTAGTACACCGCATTGGCATCGCGATCGATGGACGCAACGGTGCCGAGAGGCAGCCCTTTGGGGAACGTGCCGCCAATGCCCGACGTGATGATGATGTCACCGGTGGACACCTCGGCGTCGGCGACCACATACTGCAGCCGAAGCGTACCATCGGCCTGGCCCTGCAACATACCCTGGGCACGAGAGCTTTGGATCATGGCAGAGATCCCCGACTGCTCATCGGTAATGAGCCGGACTGTGGAGGTGTTTGCGGAAACCTCGATGATCTGACCAATCACCCCGCCGGAGCTGCAGACGGGCATTCCCACTTCAAAGCCTGAGTTAGAACCTTTGTCGATCACGACCGCATTGCTCCATGCGTCCCCGGTGGACCCGATGATACGAGCCGCCGTAGACTCAAGGCTGTACGTGGACTGGAGGCCGACGAGCTTTTCCAGACGCTCTGCCGTCTCTTGAGCCTCGGAAAGTTCAGCGACTCTTGCAGTGAGCTCCTCATTTTGCTTCTTGAGTTCAGAGAGCGTGTCGGAGGAAGCAGTCGCGTTCTGCGTGATATTGCCAAGGGCGTTGAAGGGAGAGGCGATGGCGCTGCCGAGCATGCGCACGGGAGAAGTGACCGTCATCGCGGCGCCACGAAGCGCATGGATGGGGCCCTCGCTGCTCTCACGCAGGTAAAACGTAAGCAAGAGGAGCGAGATGACGCATAAAACAATCAACGGGCGACCACCCGTTGATTGTCGTGAGCTATGTACATTTGAGGAGTACTTGGGTTTATGTGCCACAAGCCACCCTTTCCTTGCAACTAGGCGTTGCTTTGAACAAAACCGCCATCAAATGCGTTGGCCTCGAGGACGCGGGCACAGCCGTTCACGACGTTGTCGAGGGCTGTGGGGCTCACGTTAACCGCGACGCCGGTCTCGTCACGCAGACGCACGTCGAGACCGCGGAGCATGGCACCGCCACCCGTGAGCAGGATGCCGTAGTACATAAGGTCCGAGGCGAGATCAGGCGGCGTGGCGTCAAGCGCGTCCTTAACGGCCTTAGTCATCTCGTCGAGCGGCTTGTTGAGCGCGCGGCGGATCTCTTCGCTCTCAATACGGACCGTCTTGGGAAGACCGCTGATGACATCGCGGCCATTGACCTCGACATCGAGCTCGTCTTTAAGCGGGACGGCGGAACCGACCTTGATCTTGATGTCCTCTGCGGTACGCTCGCCGATAGCGAGATTATAGGCGTCGCGGACGTGTTGCAAGATAGCCTGGTCGAACTCGTCACCGGCGATGCGGATAGATTGGGAGACAACGATGCCGCCCATGGCGATGACGGCGACCTCGGTGGTACCACCGCCGATATCGATGACCATGGAACCCGTAGGCTCCTCGACGGGCAAATCGGCGCCGATGGCGGCAGCCATAGGCTCTTCGATAAGATACGCCTGACGGGCACCGGCCTGGATGGTCGCCTCAAAGACAGCGCGCTTCTCGACAGAGGTGACGCCCGAGGGGACGCACACGACCACGCGGGGGCGCGGAGTCCAGGGGTAGCGCTTTTCACTCGCCTTATCGATGAAGTAGCGCAGCATGGCCTCGGTCACATCGAAGTCGGCAATGACACCATCCTTGAGCGGACGGACTGCCACGATGTTACCGGGGGTACGACCGAGCATGCGCTTCGCCTCGATACCGACGGCGAGAATACGCTCATCGTTCTTATCGATGGCAACCACGGAAGGCTCGCGGATGACGATGCCCTTGCCGCGCACCGAGACGAGCGTATTGGCCGTACCGAGGTCGATCGCCAGATCCCCGTCGTACTGACCGAAAAACATGTCCATCAAAGAAAACAAGTCTGCTCCTACGTCAAACTCTTGCGTGCACGTATGGCAAAAGTGTACCGTGCGTCCCCATCCGCCACGAGACGTGCATGAGGAACGCACGGCTTACACACTTCTAGTCGGTGGAGGTCTCCGTGTTGAAGTCGGTGGAGACGCTCGAAACGGCCCAGCCCAGGCCCTCACGAACGAATCCGACCTCGTACGTCATATCCCCGCCGTTCTTGAGTGCGACCTTGACCGTGGCGGTGGCCTCACTCATGCCAGCGTCCATGCCCTCGATGGTGGGCGTGGCATCCAGCGGAATGGAAGCGGTGATGATGGACTTCTGGCTCTCGTCAAGTCCGGAGGCAAGATACTCGCTGGCATCGGATCCGTCGGTCGCGGCCTGGAACAGGCCGGTCAGCACATCTTGTTGCGAGGGGAAACCGAAACCGCGCGTGTACGCGAAAGCAGCGCCGCCGCCAGCGATAAGGAGAACGACGAGCAATGCGATGAAGACCTTGAGGCCCGTGTGACGGCGCTTGCGGCGCACCTTGGTCTCGACGCGGTCCTGCTGGACCATCTCCTGCTCGGAGAGCGTGAAGAAACCGGTATCGGATGGATCGGGCATGAAGCTGCCGGACTGGCCGAGCGGGTCGAGCGGGTCGATGTCGGTGCTGTACGCATTCGTGGTCGCGACCATGGCAGAAGAGGCGGATAGCGTGTCACGAGCGCGCTCGTAGGCATCTGCCTGCTCGGGCGTGAGCTGATAGATGCCGTCGACGGTGGCGGTGCCAAAAGCATCCACAGCGTCGCTGAAGCGGTTGGCGGCCACATACGCCTGACCGAGACCGGCGCTGATGGCACGGGTGTCGTCACGTGGACCGGCGAAATCAAGGGCGGTACGATACGACTCGATGGCGTCTTCCGGACGCTGAAGCGCGACGAAGCAGTCCCCGAGGTTCGCAAGGGCACCGGCGGGAGCGGGGTTGGCTCCGTCAATGGCGGCCTGACGATAGGCAACGCCCGCCTCGGTGAGGTTGCCGAGCTTCTTCAGGGCGTCACCGAGTCCGAGATACGCCTTGTAAGGTGTGGCGTAGCTGGCATCTTGCGTCGCGGCGGAGAAGGCAGACACGGCGGAGCGAATATCGCCCGAGGCGACGAGCGCCTTGCCCTGGTTGGTAAGCAGAGCGCCCCGCTTGCCGTAGGCACCGTCCTGCAGGGCCGCGCCGTACGCCTCGACAGCTTCGGCATAACGGCCAAGGCGCATGAGCGAGTTGCCGCGCAGGTGATCTGCCTCGCCTGCGAGCTCAGAGGGGTCTTTTGCGGCGGCGAACAACTGCGCAGCGGAGGCGAAATCCCCCGTACGATATGCGTTGCGCGCCTGTTCAAGAGCTTGGATGTTCACGAATGCTCCTCTTTGACGAGCGGATGGTGTCGGACGGCCCGAATGCGGGCAATTGGACGCTATGCCCCGTGGACGATATCGACCTTCACGATCTCATCGCCTGCGCGAAGTGCGCCGATAACGTCCTTGCCTTCGACGGTGGCACCGAAAACCGTGTACCCGGAATCGAGGTTGTGCTGCGGACCAAGGCAGAAATAGAACTGGGAACCAGCGGAGTTGGGATCCATGGATCGAGCCATGGCGAGCGCGCCGTCTTCATGGCTGTTGCGCGGATTGGTGGAGAACTCCTCCTGGATGCACCAGCCGGGACCGCCCGTGCCAGGCTGGCCATCGGGACCAGCTTGACCGGCGGCAACCTGCTCACAGGTCATGTCACGCGTGTTGGGACAGCCGCCCTGGATCACGAAGCCCGGAACGTAGCGGTGAAACTTGAGACCATCATAGAATCCCATGGTGGCGAGCTCGCAAAAATTGGCCACATGAATAGGGGCTCCATCACTGTCGAGCTTTACGCGGATGGTGCCCTTGCCAGTCTCGATCACGGCGACCTCATCGCCTGCGATCTGATACTCGGGGGTACGGGTCTTCCTATGGAACATGGGTGTCCTCCCCTGTCATCGTTGCATACAGGGAATATCATACCACGCACCGCACCTGACGAGCTGGGTGCTTTATTTCTCTACCGGCTTCCAGGCGTTCACGTTTTCCTCGAACTGCACGACGTCGACCGCCTTGCCGTTAACTTTCTCGACACCGCGCAGCGGAGCCAAGATCTCATCCTGGTGGTCGGCGGGACGCTCGCCATCGGGTAGTGCCAGGTTGATATCCCAAGAACGGCACAGGACGTCCACGCGGTTATACGTCCAGGTTGCGAGCTGCTTGAGATGATCGACGTCCTCACTATACGCGGTGTCCTCGGCCAGCTCGAGCCCATCGAGCTCATCAAGGATCGCCTGAATGGAGTCGCGCAAATCATATGCACCCTGCGCCGCAGTCTGCCTCGTGGCAAGATCCTTTGCGAGGTATTGCCCGTTATACGTGTCGACAACGGGCCCGATCTCATCTTGGAACGCGATGATCTGGGCATATATGGCACTCAGCCGCTGAAAGGCCTCTGCCTCCGAGACCGTGGAATCGCTGACCTGCTCCTGACCGTCCTCGTCGCCCTCATCCGACTCCTGGGCATCCGCAGCTTCTGCGTCCTCGTCCTGGGGTACCTGACGGCTCGGGAACATGTCGCTCGCGGCGCGGTCGAAGGACTCATAGAACCCAGGCATGACGCCCATGGGATCGGTCGCGACGAACCACGCGCCACCGGCGACGAGCACGAGCATGGCCACGAGAGCGATCCAGCGCCCACGCCGAGGTCTGCCATACGGGTCGTCCCCCTCCACAGCCTCCACCTCATCGAGCGGTAAAGCCTTGCGCACGGCGGCACGAGGTGCCGACGCACCAGAGGCGGCCTGCGCGCCCGCGATGTCATCGAGACTCATCACGCTCGTCGCCTCAGAGTCGAACGGCTGCGCGAGCACATCGGGAATGCCCGCACCCGTAGGAGCTGGAACGGCCTCCGCGATCATCTCGGACGTCACACGCGGAAAACTCGCGGTTTTACCCGCGGCGAGGTCGGAGGCGGCTGAATTCTGCGAGAGGATGCCCGGTGCCGGTCGCCCGCATTTAGGGCATGTGCGGTCCTGAGGATTCAACCGGGCGCCACAGCCCTCGCAAAAAATGAACTCGGAGACGGAAGAGGAAGCGGGTACCGAAAGGTCGGCGCCGCACGCAGGGCACATGTTCGACCCGTCCTTGACGGTGGCGTTGCAGATGGGGCAGATCACTGGTCCTTCTTCCGGGTGGTCTTGGGCATCTTCACGCGGATGCCGCCGTTTGCCTGTTCTACACGATACCGCTTTTTCCGGACAGAAGGACTGCCACCGGACACCTTCACGCGGTCACGACGAGCAGGGCTCCCCGTATGCCGCGCTCGAGATGCGGGCTCGACGCCCTCCTCGGCATGTTCCTCGGCACGGACGAGCTCACGCATCGCCGCGCGCTTCTGCGCCCGAGACCGCACCTCCGCCGCAACGCGACGCAGCGAGCTCCCCGTCGAGCTCACGTGCCTGGATCGGGATGCGCCCCCACGCCGTACGCTCACGCGCACACCGCGACCAAAACCAGTCGCGAGCCGCGTGGTGCGCTCTGGCGAGCGCTCCATGAGATCGGCCAGACGGTAGAAGATACCGCAGCCAAGGATGGAGAAGACCACGGTGAGAACGGCGCTCCACACCGTGAGCCGCGCGATGGAGAAAAAGTTGGGAAACACGACCACGCCCACGGCGATCCCGGCGGAGACGAACGTGAACAATAGACGGCGCAGCAGAGTGAACGGCACCGATATGCGCCAGATAAGGCAAAGACCCACCGAGCAGGTGGTGATGACGCACATGGTGGAGAGCAAACCCTGTTCAAAGCCGAACGTTCGGGAAGACAAGATGCAAAGCAACGAGGTGACGAGTACACCCACAGCCGCGGGAAGGGCCTTCTTGAGCACATTGACGAGGAAGCTTCCGCGCACGCGCGACCGATTGGGCTCGAGCGCAAGCACGAAGCTGGGGAACCCGATGCAGAAGAAGTTGATGAGCGTCATGGTGATGGGCTGGAACGGATACGGCGGAGCGATGACGCACATGGCCGCAAGACCCATGGAGAAGAGCGTCTTCGTAAGGAAGAGCGCCGCGGAGCGCTGCAGGTTATTAATGGAGCGACGCCCTTCCGCAACCACGGCGGGCATGGCGGCGAAGTCGTTGTCAACGAGCACGATCTCGGCGACGTTGCGAGCAGCGTCGGATCCAGCGGCCATCGCCACCGAGCAATCGGCCTCCTTGAGGGCCAGCACGTCGTTCACGCCATCGCCCGTCATGGCGACGGTGTGACCACGCCGCTGCAGGGCGACCACGAGCTCGCGCTTTTGCTGCGGGGTCACGCGGCCGAAGACGTGATAGCGGTCGACGGCGGCATCGAGCTTGGCGGACGTGTCGAGCGTCGTTGCATCCACAAACGCCTCGGCGCCAGGGATGCCGACCACGCGTGCAATGGACGAAACGGTGCGCGGATCGTCGCCGGAGATGACATTCAAGGTCACGCCCTGCTCGCAGAAGTACCGTATGGTCTCGGCTGCGGAGGAACGGATCTCATCGCGAATGGTGACGAAGCCCAAAGGACGGGCCTCTCCGATCATGTCGCCTTCGTCGGTGAAGCCGTCCACGCGCGCCACCACAAGCACGCGACAGCTCGAGGCAAGCCGGCTGACGGCAGGCTCAAAACGCGAAAAGTCCCCGGACGCCAAAACGAACTGAGCAGCGCCCATCACGTACGAAAGCTCCTGGTCCCCCACCACCAAGGTGGCTCCACTCCACTTTTTGGCAGAGGAGAACGCCACAGTGCGAACGGCCCGCGGCACCACGGTCTCATCGGCGTAGCGCGCAAGGATCGCCGCGCAGGTCTCGTTCGCATCTGCCGAGGTCGCACGAGCGATACCGGACAGCGCGCAATCGAGGGCGGCGATACGCTCGGCATCGGGCGACGCCCCTGCCGGGAGCTGCGCGCCATCTTCGCGCGAGCAGGCGACGACCGATCCATCGGACTCGGCGAGGTACGTACCCTCGACCTCCATTCGGCCGGAAGTGATGGTACCCGTCTTGTCCAGGCAAAGCACGTCCACGCGCGCCAGCGTCTCGATGCAGTAGAGCTGTTGGGCAAGCACCTTGCGCCTGGCCAGTCGAATGGTGGCAATGGCGAGGACAGACGAGGTGAGCAGCACGAGCCCCTGCGGAATCATGCCGAGCAAGGCGCCGACCGTGGAGAGGATCGCCGCCGAGATGGCGCTCCAGGACTCACCGGACGTAAGCCAGCCCATAAAGGTCGAGAAGGAATTCGGGTCAAGGGCGCACCAGGCACGATATGCACTGTTCGCACTCGCACAGAACAACGCGATACCAATTGGGACCATGAACACACTCGCGAACCGAACGATGGCGTTGAGCGCGTTCATGATCTCGGAGTTGACCTTCTTCACGTACTTCGCCTCATTGTTGATGCGCGCCACGTAGTTGTCGGCACCCACGTGGATCACACGCGCCACCACCAGGCCCGCATCGATGAAGCTTCCACTCATGAGCTCGTCACCAGGGCGTTTATGGATGGGATTGCTCTCACCGGTGAGAAGGCTCTCGTTGACGTGACACTCCCCCTCGACCACTACGGCGTCGGCGGGAATCTGGTCGCCGCGCCCGAGGCGAATGACGTCGTCGAGAACAATCTGGTCCAAGTCGAGTTCGACGAGTGCACCGTCACGCAGGGCCGTGGCTTTTTTTGAGGCAAGCAACGTGAGCTTGTCGACCATGCGCTTGGATCGGAGCGCCTGCACCACGCCGATTCCCGTGTTAAGGAAGACGATGCCCAAAAACGTCAGGTTCTTCCACGCGCCCGTAATGATGACGAGTGCCGCCAGGATGACGTTGATGAGGTTGAACAGGGTGCAGATGTTCTCGATGAGAAGCTCTTTGACGGATTTGGTCTTGAGCTCCGTGTTGACGTTCACCTTTCCCGCTGCGATGCGCTCCTCGACTTCGGACGCGGTGAGCCCGCGCTCGCCAAAGGGGTTTTGGGCGTCCATAGTGTTCATACGCTCCCATCGCTTCGTTCGTCGCGGAGGCGACTCATATGACGAAGGCCACGAGCGCCTAGCGCTCGCGACCCCCGGGATTCGAACCCACACGGGTTCGAGGAAAATTAGAATGGTGCGCCATATAGGGTTCGAACCTACGGCCTTCTGCTCCGGAGGCAGACGCTCTAATCCACTGAGCTAATGGCGCGCAACGGCAAGCATTATACCCAAGGCAGCACATGGCGGTGCCCGGAATAGAGAATCTTTAAGATTCGCCGCCCTTCACCGCCCCTCGTCACGCGCATGAGCCCCAAGGCCGCCGAGGTTAGCGGACAGCACGAGATTTGTCGCCCATGTAACCATTTGGTTCACCGCGCACGCCCTCGAATCGCACGCGGTCAAGTCAGGTACACTCAAATGTAAACTTCCATATACTCTGCCGGCACCTCCGGCTGCTTGAAACCGAAAGGACCAGCACGTGATTGCAATCCTGCGCAAAAACGCCTCGGAAGACGCCGTAACCCGTATCGTCTCCTGGATCGAGGGCAAGGGTCTCACGGCGCACGTAAGCCGCGGCCAAAACGAGACCATCATCGGGCTTGTGGGCGACACCACCAAGATCGACCCGTTTCTGCTCGAGTCCATGGACGTCGTCCAACGCGTTCAACGCGTGTCGGAACCCTTCAAAAAAGCAAACCGCAAATTTCACCCTACCGACACGGTCGTGAACTGCGGTGGCGTCATGGTCGGCGAAGGCAACTTCCAAGTCATCGCCGGTCCGTGCTCCGTCGAAGGGTCGAACCTCATTCGTATCGCCCGCCGTTGCAAGGCCGCCGGTGCCACCATGCTCCGCGGCGGCGCGTATAAGCCCCGTACCTCCCCGTACGCGTACCAGGGCATGGGAGAGCGCGGACTCGATCTTTTGCTCGAGGCCAAGGCGGAAACGGGCATGCCCATCGTGACCGAGGTCATGGACGTGCGCGACGTCGAGCTGTTCGTCGATCGCGGTATCGACGTCATGCAGATCGGCGCCCGCAACGCGCAGAACTTCAGCCTGCTCAAGGAAGTAGGTCGAACCACTACGCCCGTCTTGCTTAAACGCGGTATTGCCGGCACTATTGACGAATTGCTCATGGCGGCCGAGTACATCATGAGCGAGGGCAATGACAATGTCATGCTTTGCGAACGCGGAATTCGCACGTTCGAGACACGGACGCGCAACACCTTCGACCTTAACGCCGTGCCCGCGCTGCACGAACTCACGCATCTGCCCGTGGTGGCAGATCCCAGCCACGCCACCGGCTACACCCGCTACGTGGAGCCCATGGCGCTCGCTGCGACCGCGGCGGGAGCGGACGCGCTCGAAATCGAGGTGCACGATGATCCTGCCAATGCATGGTCAGACGGAGCGCAGGCCCTCACCCCCGATCAATTCGACCGTGCCATGGAGCGCATCCACGCCGTGCGCTCAGTCGTGGCCGACATGGCTCGCGAGGAGGCGTAGGCTCCCCATGAACCAAACCGAACTGAACGTTGACGAAGACGTACGTGACACCGTCGCGAATCCGACCATAGGCATTGTGGGCCTCGGCCTCATCGGCGGCAGCTTCGCCCGAGCCTATGCTGCGGCGGGCTGGCCCGTCCGCGCATGGGACGTGGACGCCGACACGCTCGCCATCGCGCGTATCGATGTCCTCGCCGGATTCCTCCGCACCCACGACGACCTAGCGGCGTGCGACTTGATCATCCTCGCGGCATACCCCGACGCCTGCCTGGATTGGCTGCGCAGCCACGCTGAGGAGCTCGGCGAACTTGCACGCTGTGGCAAGGCCCCTATGGTTATCGACGCCGCTGGTGTAAAGGGCCATGTATGCTCCGAGGCGTTCGACATCGCCGCCAAGCACGGTTTTTCGTTTTGTGGCGCGCATCCCATGGCGGGAACCGAGTTCTCCGGATTCGCCTATGCGCATGCCGACCTGTTCAACGGTGCGCCCGTGGTGCTCACACCACCCGAGCTGAGCGACATCGATCGGCTCGACATGCTCGACCGCATCCACGACCTGCTCGCTCCCTGCGGATTCGGGAGGTTCTCCGTAACCACGCCGGCCGCGCACGACCGGGTGATCGCCTTCACGAGCCAGCTCGCCCATGTGGTGAGCAACGCCTACGTCAAGAGCCCCACGGCGCAGGAGCACCACGGGTTCTCGGCCGGCAGCTACCGGGATCTCACGCGCGTGGCGCACCTCAATCCGCATATGTGGTCCGAGCTCATGATTGAGGATGCCGATAGCCTCGCGTATGAGATCGCGACGCTCCAGCGTAACCTCGAAGACGTGCGTCGCGCGCTCGTCGATCGCGACCGAGATGCACTCGAGGCCCTGCTCGCAGATGGTGACCGCATCAAACGCGCGCTCGACGACGAAGGGGAGCGGATGTAACCCGCCCCGCTTCCGGCTTTCATCCACCGGCCCCAAGCCCCTGAGGGCCCGGGGCCCGGCACGTAAGGAGAACAACATGGCGATTCCCGCCTACACGCTCGATATCGACACTCCTCAACCCTACCAAGTGCATGTGGGTACCTTCCTGCTCGAGCAAGTTGGGCAGATCACGCGCTCCGTGGTGGAGGCCGCCGAGCGCGCACTCGTCATCACCGACTCCAACGTGGGCCCCCTCTACGCCGCTCCCGTGATCGACGGCCTCGAGGCGGCGGGATTCGCCACCTCTCTCGAGACCTTCGAGGCAGGCGAAGAGCACAAGCGCATGGAGACGCTGTCGACGCTGCTCGAACGGGCGGCTGAGGAACAGCTCTCACGGCGTGACGTCATCATCGCCCTCGGCGGCGGCGTTGTGGGCGACATGGCGGGCTTCGCCGCAGCTACCTACATGCGCGGTATCGCGTTCGTGCAGGTACCCACTACGTTGCTCGCCATGGTCGACTCGTCCGTGGGCGGCAAGACCGCCATTGACCTTGCACACGGCAAGAACCTCGCCGGCGCGTTCTGGCAGCCGCGCGCCGTCATCGCCGACGTGGGATGCCTGGGCACGCTCTGCGATGGCCAGTTTGCCGACGGATGCGGCGAGGTGATCAAGCACGCCATGATCGCCGATGCCGAGCTCTTCGAGGAGCTTGAACTCACCCCGCTCACGCCCGCATTGCTCAAACAAGACTTGTCGCGCGTGGCCTGGCTCATCGCCCGCAACATCGACATCAAGCGTGCCGTAGTCGTGGAAGATGAGCGCGAGAGCGGTTTGCGCAAACTGCTGAACTTTGGTCATAGCATCGGCCACGGTGTCGAGGCCGCCGAGCAGTACCGCATGGGCCACGGAACCTGCGTGGGCATCGGCATGGTCGCCATCGCCAGCGCAAGTGTGACCGCGGAGATTTGCCCCGAAGACGTCCCCGAGCGCCTGGCTTCCCTCCTGGTACGCCATGGGCTCTCACTTGCGTTCGACGCTAGCGCCGACGAGGTGTATGCGGAGGCACTCCACGACAAGAAGCGCGCCGGCTCCTCGATTGACCTTGTGGTGCCACGCGGCGTCGGTGCCGCGTCCCTGGCGCCCACGCCCCTCGATGAGTTCCGCCGCATCCTCGAGGTGGGGCTCGCCTGCACGCATGCGCTCAAGAAACAGCTCGATGAAGAGCCTCCCGCCCGGGAACGGGAGACGGAGCTCAACACCGCGAACGCCGATCACATCGACGCCCGCTCATACGACCCGCAATCTCAAAACTAAGGAGGATGGATGCTCGCCCGAATCAACCCCAAACCGCTCTCCGGCAACGTCCCCGCCATCGCCTCGAAGTCGATGGCGCACCGGATCATCATCGCCGCCGCCCTCGCCAACGGCGTCACGCGCGTTGCCTGCGACACCACGTGCGCGGACATCGACGCGACCATTCGGTGCCTCACCGCGCTCGGCGCCCGCATCACCCTCATCGAGGGAGGCTACGAGATCCACCCCATGCCCAAGAGCCTCGAACACGGGCTGTTGCGCGCACTCGCCGGCGGCACGCTCGATTGCGGCGAATCCGGCTCCACCCTGCGCTTCATGTTGCCCGTGGCCTGCGCGCTGGGAGCCGACGCCACGTTCGTGGGCGCAGGACGCCTGGGACAGCGCCCGTTGGCTCCGCTCTCCGACGAGCTCATGGCGGCAGGCTGCACCCTTGAAGGCATGGGGGGCTTCCCCCTACGCGAGACGGGTCGCATGCGCCCGGGTCGCTTCGAGTTACCCGGCAACGTGAGCTCCCAGTACATCTCGGGTCTGCTGCTCGCCGCACCCCTTCTTGACGGTGACACCCAGGTCGCCGTAACCGGTACGCTCGAGAGCCGTCCCTACGTCGACCTCACCATCGATGTCCTCTCTTCCTTTGGCGTCAACGTGAGCATCGAAGAGGGCGCCACGCCCGGCGGCCTTCCCCTCACGGTATTCAGCGTGGCACGCCAGGGCTACCGTACGCCCGGCGTCATCGCGGTCGAGGGAGATTGGTCGAACGCCGCATTCTGGCTGTGCGCGGGCGCGCTTGGCAAGCATTCCGTCACGGTGCGCGGCGTCTCGTCCAACTCCATTCAAGGCGATCGCGCCATTAACGCCGCCCTCATGCTCTTTGGGGCAAAGGGCCAGCGCAACGCGCGGACGGCGACCATCCGTCCGGACCGTCTGCGCGGCATCGAGCTCGACGCGCACGACATTCCCGACCTCGTCCCTGTCCTCTCGGCGGTGGCTGCCTGCGCCGAGGGCACCACGCGCCTCACCGGCTGCGCCCGCCTGGTACTCAAAGAGTCCAATCGCCTCGTCACCACCGCTGAGGAGCTTTGCAAGCTGGGTGCGGACGTTCGTGTTGAGGGAGACGGCCTGGTCATCGAGGGCAGGGAGCGCCTCGCGGGCGGACGCGTGAACAGTCATAACGACCATCGCATCGCCATGATGGCCGCCATCGCCGCCGTGCGCTGCGACGGCCCCGTCGAAATTGAGGACGCCGAGGCCGTGAACAAGAGCTATCCCGCGTTCTTCGACCACTACCGCCTGCTCGGCGGCGGCGTCGAGCTCTTCGACGAGTAACGTTTGGTGCAATTGGGGACGTACCCCAATTGCACCAAAACGCGCTATTTCTAGGAGGTGCCCATGGCTTCCGTCTACGGCAACATATTGAAGCTGTCCATCTTCGGGCAATCCCACTCCCCCGCCATCGGATGTTCGCTGGACGGCATTCCCGCTGGTATCGATGTTGACTTTGAGCGACTGCAGGAGTTCCTGAACAGGCGCGCCCCTGGTCGCGATGAGACCTCGACCACGCGACACGAAGCCGACGCGCCCGAATTCATCGCGGGCGTCACCGATGGGCACACCAACGGGGCACCCATCGCGGCGATCATCCGCAATGGCAACACGCGCAGCCAGGACTACGACGAGCTACGCCGCAAGCCCCGCCCCGGCCATGCCGATTGGCCCGCCCAGGTCAAATACGGCGGGTTCCAGGACGTCGCTGGCGGAGGCCACTTCTCGGGGCGCCTGACCGCGCCGCTGTGCATCGCTGGCGGGATCGCACTGCAAGCGCTCGAGGCACGCGGGGTGCGCATAGCCGCGCACATCGCGAGCCTGGGGCCCGAGGCGATTCAGGACACTCCGCTCGATCCCATGAAGCCCAACGAGGTACAGCTCGCCGCCATCCTCGCCAACCCCCTGCCCTGCGTAAGCGCGGCCGCCGCGACAAACATGCGCGCCTGCATCATGGAGGCGAAAAACGACCTCGACAGCGTGGGCGGCGTGATCGAATGTGTGGCGTACGGCGTTCCCGCGGGGCTCGGCGACCCCATGTTCGACGGCATTGAGAACCGAATCGCGCGTATCGTGTTTGGCATCCCCGCCGTCAAGGGGGTCGAGTTCGGCGTCGGCTTTGGAGCCGCCGAACTACGCGGCAGCGAGAACAACGATGCGTATCGGGTGGAGGACGGGCGCGTTTGCCCGCAGTCCAATAGCGCGGGGGGCATCCTCGGCGGCATCACCACCGGCCTGCCCGTGGTGTGGCGCATGGCCCTCAAGCCCACGCCGTCCATCGGGCGACACCAACCCAGCGTCGACCTCGACCGTATGGAGAATGCCGACCTTGTGGTGCGCGGGCGCCACGATCCTTGCATCGTCCCGCGCGCCGTCCCGGTGGCTGAGGCCGCCTGCGCCCTTGCCCTGTTCGACGCGCTCCTCGAGGCCGAAGGCACGTCTGCATTCACACACCAAGCACCTCGAGCTGAATAACGCTGGTGTTACATACCATTGGGCGTGCCACCTGCAACGCGCCCTTTGGCACGCCCAATGACACCCCGCAACCCCCGATTGCCAAAGGAAACACATGGATCTCGCCGAAGTTCGCACGAAGATTGACGCCATCGACGCGCAAATGCTCGACCTGTTCTGCCAGCGCATGGCTCTCGCCCGCGATGTCGCGCAGAGCAAGATCCAGACGGGCAAGGCCGTCTTCGACCCCGCGCGCGAGCGCGCCAAACTCGCCCATATAGCCGCACAGGCGCCCGAAGGCCTCGAAAACCAGGCCGTCGCCCTATTCTCCCTGCTCATGAGCATGAACAAGGCAGCACAGCTGAACATCATGCAGGCCCAACGACCGGACGCGGTCTCAAAACGAGTCCGCGCATCCTTCCTGCCGCTCGAGAGCGCATTTCCCTCTCGCGTCTCCGTGTGCTGTCAAGGGGTCGAAGGGGCCTACAGCCAAATCGCCGCCAGCAGGCTGTTCTCGATTCCCGACATCAGCTTCTCCCCCACCTTCGACGGAGTGTTTCGCGCCGTTGTCTCGGGTGCATGCGAATTCGGCGTGCTGCCCATCGAGAACTCCACAGCGGGCTCCGTCAACGCCGTGTACGATTTGCTTGGCTCCTACGGATGTTCGATCGTGCGGGCGCTGCGGCTGAAAATCGACCACAACCTGCTCGCCCTCCCCGGCGTTGAGCGCGATGAGATCAAAGAGGTCATCTCCCACGATCAGGCACTTAACCAATGCGCTGGCTACCTCGAGAACCTCGGTGTGCGGACCACCGTATGCGAGAACACCGCCCGCGCTGCCGAGTTCGTCGCCTCTTCGGGCAGGCGCGACCTTGCCGCACTTTCGTCGTTGCCATGCGCCGAGCTGTACGGCCTGAACGCCATTGAGCGCAACGTCCAAGACTCCGATGCCAACTACACCAGGTTCGTCGTCATCGCGCGGGAGCCCGCCGTGTACCCAGGTGCCAACAAGACGTCCATCCAGCTCACGCTCAAAAGCGAACCTGGCGCCCTGTATCGCGTGCTGGAACGCATCTACGCCCTGAATATCGACCTCGTGAAACTTGAGAGCCGCCCCGTCCCCGGAAGTGACTTCGAGTTCACGTTCTACTTCGACCTCGCATGCCCCGCTACGAGCCCTGAATTCAGTGCACTGCTCGACGGCCTCGACGACGTCTGTAGCAGTTTCCACTATTTCGGCAGTTATCTCGAAGTACTCTGATCCCGCCGCGTGCCAAGGGGGGTGTCCCCGTTTGACACGCTCGACTCATAATCAACCACGTGCGTCCACGAAGGAGCAGCCATGAATGTCATCAAACGACCGTACGGCGTTTTGGGCCGCGTACTCGGACACAGCTACACCCCTGTCATATACCGCGAGCTCGCTGGACTTGACTACCGTAAATTCGAGCGCGAGCCCGATCAGCTGGAAGTGTTCGTACGCTCCGATGCGTGGGAGGGCTTCAACGTCACCATTCCCTACAAGAAAGAGCTCGTCTCCTATATGGATGAGCTTTCGGACATTGCGCGGCGCATGGGTAACATCAATACGGTAACGCGCCTCGCGGACGGGCGTCTTCGCGGCGACAACACCGATTACTACGGATTCAAGGTGCTCGTAGAGTCCCTCGGCCTCGATCTGGCTGGCAAAAAAGCCGTGGTGTTCGGCGGATCGGGCGGAGCCGGCTCCACCGCGATGATGGTCCTTGCCGACTTGAAGATGAACCCCGTGTCCATCGATCGCACGGGCGAGAACAGTTATGCGAATCTGGACCTCCATTCCGATGCCGCCCTCGCCGTCAACTGCACGCCCGTGGGCATGTTCCCCACATGCCCCGCCGCGCCCTGCTCCCTCGACGTGTTTCCAAAGCTTGAGGGTCTCGTCGACATCGTGTACAACCCCGCACGCACGGCCCTCATGATGGAGGCCGAACGCAGGGGAATCCCGTACGCCGGAGGACTTCTCATGCTGGTTGCCCAGGCAGCGCAGGCAGTCGAGCGCTACACGGGCGAGGTCATCGACATGGAGAGGACAGTCGACGTGACGCGCCGACTCTCCGCTACCGAGCAGAACATCTCCCTCATTGGCATGCCGGGATGCGGCAAGACACGCGTAGGCAAGCATCTCGCGAAGCTGCTCAAGCGCGAGCACGTCGACATCGACCAAGCCCTCGCCAATGAGCTCGGCATGAGCTGTGCTGAATTTATCGAGCGCAAGGGAGAAACAGCCTTCCGCATCCGTGAGACCGAGGTACTTGCTCGCATTGCCGGGCAGTCCGGACTCGTCATCTCCTGTGGCGGTGGCATTGTCACGCGTGATGAGAACTACCCTCTGCTTCATCAGAACAGCCTTATTGTCATGCTTGACCGTCCGCTCGAAGAACTTGCGACCAAGGGACGTCCCCTCACCGCCAAGCACGGCATCGAGGAGCTCGCCCAGCAGCGCATGCCTATATACCGCGCATGGGCCGATCTCACCGTTAGTTCGACCGACTGCTCCGCAAACACCGCCGCCGCACTCATGTCCGACCTCCCGCCGATGCTTTAGCATGCGGCATGAACGCTGCATCGCCGTGCCATTGGGGACGTGCCCCTTTGGCACGCATCCGCAAGCAGCGCGTGCCAAAAGGGCACGTCCCCAATGGCACGTTCCGCCATCCGTCCAAGAAGGGAATGTACCCATGAAGGCACTCGTGATCAATGGACCGAACCTCAACATGCTCGGCATCCGCGAACCTGGCATCTACGGGTCAGACAACTACGAAACGCTCGTGCAGATTTGCCAGGACGCGGCCGATGAGCTTGGCTTTGACGGTATAGAGGTATTCCAGTCCAACCATGAGGGGGCAATCGTTGACCGTATCCAAGAGGCATACGGAAGCATCGACGGCATCGTCATCAATCCCGCTGCATACACGCACACGAGCGTAGCGATCCTCGACGCCCTCAAAGCAGTCGCCATCCCCTCGGTTGAGGTTCACATCTCCGCCGTTGAGGAGCGTGAGGACTTTCGGCAAGTATCCTATGCCGGAGTGGCGTGCTTCGCACGTATCACGGGTGAAGGCCTTTCCGGCTATGCGCACGCACTTGAGATCCTGGCCAGTCATCTGAAGGAAAAACAGGCCAGTATCTAAGCCCCGAATTCATTTTGGGACCAAGGAGAGATGTTGCTTCGATTGTTTCACTTACAAAAATCGACAATGTGTACCATTTCGACACGGTTCAGAGAGAGAAGGCCGGATAGATCCATTCAAGTCGTACGACTTTCCCACCGACGGAGTCAAAACGACCCTTCAATTTGCGGTTTTCTCTAACAGATGTTCATTATTTTCTTCCAACTTTGAAGCAACCAAGAACAAAAAGCGAACCATGGGAACCCCGCTAGGTACACATAGTCGATTTTTGTAAGCACAGGCGTGACGAATCGCAAATTTTGATCCGTTCTTGTTGAGGCATTGCGCGAAACCTGAAGAGAGCCCCTGCTCATTCAGTTACGGCCGTCTACATACTGAACCACACCACACACAATATGGCCCGGGGGTTTATCCCCGGGCCCATAGTCGCACTATGCAAATTCGACGAAATCGAACGAGTCGCTACTCAGCCTCGTGGTGACGACGCGGGGCACGGCCACCGTTGTCACCGGGACGACGCGGACGGTCGCCACGCTCGCGACGGGCGGGACGGTCGAATCCACGAGCACCGGTGTCGCGGGCACCGCGGCCCGGACGGTCACCGCGCTCGCGGCGCTCGGCGCGGCCTTCGCCCTCACCGCGGCCGGATCCAGCCGGGGCCTCGGGCTTCTCAAGGCGATCCAGGGAGATCTTGCCGCGGTCGTCGATCTCGATAACCTTGACCTTGACCTCGTCGCCGACATTCAGGACGTCCTCGACCTTCTCAACACGGCCCTGGGCAACCCGGGAAATGTGCAGCAAGCCATCCTTACCGGGCAGCAGGTTCACGAAGGCGCCGAAAGGCTGGATGGAGACAACGCGACCCGTGTACTCCTCGCCCACCTCGGGAACCTTGACGATGAGCTCGATGCGCTCGATGGCAGCGGCAACAGACTCGCCAACGCCACCGACGTACACGGTACCATCCTCGTGGATGTCGATAGAAGCGCCGGTCTCATCCTGAATGCCGCGGATGGTCTCGCCACCCTTGCCGATGACGTCGCGGATGTTGTCGGTGGGGATCGTGATGGTCTGGATCTTAGGCGCAGAAGAACGGGTATCCTCGCGCGGGCAGGGCACAACCTCGAGCATCTTGTCGAGGATGTAGGCGCGGCCCTCTTTGGCCTGCTCGAGGGCGGTACGCAGGATATCGAACGTCAGGCCGGTGGCCTTATTGTCCATCTGCAGCGCGGTGATGCCCTTCTCAGTGCCGGTGACCTTGAAGTCCATGTCGCCCAGGAAGTCCTCGAGGCCCTGGATATCGGACAGGACGACGGTCTTGCCCTCCTCCTGGATGAGGCCCATGGCAATACCGGAGACGGGGCGCTTGATCGGCACGCCGCCGTCCATGAGGGCCAGGCAGCTGCCGCAGGTGGAAGCCATCGAAGAGGAGCCGTTGGACTCCATGACCTCGGACACCACGCGGATGGCGTAGGGGAACTCGTTCTCATCGGGCAGGACCGGGATCAGGGCTCGCTCGGCCAGGTTGCCGTGGCCGATCTCGCGGCGCTTAGGCGTGCCCATGCGGCCGGTCTCGCCGGTGCAGTAGGGCGGGAAGTTGTAGTGGTGCATGTAGCGCTTGCCATCGACGGGCTCGATGGTGTCGAGGCGCTGACCCTCGTTGAGCATGCCGAGCGAGAGTACGGAGAGCACCTGGGTCTGGCCGCGCTGGAACAGGCCGGAACCGTGAACCAGGGGCAGGTAGTCGCCCTTGACCATGATGGGGCGGATCTCGGCGGCGGTGCGGCCGTCGACGCGCTCACCGGTCTCGACGACCATGCGGCGCATGGCGGTCTTCTCGAGCTTCTTGAGGTTCACCGGAATCTCGCGCTCCCAAGCGACCTGCTCCTCCTCGGTGAACTCGGCCTTGATGGCCTCCTTAAGCTCGGCGACCTTATCCTGACGGGCGAGCTTGTCGGCATCGCGCAGGGCGGCGGCCATCTCGTCGTAGTGGGCGAAGATGCGGTCGTGGACCTCCTCGACCGGCTGGTCCAGCGGGTACTCGCGCTTCACAATCGCCCCGTTAACCTGCTCCCACTCGGCCACGAACTCGAGCTGGGCGTCGCAGAAGGCGCCGATGGCCTCCTGGCCAAACTGCATGGCGGCGAGCATGTCCTCCTCGGAGACCTCCTCGGCCCCGGCCTCGACCATGGAGATGAAGTCGCGGGTGCCCGCGAGCTCGAGGTCGAGGTCGGAGTTCTCGCGCTCCTCATAAGTGGGGTTGACGATGAACTCGCCGGTCTCCTTGTCGCGGCCGATGCGCACGCAAGCCAGCGGGCCCTCGAACGGCACACCGCCGAGCGTCATGGCAAGCGAGGCGCCCATGACGCAGATCACGTCGACGGGGTTCTTCTGGTCGGCCACGAGGGAGGTGGCGACGACCTGGACCTCGTTGCGGAAGCCGTCCGGGAAGGACGGGCGGATCGGGCGGTCGATCATGCGGGCGGTGAGGGTGGCCTTCTCGGAGGGACGTCCCTCGCGCTTGAGGTAGCCGCCCGGGATGCGACCGGCTGCGTACATCTTCTCGTTGAAGTCGACGGTCAACGGGAAGAAGTCGTAGTTCTTGCGCTCCTTGGAGACGACGACCGTGGTGAGCACGGTGGAGTCGCCCTGCTTGACCAGCGCGGCGCCGGTGGCCTGCTTGGCGAGCTCGCCGGCCTCAAGCACGTACGTCTTGCCGAACAGGTCGAAGGTCTTGCTTACGAGTGTCATTCTTGCTCCTATCCCCACGCGCCCCTTGCGCGCGGGCTTCTCAGGGTCGGCGGGACCCTCCCGCCGATCGGTTGCGGGGCGACCGGACAGCCCGTTCGCCTCATTCGGGCGCCGCATCGGCGATGCCCCGGAGCCAGATTGTGGAAACCTGCACCCCAACATGAAAAAGGGCGCCCAGCGGACGCCCCTGCATGCACGACTTACTGGATGTTGTCGCGGATACCAAGCTCGGCGATGAGCTCACGGTACTCGTTGATGTCGTTCTTCTTGATGTAGGAGAGAAGACGACGACGCTTACCGACGAGCATGAGCAGGCCGCGGCGGGTGTGGAAGTCCTTCTGGTGGGACTTCATGTGCTCGGTCAGCTCCTTGATGCGCTCGGACAGGATGGCGACCTGAACCTTGGAGTTGCCGGTGTCCTGGGCGTTCTTGCCGAACTTGGCGGTGAGCTCCGCCTTGCGCTCCTTGGAAATCGTCATGATTTCACCTTTCTTGTAACGGCCGCGGGATGCGCTCCCCATGGCCTCGATTCGCCCTCAACTGGGAAGCCACCGGTGGAGCGGATATCCAAGTGGAGGGTACCAACAGGTCGGTATGTTACCACAGACCAGCAGCACAACGCCGTAATCGCACAACTTGCCCATGTTATGGACGGGCTAAGCGTCATACCGCTCCAACAATGCGTCCAAGAAGGCATTGCCGTCGACATATCCTCCGGAATCGAACTCGGCCTCCGAACGATTCAGGCGGTTCATGAGGCGCTCATGGGGAGCCTCACGTTCGACATCGGAGCGGGAATTAGACGGAAGGCCCTGCATCACATCGCAGATGGCGTCCCAGCGGCGCTGGGTGAGCTCGGACTCGAAATGCGGGCTCAGGCCGAAGGGCTCGCGCAGGAGTGCCTCCAGGTATCCCCTATCCCCCAGGGCCTTGCGGGACGCGGGCAACTCAAGCTCGAAGGCGAGGCAGACGGCGCCCACGAGGCCGTCGAGCGACCCGGGGCGCTCATCGCGCGCAAGGCACCGGCGCTCGCCGAACGCTCCGAACGCCGTGTCGGAGATCTCCCCGCGCGAGAACTCGCTGGGATCGATTCCCAGCACCGCATCGCAGCTCGATTGGTTGAACACACGCAGGATATCCACCTTGTCGGCGTCCCGCGTGATGGTGCAAAAGAGGCGCTCGCGAGCGCCCAGGTCCGATGGGAGCCTAAAGTCGCTGTGCAGGGCGACGGCGCGCTCGATGATGTGCGCCCATTCCGGATCGCGGGTGAAGCTTCCCATCTCGTCCTTGAGCACCTGGATCCCAAGCGCCGCATGGCTGCACGAGTCCGCGTCGCTGAACGTCCCCCATTGGCACAGCTGCTCGAACCGACCGATGTCGTGCAGCAGGCCGCACAACCATGCGAGGTCGACGTCGGCCGGAGGCAGGCCCTCCTCTCGCGCAATCTCGTCGCACAGCTCGGCGACCTCGTAGGTGTGCTCGACCTTGAGCGCGATCCGCTCATCCGAGGCGTCGTACCGAGCGACATATGAATTGAATGCATCTAAACACGATTCACGCATAACATCCCCAAAACAAATAGCCGCCGGTAACGACGATGTGGTCGAGCGCGCCCAGGCCGCCGTTGACCATCGTGCCCTCGAATCGCCGAATAGCGTCCATTGCAATCTCCACTACCGCCAAATCCTTTTCTTGGTCGAATCAGATTCTGGGATGGAGGCCGCGCTTTTTTCAAAGCGCTCTTGCACCACTATTCGCTACGCGATCCGTTTCGTTAGCTCGCCAGCATCTTCTAGGTATCTCCAAGCGGTCTGCAGCCACAGTATCGACAGGAGACCTACGCAAACGCCTTTCGATCGAGCTGCTTTTTAAACGACTGAGTGAAATTCCGGCGATTGCCGAAAAACCGCTCATGGGTCTTCGATTGCCTACCAGCATCATAGTCCTCGGAAACGCGCAAAACCGTGCATACGTAGTCCGCCACTTGGAGAAGCCTGCGGGCATTAGGATCGGCGTGCCGATAGTCCGCAACGTTCTTCGCGAGCACAAAATCCAACGCATCATGCAGCGCCGCGCTGACAGCGCCCTGCCCATTGTCGTAATACACGGCGATGGCATCGAAGGCCTGGAAATACGACAGGCTATCGAAGATGAGTAGAGCGAGGTCCCGCCTCAACCTCGCTTCGAGCTCGCTCCTGTTATGGACGGTCGCGCCGTCGTAGCGCAGTGCGAAAAACGAGATCGGGAGCTCTCGAACAAAGCGGGAAAATTGGGTCAGCAGGCGCTTCCTATCACCAGGGGAGACATTGGCATACCCCTCGTTGCCGTGAAGGAGGTCTTTGCCGTGAAAAGGCACGTCGGGCAGGCCTGCCCCCGACAAGCGAGACCTGTATCGAGCAATGGCGTCCTCGATGTCGGCGCTATGGTCGTGAAGGACGACGGCGACGAGATAGCGCCCCTCAGATAGGTCCTGGTTGCCGGTCTCGTCGATGTGCAGATTTAAACGCTCGGCCATGGACCCCTATGTAAGAAAATGGCGAGGTACGGACCTCGCCAATCTGACACCTACGGAACTAACGTTCCTTCGGTGGCTTTATGGTCTCACATCCAAAGTCGTATAGCAAGACCGCCTAAGATACGAATCGGCATAAAGACGTTGTCTGTTCTCCCACTCTGCACTGCAACCCGGCATCTTTCGAATCTTAAAACTGATCGACTTTATTGGCCTAATTATCCGCATCTCCATGGAGCCGTCGGATCACGTCGGAAAAGTTGGTGTAAGCGAGGTCGATAAAGGGACGGCCGCCGTGGAGTCGCGGGCTAACTGCGCCTCGGCGAGGAAGCCCGATCCTACGCATCTCCACTTGCCGTGCCTTTGTCCGCAGGGCTGTCGCAATCAATATGGCAACGATCAACGTACCATTCGTCTGAGACAATTACCTTATGGAGCATTTGAAGGTGAAGTTCGGCATAGTGGCAGAATGCTTTGCCGCACCCCACAAGAGACGCATTGTTCCTCTCGATGGGAACCGCTCCAAAATTAAACTCGACTTCACATCCCTCCCCAGGCACACCCATACCCGGCAGGATATCAGTTGAGAAGTGGACGAATCCAGATGTTGCCTTGTACACGTCTTCCACCTCTGGATCGAACTCACTTAGCAAGTATTGAAGTCTTCCGTCGGTCATATTTTTACCAGAGCGATCTTTAAGTCTGTTCACGGGCACTCCACGAAACACCTGCTTGAGAAAATCCACTTGGTCTTTCGCGACGAATAGCGCTAGCGTCCGAAGGCAAACGCCAACCTGTGCCCTGAGGAGTTGTGCGACGCAAACGAAATTCCTCGTCTTAAGCATTGGGATGAACCCGTCTATCAGTCTCATCACATACTCAGAAATGGAAACAAGGTATAGATCCCATTGGGTAAAAACGCAGCCCATGAATGGGATCACCGCATCTCTCTCTTCGACTCTCAAACTCCTCAGAGCTATTTCTATATTCTCAGCTTCCTGTTTGAACTGTTCACTGTTCAAGACATTCCTCCAAATACGAATTCCCTCAAATCCGGTATAGGCGAGGATTCGAAAGCCGAGATCTCGTCCAACAAATATGCGCATCCAGTCGATGTGTCCGCGCTCGAAACCAATCCGACTGTTTCAGAATGATGGCACAAGTAAAAACGATGAAGATTCGGCAACATCCCAGAATTAATATCAACCATGAGAGAGCTGTTTGAAGGGCAACAATAGCAGTGGGCACCTTACAACAACGCCACGCCAGCGAGGGAGCGACCCCGCTACGGAAAAGTCACCCTCGCTCTGCTTGGATCGAGTAAAACGATACCGCCTGCGACAACGTTGCATTACTTTCCCAAAACGACCCATAATGAAGCACACCAACGGCAACAATTCCAAATGCGAAATATACCGCTGAGTTACCTTTTTAACACCCCTTTAACAACCCAATGCCACATAACCCGCAAATGGCACCTCCACCGTCTGAGCGGCAGGAACGCCACTTATCGACTCGTTAAGACTGACCGGTACGCGATGTAAGCAATGGGGTTATGAACGTTATTGAGCGGCACAGGAAGTACGGGCGGTCAACTCGATGGACGCGGGCGGTCGCAACGCTTCCTGTTATTCGGATGGGCCCAACGAGCCCCGCCGATCATCGCCGAACATGTCGTCGACTGGAAGGAGGCCCGTTGTTTTTAGCGTACGACTTGCATTGTGCAACACCCCTCCTCTCCCTCGAAAGGACATGCCATGCTGTGGAAACGAACTTGCCTCCGTGCCGTAAGCTCGGAGGCAATCATTGCTGTTTCTATCGTAACCTTTGCATCAGGAGATGCCAACACCGTCATCAACGACGTGCTCGTTCCCGTCATTGCTTACACCGCAGCAGCCCTGCTGCTTGCAAAATGCGGGGCTAAGATTGTCAGACATTTCGTCGACATTTTCGATGGCCTGACCGATCTTATCCGCGCTGCAGTGAGGACGCTGAGGACCTGGAGGCACCGCATGGATACTGCGTGTCCAGAGCCCGATGAGGCCCCCTCCCTCAATATGAGCCCCCGCCATGACAAGACCGACCCTACCGAGAGGCCCAAGCCCAAGCCTTCGTCAGTGCGAAGCATGAGGAAAAGACCCCACCCTCATCGCAAGAACAGGAAGCGCCCCCGCAGCAGTAAGAAGCAAACGCGCTAGGCTTCCAGTGCGCAACACGCTCAAATAGCGCAACGCATCCCGCTGAGGCCGGTTCCGCAAGCCGCAGAGCGGAACCGGCCTCGAGCCCATAGATCACAAGCGGAAAATAGGATATCTTGTGCTCTTTCTGCTCGATTCTCAGTGACCACGATGCTCAAAAAGCAGCGACCATTCGGACCAGTTCTCAGTGAACATCAACAACACCGATACGAAACCGGCGAATCGACCTGCACCGATGACGCGAGACACCCGGCTAGGCTGCATACCCCCCATGAACGGAGTGTGCTTGAGAGTCATCTTGGCAAGCGATACCGGGGCGACCGCCGCGCAGTAGGCAAGAACGAATATGCTAGCAAATGCTCCGATCGCCAAGACAACCGAGATCCAAAACTTAGTCTTGTGCGTGAGCTTGCTTCAATCCCCTCCTCCAAATGCGAAATATTATTGACCGGAGAGTCTCCCGTCCACCATGCGAAGCTTGACGATGGGTACCAAAAGCAAGAATAAACGTTAGCGCTCCAAGCCGCCGCGCTCGTCGGCGGCCGCCCAGAACTCGCCGGCGAAGCGGGGGTCGGACGCGGCCATGAAGGCGTTGGTGGCGATCCAGCCGGAGGGGGTGCCGGTGTCGTAGCCGGACAGAGGGTCGATGACGACGGCGTACATGGCCTCGCGGTCCAGGCTGCACGCCATGGCGTCGGTCAGCTGGATCTCGCCGCCCTTGCCGGGCTGCTGGTTGGCGAGGAGCTCCATCACGAGCGGGGAGAGCAGGTAGCGGCCCACGATGTAGAGGTTCGAGGGCGCCGCCTCGGGGCTCGGCTTCTCCACCAGGCCGCCGATGCGCCACACGGAGCCGGGCTCGGTCTCCCCCGCTCCCTCACAGCCCTCGAGCGTGCCCACGAAGCCGCCGGCGATGACGCCGTAGCGGTCCACCTGCTCGGGCGCGCAGCCGGACTCACCTCCCCTACTGCCCCTGCGCTTTGTACCTCGCCTCGGTGGCCTCCTTGGCCGGGCGCCACCAGGCCTCGTTGTCTCGGTACCAGGCGATCGTCTCCGCCAGGCCGGCGGCAAAGTCGGTGTGGGAGGGCTCCCAGCCCAGCTCGCGGCGGAGCTTGGTCGAGTCGATGGCGTAGCGCCGGTCGTGGCCGGGGCGGTCGCGGACCCAGTCGAAGTCGTCGGCATCGCGGCCGAAGGCGCGCAGGATCTCGCGCAGGACGGCCAGGTTGTCGCGCTCGCCGTCGGCGCCGATGAGGTAGGTCTCGCCGATGCGGCCGCGAGTGAGGATGCGCCACACGGCGGAGCTGTGGTCCTCGGTGTGGATCCAGTCGCGGACGTTGCGGCCGTCGCCGTAGAGCTTCGGGCGCACGCCGTCGATGAGGTTGGTTATCTGCCTGGGGATGAACTTCTCCACGTGCTGGTAGGGGCCGTAGTTGTTGGAGCAGTTGGAGATGGTCGCGCGCAGGCCGAACGTCCTCACCCAGGCGCGCACGAGCATGTCGGAGGCGGCCTTGGTGGAGCTGTACGGGCTTGAAGGCCTGTACGGGGTCTCCTCGGTGAAGCGGGCGGGGTCGTCGAGCGCCAGGTCGCCGTAGACCTCGTCGGTGGAGACGTGGTGGTAGCGGACATCATATTTGCGGCACGCCTCGATCAGCGTGTAGGTGCCCCGGATGTTGGTCTCCAGGAAGGGCGAGGGGTCGGCGATGGAGTTGTCGTTGTGGGACTCGGCGGCGTAGTGCACCACGGCGTCGCGCCCGCCACCAGGCGGTCGACGAGCGCGGCGTCGCAGATGTCGCCCACGACGAGCTCCACGCGGTCGGAGGGCAGCCCCGCGATGTTCTCCGGGTTGCCGGCGTAGGTGAGCTTGTCCAGCACGGTCACGTGGACGCCGGGGCGCTCGCGGACGACGTGGTGGACGAAGTTGCTCCCGATGAAGCCGCAGCCGCCGGTGACGACTATGCGGCGGGGCTCGAAGATGTCAGTCATGTAATCCTCCCACCTCGAAGCCAAACTCCCAACACGGCCATCGTTTCCATCCTCCGTGCAGCCCCATATAGCAGCCGACATACCGTCCCTCCCCCATGTGGCAAACGCCACCGACGAAGCGGCAACGCTCACTCACCGAGCAATCTCACATCGAAACGCCATAAAATGCACTTGGCATCCGTGCGCATCCAATGGGGCGCGTATTGCTGCCCATGCCCTCGTCGGGCAACTAGAGAAGACCGGATTCCCCCAGCAGCGACGGGACGTCTTTCATGGGAAGAATCATCCTGCACTCGCTGTCCTTTAGGGCCAGGAATCCGTGACGAGAGTACCATTTCGCCAATTCGGGAGTCTTTGCATCCAGGAGAATGAACCTGCCCCCAATAAGCTTGTCGATAGAAAACGCCCTGCGAATTGCCTCATCGAGAAGGAGCGATCCGGCGCGCTGACCGCTCTTCTGAACATCCTCCCTAACGGCAATCCTGCCGAGCAAGATTCCCGGGTGCTCCATGGAGTTCTTTCCGTGCCGTTGGCTTCTGGTCAGCTCGACCGGTCTAACACTTGTGGGAGACAGGGAAAAGAACCCGACGATCCCATCCTGGCCCAAGGCGATATACACCTGGCAGAACCCAAGGTAGCACCAGCTAAGAGCCTTTGTTAGAAACCAATTGTCCATCTGCTCGTTCCCGCAGGAAAACGAATCAAGCAGTGATGGGTCGATATCCTCAACCGTAACGATCTTATTCCAAGGAACCCGTGCGTCGCCCATGCCCGACACCTACAAAACCGAAGAGATCCAGGCGAAATCGTCCTCACTGACAACCATGTGCGGCGCTACGGGGAAGTTCGGAACATGGTGCCGACGCGCAACCTCGCTGTCACCGGAAATCAAAGAGGAGTAATACGCGAGAATACTGTCAAGCGAAATAATGCTAGACGCAAGGCCAGTCTCGCCGTTAAAGGCGTCCCTCCACGGATCCTCGGAATGAGTGAGCTCGGCAAGCTCGTCGCCGGTCATGGAGCCGTAGGCTTCGAGAACGGCGTCGATAACGATTTGATCCTCAGCGGAAAGCGCAAGGGGGTCACCATCGATATCGGTAATCACAACGGTCCGGCGGCCGCGATGAGCCCGGGCGACCTCATATACAACGGGACCGTGCTCCCAAGCACGAATCTCCTCGGGAAAGAGCGGCCTGTCCTGAGTAACCAGACACCAGGCCTGGCTATAAAACAGCAGCTTCTGCAGTTGAAAACCGCTCAGACGCCCCCGTTCGTTAAGAATATACGCCGCCACATCGATAGCCTTGCACATTGCGGCCTCCTTTCCTCTTTGACCCTATGGTACCCCCTCGTCTGGACAAAAGACCCCGCAAACTCGAAGCCTCGCAGGCAGCCCGCAACGGCCTTTGCAATCTTTACAAAGCACATGTTATTGGGCAGGGCAATCATTCTATTTGACGTCCAATGCCATTATCAATCCAAGCAACTGCGCATCATCGGGCCCTCTCTACAACTTCACCAACCCAGGATCTTGTTTCGTTCTTGAGCATCCGGATGAACTCCAGCGGCGGACGAATCGATTTTCTTTCCCAGCTCCCCTTCCCCACTCCCCATGTAGTCTCTCGGGCTACCAATCAGGGAACTGAGGGGATCCTAATTGTTATAATTTCCAAGATTGGTCTTCAGGAACGGAGCGAGCGCGTCAGAAGTGCTGGTGTGAGCCAAGTCGATAAAGGGTGGCCACCGCATAGGATTCGAATCAACCACAATGTGGACTCGTCCGAAGGACGACAGCCGCCGTTGGCACCCCTAATTAAGAGCGTTTCTCGCAGCCCAACTCGAACAACGGCACCCCTCTGCCAGATGACCACCTTCGGCTGTCGCTGCAGACGGATTCCCGCCACGCCCAATATCTGCTCGCGTTTACCGCGACATGCACCGCGGGCCTTGAAAATGTTTTACCAATGTTGGAAGTGCTCTCATATCCAAAATTGGCGACTTAACGAGAGTATTCAGATGTAACTTATTTGGTTACATGATATGATATAGAAAAGCAGTTTTATGTAACGCGATTGGTTACACTATGGATATACTCTACGCAACTAAGAAGCTCGAGGAAATATGTACTGACGAGAAAAAATGCAGAAGAATGAGGCCAGATATCGCCAAAGGCATAAAACTTAGACACAACGCATTGGAAACAGCCTACGATTTAGATGATCTCACATCTTTGGACCTGGGCGGAAGATGGCACCAACTCCATGGCAATCGAAAGAACCAATGGGCGGGAAAGCTAACGAAGAACTATCGGATTATCGTCGAACCGATTAACGGCTCCATAAAAGTCACTGAAATTGAAAAGACAACAGACAAAGCATCAGCAATAAAAGTTATATCTATTGAAGACTATCACTGAACAGCAAAGGAATCATATCCATGAAAACGAACTACGCTGTTGCACCCGGCATGTATCTACAAGAATGGCTTGATGACGAACAAATAACACAGCAGGCTCTTGCCGACCGACTTGGCATCTCCCGTAAAACCGTCAACGGAATCTTAAAAGGCACTCAACCAATCTCCCAAGATACCGCGATTAAGCTCGAAAGAGTCACCTCCATCCCTAGAGACAGCTGGATTCGTTTCGAAGCAAAATATCGTGAAGACTTAGCTCGTCTCGATGACGAAAGCGAGATGGCAAGCTCAGCGAGCATCATCACGCCGGCGCTAGGGAAATTCTTGAGAGGGGCAGGGTTAACTACTGCAACTAAAAGAAACTCAGGAAAGCTTGTCTCAGACTTTTTAAACGTTGTTGGCTACGGCAGCATCGAGGCCTACGAAAAAGGCGTCAACCGCATGCTCTCTACCGTTGCAACGCTAAAGGAAGCCGGAAAGTCCGTTGACCCCGCGAGCATGATGGCTTGGATCGCACTGGGAGAAAAAACCGAACCGTCAGAAATTGATGGAATCACAACCTACGACGAAGCCCTGCTCAGGGCAACCTTGCCTTCACTTAGGCAACGTGTAGCCACGACAGACGACACCACGCTCATAGATATTGCACGCCAACTTGAACAGTGTGGAGTTATCCTCCAATTTATACCCGCACCAGATAGATTCCCGCTACATGGAATAACGCGTTGGACAAGAAACGGCAACCCTGTGATCCAAATGACAGGAAGGCGCAAGAAGGACGGATTCATTGTCTGGACCCTGTTCCACGAGATCGGCCATATTCTATACGACGGCAACACTGGCATCACTCTTAGCTTTATCGATGAGAAACAGGGGCCGAAGAACGATTCCGAAAAAAGAGCCAACAACTTTGCGCGCAAGGTGCTTGTTGGACCGGAAGGACTGTCGCCGTATCGCAATTGCAAGTCATCGGCGGCAATCCTAAGCATCGCGCAAGACAAAGGCGCATGCCCTGGAGTTGTGGTAAATCTAATGCACCGCAAGCGAATGCTCGACTACACACGGTGCAATGACTTGCTGAAGGACATGACAATCCCGTTCGAAATCTGACACGATCGAAATAGGTGCGATGACCGAAATCGTTCCATATAAATTCATGGCATTCCAACCGAACGAAGCGACCACCCTAAACATGTCAACACATTAAATCAAACCCACCCCCCCTGATCGCCAAATGCCCCAATACGGAGCGCAGAAGAGAAGCTTGGATTCATGGAAAGTACATCTCAAATAACCTGCTTTGATATCGTAAGTCTAACGATCCAGGCCATCGCGGCCTTTGCAACAGTCTTTGCTGTATGCGTGTCGCTTCACGACTCCAGACAAGCAAAACGTATTCACGACGAAGACCTCAAGAAAGACCAAGCGACTAAAGTATCATGCTGGTTCGAAGAAACCGAGAGCTGCGAACCGGCGCCGCAGGACGACAGCCATGTCTGGCAAAATATAGTGTTGCAGAACGAAAGCAATTGCCCCGTCTACAATGTCATCGTGACCTGCGTTGCTACTCAGGGAGCGGGTCCTCATTCCAAAGGAGAAGACAACGACCCGGAGTACCCAGACCGTCTCTGTATTGGGACTTTACCTCCCGGCCGCTGGTCCCAATGGCTCCCCACTGGAGGCAGAGGAATGCATATTGCGCTCGCACCGGAAGTAGCCTTCACAGATGTGCGGGGGATATCGTGGGTCAGGCGAGGCAACGGCAACTTGGAGACAACCAAGGATTCGCTTTTGCCTCAAGCTTTCTACAGGATTGCTAACCCCGTGGAATGGTCAGGGTGCAGAACCAGGAAGCATTGAGCCAACTCCGTTCTGCGGTCTGGCTCGATATTCAATCGGGTGCCTTCTCTTACTGGGCATAAATCCCGCAAATCGAATCGTTGACCCGTGCGCTTAAACATAAACTGAAGAGCATCGAACAGACTGCTATTGCCTATATCTACGGGCCGCCTCAAGCGACTAAACCACCCCAAGGGAGCCATTGCCATATATGAACTCAAGGTTTTGGGAAAAGTCCACCGAATTATGACCTATGTACACGATGACAAGAACCAAACACCTGTCCTGCTTTTTGACTTTGAAGGACACAAGGGAAAATCAGGTGGAGGCATAAAATCATCGACGCTGATAAAAGGGCAGCAGTACGCAGAAATCGCACGCTCGCTCCTGAGAGAGGAACTATAAGATGGCTCGTAAAGGAAACAGCCTCCAAAGCCTAATCAATGAAACGCCCTCCGTTGAGCAATTGGCTTGGAACCACAATGCAGACATTTCCGCTTCGGTGTACAAACGCATGAGGGAACTTAATATTACCCAAGGAACGCTCGCGAAACGAATGAAGATGCATCCTAGTCAACTCTCTAGGTTGCTTAGCGGAGAAGGAAATATCACAGTTAAGACCATTGCACGGCTGGAGACGGCACTCAGCTTTCGCCTTGATTCCGGTTTTGTCTATATCGGAAAGGTCTCATTTGTCTTGGAAGGACCATCCTCTTGGTCAAGTCGACCTTGCTCGCGCCAAAACAATCCATGGCAAAACAACCCGGATGTCCGAAGGGTCAAAGCGGATAATCCAATCACCTCAAAAGACGAAAAAAATATGGAGGAGGCAGCATGAGTGGCAGCACGTATATCGCGCCCGTCAATGTCGACGATCTTCAAGTCATCGACTGCTCGATGCATCTAGAGCCTGAGCCAGCCGAAGAAATGAACGTCTCTCTTGATATCGATATTCAGAGAGGCGATCTCCACATCGATGAAAACGATTTTGCAAGAAAAAGCCTGACGCTGACCGTAGCGACAGGCATGAGCACGATGGAAGACGCCTCCGACCGAAGGTTTTTCGCCTTCGCATCTGTTCTTATCAATGTCTCCGTTGCAATGTCTCCTGACGACGATCGTGCATCCATCGATCAGTATCTCGATGCCAATGCTGTTTCTATCGGCTATTCACATGCCAGAAGCACGATTATGACAATGACCGGGCTCTCTCCCCTAGGGCCGTATATCATTCCCGCCGTACTACCGTATGAATTGCTCAAAGACAAAGAATCCTAGACAGAAAACGCCCTCAACCCCACAAGGGCTTTTATACACGAGTGCATAGCGGGTATAGCGTTGGCAGCGCAAGGCCACTGGAATTGACGACCGATACCAGTCGGATTGAATAACGACGCCATTTCAAGGGCACAGCCTGCACCGTCACGACTCGCCGCTTGATCTTCTTCGTCTGCCTGTACATCGTCATTGAGTGGGCGGAGGCCGACAACAGGAGCTGCTACCGAAGCAGCGAGTTCAACGTGCTCCTGGCACCCGAGGGAATCCATCAGGCCCAATCCGCTTCGCTCAAGAAACTACCCCAACCTCACACCTTGGCGCTCAAGATATTTCTCAAGCAACTGGTTATGAGCAACGTCCACCGGATATCTCCACGGCCGCCGCAGGATCGCCATGAAGCGCAGCAGGTCGTCCGAAAGCCCACTCAGAGAACGTTTCCTCTCTTCAAACCCTTCTTTTGAGCTACTCCGAACAGCTGTAAGCGATCTTGGTAAGCAGCTTTCAAAGATGAACGATGCTTCGTCGCCGTCCCAATCAATCCATTCGTTTTTGATCGAAAGGTCGATATAGCGCTCCACAATATCGAAAATGGAACAAGTGGCCTCCTCCAATGCATTGTCGTCCACAGACACATCGGAACATGTCGCGTCCGACAACGCCCTTTCGAGGTTCTCACGCGAAGCAAGCATGTCCCAGCGGTCCACTCTTAGTCCCAACGCATGAAACAGCTTGCACAAATTCGCATTGAGAGAACTGCGGCAATTTGCATAATGCTTCCACTGTTCGACAAGCACCGCTCTTCTCCAAACAGCATTGTCTCGAGTTTCTTTAATCGTAAGCAGTAGAACCGATCCAAGGAGCATGAGGACGAATTCCGTTATTGCCGACTCCGGCGCCAAGTAACCCAACGCAACCATCGCCGATAGAACGGCGGCACCAATGGGAATGAAGACTAGAAGCGTTACCAACCAGCCCCTTAATTCTAAAACCGTCCGCCGTATAGCCCTGGCTATTCGCGTCATCGGAAACCACAACTGCCTTATTTTGAATGCCATTCCGCTCAGCAATGGAAGCCCGTATCTATTGCCTTTGTAGGTCACCCGCATAACTCTTCAGCCAATCATACATGAAGTGTTTCATCTCATCAGATTACGACCACGAGACCTGATTTACAAACAGTTCGCAGTTACCATGCGAATTATTTTAATCCATTTGAAATCCCAAACGTTGATCTAGTCCGTTCTAGCTATGCAGCCGCACGACGTCCGTTCTTCGACACTCCACCGATTCAATTTGTTCGAATTATGTTCAAGAAAGAAGATTTCAGAACATGAACATTGTGTTCTGTTATTATCTGATTTAGTAAATATCCGAACACAAGGGGCTAGTATGGAACTCACCCATAACCAATTCCGAATTCTGAACACACTCCACCTTGAATCCGGCCTCACGCAGCGCGAGGTCTCGGCGCGGACCGGCCTCGGCCTGGCGACGGTCAACGGGGCGATGCGCGAGTGCGCGGAGCTCGGGCTCGTCGAGGACGGACGGCCCACCCCCGCCGGGCTCGCGGCGCTCAAGCCCTACGCCGTTGACAACGCCGTCATCCTCGCAGCGGGTCTATCCTCGCGTTTCGCACCCATCTCCTACGAGCGCCCCAAGGGTCTCCTCAAGGTCCGTGGGGAGGTTCTCATCGAGCGCCAGATCAAGCAGCTGAAGGAGGTCGGGATCACGAACATCATCGTCGTCGTAGGCTGCAAGAAGGAATCCTTCTATTACCTCGAGGATCAATTCGGCGTCGACGTCGTGGTGAACCGTGAGTACGCCGAGCGCAACAACAACTCCTCCCTCATGCTCGTTCGCGAGCTGCTTGGCAACACCTACGTTTGCTCCTCAGACAACTACTTCACAGAGAACCCGTTCGACAGCCATGTCTGGAAGGCGTGCTACTCCGCGGAGTACTCCGAGGGTTCGACCAACGAGTGGTGTCTGGAGACAGGCGCCCACGGACGCATCACCGGCGTACACGTCGGCGGATCCGACGCTTGGTACATGCTTGGACCGGCCTACTTCGACCGAGCATTCTCCTCGCGGTTCCGCGAGATTCTTGAAGATGAGTACGATCTGCCGCAGACTCGCGACAAGCTCTGGGAAGACCTCTACTCCGAACATCTCCCCGAGCTCGACATGAGGATCCGCAAATTCGCCCCCGGCGTCATCAATGAGTTCGACTCCCTTGACGAGCTTCGCGGATTCGACCCGCTGTTCCTCGAAAACCTCGACAGCGAGATCTTCGACAACATCGTTGCAGTACTTGGATGCGATAAGTCCGAGATCCGTGACGTCTACCCGCTCAAGCAGGGCCTCACCAACCTTTCATGCCACTTTACGACCGATGACGGCGAATGGGTCTACCGGCACCCCGGCGTCGGCACCGAGCTGATCGTCAACCGCGAGGCCGAGCACGAGGCGCTGCAGACCGCCAAGCTCCTCGGCCTCGACAGCACCTTTGTCTTCGAGAACCCCCGTCGCGGCTGGAAAGTCTCCAAATTCGTGACCGATGCCAAGAACCTCGACTCCCATGACGATACACAGCTCGCACGCGCCATGCAGATGGCCCGCGAGCTCCACGAATCCGGCGCCACGGTTGGTCGCTCTTTCAGCTTCTATGACGAGGGCAAGGGTTACGAACGCGCCATTCTAGATCGGGGCCGCATCGACGTCCCCGATTATTGGGAGATGGAAGGCTGGGCGACCGAGCTTAATGAGCTGCTCATCGCCGACGGCGGCGCGCCCGTCCTGAATCACAACGACTTCTTCGGCCTCAATTTCCTCGTGTCCAAGGACGGCCATGTCGACCTCATCGACTGGGAGTACGCCGGCATGAGCGACTACGCCAACGACTTCGGCACCTTCTGCGTCTGCGAACAGCTCTCCGAGGAGGAGATGGCCCGTGCCCTCTCCCACTACTTCGGACGGACGCCTACCGACGCCGAATGGCGCCACAACCTAGGCCAGGTCGGCATGGCCGGATGGTGCTGGTACGCCTGGGCGCTGCTCAAGGAAGCCGAGGGCGAGGATGTCGGCGAGTGGTCCCACATCTACTACCGCTACGGCAAGAGGTATCTCAAGCGCGCTCTCGACCTCTACAAGTCGGCAGAGTAAACCCATGGGCACGATGGGAAAGGATCAAGAAATGGATACTGGCATCGAGCCGCTCTTGGCTCAGCGTAGGAAGAGGTTCGCCGCCCGTGGCATTGCGTTCGCGATGGCATCCGGCGTATGCTACGGCCTCTATACCGCGTTCCTCACGCTCGCCCAGACCCAGGGCGTCTGGGGAGACTGGTTCGCAGGGGCTTCTTGGGGCGACGGCAACCCTGCCCTCAGCGCGTTCACGATCACGTTCGTCCTCGCCGCACTCGCCGCCGGCCTCAACGACCTGTTCAGCGGTATCTGGTCGCTTGTGGCGTGCGCGAAGAACCGGCAGCTCGGGGACCTTTGGAAGACGATTCGCACCAAGCCCGGCATCGTGATGATGCTCTGCGCCGCGATCGGCGGTCCTTTTGCAACCATCTGCTACGTCGTCGCCCTCAACTCGGCGACTGCAGCGGGCAACCCTGGAGTGATTGTCCCCATTGCCGCGCTCAACTGCGCCATCGGCGCAATCCTAGGTCGAATCCTCTTCAAGCAGAAGCTCGACGGGCACACCGTCGCCGGTGTCACTGTCTGCCTCCTGGCCGGAGGTCTCATCGGGGGCGCGAGCTTCGCCTCCATGGGACCTGAAGCCCTCATGGGATGTGCTTTCGCACTCTTCGCAGCCTTCGGCTGGGGATTCGAGGGATGCGTCGCCGGCTTTGGAACGGCCCTCATCGAGTACAGAATCGGCATAGCTATTCGTCAAACGACCGCTGGTCTCCTTGAGCTGGTAATCGTCTTTCCCATCCTCATGCTCCTGTCTGGAAACGCAGCCGGAATCGGCGACCTTATCGGCGCCGCCGTCTCGAGCCCCTCTTTGGCTATCTTCGCCGTGTCCGGCCTCTTCGCCATGCCTGCCTATTCGTTCTGGTACAAGGGCAACTCCATGTGCGGAGCAGCGCTCGGAATGGCGTGCAATGGAATGTACGCCTTCTGGGGCCCGTTCTTCATCTGGATCATCATGGGCGTCCTCGGAATCGGCGGGATGTCCGCGAGCTACCCGCCCCTCTCCATGATCCAATGGGCAGGCGCCCTCATCATGGTCGCCGGCATCTTCCTGATAGCCGTAGATCCCAAAACTCTCTTCAGCCGTTCGAAGGAGGCCTAACATGAATCGCAACGACAAAAAACTCCCACCGCTGTATTACGCGATCGTCCTCCACTTCCTTGACGGGAAAACTGATAGCGCGCAAGGTGTCGTCGAAGCCCTTGTGGGCGACTATGGGCACTATAAACTTTTAAATATCAAAGATGTTGAAGAAGCCCTGGCGACCGCGAAGGAAAACGGCCTGCTGATGGAAACAGATTATCGAGTGGATGAAAATGGTGAATTGTTAATCGACTACCAGATAACGGAGTTTGGTAGAGACATGATTCGGCGATATTTGAACTGATCAAGCAACGCGAATGCCCTCCGATCAAGAGCGGTTGATCGGAGGGCATTCGCTTAGCTGCAGACGCTATAGAAGCAGATCGAAAGGTCCATGCTGCCCCCGCATACCATATAGGGCCTCGAAGGCCTCCTTGGCCGAACGACAATACTACTCGTTCTCGCGGAACCGCGCGACGGTCTCCGCCGGCCGATTGCGAAGCCGTTGCATACGTCCCCAGCCCGGTTTGCATGCGGAACCTGGAGACGACAGTTGCATAACGGCGGCAGCGCCCCGGACGGTCGCGCGCCCAGTTGAAATAGCTAGTTGCACATCACCTGAGAGCAAATATCGCTGAAGTATTCACGTTGCAAACTACACAAACAGGCTATCGACACAAGTCCCTTGCAACCCCGAGCAGGCGTCGTTTGACTGCGCCGAGCTTGGCGCGGACCCGTTGGGCAAGCGGGGTCCTGAAGTCGTACTTGCGCATCATCTCATCGATAGCCGCCCCGCTCTCGAGATCGCGCATGAACCCATCACGCTTCGCGTAGGGGGCAACAGATGAAACCAGACTCGGATTGCCGGGCAAGACCTTCTCGAGGGAGGACTCGCCCCTATCGACGCACGGGCTTATAACCTCGAATGCGGCCTCGCCCTTCGGTGTGTTGCAGATGACGGCAGACACGCCGCCCTCGTAGTCGACCTCGGGGTGCGCCGACTGGATGCCCCAGAAGTCGCCCAACGTGATGTCCGACCCGCACGAGCGCTTCGCCGGGCAGGCATAACACGAGGGCCTAAGGCAGGCGTTGGCGAGAAAGGCCTTCATGTACCAATCTTTGCCGAAAACGCAGCTGTCCGGCTCCGGCGCGGGCGAAGCCGACGCGCCGTCTTTCTCCGCATCATGCGCGTAAGCGTATGATGCGGAGTAAGACAACCATCCGGTTGTCTTACTCCGCATGTTCACGGCGCGAAGCGCCGTGTGGGCAACGCGCTCCTTATGCTCGGCCCACCTCTCCCAGAGCAGCGGGGACGGGGTGCCGTGGCAAATGACGTCAACGGCGAGGAAGCCCTCGGAATCCGCGAGCCTCCCCAGGTACGCGCGCATCCCCGCGACCTGGCACGCCGTGCCGGCGAACAGCACCCTCCTGCCGGCTCGGAGGGAGCCGCGCACCCCCTCGTAGACATCGCGCCCAACGGAGCTCTGGACGTACTTGGAGCGCATGACCTCTTCGAGGCGACCCTCATCCTCGACCAGGACGTGACGGACGGCTTTAAAGCCGGGGGCCCACGCCGCCCCGACGACCACCCCCCCATCACGGAGCGCCTCATGGGCCAGCAGCGCGAAGATGCCGCCGGACGAGGACGCAAGCCTCTCATCCCTGTCGCACGACTTCGCCCAGCAGACGGACGATACGGCGTCTTCGGTCCGCTCCCCTATCGCAGGGCACGCGGAGTCGCATCCACCGCAGCCGATGCAGACCTCAAGGTCGATCTCGGGACGCAAGAAGCTGGCGACATCCGGGGCCATCTCGATGCACCTCTTGGGGCACCTTGCGGCACAGGCACCGCAGCCGCAGCAGGCATCGCCCAACTTCGCTATCTTCGGCACATCACATGCCATACCAATCATGCCTCCCGCTTCAAAAAAGAAACTTTTGCGGCGATGGAAGTCCTCTCGCCCCCATCGAGAACGAAGAGCCACATCGCCAGGGCGAACAGGGCGGTGTAGACGGCGCCCCAGAAGACGAACAGACCCCAGTTCGATACGGGCGCGAGCCCTGAAAGCCCCATGCAGGCAGCGAGCACCCCCGCCGAGACGAGCGCGACGGGCATGTTGCGCCTCCAAAAGTAGCCCATGTCGAGCCCGATCCTGTTGTGGTAGTACCAGTTCATGAACAGGCCGTTCCCCAAAGTAATGCTCGAGATGTAGGCGATAGCCGGAGCCCAGTACCCCAGGAGCGGCGACGCGGCCCACGTGAACGCCACGTTCAACAGCGCCATGAACAGATAGACAACGGAGCGAGCCTTGTGGCGGTTCTTGGCGCGTTGGATCTCGATGCCCGTGTTCTGGCAGAGCGGAACGCCGAGCGGCAAGGTCATGGCGCAGATGAGATAGTAGGCGTCCAGGAAGCCGTCGCCTGCCCATTTGGAAACAAAAAAGCGACCTAGTAGAACGAACCCGCAGTAGACCCAGCAGAACAGGAGCATCTGGTAGCGCCCAACACGTGTCATGAGCTTGGTCAGCTCCAAATTGTCATCAGTCTCCGCCACGATCTGGTTGATCTTGGGAACGAACACGCTTGACATCACTGTCGAGAGGGAGACGAAGACGCTCCTGATCTGGATCGACACCGCGAACACCGCCACCACCGTCGCGCTTGTGACGGCACCGAGCACCATGTTCGGCACGCTTTGGTTAACTAGGTCGCAAACTTGATTTATAAAAATCCACGCTGAAAACACCGCAATGGCCCGGAAGAGCGCGAGATCGAACCTCCTGAAACTGAAGCGCATGCCGAGCCTGAAACAGGAAAACCTTACGTTGAGCGCCAGCAATATGAGCGACATGGATAGCTGGGCGATAGCGACGCCAACCGCCCCCATGCCCATATTTAACAGGACAATAGCGATGCCGGGAGTCGCCAGCGAGGTGAACATCTGCCTGGTCTGCTGATACTTGAACTGCTCGTGGGCGATGATATAGGCGTCGAACACCGTAGAAAAGAGCGTAACGGAGATGTTGACCGCCATGATGGCCATAAGGTTCCTAGCAAGCCCAATCTGAGCAGGCAGGAAGCTGTCCGAAAAAAAGGATCCGACGTTCGCGGCGAACGTGAGCCCCAAGACAAGTATGGTGAAGCAGATTACGACATAGAGCGTAAGGTACATCCCGTTGAGGGCGCGGACGTCCTTCTCGCTACCTGTGGCCTTCCTTTGCGTATAAAACCGGACGTACGCCTCCGAAAAACCAAAAGTGAGGAGCGTTAACGAATACACAAATGAATTTGCCGTCTGATACACGCCGTAGTCCGCTTGTCCCACGAACGAAAGAAGCATCGGCGTGTAGACGAGGTTGACGAGGTTTTTGACGGCGATGTTGGCATATCCGAGCAGTGCACCCGCCTTCCGCTGACTAGCCATGGGAGACATCTCCCAGCGATTCTTTCAACCAGTTGAGCGAAAACTCACGGAGTTCCGCGAGGCGACACTCGAACGCCCTCCAGTCGGTTCCGAACACCGCGTCGCACCCGAAATCATTTTCGTTCGAGCGATGTCCGACGAGAGCGAACAGCGAACACAGCGTGTCGAAGCGTGAGGACATATCCTTATCCGAACTCACCCGCTCGAAGATGGCAAGTGGCTTGTGATGCAGGAGTGCGAACACACTAGCGTGGAAGGAATCTGTACAGACCAGGCTGCTGTTGGCAACGAGCCAGACGAACTCGGCAGGTCCAACCTTAAGCGAATCATCCATCACGTCGATGACCTCGTAGCCACGCTTGGCCGCAATGGCTGCAATCCTCACCTCGTTAACGTCGTCGCCGAGTACGTACTTAAACAAGAAGGGCTTGCCAGAAACAACCGCCTTGGGCTTAGCGGACACCACAGACCAATCTTTTACCGTTAGCAACATGGTGGGATCGAGCACCACCGGCACCTCGCGGCCGGTGAGGCTCGCCACAATGTCGGCGCCAGCCTGCTCACGAACCGAGATGCATGGGATGTCGTTCAGAAGCTTCGCCGTGCGCTCAAGGTTTGTATCCAGGCGGCTCACGCCGAAGCTGGCGGCGTAAGCTATTTTCTTAGCAGGTGGCACCATGGGAAGATACTCGAGCTCGCTATTGAAGTCGAAATCAGGGTTCCACACCTGGTCAGAACCTATAACGAACGCGTCGTAGGCGGAAATCAATGAAGGCGAAATACGATTCTGCGACAAGACCCAAGAAGACAATGCGACATTAGCCGTGTCGAATCTATGGAATGCCGTCGTCTTGTCGTCCTTTATGGCATGACGCACGACGCGCTTCAACCTTTGTGGCAGGCCATAGGGCTCCCTCCTTAGCGACTCCACATTGAAGCCAAATCCAGCAAGGACCTGCTGCAGGGCGTAGTTCTGCAGCCGATTGCCGTAGTTGACACTCTGTATTGTTACGATTCCGGTTTTCATCAACCCCTCCTGATGGCTTTAATAAACGTTCCTGCTGTCGATGCGCCGTGCGCAAGACTCAAAGCGCCAAGGGGCTTACCCTTCAGCAGTAAAGCTAACGCAGGTCTGTATGCCCAAGCCTTGCCGCCTATGAACTCACCCAATAAGCCGTCACATTTCTCAAGAACGCCCGCCCCAATCACGCAACGCCACGACTTCGCCGCTGCCCATAGTTGAGAGATAGGCAACGAGGCAGACCGCCTGAACTGTGAAGCCACTTCCATCGCAACGATCGCGTGAACCTCTTCCGTAAAGCCGAACGAACCGCCCATGACGCAAGCAGCCTCAGCAAAGGGAATCAAGCTCTTGGAGTCATCCGGCAACACCGTCGCAACCGTCGAAGAGAGTCCAAGATCCCAGTAATACACGGGCTTGTAACAAAATGTGACCTCTGAATCCCCCATCGCCTTAAGGTAGGCAAGATTGAACAGGCGGTCTTCAGAGAACTTCAGGCCAACCGGGAACGCTTCTCCGCCGTTTGAAGCCGCAACCCTTGCAACGATGCGGCTGCGGTACAAGCGTGACCAGCAAGCGTTCCACTCAAAAGAGCCGGCCAAATCGACAGTGGCTCCAAAGGATGCATCGACCAAAGCCTCGAAAACTTTGCGTGCCGATAAAAAGGTTTCGGATAAATTGCTATTACTTTCTGGCGAGTTTCCAAAAGCATCAAGACCGTCGCTTCGCACCATCGAGAATATCAAGAGATCGCAATCAACCTTCCGTACAACGCCAACTGCATCTTGCCAAGACCCGAGAAGATAATCATCGGAATCTGCGAACATGATCCATTCGCCCTGTGCATAAGAAATGCCCGTGTTCCTCGCAGAAGATCTTCCGCCATTGGCCTGTGTAATAAGACGGACACGAGGGTCGCAAGAGGAAATCGAGGAAACAATTGACGCGGTATCATCTGTCGAACCGTCATCTACAACGATAACTTCCATGTCGTCGCCGTTCCACAGTAACAAACTGTGTAATAAGCGATCGATGCTTTTTCCAGCTTGATAGGCGGGGACTATCACGGTCAGAAGGATATTTCGTTTCAAACATACATCCTTAACTACTGATTTGCTCGATTTTATTCCAACAACTCCATTTATTCAGATGGCGGAAGAATACCCTTTGATAGCAAAAGCAACGCCCCACAAATCACCGGGCTAAAGATATGTACTTCCGTAATACCAAAAACGAGCATCGCCAGAATCAACGGCAATTCGGACGCAAGCAGCCCGTCTTTTCTCATTACGCAAGAATAAACGCACCAACAGAAGAAAGCCGAAAAGCATAGGCCGAACACAAGCAGTCCCGAAGCATATGCGCAATCCAGGGTCTCGTAATAGTAGGTAAATCCATTCATATCGGTAAATCGCGATACCACAAAACGCTGGCCGAACATAGTTAATCCCTGGTTCTCAAGACAATAATGCCACAAAGACACCCTGCCAGTAAGAAACCGCCCAAAAGAATCTCTATATAAGGGGCCAGCGACTACATAGGCCAAACCAAAGAACACAATGGGCAGTACGGCAATAAACCGTCTCAATCCGAAGTGTGCGAAAAT
>ENA-OQCZ01000026-OQCZ01000026.1-human-gut-metagenome-genome-assembly--contig:-NODE-26-length-115275-cov-8.818164_pt1 | contig 115275 bp, 106 predicted proteins | sample MGYA00242505_ERZ504594 | MGnify/ENA primary metagenome ERZ504594 (study PRJEB26092, sample SAMD00036329) | human gut metagenome | host: Homo sapiens | study: EMG produced TPA metagenomics assembly of... | reverse complement strand
AGGCTTCCACGCCGAGGCGCGCGCATGGTGATCTTTGAATTCGGCGCCATTGCGCTCCTCGGAACTTTGAGGTACGTGAAAATGACGGTTGGAGAGAGGCAATTGAGGAGGCGAGCGTGAACGCGAAAACGAAGCGTCGCATGGTTGTGGTGACCGGCATCATCGTCATTGTGCTGGTGGTTATCCTAGCTGTAGTCGGCGGTACGAGCTCGGCGAAGACCGTGTCGGTGGCAGAGGCTGCGACGGGGAGCTATGCGGATCAGAAGATCCAGGTGAGCGGCAACGTCGTCGAGAATTCATTCGCAACCGAAGGCAACGTGCTGACGTTCGACATCTACGATCCGAACGGGGACATCACCCAGCAGCTCCGCGTGCGCTTCGAGGGCGGCGTTTCCGCCACGTTCGGCAACGACGTGACGGCCATCTGCACGGGCAAGGTCGGCGAAGACGGCGTGCTCAACGCCAGCGAGCTGGTCACGAAGTGCCCGTCAAAATACGAGAACGCCACGAACGCGTTGACGGTTTCCCAGTTGACGGGATACGGCGACGAGGTCGTCGACAAGCCGGTGAAGGTGGCCGGCGCGGTGAAGGACGGCACGCTGAAGGCGGCGGGCGAGGGCGACCGGTTCGTGCTCGTCGATCCCGAGAACGGCGAAGAGCTTGCCGTCGAGTTCAACGACGCGATCTCGGAGGAAGTGAAGGATGGCTCTTCGCTCGTCCTGACCGGATCCATGAACGCGCAGGGCAAGTTCTCCGCAACCGAAGTGGCCCTCGAAGGCTAGACCGGTTTCTACAAACGAAGGGCGGTCGCATAGCCGCCCCGAAAGGATAGTACATGCCAACTATAGGTTTGATAGGAGTGCTCGTCGCATTCGCCGGCGTAGCGGTGTCCATCGTGTGCCTGGTCGCGGGAGCCCTGTTGTCCCGCAAGAAGTCGGGCGGTGCAGGCGAGACGCTGACGTGGGGCGGGCATGTGGCCGTGCTGGTGACGCTGGCGGCTCTGACCGTGTGCTGCGGCGTGCTGGTGTACTGCTTCATGACCGGCGATACCAGCATCGAGTACGTGCTGCGCTATCGCAGCGACTCGTCCAGCGACATCGCCTGGCTCTACAAGCTGTCGGGTCTGTGGGCAGGCCGCGAAGGCTCGCTGTTGTTCTGGGGTTGGCTCATCGCCATCTTCAACTCGGTGGTGGCCGTTCGCAATATGAGGCAGGGCAGGAAGCTGGATTCTATGGCGCTGCTCGTGTCGCAGCTGGTGCTGGCGGCGTTCGTGGGCGTGATCCTGTTCTCCGAAAGCAACATGCCGTTTGCGGCCACGCCCGCCAAGTACTTCGACGGCTCGGGCAATCTGACGGCTGCAGCTTCGGTGCTGGGCATGAACACGCTGCTGGAGCACTGGGCCATGGCCATCCATCCGCCCACTTTGTTCGTGGGCTACGCGGGTCTCACCATCCCGTTCGCGTACGCCATCGCGGCTATCATCGTGAACGATTCTTCCCGAAGGTGCTGAGCAGCTGGGGTACCATGACCCTGCTTGTCCCAAGGCGTTAGCGATTATAGAGCACCTGCGTGCATTCGGCAACGGTCATCGGCAATTGAGCGTTCATCGCATCGAAACCGCTAGGAAACATGTCCATTCCATTTCCCCTTTGCCCTATTCAGCCGTAGTACTATATGCACCGCATCAGCATTCTCATACATTGGAGGCAAACCATGACCTACACCGAGAGGGTCATCGCCGAGCTGCACGAGCGCTATGCCGATCAGCCCGAGTTCATCCAAGCTGCCGACGAGGTCCTTACCTCGATCGCGCCCGCTGTCGACAAGGAGCCCGCATATGAGGAGGCGTCTCTTCTCGAGCGTCTGGTCGAGCCCGAGCGCATTGTCATGTTCCGCGTTCCCTGGGTTGACGACTCCGGTAAGTGTCAGGTCAACCGCGGATACCGCGTCGAGTTCAACTCCGCAATCGGGCCCTACAAGGGTGGCCTGCGTTTCAATCCCACGGTGACGCTGGGCATGCTCAAGTTCCTGGGTTTTGAGCAGATTTTCAAGAACTCCCTTACCACGCTGCCCATGGGCGGCGGCAAGGGCGGCTCCGACTTCGACCCCAAGGGCAAGTCCAACAACGAGATCATGCGTTTCTGCCAGTCTTTCATGACGGAGCTCTACCGTCACATCGGCCCCGATACCGATGTTCCCGCCGGTGACCTTGGCGTGGGCGGACGTGAGATTGGGTACATGTTCGGTCAGTACAAGCGCCTGCGCAATGAGTGGACGGGCGTTCTCACTGGCAAGGGGCTCTCGTTTGGCGGCTCCCTCGCTCGCACCGAGGCAACCGGCTACGGACTCGTGTACTTCGTCGATGAGTATCTCAAGTGCCACGGAGAGTCCTTCGAGGGCAAGACCGTTGTGGTTCATGGTTCCGGCAACGTTGCCATTTACGCTATCCAGAAGGTCTCCCAGCTTGGCGGCAAGGTGATTGCCGCTTCCGATACCAAGGGCTGGGTCGAGGACCCCGAGGGCATGGACTATCAGGTGCTCGAGGATATCTACAACAAGAAGCGTTCCGGCAACGACCGCGGCGTGAGCCTTGCCATGTACGTCGACGCTCACCCGAGTGCCACTTGGCACGCGGAGGACGGCCGCGGCGTGTGGCAGCTTCCCTGCGACATCGCGTTGCCGTGCGCTCGTGAGAACACGCTGCTTCTCGAGGACGCCCAGGCACTCGTGGCAAACGGCTGCAAGGTAGTCGGCGAGGGCGCAAACATGCCCACAACCACCGATGCGACCAACTACCTCATTGAGAACGGCGTCGCCTTCATGCCCGGTAAGGCCGCGAATGCCGGCGGTGTTGCCACTTCTGGTCTCGAGATGAGCCAGAACGCCGGTCACATTTCTTGGACGTTCGACGAGGTCGACGCCAAGCTCGAGAGCATTATGCGCGGCATTTACCATGCCTGCGATGATGCCGCTGCCGCATACGGCTTCGAGGGCAATTACATGGTCGGCGCTAATATCGCTGGATTCAAGAAGGTTGCCGATGCCATGATGGCTCAGGGCATCGTCTAGGAGCATCGTGGCTTGGGGCTTCTGGAGCCCCTAGTCCTTGCGCTCTTAACTGGTTTGGCAGCGCCTGACCGTAAGCGGGGTCCGCGCTCAAGCGCGGGCCCCGCTTTGGTGTCCCGATCGCTGGCGTCTCGAAAATGTTGTCCGTGCAAAAACACTTACAAATATCGACAATATGTACCTTAGGGTCCGGATAAGGACCATTTTGGAGGAAGGTACCTGTTGCAAAACGCCTTGAAGCGCTGAGATAACAAACAGGTGTTAAATAAAAGAGGGCTCTTCTTCGTACACTATGCCTTCGAAGTTGCTTAGTAGCGTCTTCGGTACCTTTCCTGACTGCTCAAAGGTACACATTGTCATTTTTTGTAAGTGAGTCATAACAAGTGCCATATACTCGAGTGCGTTAATTGCCGAGACCGACAGCCTGGCGCAATTCTCTGAGCAATTCCGGGCATTTTGAAGCGTATGCACGAGCTCGGGGACTAAACTGGATCTGCTTTCTCCGATAGAGTGTGCGTGCGACTGATTCGAGTGCCGCCGCATCTTTGAGCTGCAGGTCGTTTAGCCGGTATACGTCAACGTTCATGCTCATGAGCCCGAGTGCCCGCGCCTCATCTCGACGACGTATCGTTGACTCGTCGTGGTAGCTACCGTTGTACTCAATAATCGCTTTGAAGCGAGGAAGATATGCATCGGCTATGACATACGGCAATCCCGACAGCATGGAGGCTTTTCCTGTCAGTACAATCTTGTAATTCGGTTTAAGTGGACCGCAATTAAATCCGCCCAGAGAGTGGGGGAGGGCAAACATGCAGTACATGATTGCCTCCATGGGCGAACGACTTGAGCCCGTTGCAACGGATATGGCTTGGCGTGCCGCCTCTCTTCCCGCAACCCATTTTGAATCGGAATGGTACTTGCGTATTTCCTCAAGTGAGGTAGCGGGCTCGCAATCATAATATCCGCTTGCCTTGCCGATGAAGTCCAGCCCATCGTCATCTTCTTCGGCAACATTGCGTTCGGGAAGAGACCACGATCCGGTGAGTTCTTCAATAAGGGTGAGCTGCTCGGCAAAAGTCAGCTCTCCCGCTAAATCGCACACGAGCGCAGCTGGAGATGTATGCAGGGGTATGTGCAGCTGTGATGCGGGTTTTTGACGCTTCTTGTTGCAGACAAGCGCGTAGCCGTTCTTTTTGCTATTATGTTCGCCTGTGTGACTAGCTGCGGGCGTGGCGGAATTGGTAGACGCGCTGGATTTAGGTTCCAGTGGGGTTCCCGTGAAGGTTCGAGTCCTTTCGCCCGCACCACACACGCACACAAGGTACCAAAGGGACCCCGGCACCCACATATGCCGGGCATGTATTAGAGGAGGAACGTTGAACATCACTTCTGACGTGAAGGACGCCAAGCTTACCGCCACGGTCACCATTCCGGCTGCCGACGTCGACGCGGCCATCAAGAAGGCCTACAAGGAGGCTGCCAAGAAGTACCGTTTCCCCGGCTTTCGCGCCGGCAAGGCCCCGCGTCCCGTGATCGACTCCGCCCTGGGTAAGGAGGCCGTGCTCGCGCAGGCCACCAATGAGCTGATCGGCGCCAACGAGGGCAACGTCCTCAACGAGCTTGACATCGTTCCCGTCAAGGAGGGCGATTACCAGGAGATCGACCTGTGCGTCGATGGCACCGACTACACCTATGTGGTCGAGTTCACCCTGCGCCCCACCCCCGAGCTCTCCTCTTACGATGCCGTTGAGATCGAGATGCCTCCCGCGGAGGTCACCGAGGCCGAGATCGACCAGCAGGTCGACATGCTCATGGGTTACCACGCCACGTTTGAGGACGTCGAGCGTGGCGTCGAGGCCGCCGATTATGTGACCGTTGACATCAAGAACGTCGCCAACGCCGAGGCGCTCGCCGGCGAGGGCCGCATGATCGCCATGGGTTCCGGTAATCTGCCGAAGGAGTTCGACGAGGGCTTGATGGGCATGAACGTCGACGAGACCAAGACCATTTCTTGGACGCCAGAGGTCGAGGGTGCCGAGGAGGCTTCCGTCGAGGTCACCGTCAAGAGCGTCAAGGAGCGCAAACTCCCCGAGCTTACCGATGAGTTCGCAAAGACCAACTTCGGCTTCGATGGCATTGACGCCATGCGCGACGCCGTGAAGCTCGAGATCGAGTCTGACAAGTCCTCCCAGCTCCCGCAGCTCAAGGAGAATCGCGCTGTCGCCAAGCTCGCCGAGCGTCTTCAGCTTGACGAGATGGACGAGGACTACGAGCAGTCCGTCTTCCAGGAGCTCGGCCAGAATTTCCTGCAGAGCCTCTCCGCTCGCGGCATGAGCCTCGACGGCTGGCTGCAGGCCAACCGCATCAGCTCTGAGGAGTTCATCTCCGACCTGCACCGTCAGGCCAACGACGTTGCCCGCGAGTCCCTCGCCCTCGACGCGCTCGCTCGCGAGCTCAAGGTCGAGGTCACCGACGAGGATGTCAACGGCGAGTTCGAGCGCGCTGGTGTTGAGGACGTCGAAGCCTCCAAGGCTCAGTTCCTCGCCGAGGGCCGCATGCCCGCCATCCGCGATTCCATTCGTCGTTCCAAGGCTGTCGACTGGTTGGTCGAGAACGCTAAGGTGACCGAGGTCGACGAGGCCGCTCGCGCCGCTGAGGCCAAGGCCGAGTAGCGTATCTGCGTCACGCCCGCCGGACTCTGTGCTCTCGCATGGCCTTCGGCAAAAATGGCGTATCATAAGCGGCTGTACGGCTGATTTGCGTACGGTGCCCCATCGCGCTCGGCGGGATTGGGCACCGTACGTTTCTATCGAGTGCCAAATGTTCTTCAGCGTTCACTCGATGACGACCAAACAGCATCTTCAGGCGCCGATTCGCGGCGTCCTATCCCGAAGGGAGCCATATGATCCATCGCATCGACTCTGCGCTCGTGCCTTACGTCGTCGAGCAGACTCCTCGCGGAGAGCGCAGCTACGACATCTATTCGCGCCTACTCAACGATCGCATCGTCTTCCTTGGCGAGGAGGTCAATTCGGTGACCGCGAACCTCGTGATTGCACAGCTGTTGCATCTTGAGAGCCAGGATGCCGAGAAGGACATTTCGCTCTACATCAACTCGCCGGGCGGTGAGGTTTATTCGGGCCTTGCCATTCTGGATACCATGAATTACATCAAGCCCGATGTTTCCACCATCTGCGTTGGCATGGCGGCGTCAATGGCTGCGGTTCTTCTTGCGAGCGGTGCCAAGGGCAAGCGCTTCTGCCTGCCCCATTCCAAGATCATGATCCATCAGCCCAGCGGCGGTGCCCAGGGCCAGCAGACCGAGATTGAGATTGCTGCGCGTGAGATCCGCGAGACGCGCACCACGCTCAACCACATCTTGTCCGATGCCACGGGCAAGCCTTTTGAGCAGGTTGAACAGGATACCGAGCGTGATCATTACCTTCGCGCCGATCAAGCCCTCGAATACGGCCTTATCGACCGCATCGTGACCTCCCGCAACGACTCCGGGAGCGAGCGCTAATGGCGGGGGAGGACTTTGGCCGTACGCCGGGCTCCGATGGTGAGGTTCCGGTCCGCTGCTCATTCTGCGGCAAGACGCAAGATCAGGTGCGCAAGCTCGTGCGCGGGCATGACGGCATGTTCATCTGCGACGAGTGCGTTGAGGCGTGCAATGAGATTCTCGAGCAGTCCTTTGCCCAGGACGAGATGATGCGCGCCTTTGGGGCCGCTTACGCTGCTCAACAGGATGGGGCTGCCGCGCCGGAGTCACCGGTAGAGGAGGCTCCCGCACCGACCATGCGCGAGACTGCCTCAAAGCTCATTACGCGTGTTCCCACGCCGCATGAGATCTATGATGCCCTGTCGCAGTACGTCATGGGTCAGGAGGACGCTAAGCGCGCCATGTCCGTGGCGGTGTACAACCACTATCGTCGCGTGCTCGAGGGGGATGCGTCGGATGCCGCTGCCCGTGGTGCCCACGCTGCGTCCCTGGACGAAGATGTCGAGCTTGCCAAGAGCAATATCTTGCTGCTCGGTCCCACCGGCACCGGCAAGACGTTGCTCGCCCAGACGCTCGCCCGCGTGCTCGAGGTCCCGTTCGCCATCGCCGATGCCACGGCGCTCACCGAGGCGGGCTATGTGGGCGAGGACGTCGAGAACATCCTGCTCAAGCTTATCACCGCCGCCGACGGCGATATCGATCGCGCGCAGATCGGCATCATCTACGTCGACGAGATCGACAAGATCGCACGCAAGGCGGAGAACCTCTCCATTACGCGCGACGTCTCCGGTGAGGGCGTGCAGCAGGCGCTCCTCAAGATCCTTGAGGGTACCGTCGCGAGCGTCCCGCCCACGGGCGGACGCAAGCACCCTCAGCAGGAGCTGCTCCAGATCGACACCACGAACATCTTGTTCATCTGCGGTGGCGCGTTCGTGGGACTCGACAAGATCATCTCCGATCGCGTGGGAAACCAGGGCGTCGGTTTCAATTCCGAGATCGCCGGCCCCACGTCAAAGGACGAGAACGTCCTCCTCAAGCAGGTACTCCCCGAGGACCTCAACAACTTTGGCATGATCCCCGAGTTCATTGGCCGTACGCCGGTCATCACGCAGACCCAGGCTCTGTCAGAGGACGACCTGGTGGGAATCCTCACCGAGCCCAAGAACGCCGTGGTCAAGCAGTATCGCCGCATGTTTGCCATGGAGGGCGTCGAGCTCGTGTTCGAGGCCGAGGCTCTGCATGAGATCGCCAAGAAGGCCCTTGCTCGCAAGACGGGCGCCCGCGGCCTGCGCAGCATCTGCGAGGAGCTGCTCCAGCAGACGATGTTCGACCTGCCGAGTGAGCAGGGCGTGAGCCAAGTTGTGGTGACCGCAGCCGCCGTGCAGGGAGACGAGCAGCCTCGCCGCGTTTACGAGGGATCCGACATCGACCTGGACTAACGTATCCATAGGAAGGACACTCATGGCAGAAGAGATGCCCAAGAATTACGATCCGGCGGTCAATGAGCCGGCGATCCTCAAGAAGTGGCTCGATGGCGGCTACTACAAGCGCCGCAAGGGCGTGGGCGACTGCACCGTCACCATCCCGCCGCCCAACGTGACGGGCATCCTTCACATGGGCCACGCCACCGACGACTCCATTCAGGACGCCATTGTTCGCATGGCCCGCATGCGCGGTCGCTCCACGCGTTGGATTCTCGGCACCGACCACGCGGGTATCGCCACCCAGACCAAGGTCGATAAGAAGCTCAAGTCCGAGGGCATCTCCCGCTTGGAGATCGGGCGTGACAAGTTCATCGATGCCTGTTGGGATTGGACGCACGAGTACGGCGGCACCATCGTCGAGCAAATCAAGCGTATGGGCTGCTCCGTCGATTTCGACGGCGAGCGCTTCACCATGGACGACGAGTACGCCGAGGCAGTGCGCAAGGTCTTCTGTGATTGGTACCACGATGGCCTGATCTACCGTGGCAAGCGCATCGTTAACTGGTGCCCCAGCTGCACCACCGCCATCTCCGACGATGAGGCCGAGTACAAGGACGAGAAGGGCCACCTGTGGCACCTCCGCTACCCGCTGACCGAGCCCGTCAACGGCCAGGAGTACATCGTCGTGGCCACCACACGCCCCGAGACCATGCTGGGCGATACCGGTATCGCCGTGTCCAGCAAGGATCCCGAGAAGGCTGCCTTCGTGGGCAAGACCGTCAAACTCCCGATCGTGGACCGCGAGATTCCCATCTTCGACGACTGGCATGTGGATCCGAACTTCGGCTCCGGTTTCGTCAAGGTCACCCCGGCGCACGACCCCAACGACTACGCGATGGGCGAGGCCCACGGCCTGGAGAAGATCAACATCTTCGACGAGCATGCCGTGGTGGTCGAGGGCTACGGTGAGTTCACCGGAATGACCCGCGACGAGTGCCGCGAGGCTGTCCTCGCTTGGTTCGAGGAGCACGGCCTGCTCGACCATATCGAAGAGCACGATCACTCCGTCATGCACTGCTACCGCTGCGATAACACGCTCGAGCCCTGGCTCTCCGAGCAGTGGTTCGTCGCGGTCGACAAGTTGAAGGCCCCCGCGCTCGACGCTGTGCGCGACGGTCGCGTGACCTTCCACCCCGCCCGCTGGACCGACACCTACACCACCTGGATGGAGAACCTGAAAGATTGGTGCATCTCCCGCCAGCTGTGGTGGGGTCATCGTATCCCCGTGTTCTACTGCGAGGAATGCGGTTGGGAAGACGCCTGCATGGACGACGTCACCGTCTGCCCCAAGTGCGGCTGCACCCATGTTCACCAGGACGAGAACGTGCTCGACACCTGGTTTAGCTCCCAGCTGTGGACCTTTGCCACGCAAGGGTGGCCGCAGCACCCCGAGCAGCTCGAGGGTCATCACCCCACTACGGCGCTCGTCACCGCACGCGACATCATAGCGCTGTGGGTTGCCCGCATGGTCATGAGCTCCCTGTACTTCCTCGACGAGGTGCCGTTCCACGATGTCGTGATCTACCCGACGATCCTTGCCAAGGACGGCAGCCGCATGTCCAAGTCCAAGGGCAACGGTGTGGACCCCATGGACCTCATCGACATGTACGGCGCCGACGCCATGCGTTTCAACCTGCTCACGCTGTGCACCACTAACCAGGACGTCAAGTTCGACGCCGACATCGACAAGAAGACCAAGGCGCTCAAGGGTTCCGCCCGCACCGAACAGGCCCGCTCCTTCGTCACCAAGATCTGGAATGCGAGCCGGTTCCTGCTTATGAACATGGATGGCTACACCCCGGGCGAGCCGGTTGCCGAGACCGCTGCCGACGCCTGGATGTTCAGCCGCCTCGCGAAGGCCGCCCAACTCGTCACCGAGGGCATTGAGCACTATACGTTCGGCGAGATGGCGCGCGGTGTTCAGAACTTCTTCTGGAACGAGGTCTGCGACTGGTACGTCGAGGTCACCAAGACCCGTCTTAAGGATGACGCGGCGCGCCTCCAGGCCCAGCGCAACCTCATGTTCGTCCTCGACGCCTCTCTGCGCCTGATGCATCCGCTCATGCCGTTCGTGACCGAGGCCATTTGGGACCAGATGCCCGCGAGCTGGCTCGACGTGAACGAGGACGGTTCGATTGAGCGCGCCGAGGCTCTCATGATCGCCTTCTGGCCCGAGCCTGCGGACCTCGCCCGTTTCATCGACGAGCCCGCCGAGCGCACGTTCGAACTTGCGCGCGCACTCGTGTCCGATGTTCGTTCCACGCGCGCCCGCTATCGCATCTCCCCCAAGCAGGAGTTGCGCTGCGAGGTCAAGGCCGGCACTGCCGAGGTTGCCGAAGACATTATCGGCATGGCCGACTTCATCCGCGGATTGGCCAATGTGAGCGAGCTCGTGGTTCTCACGGCCGATGAGTTCGTGAAGCCCGAGAAGGCCATCGCTCTCGCTGGTCCGGATTTCGACGCCTACGTCGTCATGGGTGATCTTGTCGATTTCGACGCCGAACGCGCCCGCATGGAGAAGGAATTGAAGGCTGCCGAGAAGGAGCTCGCAGGCGCCGAGCGTATGCTCGGCAACGAGGGGTTTGTGGCGAAGGCCGCCCCCGAGGTCGTTGCCAAGAAGCGCGAGCGTGCCGCTGAGCTGGTGGAGACCATCGCTGCCATCAAGGCGCAGCTTGAGGACTTCGCATAGTCGGCTTTCCCAGACACCCCATCTCCGGTCGAACCTAAAGGCTTATGTACGTCCGTACACCGCGCCTTTACGTTCGGCCGGATTTGGGGCACCTGGAAAACCCTAGACATGGATACAACTGAGATAGGTTACTCCCCAGCTGCGCCCCGGATGCAATTGGGGCCAGTGCCGGTAGTATGGGGAGGGCACATATGGCAGATAACGAAAACGGCACGGTGATGCTTCCACCGGCGAAGACGCAAGAGGCATTCGTCCATATCGGCTTTGCCAAGGCGCGTCTCACGCGCGGTCGGGCGTTCGTTTTGGCGATCCTAGCCGGCGCATTTGTGGCCCTGGGCGCGTCGTTCATGCTCATGGTACGGTCCGATGTGTCGCTTTCCCCGACCATCTCGCTCGTTTTGGGCGGTCTCGCGTTCTGCCTTGGCCTGTTTTTGGTGCTCGTTACCGGTGCCGAGCTGTTCACCGGTAACTGCCTCATGGTTATCGGCGCGCTCGATGGGCGGTATCCGCTCGTTCGTATGCTGCGTAAATGGGCGATTGTGTACGCGGGCAACGCCGTGGGAGCCCTTTTGGTGGTCGTGTTGCTCCTCGTTTCGGGCTTTGCCGAGATGCAGGGAGGAGCCGTCGGCGAGCTTGCTTGTTCGGTCGCGGCATCTAAGGCGTCCTTAAGTCCGGTCGTCGCGTTCTCGCGCGGCATCCTGTGCAACGTGCTCGTTTGCCTTGCCGTGTGGATGGGCAGCGCTGGCAAGACGGTGTGTGACAAGCTCGCTGCCGCCATACTGCCCGTGGTCGCCTTTGTGGTCCTGGGTTTTGAGCACTCGGTCGCGAACATGTTCTTTCTCCCGCTTGGCTTGGTTATCGAGGCGTTGTGGGGCGGTTCGTCCGTGGTGGTGCTGGGGGTTGCCTCTAATCTCGTGTTCGTCACGCTTGGCAATATCGTGGGCGGCGTCGCGATCGCTGCCGCGTACTGGTTTGTGTACGGCCGCGAAGATCGCAATTAGGAGGGCTGCATGAAGCGCCAGGGAGTCTATAGCGTTCCGTTCGAAGTGGCCGAGCTCGCCTATGATGACGCGGTTGCCATCGCTGCCGATACCGGCAAGATCTCCGGCGACGCGGGCCCGCTGCTCGAGACGGTGGTCGATATGCTCGAGGAGCTTGAGCGCCCCGATGAGCACTTCGATTGCATTCAGGTCGCCGGAACGAACGGCAAGACATCCACCACGCGCTTTGCGGCGGCCATCCTGCGTGGCGAGGACAAGCGAACCGCCCTGTACACGTCTCCCCAGCTGGTGCGCTACGAGGAGCGCATGGAGGTCGACGGCGCCGTGGTCAAGCCCTCAGAGTTCGCACATGGCGTGTCCGTCGCGGCTGAGGCGGGTCGTCGGGTGAATGCGCATCGCGTCGCCGCCGGGGAGCCATCCTACACGATCACGCCGTTCGACCTGCTGACCGTGGCGGCGATGGTGGTGTTCGCGGAGGCCCGCGTTGACGTGGCGGTGCTCGAGGTCGGCCTGGGCGGGCGCTGGGACGCCACGAGCGCGACTGATCCCGTTGCCGTCGCGATCACGGGCATCGGCCTCGACCATACGCGTATTCTGGGTGACACGCTCGGGCAGATCGCGTGCGAGAAGGCGGCGGTCATCAAGCCGGGTCGCTTTGTGGTTTTGGGCGAGGGTACGCATGTGCCGGAGGTCCAGCGCGTCATGGACGAGCGCTGCGCTGCATGTGGCGTGACGCCCTGTGTCGTTTCGTACGAGACGCTCCGCGAGCCCGATCGCATTGGGGGCGTCGTGTCGTTTCGCACCCGGACCCCCCGCGCGGAATATCGCGTGGACATGCGCAAACCTGCGTATCAGCCGCAAAACGCCGCGTGTGCCATCGCGTTGGCCGAGGGATACCTTGGATGCGCTCTGAACGTCGGCGCGCTCGAGAGGAGCCTCGACTCCTGTCCCATACCGGGCCGCTTCGATGTGGTCCGCACCGACCCGTTGGTGCTCGTCGACGCCTGCCACAATCCTCAGAGTTGCGAGAACTTTGTGCGCGCACTCAACGAGGTGGAGCCCTGCATGTCCAATCGACCCGCCCTGCTCATCGCCGCTCTTTCCGACAAGGATGTGTCGGGCATCGTCGATGTGCTCGTGCCGGCGTTTCCGCAAATCGTCATCGCGCAGACCGCGAGCGACCGTGCGATGCCCGCGGGGGAACTCGCGGATCTCGTGCGAGCCAAGCTTGGTGAGCTGGGCCGCGACGAGGGGGATGTGCTTTCCGTCTTTGAGGACGTCGCATCTGCGCTCGATTGGGCAACTGCTTCCGGGCTGGAGCTGGTCGCGGCTGGTACCATCACGCTGGCGGGGGAAGTCGCCGGTTTGCTACGCGGATAAGATACTGCGCCCCACGCATCCGGACATAGTATCATCAACCCTTCTGTTCGATTTAGTTCGAAATGTTCGTTTATGTCTGAGAGGTGCTTAGTGGACTTTCGTTTCATCGCGGTGTTCATCGTTTGCTTTCTTGCTTCGTTGCTCGGTCCGTTGTGTGGAATCGGCGGCGGGGTGATCATCAAGCCGGTTGTTGACGCGATGGGCGTGATGGGTGTTGGCACGGTAAGCTTTCTGTCGAGTGTCTCGGTGCTCGTCATGTCGCTGTCCACCCTCGCGCAAAACGCTTTTGCTCGGTCGTCGTCGATAAACTCACGGTCGCTGATGCCCATTGCAATAGGTTCTGCAGTGGGCGGCGTGGCGGGTAAAATCGCCTTCAATCAAATGATCTCCGCCCTTCTCAACGCCGACCTGGTGGGTGCGGCGCAAGCAGCGGTGCTGATCGTTCTTTCGGTGCTCGTCCTCGTCTACACCCTTAACAAGGATCGCATTGGCGGTGTTGAACTCCGGGGCTCCGCTCCACAAGCCCTCGCTGGCTTTTTCGCCGGTGCCTGCTGGTCGTTCCTCGGCATCGGCGGTGGCCCGTTCAACTTGGCCATCTTGGTGTTCTTCTTTTCCATGGAGAGCAAAACGGCGGCTCAGGCATCCTTGTTCATCATTGCGTTTTCACAGACGGCGAGCCTTATCTACACGCTCGCAAGCGGCAGTGTGCCGGATTTTTTCGCTCGTCGTGCTCGTGGGCATGAGCCTTATGGCCGTCATGGGATCCGTGGTGGGCCGTGGCCTGTCGAAGCGGATGGACAGTGCCACCATCGACCGCCTGTATGTGTTCGCGTTGTTGCTCATCATCGTAATCAGTCTGTACAACTTCGCTCGTTTCGCGATGCTGTGATGCGTTCATGAGGTTCGGGCTCTCGTAAAACGCGTTTACTCGCGCTTTAGCGCAGCGTCCTTGCAATGGCGATCATGTCGGGCGCGGCGTACTCGAGAAAGTCGCGGTATCCGCAATAGTCCTCGCGGTAGTAGCAGGTATTGAGGCGCTTGCAGTTCTTGTGGCAGATGCGCTCGAATGGGCAGGTCGCGCACTGCGTGCACGCGCGTCGGGGCTCGGCGAGGAACGACCGCAGCGCGTCGCACGTCGCCATCTCCTCTAGGGAATCGGTCTTGATGTTGCCCAGGCGATATCGGTCGAGCACGTAGAAGTCGCAGGGGTAGACGTCACCGTTGCCCTCGACCACGAATTGCGGAGCGCATGCCCCGAGCATGCCGCACTGCTGGGGCCGAACGCCCGCGAACAGGGGTATCACGTTGTCGAAGAGCGTCACGCTCATTCGGTCCCCGCGCTTGAAGTCCTCGAGCCACATGCGGAAGAACGTCTTGTAAAAGCTCGCGAAGCTCTCGGGTTCGAGCGAGTACTCGTCGCTCGCCTCGTCGAGCCCCGGCAGGCAGGGGATGAGTTGGACGAAGTCGAACTTGTGCTGCTTGTAGAAGCGATAGAGCTTTTGGGGGTGATGCGCGAGCTGGTCGGTGAGGACGGTGAGGATGTTGAATTCCGCTCCCGCGCGGCGGAGTGCCGCCACCGCATCGAGGACGCGGGCCATGGTGCCCACGCCGCGGGCGTCGGGGCGGAGCCAGTCGTGCATCTCGGGGTAGCCGTCGATGGACACGCCCACGAGGAAGCCGCGCTCGGCGAGGAAGGCCGCCCAGGTATCGTCGATGACGTACCCGTTGGTCTGGATGGCCAGGTGCACCGTCTGCTGCGTGCGATGTTCATCGACGTAGGCGCAGAAGGAGCGGAAGAAGTCGAGACCCGCGCATGTGGGCTCGCCGCCCTGGAAGGCGAAGGTCACCTCGGTATCGGGACCGAGGGCGAACGCGGCGTCGATGATCGCCTCGGCGCAAGGAGCTTCCATGATCCCGTGGTTGGCCGTCTCGCGATGCTCGGCGACGTCGGCGTAGAAGCAATAGCGGCAACGCATGTTGCAGGTGGAGCTGGCCGGTTTGATGAGAAACGAGATGTGCTTCATGGATCCTCGCAACGGTTGGGCGTGTCTGATTGTCGAGTCTACCATGGGCGGGTATTACGCGCGCATATGCCTCCGAAGGCGTTTGAGAGGACGTGCAACCATACTGCCCTGCCCGCGCATATCGTCCCACGCGCAGTTCCGCACGAACAGGAGAGCCCAGTGGGCTCTCCGTAGTGAGCAGGACTGTTCGAGCATGGGACGATATGCGCGGGCAGGGCAGTATGGTTGCGGCTCCTACAGGAACCGGTATTGCACCGTGCCCACGCCGACGCTGAGGAAATTGAGGGCGCGCGCGACGGCGGGCTGCATGTCGATCACTCGGCCATGCGCATAGGGCCCGCGGTCGTTTACGTAGGCGATGACGGAACGACCGCCGTAGCGGATTTCGACGCGGGTGCCAAACGGTACGTTCAACATGGCGATACCCATGGAGGTTTCGGTCACCTTCTCGCCGTTGGCGGTGGTGCCTCCCATGAATCCGTCGCCGATGCCGTAATACGATGCGACGCCCGTCATCCAGGAACCGGTGGAATCGGACGAACCGCCCTGATTGTTGCCGCTGTTGCCACTGCCGCCAGTGCTTTCGCTGCCCTGGTTACCGCTCGTGCCTCCCTGGTTGCCATTGCCTTGGTTGGCGTTCTGATCGCCGCTGGACGTCGATCCGTCCTGGGAGCCTCCCTGGTCGCTGCCACTCGAAGGCTGTTGATTGGAGTTTTGGTTGGCATTTTGCTGCGCTTCGAGGCGTTTTGCCTCCTCGGCAGCCTTGCGTGCAATCTCGGCCTCCTCCGCATCCTCGGCATTGGCCTTGGCCTGCAGCTGCGCGGCGGCGGATTGCGCCTGACCGAGCGCGGTCGCGGCACGCTCGAGTTCTTCGTCTGCCTGGTCTTTCGCCTCGCTCAGTTCGGCCAACTTTCCATTGAGCTCCTCTTTGAGGGCATCGAGCTCGTTGAGCGCCGCGACGTTGGCGTCTTGGACCGTGCCCAGGTACTTGGTGAGATTGATGAAGTCTGCAAAAGAGCTCGCGTTGAGCAGGAGGGCGATCATGTTCCCGCTGGAGGCGTGGGTCTTATAGAGGTCGCTTGCCGCGCTTGCCGCACGCTGCTGCCGTGCCGGTAGAAGGTCTTCCTCGATTTCGAGGATCTCATCGGCAATGGCATCGACTTGAGTGTTGAGTTCGTCTGCCTTGCTTGTAGCGTCTGCGTAGGTCTCTGCGGCATTTGAGACCTCGGACTGCAGCGCGCGCAGCTCCGCCAGCGTCTCCTCACTCGCGGCGTACGCATGCTCCGGCGCGAGTGCGAGCGTGCCGAGCGTGCCGCCGATGGCCAGGACTCCGGTGAGGCCGAGGGTGCAGGCAAGGCGCGCGGTGCAACGGCAGGAGATACGACGTTGGGGGAGACTCATGGGCGGACCACCTTTTCTCGTGAACGCCCATCAGTATAGTTCAACTTTCACCTTAAAGTTGAGCTTAAGGGTTTGACTGCGTGATTTCTAGACTTCTAGATTTGCTCCGCAGTGCCTTGAGCTGGGCGGTGCGGCCATGAGGTGATGAGGCGCGGGCGCGGGATGATGCCCACAGTCCCAAGCGCAGTCTTGAAGCGCGGCATGCCCCTCGTTGCCGCGAATCGGGCGTTTTTGTAACGAGTTTTTCGCGAGTCCGAGTAGACGGCCCATTTTGCCACTGGCCAACTGCGGTTTCTTTACCAAACATGCCCGTGTACTCGGGCCTCTTCGGATTTCGTTACATAATCGCCCGATTCGGGGCAGGCGGCTCGCAAAATGCGTCGAGGGCGCATGCTGGTGGACCCGATTGGCCGAAGCGAGCGCTTGTGGTGTCGGATGAGGCCCGCGTTCGCGTGTCGTGCGGCCAACGTTCGGTTGGCGTTCGTGCGGTTGCCTCATGTACGCGCGACGCGCGCGACGTCCATGCTCGCTATGAGGTCAACCCCCGTGCCGAGCACGTCGTTCATGATGACGTCCCCCATGTGGATGGGAGCCTCGATAGATGCGTGCCGCACGAGTTCCATCGCCTGCATGTGGAGGGCACGGGGGATGGCGTTGTCGGTACGGACGGGGAGGAGACGCTCGTCGCCGTTCTTGACGACGACGGTAGTCGCGAGGATGCGCATGGGGCAGGTGATCTCCTGCTCGGCGAAGATCTTTCCGCGCGGGCACCGGTTTCCCTGGACCGATATGACGCGGAGTGCCCCCGTTGCGTCCTCGGCGACCTCGACGGTAAGCGCGCATTCGGATGGGCAGGTGGTGCAGTGGAATCGTTGCGTCCCGACGCTGATACCTGCGCCGGTGCCCTTCTCGGCAAGGGGTTCGGCTACGGGCTCGCTGGCTCCTGCGACGGCGGGGTTCTTATCGGAGGTGAGGGTCGGCTCGGCTATGGGTTCGTTGACGCCTGCACCGGTGGAGGCTGTGGTGGAGGTGGGGTTCGGCTCGGCCATGGTCTACAGCTCCTCGATGGGTTCGATGGACAATGTGAGTTCGCCGCCTGTGCGCTCGAGTATCTTGGCGGTGAGGGGCGCTGACTCCATGATGCTCGGCTTGAATCCGCGCGGCTTGCCGGCGAAGATGACCTCGCCGCCCGAGCTGATCACCAGCCTCGCCTGTTCGACGGGGCGTTTAACACGGAAGAACAGCTTGGTCGAGCCCATGCGGGTAATGCGAGATGGCACGACGTATCCCGCCAGTCCAGAGGCGCGCACGGCGATGTCGACCCGTCGCGCCGTAGCGTCTTCTGCTGGGGACCCCGCCGCGCCCCGACCCGCCAACGCACGTCGGGCCGCCGCTTTGCCCGCCCGCTCCGCCTCCGCCGTGACGTTGTCGGCGAGGTCGTGCACGTGAAGGACGTTCCCGCAGGAGAAGATGCCGGGGACGCCGGTCTGCAGGTCCTGATCGACGCGGGCGCCGCGCGTGCGGGGGTCGAGCTCGACGCCCGCGGCTTGCGCGATCTCGTTCTCGGGGATGAGGCCCACGGAGAGCAGCAGGGCGTCGCAGGGGACGATCCGCTCGGCACCCGGGATCGGGGAGAGGTCCGCGCCGACTCTCGAGACCTCGACCGCCTCCACGCGGTCGCGTCCCATGACGCGCGTCACGGTGGTGGATAGATGCAGTGGGATGCCGAAGTCCTCGAGGCAGTTCTTGACGTTGCGGTGCAGTCCGTTCGCGTAGGGCATGAACTCGTAGACGCCCTCGACTTCGAGTCCCTCGAGCGCGCATCGGCGCGCCATGATGAGGCCGATGTCGCCCGAGCCCAAGATGACCACGCGGTGCCCCGGGCGCAGGTTCTCGATGTTGATGTATCGCTGGGCGAGGCCCGCGGTGAACACGCCCGCCGGGCGGCTGCCGGGGATCTTGATCTCGGAACGCGTGCGCTCTCGGCATCCCATGGCGAGCACCACCGAGCGGCACGAGATCTCGACCATGCCCGACTCGGTCATGACGGTGACCGTATGGCCGTCTGCGGCGGGGGCTTCGCGCTCGGCGCAGGCGTCGTCGGCAGGGATGCCGGCGTCGCCCCCGGCGCGGCGTTCGTCCCCCTTCCCGCCGTCGATCGCGAGGGCCATGCTGCCCAGCATGGTCTCGATGCCGGACTCGGACACCTTGTCGATGAAGCGCTGCGCATACTCGGGGCCGGTGAGCTCCTCTTTGAAGTGCGTGAGCCCGAAGCCGGGGTGGATGCATTGGCGCAGGATGCCGCCCAGGTGCTCGTTGCGTTCGATGATGACGGTGCTGGAGCCTGCCTCATGCGCCGCGAGCGCGGCGCCCATGCCGGCGGGTCCTCCGCCGATCACCGCGACGTCGAAGTCGCGCGTCCGGATCTCTCCCATTTATCGGCCCTCCTTCAGCACGCCATCTACAATCCACGAGCCCTCGGCTTCAAGGAGCACGTCTTCCGGACGGCAATCGAGTTCGCGGGCGAGGATCTCGAGCACGCGACTTTGGCAAAACCCGCTTTGGCACCTGCCCATACCGGCGCGGCAGCGGCGCTTCACGCCCTCGACGGAGACGGCGCCCGGGGTGCGGTGGATCGCGGCGACGATCTCCGCCTCGGGGACGGTCTCGCATCGGCAGACGATGCGCCCCCATGCGGAGTCTGATTCGATGAGCTCGTTTTGATGCACGGTGGTGGAGCGGTCGAAATCCTCGGGCGCGCGGCGACGCGGCTGCCAGTCGGGCTTCTCCACGAGCTTCACGCCCGCCTCCCGCAGGAGGGTTTCCATGAGCTCGGCGACCGCGGGTGCACTCGCCACGCCGGGGGACTGGATGCCGGCGGCGTGGAACAGGCCGTGTGCGGTCGAGGAGGGTGCGATGAGGAAGTCGTTGAGCCCTTGGATGACCGCGCGCCCGCCCGCGAAGGAACGCACGACCCTTCGGGTGTCGAGGTCGGGGACGAGTTTGCGGGCACCCGCGAGCAGCGCCTCGACATCAGACGCGTAGGTGTCGCGGTCGCCCGGGTCGCGCAGAGCGGCCGTGGCGGTGATCACCGTGTTGTCGTGGACGGTTCCCGTCACGATGACGCCCTTGGAGACGGGCGTGGGGACGGGGTAGAGCGGCATGAGCGCGCGGGGCTCCTTGTCGAGCACGACGATGTTGCCTTGGCGCCATGCGAGCTCGAACGCCTCGCCGCCCGCCATGGCGGAGATCTCGGCGGCACCGCTGCCGGCGGCGTTGATGAGGATCCGGGCGCGCACGGTGCCGCGCGGCGTGTGGATGGCGAAGCGGGCGGGCTGGCTCGAAAGAGGTGCGTCACCCGTCTGCAGTGGCGCATTCGCGACGAGCGTGTCGATCGCCTGTATGGGCGCACTGCGCACGAACGCAACACCGTTCGCCGCGGCGTTTTCGGCGCACGCGATGGCGACGTCGAACGGGTCGACATATCCCGTCGAGGGGCACCACAGGGCGCAGGTTGCCTCGCGGCTCGCGCGGGGCTCAAGCTCCCGGATGCGCTCGGGGCCGATGATCTCAAGCTCGGGAACCCCGTTGGCGTGCCCGTTTTCCTCGAGCACCTTGAGGTGGGCACGGTCCTCTTCCGTGAATCCCAGAACCATGGAGCCCGTCCTGCGGAAGAGGAAGCCGAGTTCCTCAGACCACGTGCCGTAGAGGGCGCATCCGCGAGCGTTCACCTGTGCCTTGACGGTGCCGGGGGCGGGGTCGTAGCCCGCGTGCACGAGGCCCCCGTTCGCCTTGGAGGCGCCGAGGGCGATGTCGTTGGTCGCTTCCAATACGCAGATCGAGAGATCGTACCGTGCGAGCTGCCGGGCAATCGCGCATCCGGTAACGCCCGCACCTGCGATGACGATGTCGAACGTCTGAGCCATTGCGTCTCCTGTCATCAAGTCGATGGGACATGTCGGCCTCGGCTCCGTGCGCTGTGAGGACTCTCATGCCTCTCGCGGGTTCGAGGCGTTATAGACGAAGTGTCAATAAGCTATGCTACGCCTGTCGCTTATCTGCACAATGCCGTTTCGGCGGAGCGTGTGAATCCGCCCGCCAACGGCGTCCTTGCGTGCCGTCACATGGGTGGCGTACGCAAGGGTGCTCATTACTGCCGTCTTTCGATGTGCTCCTAACGCGAGAGTTAACTCTCGCGGATCTTTCCGGTGCGTTCATCGCATTTCTCTCTTCGAGAGTTAACTCTCGCGGCAACTTCGCATGTAGTTCATGGGCTCGATTGGGGACAGTTTGCCGGCCGGGCGCCTTGGTGGCTCCTTGTTGCCCTGAAAAGTGGATTGCTGCGGCGTCATCTTCTATCTTGGTGCCGAAATCGTGCCGACGCCATCGAGCGGACCAAAGGGCGCGTCAGCTCATTCTGATGACTCGAGGATCGTAAGAGAATACCTGACGACGTAGCTCCCGCTCGAGTTCACAGTAGTTTTCAATCCGGGCGGTTTTGCTCTTCATCCCCATCTTATTCAGAAGGGTGTCTACGACGACGGAAAGCTCTTCAATATTGGACAGTTGCCGATTGGTGAGAGTAACCACGGTATAGCCCGCGCGCTGCAGCTCAGCCCTGCGGGCACTGTCTGCACCTAGCTTTTTTCGTGAAGCGTGGAATTCGTCGCTGTCGTATTCGAGGATGAGCTTCCAGGCTCTCCAGAGATAATCTGCGTATCGTTTGGTTTCATTGCGAATAACCATCTCAGCGCTGGTGGGATCCGCCGTGACGCATCTTCTTGACGTCGAGGGCACAAGCGTGATCTCCGCGTTTGCCTCGGGAACGGGAAGTCCTTTTCCGCCCCATCGCGCGGGAAGGGTTAGCAGGGCTGCCACTTTCGCTTCCGCCGGCGAGGCAGTTCCTACCACAGCGTATGCAAGTGCCGTTCGCACTATCTTGGCTCCACGTTTGCCTTTTGATTGCTTCAGTTGTTGCAACAATCGGGCTTCCGTTGAAAGGGGACGAGCGCTTACGATGGCGCCGTTGCATATGCGGTAGTGGCTCAGGAGCTGATTGACCATGACCGCCAGCTCACCATGATCAAGGTGGCTGGCCATGCGAATCAGGGTGGCTTCGGGTGACTCAACGTATACATCTTTGCTGAGTCGTACGAAGGAGTACGGGGCGGGGGAGCTCATGACATGGGCGGTTATGCCGGCTTGATGATGCCGCCTTGCATGGTTTGGTACGGCGACGTGCATCTGTCCGCGAAGGCCGAGCTTGCCGACCTGGTCGAGCGGCAGGTCGGTTCGGCGAGAAGCGGCAAGATCGTAGTCTCTGACGAGGCCAATCGGGTTGTTCGTGCGTATAACCCCTTGGTCGCCAAACCAGATCTGAAATGCCGATATGTCAACAAGAAACGCCTTCATGTTGTAAGCGTACGGCCGATAAAAAGAAATGTCTCGAGAAACTGAGATTCATCGCGTTGAGCTGTGGAGGGCTCATACCATTGGCTGACATGTTGTGTGTGATTCATGCCGGAATGCGGCGAGAATGGTGCCATGGTTGTTGACGGTGCTTACTATCGGGCATTGTCCAAGCCCAAGGGCCAACAGGCGTGCAGTGTCCTGCTCTGTAAAACTCCGCGAGAGTTAACTCTCGAAGCCATTTTGTGCCCAATCCGCGGTTTACTGGCATCGAGAGTCAACTCTCGCGGAAGTGTCCGCTCGAGCGCCTTGTGAAATTGCAGCAACATCATGATCGCGTCTGCTCGGGCGGTGAAGGCCGGCAGGGATATCAACCCCGATTTCCATTTTGGCACGATGATCTGCCATATCACGCAGTACCCACGCACGTGCTGCCCCGAGGACCAGTTGTTGGTCCAGGCAGACGACCTGTACCGCAACTGCATGTGTTCCGACGTTATGCTGAGAGGCGAGTATCCATACTACGCATGGACGTATTTTCGCCGTCACGATGTCGAGCTTGACCTTTCCGGCGAGGAGCGTGCTGACCTTAAAGCGGGTACATGCGACTTCTGCACGTTCTCCTACTATCAGAGCATTTGCCAGACCACTCGCGAAGACGAGTTCACCGACCAGACGAGCGGCAACATCATGGGTGGCGTCCGCAACCCGTATCTCGAGCTGACAGACTGGGATTGGCCCATTGTCCCCGTCGGTTTGCGATACACCTTGAATAAGGTGTACGACCGGTACCGTGTTCCCGTCATGATCACCGAAAACGGTCTCGGTGCGGTTGATGTGGTCGAGGAGGACGGCCCCATCCGCGACTCGTATCGCATCGATTATCTGTGTCGCCACATCGAGGGGATGAGGAAGGCGGTTGACGACGGCGTGGACCTCATTGGCTATACACCGTGGGGCTGCATCGATCTCGTGAGCGTCTCGACAGGCGAGATGAAGAAGCGCTACGGCTTCATCTACGTCGACGCCGACGATGAGGGCAACGGCACCTTCGACCGATATCGCAAGGACAGCTTCTACTGGTACAAGAAGGTCATTGCCTCTAACGGCGAAGATCTGGGCTAAGTGCCTGGCTGCCTTTGGGGCTGACGTGTTACGTGCCTGCTGCGGATGGCGCCAAGGTGGGTTCAACCGGATTGATGAACCTGGCCAAGTCGTCTTTCCTCGAAGGCGTGTCGAGTCTTGATGGACAGGTCAGGTGATGAGGAGAACCGGCTCCGAGAGTTAACTCTCGGAGCCGATTTTCGTTGAACGGGAGCTTTTTGTTCTTCGAGAGTTAACTCTCGTGGCGCATATGCGAGATTGAAGGCGAGGAAGTCGTTGAGAGCGCTGTCTAGCGGAGCTCTATTGCGTGTGCCCGAGCGGTCATCGGCTAGGTGCTATCGAATGTGGGGTCCCCCTGTGTCATTCGCGTGCGCGCGCATCCCCCTGGTCGTTAATTCGTGCGTGTCGGCCGCCGTGGGTATACAATATTGAACGATTATGACCAGCTTTGCCGTCGTGCAACCCTGCTGAAAGGTATGTCCGCATGTCCAAGTACATCGAGGAGCTTATGTCGCCTCAATTGATGATGGTCGTCTATGTTTTCATCGCGTTCGTCGTCGCCCTTTACCTGCTTTCCGTCGCTTACGTCTTCATCGACGCCAAACGTCGCGGTGTTCAGGCATTTTGGGCGTGGGGCCTGCTTGCCCTCATTCCGTTTGTCGGTCTGATCGCCTACCTGGTCATGCGTCCCAGCATGTACGCCTCCGATCGCGAGGAGCAGGAGCTCGAGATGGCTCTTCGCGAGCGTCAGCTTGCCCAGTACGGCAACTGCCCCAATTGCGGTACCACCATCGAGAAGGACTTTATCGTGTGCCCCGTCTGCAACACGCAGGTTCGCAACGTATGCCCCACCTGCAAGAAGCCGCTCGAGGCTCATTGGAAAGTTTGCCCGTACTGCCGTACTCACATCCAATAGGCGCGTCTGCGCCCCATGTAGCGCATGGGGTCTCTTGCCGCGCGCCGATCCGCACCCGTCATCGCATCCCGATGGCGGGTGCGCTTTCAAATGGGGGAGCTAATAGGGGAGAAGTCGGCTTGCGTATGACGTCTTCGTTTGGAAACGCATCCCCATATGAAAACGGGTACACTTAGACAGCCATTCAGGTAATACACCTTATAAGGAAGGTACTCATATGAAGGCTCTGTTCAACGACGGCTCTGTAGCCGAGGTCGAGGGCGACGAGGCCCTGCACGTCATCCGCCACTCCGCCGCCCACATCATGGCCCAGGCCATCAAGCGCCTGTATCCCGAGGCCGACTTCGCCTACGGCCCCGCCACCGACAACGGTTTCTACTACGACGTCGATCTCGGCGACAAGACCCTCTCCGAGGACGATTTGCCCGCCATCGAGGCCGAGATGAAGAAGATCGTTAAGGAGAACCTCAAGTTCCAGGTTTTCGAGCTGCCCCGCGAGGAGGCCATCGCCCTCATGGAGGAGCGCGGCGAGAAGTACAAGGTCGAGCACATCGGCGACCTTGCAGACGATGCCCGTATCACCTTCTACCAGCAGGGCGATTACATCGACATGTGCGTCGGCCCGCACCTCACCTACACCAAGGCCCTCAAGGCGTTCAAGCTCACCGGCGTGTCCGGCGCCTATTGGAAGAACGACGCCAATAACAAGATGCTCACCCGCATCAACGGCACCGCCTTCGCCACCAAGGACGAGCTCGAGGCGCACCTCACCATGCTGGAGGAGGCCAAGAAGCGCGACCACCGCAAGATCGGCCGCGAGATGGACCTCTTTATGATGCGCGACGAGGCCCCCGGCTTCCCGTTCTTCCTGCCCAACGGCATGATCCTTAAGAACACGCTGCTGGACTACTGGCGCGAGATCCACCACAAGGCCGGCTACGTGGAGATCTCCACGCCGCTCATCATGAACAAGCAGCTGTGGAAGACCAGCGGCCACTGGGATCACTACAAGGACAACATGTACTCCACCGTCATCGACGACGAAGAGTACTGCATTAAGCCCATGAACTGCCCGGGCGGCGTGCTGGTGTACGCCTCCAAGCCGCACTCCTACCGCGAGCTGCCCATCCGCGCCGGCGAGATTGGCCTGGTGCACCGTCACGAGCTGCGCGGCGCCCTGCACGGCCTGTTCCGCGTGCGCTGCTTTAACCAGGACGACGCCCACCTGTTTGTGCGTCCCGACCAGCTGACCGACGAGATCGTGGGCGTGGTCAACCTCATCGACTCCGTGTACCAGAAGTTTGGCTTTAAGTACCACGTTGAGCTTTCCACCCGCCCCGAGGACTCCATGGGCTCCGACGAGGACTGGGCTCGCGCCGAGGAGGGCCTGCGCACCGCTCTGGAGCAGCTGCACATGGACTACGAGGTCAACGAGGGCGATGGCGCATTCTACGGACCCAAGATCGACTTCCACCTCGAGGACTCCCTCGGCCGCACCTGGCAGTGCGGCACCGTGCAGCTCGATTTCCAGATGCCGCAGAACTTCGACCTCACCTACGTGGATGCCGACGGCGAGAAGAAGCGCCCGATCATGCTGCACCGCGTATGCTTCGGCTCCATCGAGCGTTTCATCGGTATCTTGATCGAGCACTTTGCGGGCAAGTTCCCCGTGTGGCTTGCCCCGATGCAGGTCAAGGTCCTGCCCGTCTCCGAGAAGAGCCGCGACTACGCGAACGAGGTCACGGCGAAGCTCGAGGCCGCCGGCATCCGCGCCGTGTGCGACAACCGCGACGAGAAGATCGGCTACAAGATCCGCGAGGCCCGCAGCACCGACCGCGTGCCCTACATGCTGATCCTGGGCGAGAAGGAGGTCGAGGCCGGCAACATCTCCGTGCGCGACCGCACGAACGAGACGGTCCCCATGGGCGTCGATGAGTTCATCGCCAAGGTTCGCGAGGAGATCGACACCCGCGCGTAGAAGTTAGGTTCATAGATTTCGCTCTACGGGCGCCCGGTGGGCATGCGTTCACCGGGCGCCCGCATGCGTTTTGGCCGATTAAGGGTGCTTCGAATCGAAGGTATCGTTCCCGCGACCTCATCAGCGTGGGGCTTGGGGTATACTGTCCACTCATTTAACGGCGTGTCGCGAAAGGCGGTCTCGGTGGTGACGACCCAGCTGGAGCTTGAAGCTCGATATACGCGGGTGGTCTCTGCTAAGGCCGCCGCTTTTGTATATGCCGATCATGTTGCGAGCCTCTGCGCTCACTCTGGTGTTATGGGTTCCGGCGACGTGCTGATCGACATGATTGGCGGTGCGGGGCTGCGTGTGGCGGACGTTCGTTCCGTTGCCGCCGATGTCCACGATGCAGGCGGCTGGCTGTTCGCGGACATCACCGTGCCGTCTCATTTCGGGTGCCACGCGTTCGATCTTGGTGTCGATGTGCAGCTCGAGGGGCTCGATCGAATTGCTGCCGGATGCTTGAGCCGCAAGGTCGTTGCCGTTTCCTCACGAGGGGTGCTGCCCGTTGCGGGGGACCGCCTTTCCGCCGCGGATCTGGATGCAATTGCCCAAGGGCTCGATTCGGCTCCGGAGCGCATGCAGCGGCATTTCGACCACGCCCGCGCCCTTGCGGAATATCTCTCATGTTGCGAGGGATTCGGCTCGGTTGCGTATCCGGGCCTGCTGTGTCACCCCGATCATGATCTGGCCACTCGGGTCCTCATGCACGGCTTTGGCCCGGCTGTCGATTTCGAGCTTCCGGAGCAGTGGGGCGTTACGGCGGGGGAGTTCATCGAGCGTTGCGAACTCAACGGGCGAGCCCGTCCCGCCGGTGGGCGTCACACCCGCCTCCATGCGCGCGATGGGGCGGATGGTCGGGCGGTTCGCATATTTGCCGGTCTCGACGACCCTCTTGTGATTGCCGATGACCTCGACCAGGCGATGCGCTGGTTCTGCAATCCCCCTGAGCCGTAAATCGGGCGGGCGAGATAAGCGCAAGCGGGCCGATTGATCGGCTGAATTCAGTCCGACTTTGCTATCGCGGAGCTCGGTTGCCTGCTTGTCTCGCTCCCTTGGTAGCACACGTCGATAAAGCTTCACTGATTCGCGAAGTTTTATCGACGTGTGCTACCAATCATCGTTTCTCGATTACCCGCCTGCGTATTTTGGAGGTCTCCCATGCCTGCCATCACCACTGCATCCCTCATCGAGGCAGCTGTCCTCGGCATCGCCCTCGCCATGGACGCCATGGCGGTCACCCTGTCCAACAGCCTGTGCGAACCCGACATGCCGATGTCGAAAAAGCTCGGCATGCCCATCGCGTTCGCCCTGTTCCAGATGGGTATGCCCGTCTTGGGGTATCTCGGCGGCACCCTCATTGCCGAATACATCGAGCGCTATGCCGGCATCGTCTCCCTTGTCATTCTCGTATTTGTTGGCGGCAAGATGATTGTCGAGTCGGTGCGCGAGCTGCGTGAGCCCGAGTCGTGTCCCGCCACGAGGCTCACCTGGGCAACGATCGGCCTGGAGGCGGTCGCTACGGCGATCGACGCGTTCGTGGTGGGCGTGAGCTTCGCCGCGGAGGGGAAAGATGTTGTGCTCTACTGCGGAATGATTGGCTTGACCACGCTTCTATGCTGCCTGCTCGTTTTGGCTGTCGGCCGAAGGCTGGGAGAGCGTTTCGGACCGCGTGCGGAGATTGCCGGAGGCGGCGTGCTCGTTTTTATTGGGCTCAAGGCCTTCCTCGGGCGCTAGCGAGGGGGCGCACTTTCCTTTACCGCGTCGCACGATTCTTCCGTTTCGCACCTCACGAACCGGGTATACGACTCCTATTGGGAGCGCTTGCGGCTCTGTGCGGTTCGGCATATTTCGTTATGTTGCAGTGAATGGACGTCCTTTCAGGTACACGCGTTTCCCTGCATATCGACTACCTGCGATAATGTCGAGCTGCCGGCCTTTTGCCCGTAGCCTCCCTCTGATTAACTGCAACATTTCTCATTGCCGTGCGTTATCTCGACCGCGGGCCTTCTCAATCGGGTGCTCGCGGGTCTTTGCGCTTTAAGTGCTTGGGGATTGGGGAATGTATGCCGGTACTGCATGGTATGAGTGCGCTTTCGTATTATCGGACGCCATTGCAGGTGGTGCGCGCTCGGGTCGACCCAGCGGTCTTCCACGACGGCTCGGAGGAGGGCGAGCGGCTTTATCGACTTTTGACCAGGCCCTGCCCGAATGAGAGCCATGCGACGCGCATGGTCCGCCTGCGGGCAGAAAGCGACTTGATGGGAATTCCACTGCCACTGGAGCTGTGTCCGACGGAGCCGTCCTCGATGCGTCCGAATGGGCTCGTCATTCCGCGCAGACTTCCCAGACACCAGGATCCAGACGAGCTTATCTCCCTCGGCGGCGGTTTGATGGTACCGTCCGTACCGCAGCTGTTTCTCGAGCTGGCACGCGGACGGAGCGTGGTGGAGCTCGGGCTTCTCATGATGGAAGCCTGTGGCTTGTTCGCGGTGTTTCATGAGACGCCCCAGTCCCGTGCCGTGCTCAACGCCTTGCGGGACGCCGAGGGCGAACTCGAGAGGGGAGGGCGTGCCGTCTACGCCGCCAGTTCAGGGCCATACTGCAATGCTTGCTACGACGAGTCTGGTAAACGTCTCTTGTTTATCGATGCCGGCGGCGAGTCCCACTCCTGGCGCCAAGCGACGACCTCGACCGGCCGGCGCTCCGATATGTGGGCGCGCCCTCCTTTGACGACGGCCGATGAGTTGACGGGATACTTCGCTCGCTGCGTCGAGCGGGGAGTCCCGGTTGCGCGCAAGGCCCTCCAGGCGGCAAGGCTCGTGCTCGACGGCGCCGCGTCGCCGCTCGAGGCGAAATTCGCCATCATGCAGTTCGCTCCCGTGTCCCTCGGCGGCGATTCGTGGCCTCGGCCCTTCCTGAACAGGCGTGTGAGTTTCCTGCCCGAGCTCAGGAAGCTGGCGGGCAGGTCTTGGTGCTCTTGCGACGAGTTGTGGCCAGATCTCAAGGTCGACATCGAGCTGAACGGCGTCGCATTCCACGCAGATGAGCGCGGATTCTCCCTCGAGTCTGGCCGTCGCGCCGCGTTGGAGGCGATGGGCTATCGCGTTTTGGACGTGGCGTATGAGCAGATGGACGATTTCGAGAGCTTCGAGACGATTTGCCTGTCGTTCGCCGATGTCCTCGGATTTCGGGAGGCTCCACGGACTCGAGCGTTCTGCGAACAGCGGAAGGAGCTCCATCGTCAGGTGATGGCATTTCGTTTTTGATCGGGCGTGACCGCGGGAGCGATTACAAGTGTGCGGCACATTCGGATCGAAGGTTGGAGAAATGTTGCAGTAAAGCAGGGACGTGTTGATTGCGAATAATGTCGGTGCGCTGCCTACCTGCACTTTCAATGAGTGGATTAAGGGTGATATCTCAGCGCCCCCCAATTTCACTGCAACATTTCGCGATGATGCTTTGATGATTTCCGGTCAGGACCTAAACAGCTCGGGCATGCGCATCAAAATGAGCTCATCGATCTCGCTCTGGAGGGTCCGATATGCCAGGAGTGCGCGTTCGCCCTCGGGCGTGAGGCGAGAGCCACGCGCGCCGTCGCGCACCAAGAGCTCGCAGCCCAGATGCCCCTCCGCCTCGCGCACGATGCGCCAAGCCTTGGAGTAGGCCATACCCATGCGCTTCGCCGCACGGTTGAGCGAGCCCTCCTCCGCCACCCCTTCGAGCAGCGCCGCGCAACCGCCCCCGAACGCGCCGGGGAGGTCGCGCGCGTCGTCGGAGATGGTGAGTCGGGCATGGGCGGACAGCGGCATGGAATCTCCAAGTGTGTTGGGCGGGCTTGTTTGCAGCGGCTCGCGGATAAACGCGGCGCTCGCGCGCCTGCGAAGGGCCCAGATGGGCAGACCCTTTGAAGTCTTGCAACGACAGTCATTGTAGCAGTGGGTCTGCGATACAATACGCACCACTTATATTGGGCGCCAAAGGCGCGTGGCGCGATGGTCGCCGCATACGCCGGTAGCAGTGAGTCGAAGGAGCGACATGGCAACGTTTTTCCCTGGTGAGTCCCACACTTTCTCTGAGTATCTGCTCGTCCCCGGGTACTCATCCTCGGAGTGCATTCCCAATAATGTTTCCCTCAAGACCCCTCTGACGCGCTTCAAGCGCGGTGAGGAGCCCGAGATCACTCTCAACATCCCGATGGTCTCCGCCATCATGCAGTCCGTTTCCGGCGTTGACATGGGCGTCGCCCTTGCCACCGAGGGCGGCATCTCCTTCATCTACGGCTCTCAGACCCCCGAGTCCGAGGCCGCCATGGTCAAAGCGGTCAAGGACCACAAGGCGGGTTTCGTCGAGTCCGATTCCACCCTCACGCCCGACATGACCATGGAGCAGGTCATCGCCCTCAAGGACAAGACGGGCCACTCCACCATGCCCGTCACCGACGACGGCACGCCTCGCGGCAAGCTGCTCGGCATCGTGACGAGCCGCGATTATCGCCCCAGCCGCGACGACCACTCCAAGAAGGTCGCCGAGTTCATGACGCCCCGCGCCGAGCTCATCGTGGGCGACAAGGACATCACCCTCAAGGATGCGAACGACCTCATCTGGGACAAGAAGCTCAACGCCCTGCCCGTCGTGGACGACAACGACCATCTCGTCGGCATCGTGTTCCGCAAGGACTACGATTCCCACAAGACCAACCCCAACGAGCTGCTCGACGCCAACAAGCGCTACATGGTCGGCGCCGGCATCAACACTCGCGACTACGCCGAGCGTGTGCCGCTGCTCGTCGAGGCCGGTGCGGACGTCCTGTGCATCGACTCCTCCGAGGGCTACTCCGAGTGGCAGAAGCGCACCATCGAGTGGATTCGCGCCAACTACGGCGATTCCGTCAAGGTCGGTGCCGGCAACGTCGTCGACGCCGACGGCTTCCGCTTTTTGGCCGACTGCGGCGCCGACTTCATCAAGGTCGGCATCGGCGGCGGCTCCATCTGCATCACCCGAGAGACCAAGGGCATCGGCCGCGGCCAGGCCACCGCGCTGATCGACGTCTGTCGCGCCCGCGACGAGTACTTCGAGGAGACCGGCGTCTACGTGCCCGTGTGCTCCGACGGCGGCATCGTCTACGACTACCACATGACCCTCGCGCTCGCCATGGGTGCCGACTTCCTCATGCTCGGCCGTTACTTTGCTCGCTTCGACGAGTCTCCGACCTCCCGCGTGAACGTCAACGGCCAGTATATGAAAGAGTACTGGGGCGAGGGCTCCGCGCGCGCCCGCAACTGGCAGCGCTACGATCTGGGCGGCGCCCAGAAGTTGTCCTTCGTCGAGGGCGTCGACTCCTATGTGCCTTACGCCGGCTCGCTCAAGGATGGCGTGAACGGTACCCTGTACAAGGTCAAGTCCACTATGTGCAACTGTGGCGCGCTCTCCATCCCCGAGCTGCAGGACAAGGCTCGCCTCACGCTCGTGTCTGCCACCTCCATCGTCGAGGGCGGTGCCCACGACGTCGTGGTCAAGGACTCGCAGCAGACGGTGAGCTACAACTAAGCGGCCGATCGACGACACGGACCACGAGCGGGGCCCGCGCGGACAAGTTCTGCGCGGGCCCCGCTGCGATAGGGGAGCGGGTGAGGTCGGTCTCACCTGCAAGACCTGTTAGAATCTTGAGCGTTACCGACGCGGCGCGGCGGGTCTTGATTGACCGCTGCGCTTGAACGATAGGAGCCAACCATGTGCGATTGCCACGAGCATTGCGGCACCGAGCGCCAGGCGGGGGAGATCCCGTTCTACGACGCTCGGGCCATCGAGGAGAAGTGGATGAAGTCCTGGGAGGAGCAGAATCTCTTTGTCGTGGACACCGACTCCACCAAGCCGAAGAAGTACATCCTCGAGATGTTCCCGTATCCTTCCGGTGACCTGCACATGGGGCACGCGCGCAACTACACCATCGGCGACGCCATGGCCCGTCAGGCTCGTATGCGCGGCTACGACGTGCTGCATCCCATCGGCTTCGACGCCTTCGGCCTGCCCGCCGAGAACGCCGCCATCAAGCACAACACCCAGGCGGCGGCTTGGACGTACAAGAACATGGACCAGGCTCTCGCCACTATGAAGCGTATGGGCTTCTCCTACGACATGGACCGTCTCGTGAAGACCTGCAGCCCCGACTACTACCGCTGGGGCCAGTGGATCTTCGAGAAGCTGTGGGAGCGCGGCCTGGTGTATCGCAAGAAGAACCCAGTCAACTGGTGCCCCACGTGCGAGACCGTGCTCGCCAACGAGCAAGTGACCGAGGGCCGCTGCTGGCGCTGCGACTCGGAGGTGGAGAAGCGCGACCTCGAGCAGTGGTACATCAAGATCACCGAGTACGCCCAGGAGCTCCTCGATGACCTCGAGAAGCTGCCCGGTTGGCCCGAGCGCGTCAAGCAGATGCAGGCGAACTGGATCGGGCGCTCCGAGGGCGCCGAGGTCGATTTCACCCTGTGCGATGCCGAGGGTGACCCCATCCCGGGCGACGAGGGTAAGATTACCGTCTTCACTACGCGCGCCGACACACTGTTCGGCAACACGTTCTTCCTGCTCGCCCCCGAGTACAAGGGCCTTATGGAGCTTGTCGAGGGCACCGAGTACGAGGCAGCCGTCCGCGAGGTCGTCGAGGGTGCCAAGCACATCTCCGCCGTCGAGCGCGCCCAGGGCACCCTCGAGAAGCACGGCGCGTTCACAGGTCGTTACGTCGTCAACCCCGTCTCCGGGGCGAAGGTGCCCGTGTGGGTGGCCGACTACGTCATCTCCGACTACGGCACCGGCGCCGTCATGGCTGTTCCCTGTGGCGACCAGCGCGACTTCGAGTTCGCCAAGAAGTACGACCTTCCCATCGTTCCGATCATCCTCACCGAGGACGACCCGCTGTACGGGGACCTCAAGGACGAGCGCGCCACGCGCGTGACTTCCGTCGACTGGGACGAGGCACTTACGTGCGAGGGCACCCTGGTGCAGTCCGGTAAGTACACCGGCATGACGGGCGGCAAGCATTCCGAGGGCGAGGCCGCCATCGTTGCCGACCTTGAGGCTGCCGGCACCGGACGCCGCTCCGTGCAGTACCGTTTGCGCGACTGGCTCATCTCCCGCCAGCGCTACTGGGGCAACCCCATTCCGGCCATCCACTGCGAGCACTGCGGCATCGTCCCCGTGCCCGAGGACCGGCTGCCGGTGACCCTGCCCGAGAACCTCGACCTCGGCGCAGGTGAGACGCTCGCCGAGTGCCGCGAGTTTTACGTGACCACCTGCCCCGTGTGCGGAGCCCCGGCCCGCCGCGAGACTGACACCATGGACACCTTCACGTGCTCCAGCTGGTACTACCTGCGTTACACCGACCCACATAACACCGAGCTCCCGTTCTCCCGCGAGGCCGCCAACCGCTTCATGCCGGTCGATAACTACATCGGTGGCATCGAGCATGCTATCCTGCACCTGCTCTACAGCCGCTTCTTTACCAAGGCTCTGCGCGACATGGGGCTGCTCGACGTCGATGAGCCCTTCACCAACCTGCTGTGCCAGGGCATGGTGAAGGACGAGAACGGCGACACCATGTCCAAGTCGAAGGGCAATGTCGTCCCGCCGAGCTCGGTCATCGAGCCCTTTGGCGCCGACACCATGCGCCTCGCGATCCTGTTCATCGCGCCGCCCGAGAAGGACTTCGACTGGGACCCCAACGCCGTCGAGGGTGCGAACCGCTTCATCAAGCGCGCGTGGCGCACCGTGTGGCAGCTCGCCGAAACCGCCGGCGATGCGACTGCTCTCGACAAGTCGACGCTTTCCAAGCCCGCTCTCGAGCTCTACCGTGAACGCCATCGCACCCTTGCCAAGTGCACCGAGGACTTCGACCGCGGCCAGTTCAACACCGCGATCTCGGCGATGATGGAGCTCGTGAACGCCGCGAACGCCTACCTCAACGCTGTGCCTGCGACCGAGCGCGACGTCGCCCTCACCGCACTCGTCGCCTGCGACATCGTCTCGGTCCTGGCTCCGATCTGCCCGTTTGCCTGTGAGGAGCTCTGGCACGCGGCACTCGGCCGCGAGGGGAGTGTCTACACCGCCCCTTGGCCTGAGTTCGATGCCGCCGAGGCTGCCGCCGACGAGATCGAGATCGCCGTTCAGGTGCTCGGCAAGATGCGCGCTCGCGTGATGGTGCCCGCCGGTGCCGACGCCGCGACGATGCAGGCAGCCGCGGAGGTAGCCGCTGCCAAGCACATAGAGGGCAAAACAGTTGTCAAGGCCATCTGCGTGCCGGGTAAACTTGTAAATCTTGTGGTGAAGTAGACGCCAAAAGAGCTCTCCGGCGATGCAAAATTGCCCCATACGCTGGGGATGTGCTATAGTGCAGCAGCAAATGAAGTTGTCACGTGAAGGGAGTGCGGGTTCGCCCGCGCTCCCTTTTCATGAAGGAGAGGTGTTGCATGGTCAAGAGCAAGCTCGAGCAGGACATCATCGACGCCCTGGAGGCCCGCGCCGCCGAGCACGGCATCGATGTGGTTGACGTCGAGATCGTGGGAGCTACCAAGGCCCCATGCGTCCGCGTACGCCTGGACAAGCTCGAGGGGGACCCCATCAACCTCGACGAGGTCACCGCGCAGACTGCATGGGTTTCCGATACCGTCGAGGCCCTCGACCCCATCTCGGGCTCCTACACGCTTGAGGTGAGTTCCCCGGGCATGAAGCGCCCCTTGCGCCGTCCCAGCGACTTCGTCCGCTTTCAGGGCGAGGAGGTCGAGCTCACCACCACCGCGATGGAGGGCCGCCGCTCGTACAAGGGCGTCATCGCGGCCGCCGACGATGCGTCCGTGACCATCCAACCCGAGGGCGAGGACGCCGCCACTATCTCCTATGACGATGTAAAGAAGTGCACTTTGAAGCCCGTTTACGACTTCAAGGGCGTTAAGGAAGGGAAGTAAGATGGCAGACGCCGATATGACCATGATGGAAGCACTTATGCTTCTGTGCCAGGAAAAGCACATCGATCAGCTCTACCTGCTTGACCGTCTCGAGGCGGCCCTGGCCGAGACCTATGCCAAGGTCCTCAAGCTCGACTGGGGCGCCAAGGTCACCATCGACCGCGCCACGGGCAAGATCTACGTGTATCGTCTCGAGCCCATCGACGACTCCATGGATGAGGAGGGCAACTTCACCGAGTACGAGGAGATCGACGTCACGCCCAAGGACGTCAGCCGCCTCGCCGCCCAGACCGCCAAGGCCGAGATCAACGCCATCGTGCGCAACGCAGCCCGCGAGCAGATCTACGAGGAGTTCTCCGGCCGCGTCGGCGACCTCATCAACGGCACCGTGTTGCAGTCCACGCCCGACTTCACCATCGTCAAGATTCGCGATGGCGTTGAGGCCGAGCTGCCCCACTTTGACCAGCGTCGCTACCCGGATGAGCGCAACGAGCGCCCCAACGGCGAGCGTTATCTGCACAACCAGCACCTCAAGGCCGTCATCGTCGACGTCCGTGACCCCAACTCCACGCTGCCTCCGGTGCGCGGTGAGCATTCCCGCCCGCCGATCGTGATCTCGCGCACCCATGCCGAGCTCATGCGTCGCCTGTTCGAGCAGGAGGTTCCCGAGGTGTACGAGGGCACCGTCGAGCTCAAGTCCATCGCTCGTGAGCCTGGTCAGCGCTCCAAGGTCGCCGTCCACTCCCTCGACGACCGTCTCGACCCCGTGGGTGCCTGCGTGGGTCCCAAGGGCAGTCGTGTCCGCGCTGTCGTGGGCGAGCTGCGCGGCGAGCGCGTCGACGTCATCCTGTGGGACGAGGACCCGTCCGTCTACGTGGCGAACGCGCTTTCCCCGGCAAAGGTGACCCGCGTACTCATCGATCCCGATAAGAACTACGCTGGCGTCATCGTCCCCGACGACCAGCTCTCGCTCGCCATTGGTAAGGAGGGCCAGAACGCCCGCCTCGCAGCGCGCCTCACCGGTTGGCACATCGACATCAAGAGCGAGACCCTCGCCGCCGACATCCTCAAGAACGTCCCGCTTGCTCCCGAGCCCGTGGTCGAGGACTTGATTGACGAGGAGTCCGGTGACTTCGAGCCCGAGCGCTGCGCGCACGTGAGCGAGGACGGCATCCGTTGCCGCAACCAGGCCCGTCCCGGCTCTCGCTACTGCGGCGTGCACGATGTCGATTCCCTCGACGGCGCCGACTCCGATGCCATCGCGAACGCCGAGGACCTCATCTAGTCTGCAGGCGCGTCCGCGCACCCGAGTCCGTTTGATTGAAGATGCGCACGTCGATGTGCGTGAGAGGTAGGTGAAAGATATGGCGAAAGTCCGTATTTCCAGCCTGGCCAAGGAGTTCGGCATGACGTCCAAGGAACTCATGGGCCACCTTGAAGAGATGAAGATCCCGGCAAAGTCGGCGTCGTCGACCCTCGAAGACGCCTTCGTCTCCATGGTCAAAAAGCAGCTCGCTCCCGTGATCGAGGCGCGCGCCGCCGAGGTCGAGGCCGCTAAGCGCGCCGAGGAGGAGGCCGCCCGTGCCGCCGAGCGCGAAGCCGCCGCCAAGGAAGAGGCCGAGCGCCTCGCCGCCGAGGCTCGCCGCGAGGAGGAGCGCCGCCTGTCCCAGGAGGCCCAGGCCGCCGCTGAGGCCGTCCGTGCCGCCAAGGAGGAGGCCGAGCGTCGTGCCAAGGAGGAGGCCGAGAAGGCTGCTCGTGAGGCGGAGCTTGAGGCCAAGCGCCGCGCCGTCCCCGCTTCCGATTCCGGTATGCGCTTCCGTTCGTTGCTCGATCAGATCGCCGAGCAGGAGGCCGTGCTCAAGGAGAAGAAGGCAGCCGAGGCTGCAAAGCCCGCGAACGAGTCTCGCAACGAGCGCGGTGGCCGTCGTGGCAACCGTGGTGCGAACACCTCATCCGATAAGGGGTCGGAGACTCCGACGCGCAGCCGCCGCCGCAGTTCCGCACCCGCGGCGAATATGCCCGACAACTTCCCGCCCTCGCCTGAGAAAGCCGGCAAGGGTGGCAAGAAGGGTCGCAAGGGTTCCGTGCACGACACCCATGACGGCGAGGATCGTTACGCTCGTATGGCTCGCGAGGCGGAGGAGTACAGCCGCGAGAAGGTGCTGGCCGACGCCCGCGCTGCCGTGGAAGAGGCTTCCCGCGAGTCCTCCGGTCGCCGCAAGAAGCGCAAGGAGAAGCGCCAGGCCGAGGCGGCAGCCGCAGCCGAGGAGCGCAAGATCGAGGAGGCTCTGGCTCAGGGCATCAATCCCGAGGACCTCGACGCCGTCAAGGTCTCCGAGGGCGTGACCGTCGCCGAGCTCGCCGAGGCCCTCGACGTCTCCGCCAACGACATCATCAAGCGCCTGTTCCTGCTGGGCACCCCGCTCACCATGACGCAGACCATGAGCAACGACCTCGTCGAGCTTGTCGCCGACGACCTGGGTCGCCAGGTGCGTATCGTCACGGCCGAGGAGGAGAACTCCTTCAGCTTCTATGACGATCCCAAGGACCTCAAGCCGCGTCCGCCCGTGGTCACCGTCATGGGACACGTCGACCACGGCAAGACGAGCCTGCTCGATGCCATCCGCCACACCAACGTGTGGAGCGGCGAGGCCGGCGGCATCACCCAGCACATCGGTGCCTCCGAGGTTACGATCAACGGTCGTCAGATCACGTTCGTCGACACCCCTGGCCATGAGGCCTTTACCGCCATGCGCGCCCGCGGTGCCAAGATCACCGACGTGGTCGTGCTCGTGGTCGCCGCCGATGACGGCGTCATGCCTCAGACCATCGAGGCCATCAACCACTCCAAGGCGGCTGGCGTGCCGATCATCGTCGCGGTGAACAAGTGCGATAAGCCCGAGGCCAACCCCGACAAGGTCCGCCAGATGCTCACCGAGTATGGCATCATCCCCGAGGAGTGGGGCGGTCAGAACATGTTCGTCAACGTCTCGGCCAAGAAGGGCCAAGGCATCGACGAGCTGCTTGAGACCATCCTGCTGCAGGCGGACGTCCTCGAACTCAAGGCCAATCCCGACACCTTCGCATCCGGTACCGTCATCGAGGCCAAGCTCGACCGCGGTCGCGGCCCGGTCGCGACCCTGCTCGTCACGCGCGGCACCCTGCACGTGGGCGACACCATCGTCGCCGGCATGAGCTACGGTTCCGTCCGCGCCATGCTCGACCAGCATGGCGAGCACAAGGATGCCGCATGCCCCTCCGACGCCGTCGAGATCCTCGGCCTCAACTCCGTGCCTGCCGCAGGCGACGAGTTCCGTGTATTTGAGGATGCCCGCGATGCCCGCGACCTCGCCGAGCAGCGCTCGCTCAAGGCCCGCATCGAGGAGCAGAACAAGGTCAAGCACGTCACGCTCGAGACCCTGTTCGACGAGATGAGCCAAAACGAGCTCAAGGAGCTCAACCTGGTGGTCAAGGCGGATGCCCAGGGTACCATCGAGGCGCTCGCGGACTCCATCGGCAAGATGGATCAGTCCGAGGTCCGTATCAACATCATCCACTCCGCCGTCGGCGCGATCTCCGAGACCGACGTCACGCTCGCCGCTGCCTCGAACGCCATCATCATCGGCTTTGGCGTGCGTCCGCAGCCCAAGGCGCGCGACGCGGCCGAGAAGGAGAACATCCAGATCAAGACCTACTCCATCATCTACAAGGCTATTGAGGATATCGACGCTGCCCGCATCGGTATGCTTGCGCCCACGGAGGAAGAGGTCCAGACCGGTGCCGCTGAGGTTCGCGAAACGTTCCGCGTGCCCAAGGCGGGTCTCATCGCCGGCTGCATGGTCACCGAGGGCGAGATCAGCCGCGACGACAAGGTGCGCGTCGTGCGCGACGGCGTCGTGGTATTCGACGGCGCCTTCGGCTCCATGCGCCGCTTCAAGGATGACGTCAATGTGGTCAAGAGGGGCTACGAGTGCGGTCTTGGCATCGAGAAGTTCCAGGACATCAAGGTCGGCGACATTCTCGAGGCCTACAAGATCGTCGAGGTCGCGAGGACAGAGTAGCCTGCGACTGGCTTCCTCAGGCACCCCACCTTGCCCTTCAATCGTCGGGCGCCGCACGCAAGGCGTGCGCCCTCCTCTTTCAGGGCAATCTGGGGCACCTGAGAAACCCAGGCCGGGTGGCCTTGCTCGGTGATCCCGTTTTTGATTGGACGCTCTTGCGCTCGCCCGAATCTGGGGCACTTGGAAAAGCCTTGAGGCACTTTGCTTGTACGATCTGGTTTGTCAGGACGAGCGAGTAGGGTGTGTAACGAGAAGAACCTTCGTGGGTATATGAGAGGGCAACGTGCGCGTGCGTGCGTTGTCCTTTCGTAGCCTACACAGACCTTTTGGGGAGCTGGTGTTGTATGAAGCAGACGCCTATGACCCGCCGCTTGGGTGAGCAGCTGCGTGAGAAGCTCGGATATATCCTTTTGTTCGAGATCTCCGATCCTCGTCTCGAGCTCGTGACGCTCACGGGTGTCGAGGTCTCCCAGGACCGTTCATTCGCGCGCGTGTTCGTGAGCTGCGAAGGCGATCGCTATGAGGAGGTGCTGGACGTCCTTAACGCGGCCAAGGGCAGAATTCGCAGCCTTCTTGCACGTTCGCTCGACTGGCGTGTGACTCCCGAGCTCCAATTCAAGATCGACCGCTCCACCGACGAGGCGGAGGCGATTAGCCGTGCCCTCGAGAACATCCCCGCGACCCTCGCCGTCGAGAAGGACGAATTCGGCTATCCCATCGAGGATGCCGATGTTGAGAAAGATATGAGTGATGAGCAATAGCACGTCACCTTGTTCCGGTCGAAGCACGACGCCCGATATGTGGGCGGGTGTCATAGATTTCGTCGAGGGCGCCCGCACCATCGCGATCTCGGGGCACACGAATCCCGATGGTGACGCCCTCGGCTCGGTTCTCGGGCTCGGCGCTTCGATCAGGGCGCAGTTTCCCGACAAGCGCGTCGACTTTCTGCTTGCCGACGATGGCTCCATCCCGCGCATATACCGCTTTCTGCCCCTTGCCGGGGAGCTGGAGCCCGCTGTTCGGCATGCGGAGGCGTACGACCTGTTCATCTCGGTCGACGTTCCCACTCTCGAGCGTCTTGAGGATTCCGCTGCGGTGGCTAAGCAGGCTCGCGGTCGCGTGGTGATCGACCATCATCCCTCGCGCGAAGAGTTCGGCGACGTCACGGTGCGCGTGACGTCGGCTGCCGCGACCGCAGTCCTTGTGTACGAGCTCCTCGATGCTGCGGGGTGGCCCTGCACGCCTGACATCGCGTCGTGTCTCTTGACGGGCTTGATGACCGACACCGGGCGCTTTCAGTATCAAAACGCCAATCCCTCGGCGTTTGCCTGCGCCTCTCGTCTGGTCGACGCCGGTGCCCAGCCGGCACGGATCGCCCTCGAGGTGTACCAGAGCCAGCGCATTGAGTATCTGCATCTCGAGTCGATCGTGATGAGCCGTATCGAGACGCACGCGTGCGGTCGCGTTGCCTACAGCTACGCGTTTGCCAGCGATCTTGTCGAATGCGGTGTCAAGCCGGCGGAATGCGACGGCCTGGTCGATATCGTGCGTCAGGTTGATGGATCTGAGCTCTGCCTGTTTTTGCGCGAGAGCGAGCCGGGTGTGGTGCGCGGCAACCTTCGTTCGAAGGGCAAGCTCGACATCTCCGGAATCGCCGTCGAACTCGGCGGCGGGGGGCACGCCGCGGCAGCGGGATTCACCTTCCATGGAACGGTTGCCGAGGCTGCCGAGACGGTGCTCCCCAAGCTGGAGGCGCTTCTCGCTTAGGGCTCGTCACACAAAGCACGACCAAGGGGATGGGCGCGAGATGCGCATGCCCCTTGCGTACACGTGAACATATTCGCCAGAAAGTGAGGATCGCATGGCGAAGCGCAAGCCGAGCGAGCTCAATCTCCTGCTCGCTGTCGATAAGCCGGTGGGTATCACCTCTCACGACGTTGTGTCCAAGGTGCGTCGCGCCCTGGGCGAGCGCCGCGTGGGTCATGCCGGAACCCTTGACCCGCTTGCCTCAGGCGTCATGATCGTGGGCGTAGGCCAGGCGACGCGGTTGTTGGGGCGTGTCACCCTTGACCGCAAGCGATACCTCGCGCGCATCACGTTTGGGGCCGAGACCACGACCGACGATGCGGAAGGAGAGGTCACGCGCACTGCTCCCGCAACGGACGATCTTAGTTCTCGGCTCTTCGCCTCGAGCATCCTCAAGGATTTTCTCGGTGAGCAGGAGCAAGTCCCGCCGGCGTACTCCGCGATTTCCATCGACGGTGTGCGATCGTACAAACGAGCCCGGGCTGGGGAGGATGTCGATCTCCCAGCGCGCACCATCGAGGTGTATGCTGCCGACCTCGTGGCGATAGACGAGGTCGACGGCCATGTTGTTTGGACGGCTTCGTTTGATGTGAGCAAGGGGACGTACATCCGCTCCCTTGCGCGCGACATCGGCCGCGCTGCGGGCAACGCCGCCCACATTTCCGACTTGCGCCGTACCGCCTCGGGTCCCGTTACGGCTGGCATGTGCCTGCGCATCGAGGACCTGTCGTGCGAAGGTGCTCGCGCCGCCGCGCTCGATCCCGCCGTCGTGCTCGGCATGCCCGTGCGTACGCTCAGCGATGCCGAGCTCGCTGCCGTTCTGAATGGTCGCGCGATACCGAACCACTTTGCGGGAGGCTCTCTTGGGCGCCCGGCCGATGCTCCCATCGACACGCCGTGCGCGCTCACACACGGCGGCCAACTGTGCGCCATCGCGAGCTCAGAGGGCGATAGCCTACGCATGGAGACGGTCTTTCCCCAGGGTATCGAAGGTGTTGCGCAATGACGCGCGTACAGGACGCGGTTTCATCGCATACGGGCGCGCACATGCCCGGGGCGCACATGCCCGCGCGTGCAGAGCTCGCGCGCGACTTTCTCGTCGCCCCCCTTGCCTCTGATACCGACGTGAGCGGTAGCCATACAACCGTTATACGTGTGGGTGACGATGCTTCGCCAGCGACGCCCGTGCCGTGCGTCGTTGCCATCGGGGCGTTCGACGGTGTCCACCGGGGTCATCTCGGCCTGCTTTCCCGCGCGCGTCGTGATGCAGCTGAGCGTGGGGTTGCTGCCATTGCCGTCACGTTCGACCCCGATCCGGATGAGGTGGTGGGTAAGCGTCCCGCACTCAAGCTCCTGAGTATCGCCGATCGCATCAAAACCCTTAGGGCGTCGGGCACGGGTGTGGTGGTCGTTCCCTTCACGCGCGAGCTTGCCGCCCTCGATCATGTGGCCTTTTTTGAGCAGGTCCTCGCTCCGTATGTGGACATCCGCGCGATACACGTTGGCGTCGATTTTCGCCTTGGCGCACGTGGCGCCTCGACCGTCGATGTCATTCGTGCCTGGGGTGCGAATCGCGGTGTTGAGGTTACGGGTCACGAGCTGCTTATCGATGGCGACGCACCCATCACGGCCACGCGCATCCGGCGCCTGATCGCCGCGGGTGACGTCGTGGCCGCCGCCGGTGAGCTCGGACGACGGTTCTACGTGCACGGTGTTGTTGCGCCGGGGCGCGGAGAGGGCGCGGGAATGGGATTTCCCACTGCCAATATCGAGGTCCAAGCGGACATACAGATGCCCGCCGATGGCGTCTACGCGGGATTCGCGCGTGTTGGAGGCGAGGTCTGGCCCGCCGCGATCAACGCCGGCGTGCCCCCGATGTTTGCCGACTCCGTCGCGTCCGCCCGCCTCGAGGCCAATCTAATTGGCTATCACGGTGACCTGTACGGCCGGGAGGTCTCCATCGCGTTCGATCGCATGATGCGTCCCTCGCATTCATTCGAGTCCATTGACGCGCTTATCCGGGCGGTCGAGGGGGATATCGCACAGATTGCGGCAGATTATGGTACGACGCCGGTGAGGATCGCATGATTTCTGAGGACGACAAGAACAAGGTACGTGACGCGACCGATCTCGTCGCGCTCATCCAAGAGACCGTCGAGCTCAAGCCGCGCGGCAACACCGACCTCTGGGGTTGCTGTCCGTTCCACGGCGAGAAGACGCCTTCCTTCCACGTGATCCCCTCCACGCAGGTGTGGCATTGCTTTGGCTGCGGTGAGGGCGGCGACGCGTTCACGTACGTCATGAAGCGTGAGAACCTGAGTTTTCCCGAGTCCATTCGATATCTAGCGGATCGCGCGGGCATCGAGCTCGAGGAGGAACGCACCTTCAAGCGTTCCGGCACCAAGCGCAATCGCCTTATCGAGGTCTGCGAGGCGACCGCCGAGTTCTACCATACTCTGCTCATGCGGGGTAAAGACGACCGCGGTCGCGCATACTGCAAGGGACGTGACCTCGATGCCGCCACCTGTCGCACGTACCACCTGGGGTTTGCGCCCGGCCATGGCGCACTCGTGCGCTATTTGGGGTCCAAGGGGTTTACGCCGCAGGAGATGGTCGATGCCAATGTGGCGTTCCGCAGTCGCAGCGGCGGGCTTGTCGACCGCTTCTTCGACCGCGTGATCTTTCCTATCTACGACGAGCAGGGTCGGTGCATCGCGTTCGGCGGTCGCGCGCTCGATAAGGAGAAGACGAACGCCAAATATCTCAACACGTCCGAGACGCCCATCTTCCACAAAGGCAAGAACCTCTATGGGTTCAACTGGGCCAAAGATCACATCGTGAACGCGAACGAGGTCATTGTGGTCGAAGGCTATATCAGTGCGATGAGCTGTTGGAAAGCGGGTATCGAGAACATCGTGGCCGTGCTGGGGACTGCGCTCACCGAATCGCACGTCAAGACGCTTACGCGCTTCACCAAGAAGATCATCTATATGTTCGACGGCGACGCCGCCGGGCAAAAGGCGGCTCGCCGCGCGATCCAGTTCATCGAGAAGGACGACATCGACCTGCGTTGCGTCATCCTGCCCGATGGTCAGGATCCCGATGACTTCGTACGCGCAAACGGCGGCGAGGCCCTGCGGGCGCTCCTCGATCAGTCCATCCCGCTCATGGACTTCGTCTTTGGAAAGCTCGAGGAGGAGAGCGATATCTCCACACCGGGTGGTCGCGCCAGGGCCATGCGCTCCGCGCTCGAGCTCATCTACCCGCTGCGTGCGAGTTACATGATCGACGGTTATTACATGCAGATCGCCGACCGCCTGGGACTCGACGTTGAAATGATCCGCTCGAACGCCGGCAAGGTGTTTCGCGAGGTTCAGCAGCGCGAGGAGGCCAATCGCCGTCGCGAGCAGCAACGCGAGCGCGCGCATGCGGAGCGTGAACGTATCGGTGCCGAGGGCGGGGGAGCGCCTCGCGCGCGCGGGAGTGAGACGATTGCGTCCGTCGGGAGTGCGCCTGCCGCCCCTGGAGCCACCTCCGCCGTCGACTATCCGCCATATGATGAGCCGTACTATGAAGACGCACCGTACGATTACGTTCCGGATGCTCCCGATGTCGTTGGTGCGGAACCACCCGCGCGCAACGAGGACGCGGCGCTATCCATGCTCACCGACCTCGAGCGCCGTCAGCTCGCCTGCGAGCGTGAGCTGCTGACCATGCTCACCACCTACCCCGACGCGTTCAGGCCGTTTGCGGAACGCATCACCGAGGTTGAATGGGTCGATTCCCGCAACGAGACGATAGCCTGGTCTGTTCTCGCAACGCCCGAGGGCACGGGTGCCGCTGAGGTCATGTCGGCCGCACGCGCGGTGTGCCCCGAGGCGGCGCAGCTCGTGTCGGCCGGTATGATCTCGGCGACGAGCAGGCATCCTACAGAGACAAACATCGCCTTCCTGCTCGACACGCTCGAACTGTACACGGCACGTCGTCGCATGAAGGCCGCGCAGTCGCGCCTGCGGTCCAACAGCTCGCTTTCGAGCGATGAGCGCAGGGAGCTCGCCATCCAGGCAACACGGGATGCCGCGCGCATTCGAGAGCTCGAGCGGGCCGTTGAGGGGATAGCCGACCCCTTCCGGCAATAACGAGATTGTCAGAAAAGCGCAATCTTCTGGCACAATTGGGTATAGAACCGTGGTAAAGTAATGAATCCTATGTGCTAAGAAGGGAGCATCTGTGCCAAGAAAGACTCAAAGCACTGAATCCGCGCTGGACGCGACCATCGAAAAGCTGCTCAATCTCGGCTCGAAGTCCGGTTCCGTCACTGAGGACGAGATTCAGGTTGCCCTCAAGGATGTCGATGTAACTGATGCACAGCTGAGCTCTATCTACCAATTCCTCCGCGATCGCGGCGTCGAGATCGTCTCTGCCACCGAAGACGATGAGTCCGAGCTGGTTGTGGACGATGGCGACCACGACGTTATGAGGGACGAGGATCTCGACGGGGACGAGAGCGACGAGGACCATGACCTTAAAATGGCCAAGCGCGCGGATGCCGAGATGGCCTCGACTAAATCGAAGAAGAAGGCTCGTACCGTGCGCACCACGCGCAGCCGTTCGCGCGCTCGCGGCATCGACGCCTCAACGGTCATGCTGACGGGTGACCCGGTTCGCATGTACCTTAAGGAGATCGGCAAGGTCGATCTGTTGACGGCCGCCGAAGAGGTCGACCTGGCCATGAAGATCGAGGCCGGCCTGGACGCTGCCGACAAGCTCGAAAAGCAGGAGGCTGGCGAGCTCGAGCTCACCCGTGCCGAGATGCGCCGCCTCATGCGTGTCGAGCAGGTGGGTTTGGACGCCAAGCAAGCGCTCATCTCTGCGAATCTCCGCCTGGTTGTGTCCATCGCCAAGCGCTACGTGGGTCGCGGCATGCTCTTCCTCGACCTCATCCAGGAGGGCAACCTCGGTTTGATTCGCGCGGTCGAGAAGTTCGACTACGAGAAGGGCTTCAAGTTCTCCACGTACGCCACGTGGTGGATTCGCCAGGCCATCACGCGCGCAATCGCCGACCAGGCCCGCACCATCCGTATTCCGGTCCATATGGTCGAGACCATTAACAAGCTCGTCCGCGTGCAGCGTCAGCTGCTTCAGGATCTCGGTCGCGACCCGACCCCCGAGGAGATCGGTGCCGAGATGGACATGAGCGCCGATCGCGTGCGCGAGATCCAGAAGATCTCTCAGGAGCCCGTGTCGCTTGAGACGCCCATTGGTGAGGAGGAGGACTCCCAGCTGGGTGACTTCATTGAGGACGCCCAAGCGGTCGTTCCCGCCGATGCCGCGAGCTTCTCCATGCTGCAGGAGCAGCTCACGCAGGTGCTCGATGGCTTGGCTGAACGCGAGCGTAAGGTTATCGAGCTGCGCTTTGGCCTGGTCGATGGCCATCCGCGCACTCTTGAGGAAGTTGGCCGCGAGTTTGGCGTCACGCGTGAGCGCATTCGCCAGATCGAGTCCAAGACCTTGGCCAAACTTCGTCACCCCAGCCGCTCCAGCAAGCTCAAGGATTACCTCGAGAACTGCTAAGTCAATACGAGAGCGCGTTCTTGTCGCCCCTTGCGAGCCCTGTGCTCCAAGGGGCGCTTTTCGTACTTGTCCTGGCGGGCGAGGGCCCCGACTCCCGTGATCGCAGGGGAGGGATTGCGGTGGCTCATCTGTATACAAAAAGACCCGCGAGAACGCGGGTCTGAAAATTCTGGCTCCTCGAGTAGGACTCGAACCTACAACAACGCGGTTAACAGCCGCGGGCTCTACCATTGAGCTATCGAGGAATTGTCAAGCTGCTCACGTGCTGTGCTCCTGAGCAACAAAGTTAATTATACGGAACGTCCCGCGTGACGCAAGCCCCAATTTTAAAAAAGTTTTTGAGCCGTGGATGGGTCATGGTCAGGAACCGTGGATGGCCTTGCTGATGTCTGTGCCTGCGCATCGAAGAATAGCTGTAGGGTTTTGATCCGTGCGCTACACATTTGTGCATTCTGTCGTGCTGTTCACAGGGAGAAGGGCCTGAATCTGTCGAAAGGTCGATAATCCGCGCGATTTCAGCGACGCGTAACCTTTATCTTTATTGGCGACAAACGTAAGGTAGGGCATGTCATCGGTTGATTCATATCCGTTGATTACAGACAGCCGCCCTACCAACGGGTGATGATTTCCTCGGCGCTCGAAGATGAGCGTTCGCCAAGCTGTAGTTGCTTGGGTGTGTTCGTCTCATATGGAGGTAGACATGTTTGGGTTGCATCGCAATCGGCGGGAGTCAGACGAGGCGCGTCCACTCGGAAAGCTTACACGCGCCGAGGCCGTGGGTGGGGTCGCCATAGCCGCACTTGCGGTTGGCTCGATGCTCGTTGGGGCGCCTGTGGTTGCCCGTGTGCTCCCTGCCGCGGCAGATACGCTTAAGGCATCGATCCCCAGCCAGGAGAGCTCCACGGCTGCCACTGGTCGCGCTCAAAAGGAAGGCGGGGTTTTGTCAACGTCGGCCAAGGAGCGTGCGGAGAGCGGTGAGTATCCGGAACTCACGCCGGAAAGCGAGCCATGGATTGGGCGTCCTGCTCAGAACGTGCTCGTTGATCGCGCGTACACATCGCGTCGCGTCGAGTTTCCCGTCGGCAAGCCTGTCACGCTCAACAATGAGGAATGGGCTGCAAGCGAGGCCAAGGTGACGTTTGGGTGGACGGGTACCATGCGTGTGACGTGCAACGGCGCAACTGCATATGAGGATTACGCCAGTGCCGGCATAGCCCAAAATGCCCTCAACTTCGATGCCAACTCCTCCGATTGGCAGGACAAGGCAGAGGCGATTGGCTTTGGCCGTGAGCCGTACCAGCTGGTTGTGGTTGACATGACGTTCGAAAACGTTGATGCCACGCCGCAGACGGCAGACCTCGATGAGTTCTATGCTGCTTATCTTGGCTTGTACAATGAGTCAAGTTCCATTGGGGACTATGCCCAGGAGGGTTATTTCCTCGCGTGGTCTAGCTGCGACCACGAGGTTCGCGATGAGCATGCCGAAGGCGATGGTGTGTGGACGTCGAGCTCGTTCTCGTTGGACCCCGGTGCGTCACAAGACGTTCAGGTGGCATTTTGGGTGCCAAAGCGCGAAGTCGAGGAGGTGCGTGCGGGCAAGGGTGAGTTTGTCGCCCGCATTGGCGACACCTTTGAGTCCGAAGGGGACGCCGGGGATCTGCATTATTCCTCTAAGGCTGTTTCTTGGCGTCTTGACCTACAGGAAGGCAAGTGAGTAGCCTCGACGGTGCATGTTTGTCGCGGAAGTGATGGTTACAATTCGGAGCATGATGCAAAGGCAGAACGTACATATTCCAACGGTGTTGTGGGTTGCCTGGGGCATACTGCTCTGGGCAGGTTATCCGGCGATGGGAGAGAGCGCCTCGATGAGCCGCGACCCCGTTTTCACGGCGATGGCGCTGGGGGTTTGGATCGTTGCGGCGGTCCTGCTGTTGAACCCGGGGCTGTGCAATCGGCTCACTGTTCCTCGCCGTGTGTTTGGCGGGGCGGCCACGTTTGTGGCGGGGTGCTCATACACTCTGGTGCAGGTGCTCGCGGGTTTCCTAATGGGCCAGCTGCCCTATGTGCTTGATGAGCGCCTCATCTGCCTCGTTGCGTCTGCAATTGCCGCTGCATGCTGGTCTTGGGAGGGGATTTTCCTTGCGAAGGGATGCGGGGGACGTGACGATGCGGGACCATCGGGCGTCTCCCGTGTTTTTGACGCGCGTCGAATGCGCATGGTGCCAGCGTTGTTCTTTTGCATCGGATGTTTACGGCCTCTCGCCATGATGTGGTGCTTTCCCCATTTTGCATGTGGGGCTTTGTGGGGAACGCAGGTTGTGGGGAATCCGATGGCGAGCTTGGGGCTCGTGGCATCCGTGATAGGCGTCGGCATGTGGGTGGTTCGAATTGCGCGGCCTGGTGTTGGAAGTCCCACGGGAGTATCACGGCGTTACGCATGCGCCCTGCTGGGCTCATATGCATCGGGCGAAGTCGCCTCCTATGCGGCTTCGTGTGCGATTCCTCTAAGGGGGCCATTTGGAGAGCTTGCCTCCTATGGCCTGTGCATGGTTCTGGTTGTGGCGGTGATCGCCGGCGCGTTTGTGGTCTGGCGGCATACGGGACAAGAAGCTGTGGAGGGCGGAGCCGACGAATCGTCTTTGGACTTGGACGAGGGAGACGAGCGGCGGCATGAGCGACTGGCTGAGACGTACCATCTGACGGAGCGCGAGACAGTGTGCCTTCTCCTTGCGCTGGATGGGATGACCTCCGCTGCCATCGCGGAGCGATTGGGCATCAAGGCTCCGACCGTTCGTGCGTATCAGCAACGTGCGTACCGCAAGATGGAGGTCGCCTCGCTCACAGAAGCACGCGAGCTGGTCGCCCGGCAGGCAGTCGTTGAGCCCCTGTCATCACCAGACACGCCTACTCCGAATGAACGAGAGTCCTTTAAGCGTCGCGGCTCGGGTCGTCTCCGTGGTGTTCAGCGCGCATCGCGTGCGTTCTGCTCGGCAACAGTGGGTTTTGCCATCGCTTCGGTTGCCCTGCCAACCGCTCTTGACCAGTCATGGGGCGCGGGCGACGTTGTACTTCGCGCAGGGATCGTGATGGCATGCACGGCGGCTGCATGGGCATTTTCCCACACGGGGACGGATGGGGGCGTCACGGCTTCTCTGCGCTCTGCGCATAAGCTGTCCTCTTCCCGGGGAGGACGCTTGGTAGGCGACGAGGCCTTCGAGCCGTTCGGCCCGCAGGCTCGAGCTGCCACGTGGGGAGTCCTATGCGAGATCGTCTTCGCGTCGGCAATTCCGGGATTATTGAGCTGCGCTGCCATCGTGGCCATCGTGCTCTGTGCAATCTCCTCGTCCATCTCTTGGATGTGTCATCACGATGCCGGAGGGGCGGCGATCTCGTCTGTCCCCGTCGCTCCCACGTCTCCGGGCGTGACGCTTGACGTTCTCCATGTTGTCTACTTGGCGCTGCTTTCCCTTATGATCGGCATTGCTTGGGAGGAGGTGTGGCGCTCGGCCTCACCGCTCAGCTTCGCACCGCTCATGATGCCACTGTTCGGATGCATCATCGTTGTGTGCGTTGGGGGGCTACGCTCCCAAGGGGTGGGGGCCACGCGCCAGCTTCTCAGCGGCACGCTGGTGGTTGTGTTCGCTGCGGAATCAGGGCAAGCGTCCGTCGCCCTCTTTGGCACGTCCGTGCTTGTAATCTACCTGCTCGCATTGTCTTTACGCAACACGGTGCGGATGTCGGCTCGTGGGTTGCCGCTCTGTGCGCTGTTTGGGGTGGCGGGCATCCTCGGCGGTGGCAAGGTGACGAATGTGTACGCCGACCTCTCATATGCCCAGTTTAGAGATGTGGTTTTCGGAGGATACGCGTCCATGGGAGATGTCGTACCGGCGAGCGGCATGGGCGATGTCAGAACCGCGATGCTCGTGGCGATTGTCACCTGTCTGACCTTGTTGATGCTCCTGACCGTATGGGCGGGTGTTCGGCTTCTTACCGATGTCCGTAATGAGCGCTATGCCGCGGCGCTCCTCGCTTCTCACAATGAGGATCGTTCTCGGCTGGAGAGTTACCTTGCAGGTCGAGGCCTCAACTCTGTCCAGGTTGAAGTTGCGCTGCGTATCGTCGCGGGGGAGTCGGGCCCACAGATCGCCCGCGCGATGTGCTATTCAATCGGCACCGTCAACTCCGCCCGGGATGCCGCCTATCGACTGCTACGCGTTCATCGTCGCGCCCAGCTTGTTGCTTTGCTGCGAAGGGATGCGGGGCTTTAAGGCACTGAACAATGTCCTTCTCGAGTGTTTCCACGCCGTGTGCGCCTGTCATCAGGCGCACACGGCGTATTCATATCCTCTGATGGCAGACGAAGCCGTTCGCGCCTCCTATGTTCCTTGTCGACGTATGACCGCGATGCGCGTGCATGAGCCGCGCTCGAGGAAACACGGGGAAAGGAAGGCCATCGGATGTCTGAATTGCTCAATGGCGGGTGTCGTGCTGGTAGGCCAAGGCGCAAGCACGCTGGACGCAAAGGATGTGCACTGTTGATGCTTTTAGCGATGTGCTTGGCCGCTGCATGTGCATGGGGAAGTAGCTTCGTGTTTGGAGGGCCATCCTCACGTCTAGAGGAGTTTCCCAGGCGTTCGCAGGAGCCCATCGTCGCGCCGCTGTACCAAAACCCGGAGTATCCGTCGGGATGCGAGGCGTTTTCGCTCGCTATGTGTCTGCGTTCGATGGGGTATTCGGTTGAGCCTTCCGCGCTCATAGACACGTACATGCCGACCGACCCCATGTGGAGCGATTTCGTCAACCATTTTGCAGGCGACGCGCGGAGTTCCGGCAGCGCCATGCCGCCCGCCGTGGTAGTCTGCGCAGATGCGTATGCGGCTGCCGTGGATGCGCCACTCCACGGCGTTGAGCTCACCGGGTGCTCCTTCGATGAGGTTGCAACAGTTGTCGAACGTGGGTACCCCGTGCTCACGTGGATCACGACGGATTTCGAGTCACCGCGCTTTTCCACCACGGGCGCACGTGGCTATCGCCTGTATCGGAACTTCCATTGCGTATTGCTTTACCGTGTTCAAGGTGGGGTTACCTACGTCGCCGATCCGCTCGTCGGCCTCGTCGAGTACGATACGAACTCATTCCAAACCCTGTGGGAGGAATGCGGCAGCCTCGCGATGACAGTATCGGAATCGTAGAGGCAAGTCTCCGTTGCGACGCGTGGCGACCTGTGGGTGCCCAGGGATATACCCCGAATGCGAGTTCCGCACAAGCCGAAGGCCACTTAATGTGGCCTTCGTGCGAGCAGGACTGTTCGAGCAGGCGGGGTATATCCCTGGGCATCAACAGGTCGCCATCTTCGCTTTTTATGCGCTCCGCGCGAAATTCTATTCACCATGTTCGACATCCGCCATACCGTGTACAATGGACAAAGACCTTTAAGTGCGTACGAGATACCACAAGGACCATCAAGCGGGGCGCCCGCGCCCAGCAATATGCCTTCCTGTGATGCTCGCACGCCAAGCGGTCGGGCATTATTTTTTTGACCTGCAATTGTCGCAGGTCAAGAGTGTAAGGAAGGAGTTCGAGAGCATGTCTTCACCTAAGGCCGTCATCATGGATGACACCGCGATCAACCGCGCCATCACCCGCATCGCGCACGAGATCGTCGAGAAGAACGAGGGCGTTGAGGACCTCGCGCTTGTGGGTATCGTGACCCGCGGCGATTTGCTCGCAAAGAAACTCGTGGACGAGATCGAGCGTATCGAGGGGGTGCGCGTCCCGCTGGGAAGCCTCGACATCAGCTTCTACCGCGACGACTACCTCACCAACTTCGCTCCTGCGGTCCACGCCACGGACATCGCGTTCAACCTGGATGCCAAGCGCATCGTGCTCGTGGACGATATTCTCTACACCGGCCGCACCATCCGCGCCGCCCTCGACGCCATCATGGACCTGGGTCGCCCCAGCCGCGTCGAGCTCGCCGTCCTCGTTGACCGCGGCCATCGCGAGCTGCCCATCTGCCCCGACTTCGTGGGTAAGAACGTCCCGTCCTCTCACGAGGAGAACGTCCGTCTGTATCTTGAGGAGGTCGACGGCCGTTCCGCCGTCGAGATCTTCGACGTCGCGCCGGGTGGCCACGTTGGCTCCGCGCCGCTGGGAGGCGAGTAATCCGTGTTCAACAACCACAAGCACCTCATCGACATCTCCGAGTATTCCGATACCGAGCTCATGACGATCCTGCAGACCGCCAAGGCGTTCTCCGAGGTCAATGAGCGCACCATTAAGAAGGTTCCGACCCTCAAGGGCAAGACCATCGTCAACATGTTCAACGAGCCCTCTACGCGCACCCGCAGCTCCTTCGAGCTGGCCGAGAAGCGTCTTTCCGCGGACACGCTGAACTTTGGCGGCTCCTCCACCTCCACGGTGAAGGGCGAGAGCCTCATCGACACCGTCATGACGCTCGACGCCTATAAGATCGACTGCATCGTCGTGCGCGACAAGCACGCCGGTGCGCCTCACATCGTGAGCCAGGCGAGCCCTGCCGTCGTCATCGACGCCGGTGACGGCAAGCACGGCCACCCCACCCAGGCGCTGCTCGACCTGTACTCCATCTGGGAGCGCAAGGGAAGCTTCGACGGCCTCAAGGTGGGCGTCGTGGGCGATATCGGTCACTCCCGCGTGTGCGGCTCCCTCATCCCCGCGCTCAAGATCATGGGTGCCGAGGTCACGGCCGTGGGTCCCAACACCCTCATGCCGCCCCGTCCCGACATCCTGGGCGCCGACCATGTGTCGAACAGCCTCGACGATGTCCTTCCCGATCTTGACGTCGTCTACATGCTGCGCATCCAGCGTGAGCGCCTTGAGGGCGCGCCGTTCCCAAGCGAGCGCGAGTATCACCGCCTCTACGGTCTCACCAAGGCCCGCGAGGGCCTCATGAGGCCCGATGCGATCGTGTGCCACCCCGGCCCGATCAACCGTGGCGTCGAGTTCGACTCCTACATGCCCGACCATCCGGAGCGCTCCGTCATCCTCGACCAGGTGTACGCCGGTATCTGCGTGCGCATGGCTGCCCTGTATCTGCTGCTTGGAGGTGCCGATAATGGCCTTGCTTCTTAAGAATGCCCACGTCGTCGACCCTGCCGTCGAGCTTGACGGATGTGTAGACGTGCTCGTCGAGGGCGACAAGATCGCCGCTGTCGGCGAGAACCTCACGTGCGATGCTGCCGAAGTCATCGATCTTACCGGCAGGTATCTCGTCCCCGGTCTGGTGGACATGCACGTGCATCTGCGCGAGCCCGGCTTTGAGGCCAAGGGCGACATCGAGTCCGAGACCGCCGCTGCCGCGCACGGTGGCTTCACCGGCGTGTGCTCCATGCCCAACACCAAGCCCGTGACCGACAACGGCGTCGTGGTCGAGTACATCAAGTCCGTCGCCGCCGCCAAGGGCCACTGCCGCGTGTACCCCTCCGGTGCCATGACGAAGGGCCTCAAGGGCGAGATCATCTCCGAGATGGGCGATATGGTCGAGCACGGCTGCGTGGCCTTCACCGATGACGGCCATGGCGTCCAGGGCGCCGGCATGCTGCGCCGCGCCATGGATTACGGCCAGATGTTCGGCAAAGTCTTCATGAGCCATTGCCAGGACGAGGACCTCGTGGGCGATGGTCAGATCAACGAGGGCGCCGTCTCCACCCGTCTCGGCCTGCTCGGTTGGCCGGCGGAAGGCGAGGAGCTCCAGATCATGCGCGACATCATGATCGCCGAGCTCACCGGTGCCAAGCTGCACATCCAGCACATCTCCACCGCCAAGGGCCTGGATATGGTGCGCGCCGCCAAGGCCAAGGGTCTGCCCGTTACCTGCGAGGCTACCCCGCATCACCTGTTCCTCACTGAGGATGCCATCGACGGAACCTACAACACGTGCTTCAAGGTCAACCCGCCGCTGCGCACCGCCGCCGACGCCGAAGCCCTCATCGCGGGCGTCATCGACGGCACCGTGGATGCGATCGCGACCGACCACGCCCCGCATTCCGATTGGGAGAAGTCCCGCGAGTTCGAGCTCGCTCCGTTCGGCATGACCGGCCTCGAGACCGCGCTCGGCCTGGTGATCACCAACCTGGTCAAGACGGGCAAGATCACCTTCGCCCGCATGGTCGAGCTCATGGCTATCGAGCCCCGTAAGATCCTCGGGCTCGATCAGGTCACGATCGCCGAGGGCAGCGTCGCCGACCTCACCGTCTTCGATGCCGATGTCGCTTGGACCGTGTCTGAGGACGATTTCGTCAGCCACGCCAAGAATTCCGGATTCAAGGGCGCTGAGCTCACCGGTCGCGCCACGGATGTTTTCGTGGGTGGAAAGCGCACGCTCGCCAACGGCGTCGTTTGCTAAGATAGCTGTATCTGCATAGCGCGGCCCCTCGATTTGTCATTGCGGGGCCGCGCGTACATCTTGACCATGCACCGCATGGGGAGGGGAGCATATATGCCGAATCCTTCACCTGCGCGCATGCACGATTTCGAGGTCGTCACGAACGAGAAGATCGCCGATGGCATCTTCTCGCTCGTCATTTTGGCCCCGCGTCTCGCATCCGCGCTCAAGCCCGGCCAGTTCGTCAACGTTCGCGTGCCCGGCGATGCCAGCGAGCTGCTGCGCATTCCGCTGAGCTATGTCGCGGCTGATCCGCAGGCAGGTACGGTAGAAATCTGGTATGCCGTTGTGGGTAATGGAACGCAGCGCATGTCGGAGTGGAAGCCCGGCTTTAAGAGCGACCTTCTTGGCCCCGGGGGCCATGGCTGGTGCGTGCCCGAGGATGCCAGCCGGGTGCTCGTGGTGGGCGGCGGCATCGGCGTGCCGCCGGTGCTGTGCCTTGCGCGCGATCTCGCGGCGGCGGGTGTTGCCGTTGACGCCTGCGTGGGCGCGGCGACGGCCGACAAGCTCGTGGGCGTTGAAGACTTCGAGGCGCTGGGTTGCGGCACGGTTCGCGTTGCCACCGACGACGGTTCTGCCGGCAGCTGCGGCTTCTGCACCGATCCCGCTGCCGAGCTCTTGGCCGCCGGCGGGTACGACTACGTGGCCACATGCGGTCCCGGTGTCATGATGAGCAAGGTCGCCCAGGCGGCAGCGGATGCCGGCGTGTATTGCGAGGCGTCTCTCGAGCGCATGATGAGCTGCGGGTTTGGCGCCTGCAGCACGTGCAACGTCGAGACGACCTCCGGCATGCAGGGCGCCTGCATGTGCGGTCCCGTGTTCGATGCATCCAAGGTGGTGGTCTGGTGAGCCAGGTGAATATGGCCGTCGATTTCGGCGGCGTCAAGATGAAGAACCCCATTAACACCGCGTCGGGGACGTTCGGCCAGGGGTGGCAGTTCTCCGAGCTCATGGACGTGAGTCAGCTCGGCGCCATCACCACCAAGGGTTGTGCGGCGGAGCCCTGGCCGGGCAATCCCGCACCCCGCATGACCGAGGTCCGCGGCGGCATGATGAATTCCGTGGGCCTTCAGAATCCCGGCGTGGAGGCCTTCGCGCGCGATTACGGTCCATGGCTCGACGAACTCACGGGCAAGGGGACGCAGGTGATCTGCCAGGTTGCCGGTCACTCCACGGAAGAGTACGTCCGCGCCCTCGAGATGTTCGATGAGCTGTGCCCGTGGGCGGCTGGCTTTGAGATCAACGTGAGCTGCCCCAACATCGCAGCTGGCGGCGCCGCCTGCGGCTCGACCCCCGATGGCGCCGCGGAGGTCATGCGCGCGTGCCGTAAGGTGACCGATCGCCCCCTGTTCGTGAAGATGGCCCCCGTTCGCATTCCCGAGATCTCCCGGGCGCTCGAGGCGGAGGGAGCTGATGGCCTCACCGTCATCAACTCCATTCCCGGTATGGCGATCGATGTGCATACGCGCCGCTCCAAGCTCTCCAAGCCCACGGGTGGTTTGTCCGGTCCGCTGTGCCATCCCATCGCGGTGCGCATGGTGTGGGAGGCCGCCAATGCGGTCGATATTCCGGTCTGCGGCGTCGGTGGCGTCATGACCGGTGAGGATGCCGCCGAGTTCATCTTGGCCGGCGCTTGCTGCGTCTCGGTTGGCATGGCGAGCTTCGTCGAGCCAGACGCCTCTGTGCGCATCCTGCGCGAGCTCGAGGAGTGGGCGGAGAGCCAGGGCGTTCGTGATATCAACGAGCTGATCGGAGCCTTTGAATGCTAGAGGCGGACGCCCGCGACCGCGTTATCGTCGCCATCGACTGCGACCGTACCCGCGCCCTCGAGCTTGCCGATGCCCTGTCCGGGCACGCCAAGTGGCTCAAGGTGGGCATGACGCTCTTTTATGCCGAAGGTCCGCAAATCGTTCGCGAGTTCAATGAACGTGGGTTCAAGGTTTTCCTGGATCTTAAGTTCCACGACATCCCGCATCAGGTGCGCGGAGCCGCTCGTTCTGCCGCGCTCGCCGGTGCGAACCTGTTGTCCGTGCATGGTTTGGGTTCCGGTGCCATGCTCGCGGCCTGCCGCGAGGGGGCGGAGGAGGCTGCCGAGATTCGCGGTAGTCGTCCCAAGCTCGTTGCCATCACCGTGCTCACGAGTATGAACCAAGATGCCCTGACGCAGATCGGCGTCGATTCCCCTGTGGCCGATGAGGCCGCCCGTCTTGCGTCGCTCGCGCAGGCCAACGGCATCGACGGTATCGTCTGCTCTCCCATGGAGGCACGGGCAATGCGTGAGCTGTTGGGGCCGGATGCGCTCATCGTCACGCCCGGGGTCCGTCCCGCTGGTGCGGAGCTCGGCGACCAGTCCCGGGTTGCAACGCCCGCTCAGGCCATCGAGCGTGGTGCGAGCCATATCGTGGTGGGGCGTCCCATCACAGGGTCAGAGGACCCCGTTGCCGCATACGAGGCGATCGTCGAAGAGCTGGTACGGGGCGTGAAGTAATGATGGAGCGGGCACCGTGCCTGTCCAAACGGTGTCCGCATAGCCTTTAAACAGGCATTTCTCGGTTCTTTTCTCCGTTTTGCTTGCATTTCGCCAGTGCATGGACTACCCTAAGGAGCCGTTAAAGGTTCAAATGCGCACGTAAATGCCCATATTGGAATCTTAATTCGTATGAGTAACCCGTTATTGGAGGTACACATGGCGCTTCCTCAGCTCACCGATGAGCAGCGTAAGGCCGCTCTCGAGAAGGCCGCTGCCGCCCGTCACGCCCGTGCCGAGCTTCGCGAGAAGATCAAGAAGGGCGAGACCACGCTCGAGTCCGTTCTTAACTCCGACGACCCGATCGCCTCTCGCATGAAGGTCTCCACGCTCATCGAGTCCCTTCCTGGTTACGGTAAGGCCAAGGCCGCCAAGATCATGGACGAGCTGGGCATCTCCGCCACCCGTCGCGTCCAGGGCCTCGGCGTCCGTCAGCGCGAGCAGCTCATCGAGCAGCTCACCAAGTAAGTGGGTCTCATCGAGCCAAAGCTCTTTGTGATTTCCGGGCCGTCAGGCGCAGGGAAGGGTACGCTGGTCGCGCGCGTTCGCGAACAGATGCCTAACCTGGGTCTGACGGTTTCCGCTACCACGAGAGCTCCGCGCGCCGGCGAGGTGGACGGCGTGAATTACTATTTCCTGACCGACGATGAGTTCTCCGCGCGGATTGAGGCCGGCGAGTTCATCGAGTGGGCACAGGTGCACGATCATCGGTATGGCACGCTTGCCAGCGAGGTCGAACGCAATCTGGCCACCGGTCAGTCCCTCATCTTGGAGATCGACGTGCAGGGAGCGCTCGCCGTCAAAGAGCGGTTCCCCCATGCCGTCCTCATCTTCATCGAGCCCCCGTCGCTCGAGGTTCTGCGTGAGCGCTTGATCGGCCGTGGATCGGAAACGTCTGAGTCTCTCGAGCTTCGCCTGCATACCGCCGAGAGCGAGATGCATCTGCGTGATCGCTACGACGAAATCGTGGTGAACGATGACCTCGATCGCGCGACTGAGGAGCTCATTGCCGTACTGCATCGTCACGAAAGGAACTGATTCCAGTGTCTGTTGTGAAGCCCGCCATCGATGACTTGCTGGAGAAGACCGACCACAACCGGTTCCTTCTCTCCGCTCTTGCGTCCCAACGCGCAAGCGATATCAACAACATGTTGCGCGGCCAGCACAATCGCGTGCTCGCTGTTCAGGATACGGATGACCTGACCGTGCTGCTCTCTGGCAAGGACACCATCTCCATGGCCATGGAGGAGATCGTTGATGGCACCATCTCCTATGACCACGCCCGCTATGAGGCCGCCCTTGGCCACATCGACCCGTCGGAAGCGTAGATGGCCAGCCGCGTTTGCCTGGTGCACTATCACGAGATAGGACTCAAAGGCAAGAACCGTGCTCGGTTCGAGCGCATCCTCATGGACTCGTGCAAGGCGGCTTTGGCCGCCTTTTCCGTTTCGTGCGTGACGCGCATTTCCGGGCATATCCTCATCACCTTCTCCACCAAGGGCGAAGCCGAGCGCGCCATGCCGCTGATCGCTCAGGTTCCGGGTGTCGCACGTTGCTCTCTCGCGTTTCATACCAACCGTGAGCCCTCCGAGTACTGTCGGGCGGCGATCGACGCGCTTGCAGAGTTCGGCCCGTTTGACACGTTCAAGGTTGCCGCCCGCAGATCGAACACCGATTACGAGCTCACGAGTATGGACCTCAACCGACAGGTGGGCGAGGCGCTTTGCCTCGCGTATCCCGAGAAGAAGGTCCAAATGCGCGAGCCCGATGCCACTGTCCACGTGCTGGTCGTTCAGGGCAGCGTCTATGTGTATGCCAAGAGCATGCGGGGTGTTGGCGGCCTGCCCCAGGGTAGTGCCGGCAAGGTCGTGACGCTGCTCTCCTCAGGTATCGATTCTCCAGTCGCCACGTGGCAGCTTGCCCGTCGCGGCGCGGTTGTGGTGCCCATCCACTTCTCAGGTCGTCCACAGACCGCCGATACGAGCGAGTACCTCTGTCAGGACATCATCGAGCAGCTTGCACCTGCGGTGCAGATCGGTCGCATGTACGTGGTGCCTTTTGGCGACTGCCAGCGCGAAATTTCGCTTAAGACACCCTCCGACCTACGCGTTATCATGTATCGCCGCGTCATGTACGCGGTGGCCGAGCGCATTGCGAAGATCGAGGGGGCAAAGGCGATTGTCACGGGCGAGTCGCTGGGACAGGTTGCCTCCCAGACGCTCGAGAACATCATGGCCGTAAACGAGATTGTGGACATTCCGGTTTTTCGTCCGCTCATCGGATCCGATAAGCAGGAGATCATCGAGCGCGCCAAGCAGATCGGAACGTACGAAATCTCCTGCCAGACGGCGCCCGATTGCTGCACCTTGTTCATGCCCCGTCGACCCGAGACGCATGCGAAGCTCGACGCCGTTCACGAGGCGTGGAACATGTTCGATCACGAGACGATGATCGATTACCTGGTTGAGCACGTCGAGTACGTTGATTTTACCGCTCCCGTCTACAAGCGTCCGCGCGTCATGCGTGAACGTCACGACGAGCTTGCGCCGCGCTTCGTCCGTCCGAAGGCCGATGCGCCCGAAGACCTTGCAACGGAATGATTTCCATGCTGCCGTAGGTAGGCTGATGCGAACGGGGTTGAGACGATATGGTCGTTTCGACCCCGTTCTGCTTTTGGAGCCATCCCTACCGAGATCGCGGGCCCTCCCTCCCTTGGGCCCATGTCCATCCCATCGCGAAGCCCTTGCCTTTTGCGGGCAGGAACCTTGCCTGACGTGTCAGTCGCGTGCCTGAGCCCTCAACAGAGCATTGAAGACTTTCTAAAAAACTCCCGAACTCATCGTGCGAGCACTGCAACGATGGATGGGGGAGGTGGTGACATGGCTCAGGTTGAAAAGAAGCGTGTGGCCCTCGCAACGCGCGTCGCGCTGTACCTGCGTCAGAGACCGATCGCGTGCTTCGCATTCGCACTGGTGACAGGACTGGTACTGGGGTCGGTTGGACTTGGGATGCTCTTTGCCGGGGGAGTCGCGAGAGATGGATTTGCCTCGGCTGATGGGGTTGAGATACGACGCGATGTCGACTCGGATAAAGGCACTGACATCGATTCTGGGGACACAGATGAAACGGAGGCCGACGGAGCGGGAGCCGATGGGGAAACAGGGGACTCGCTCGACGCCATCATCGTTGATGTTGCCGGGGCGGTAACGGAACCAGGCGTCTTTGAACTCGAAGCGGGTGCGCGTGTGGGCGACGCGATCGCCGCCGCGGGGGGAGCTCTTGGCGACGCTGATTTGTCGCGAGTTAATCGCGCGGCTAGGGTATCGGATGGACAGCAGATCTACATTCCGCGTGTTGGTGAGGAGCTGTCCGAGAGCGCGCTTGCGGGCGGATCTTCATCGGGAGATGGCGCGTCGTCGACGGGAGACGGAGATGCGGGTGGCTCCCTCGTGAACATCAATACAGCAGGCGAGGCGGAACTCGACGAGCTGCCGGGTATAGGGCCCTCGACAGCGCGTTCAATCATAGAAGACCGCGATGCGAACGGACCCTTTTCCACCATCGAGGATCTTATGCGTGTGAGCGGCATAGGGGAGAAGAAGTTCGAAAAGCTCAAATCGGGCATCTGCGTGTGATGGCGATGCGCGGGGGCGTAGTTGAGAAGCCCGTACGTCCGTATATTCCGCCCACGGCCTTTTTGGCGATCGGGTCATGTGCATCCGCCGCATGCGTCATGCAGATAGGTTGGACGCGGCGGGCACAAGTGACGGTTGCGCCTTGGGGCACCATCGGGGCGTTGGTCGTTCTTGGATGCGCACTGGCACTGTTCGCATGGCGTTTCATAGCTCGTTGGGAGGGGACCGCTCATGGAGATGACGCGGGGTCATTTCCCGGTCGCTACGTGCGTCTTTCGCTGGTGTTTGCCGGCGTTGGGTGTGCGGTTGCTGCTGCGATCTCGGGCGTGGAGCTCGCCGGTTGGGAGCATCGCCTGCACATGGCGGGGTCTGCATCGGTAAGCGCCTGGCAGTTCGTCACCATAGGAGACCCGAGTCTCGGCGAATACGGGGCATCCTCAACTGTCGAGTTGGTTGACTCCGGTATCCCTACCGGCGTTCGGCTAAGAGCGACCACGGGACGCACCGTCGAATCCGGTGCGGCGCTTAGGGTTGTCGGGCACATCGAGCGGTTGGAAGAAGGTGATTGGGCACGCGGGAGGTTCATGAGGGGCGAGGTGGGAGCTCTCGATGTCGCCACGGTTTTGGAAATGGAAGAGAATGCGTCTAGCTCGCCCGTCGCTGCGGCGCGCACCGTTGCGCTTTCCATCCTTGATTCAGCGTGCGGTCCATCCCGGGCCTTGCTGGCTGGTACGGTTTGCGGGCGCGTGACGGAGCTCGCGCGGGAAGACGCGTACGATGCGTTCTCTCGCTGTGGCCTCACGCACCTTGTCGCCGTGTCTGGGAGTCATCTGGCTTACATCTCCGCGATGCTTGAGATGCTGCTGCGGCGCTTACGCTGCGGGCGCGCGGCAAAAAGTGCGGCGCTTCTGGTAGTCATGGCACTGTACGTGATGTTCACCGGGGGTGCGCCCTCTGCGCTCCGGTCGGTCTCGATGGTCGGGCTGGCTACGGCAGCAATCCTCGGTGGGCGTCGATCGCACGCCCCCTCTGCCCTCGCTCTCACGGTGACGGCCCTCGTCTGGCTCAATCCGGGAGTCGTGTACGATCTTGGGTTCCAGCTCTCGGCGCTCAGCGTCTTGTTCATCGGGGTGCTTGGCCGGTATGTCTCGTATGCCCTCGCGTGCTTTCGCCTGCCGACCGCAATTGCCGAGCCGCTCTCCCTCTCACTTGTCGCGCAGTGGGCGACACTCCCTGTAACCCTGCCGGTGTTCGGTGAGGTGTCGCTCATCGCGCCATTGGCGAATCTCGTTGTGGGGCCGGTGATGACGGGGCTGCTGATGGCGGGTCTTGGAGCGACGGCAGTCGGGGAGGTGGTGTATGGCGTGGGTGTGCTTGCGGATGTGCCGGAGGCGTTGATCGCTCGTGTTGCCGATGCGGTCTTGTGGCTGCCCGACGCCCTGGCGCAGCTCGCCATCTTTCTCGCGCGGCTTTTCGCCGCCGTTCCCTTTGCATCGATGACGGTTGTCGCTCCTTGGTGGTTGCCGGTACTTGCATACGGTGCGGCGATTGTGGTCTATGTGAGGTGGCGCGATGCCTCGGCGCGTCGAGTCTCTTGCATCATCGGTTTGCCGGCGTTGCTGCTCGTGGCGCATATCCTGCGATGGTCGATGTACGCCCCGGCACAGGTCGCGATTCTTGACGTGGGACAAGCCGATGCCATTCTCATTCGCGATGGCTCGAGGACCATGTTGGTCGATGCGGGCGTCGACAATGCCGTCGTAGAGGCGCTCGCGCGAAACAACGTGTATGCGCTGGACGCGGTGGTCGTGACACATTGGGATCGCGATCACTGGGGCGGTCTCCCCGATGTGCTCGACGCCATGCCGGTCGGCCAAATCGTCGTTGCCTGCGGCGCATCCGCGCATGCGCCTTCCGAGCTCTCAAGCGTCTCTCAAGAGATTGTCGAGGTGCAAGTAGGCGATGTGATCCGTGTGGGGGAGTTCGCCTGTAGGGTTGTATGGCCCCAGGGTTTGGTCTCTGGTGAGGAAAATGCCGACTCCCTCTGCTTGGACGTATCGTATGGCAATGGTGAGGGGGCGAGTCTGGACATGCTTCTTACGGGTGATACGGAACAAGATGAGCTTGCGGAATACGCGGATGAGGTGGGGGATATCGACGTGCTCAAAGTGGGTCATCATGGTTCGGAGATCGCTGTTGCCGAGAAGCCGCTTGAGCTGCTGGATCCCGAACTCGCTGTGGCGAGTGCGGGCGAGGGGAATTCCTACGGCCATCCCGATCCGGTGTGCGTGTCACTGCTCGAACGAGCCGGTGCGCGTTTTCTGTGCACCAAGGACGTGGGCGATGTGATCATTCGTCCGGGAAAGACGGGTCCTGTCGTTAAGACCCAGGGGATTCAATGACGGGAACGAGGAAGGTGAAGGGCCGGAATGCCGGTATTCGGCATCCGAGGAACTCTTCAAGGTCCGCATCGGGGTATAGTTGATGAAATTCTCCGCCCGTCAGGGATACAGCGCCTGACGTGTCGTTTCGAAAGGGATGCGTATGGCCGGGCAAGGGCTGTTGCCAGGATATTTGATCGTGGGATCCGACGAACTCAAGAGCTCGCGTGCCGTCGAGCGTATGCGTGCTCGCCTGGGGAAGTCAGGCATGGTCGAGTTCAACCTCGATGAGCGCGATATGACCAAAGACCCGCAGGTCGACGATATCGTCGCCTCCCTCAACACCTTTCCCATGGGGGCTGAGTTCCGATTGGTCATTCTGACCAACTGCGACAAGCTCCCTAAGGCGATGAGCGAGCCCCTTGTCGAGTATTTTGCCAATCCGTCCCCGACGACTGTGTGCCTGGTGGTGGCCACCTCTCTTGCCAAGAACACGCGCTTGTATAAGGCGATCAAGAAGCTTGGCGATAAAGCGATTATCGACTGTGCGCCCAAAAAGACATGGGAGATGCCACCCCAGGTGGTCAAGATGGCAGCGGCTCATGGGAAGGCGATGGGCCTTCCCGCCGCCGAGGCGCTGGTTGCGCGCTCGGGAGAGAACACCAGGATGCTTGACAACGAGCTCAAGAAGCTCGCGTCCATGGTCACAGGGTCCGAGATAACGCTTGCCGATATTGAGCGACACGTTATGCGGACCGCCGAGGTCAAGCCTTGGGAGTTCTTAAACGCCGTTGCCGCGCGAGACCTTGCGCGTTCGCTGGAGTTGCTCAAGCTCCAGCCGGCAAAGAGCGAGGTCAGGCTGTGGTCCTTGCTCGTCACACGTCTGCGCGAATTGATCATTGCGAAGTCCCTCGACAGCCGAGGGCAGGGGAGCCAGCTTGCCGCCACGTTGGGCGTCCAGGGTTGGCAGGTCAAGAACCACCTTTCATGGGCGCGACGCTGGCGCATGGACGAGCTGCTCGAGGCCTTGTCCCAGGCGATCGAGGTCGAGCTTGCGCTCAAGGGTTCGCGCGACAGCGAGCTGGCGTTACGTATGTGGGTCATCTCCATGACCAGTCGCTAACTGCAGGGCTCGGGATGCCAAGTTGGTTCGACGAGTTGTCGTTGCATGTGCGGCCATCGTCATGGGCAGTTGATAGGTGCGGACTTGGGAAATGGCAAGTGGCCCCGGCGGCTCGCACGGATCGCATATGACCATACGGGCTCGCATCGTACTTGTGAATTCCGCAAGTAACCTGCACAATTGCGCAATGCGGCTTGCGCCGCGGCTGGACCGCGTGTAAAATACTCGCCCGTATGACCTCAACAACCGTGTCTCAGAGGCCGGATAGTAAGACCTTGTAAGTACCCGAAAGGAACCGAACCCGATGGCAAACATCAAGTCCCAGAAGAAGCGCATCCGCACCAACGAGATCGCTCGCGTCCGTAACAAGGCGATCCGCTCCGAGCTCAAGACCGTGATCAAGCACGTCAAGACCGCCGTCGAGGCTGGCGACAAGGCTGCTGCCCAGGCTGCTGCCACGACCGCCTACCGTAAGCTCGACAAGGCCGTTGCCAAGGGCGTTATCCACAAGAATCAGGCCGCCAACCGCAAGTCCGGCGTCCAGAACCTCGTGAACAGCCTCTAGGTCTTCGCGAACAATTCGCTTTGTGACGGGTCCCGTTCTCACGGGGCCCGTTTTTTGCCGCGACTCGCTTTCGGGACGTGCTGGCGCGTGTCGGGGCGGGGGCTTGAGCTTCGGACACTCCTCACGCAGTGTTTGGTAGCACAACTCGACAAAACTTCATGAAATCGCGAAGTTTTGTCGAGTTGTGCTACCGTTTTCGACGGAAGATTTCGATTGAAAGGCGGGGCGCCCGTGTTCATTCAAGTTGAACGCGGGCGCCCCGATTGCGTGCCATTAGACTCGCTGTGCCTGTTGGCTCGGATTAGCCGACTCCCGGCTCGCGCTACTTCAAGTTTCTGCCGAACGCGTCGGCGGACTTGATGGCCTCGATGAACGCCTCGGGCGAGAACGGGGCGGGATTCGCCTGCTTCCACTCGTTCGTGTTCTGTGCCAGCTCGGCGATGCGCTGCAGGTGGCTCTCGTCGAGATCGAGCTCGGCAAGAGTGACGGGAAGGCCGAGCTTCTTGTTGAAGGCGGCGTAGCGCGCCAGCTGCTCGGTGTCGCCCGTGTAGGCGAACAGCACGAGCACGCCGAAGCTCACGACTTCTCCGTGCAGGTGCGTGCGCCCGGGGCGCTGCACACCCGTCGTGGCGTTGTAGAAGGCGTGCGCAAGTGAGGAGTTATAGTAGAAGTCGGGTTGGTTGGTGAGGTTGGAGACATACCCCGTGTTGACCACGATGTCGAGTGCGATCTGGCGCACCGCTTCACTCGACTGGCCGGCGCGGACGTCGGCCATGCCCTGCTCGCCGTAGGCCATGAGGGGATCGGTGCAGGTGTGCGCGAGCGTGAGGCCCAGCGTACTCGTGTGCGTGAGCTCGGCCTCGCTGGTGGCATATTCGACCTCGGGCTGCTTGGAGAGGGCATCGCCGATGCCGGCCCAGAAATACTCCTCGGGTGCGGCGGCGATGATGGCGGGGTTGATGAAGATGTGCGCAGGCGCATCGGGATAGGCGTATCCCTTGAGTGAGTGGTCGTCGTTGTAGACCACGGCGATGGCGGTGGCGCTCGAGCAGTTGGAGCAGATGGTCGGAACGGAGAAGACGGTCTTGTCGAGCTCCTTGGCAGCGGTCTTCACCGTGTCGATCGCCTTGCCCCCGCCGATCGCGAAGGCGATGTCGGCATCGCGAAATGCCCGATTCGCAACAAGCGTGTCGATGGCGGACTGGGTGGAATCGGTGCCGTAGACGATCTCGTCGAGGATTTGCACGTCGGCGCTGTCGAGTGCGGCGCGGATACCCGGTGCGGCGGCGGCAAGGGCTCGGCGACCGCCCACCAAGACGACGGACTTGGCCTGGTAGGGGGCGAGTACTGCGGGGATCGCCTCGAAGCAATCCTCGCCAACCGTATAGCTGCTCATTTGAATGGTGCGCATGTGACCTCCTTGACGAGTTGTCGTTCGTGACATTCTAGGACGGTGTTCGTACGCGGCGCTCTGTATCGAAATCGGAAAAAGAGTGTTAACGTGAGATTTCCGTTCCGGGAAGAAAGGTGGCTGTCATGAAGGTCGCGGTGAGCGCCTGCCTGCTGGGCGAGAATTGCAAATACAGCGGGGGCAACAACCGCTGTGAGCGCCTGCTGGAGGTGCTGCACGCCCGTCCTGATATCGAGGTGATCCCTGTGTGCCCCGAGGTGGCGGGCGGTCTGCCCACGCCTCGTCCACCCGCGGAGATTATGGGCGGTGAGGTCGTCAACAATCTTGGCGAAAGCGTGGATACCGCGTATCGGGCGGGCGTCGCCGCCGAGATGGAGCGACTTGCGCCGGCGATCGAGGCGGGGGAGCTTGCGGCGGCAGTTCTACAGTCCCGGAGTCCCGGTTGCGGCGTTCATCAAGTCTATGATGGCACCTTCACGGGGACGCTTATTCCGGGGCAAGGCCTGTTCGCCCAAGCGCTCGCGGCGGCGGGCGTGCGCTTGGTGGACGCATCCGATTTAGATGGCGTACTCGATTAGATCATGAGAAGTAGAAGACCTCTTCGAATTTCTTATCAAGGGCGATGCAGAGGACGAGGGCGAGTTTGGCGGAGGGACCTGCGGGGTAAAGATGTACGTAGTTCTGCATCTGAGCAAACGGCAACGGCGCTGAAAACCTGACAGCTTTACCACCGCCCATGCCTGCCTCTCCCAACCGTCACTTTGTGTATTAAGGGGTAGCTATGAATTACGTTGTCATCATGTTTGCCTTTGCCTTGCTATGCGGTGTATTGAGCATGCTATTCTTTTCCGGTCGAGGAGCCAAGCTCATCGCCGGCTACAACACCTCGACCCCCGAGCAGCGTGCTCGATATGACGAGCGGAAACTATGCAGAGCCATGGGGCTCGTCATGGTTGGTGCGTTTTTCGCTCTCGGCACGATGGCACTTGCGGAGCTCGCTCGCATGCAAGGCGCGATAAGCCGTGATCTATCGGTTTGGGTTACGCTCATGGCGGTTTTCGCGATGGCTGTCGGAATCTTCTTTGGCATCAGGCGCATGAACACCACCTGCCTCCGGCAACCGTAGTGGATTGTCCCGAGCGTTCCCGTACCGCCGCGTGTAATCGCTGAGTTAACGGATGCGTATCCAACGCACGGGCCTCGCCACGTGCTATCATGTCGAGCCACAGGCGTTGATGGGGACGAGTAGGCCGGACCCGCACGGAAAAGAGAGCTTGGGGCGGTGGGATCCAAGTGCGTGCGACCAGTCGAAAATCACCCCGGAGCCGCGGCCCGAACGGCTGCCATCCATAGCGTTTTGCAAAACGACTACGTCCCCAATGGGGAGTGTCGTTTGCGGGGACGCGGGATGGTGCCCAGTAGGCGTCGCCGGGATGGCCGTCGTCACGGGCCAGCCGAGTACGAGGGGAGCGCATGTGCGCGAACCTTTGAGCTGGGTGGTATAGCGAAACGCACCGCGGGCCCTGCTTCCCGTATCTCATACGCGCTTCGTCCCAGCTTGAGCTAGGACGGGCGCTTTTTTCATGCGCCCATAACGAGAAGGGGGTATTCGTGGCAAACGAGTACAAGCAGACCATGAACCTGCCCAAGACCAAGTTCCCCATGCGGGCGGCCCTGGCGCAGCGCGAGCCGGAGCGCCTGAAGCGCTGGCAGGAGAACCATGTCTACGAGCTCATGCTCAAGAAGAACGAGGGCCACGAGAAATTCGTGCTCCACGACGGCCCTCCGTACGCCAATGGCCCCATCCACCTGGGCCACGCGATGAACAAGATCGCCAAGGACATGATCAACCGCTACAAGGCAATGCAGGGCTATGAGACCCCGTACGTTCCCGGCTGGGACTGCCATGGCCAGCCTATCGAGCACAAGGTCGAGGAGAAGCTCGGGACGGAGAAGTTCAACCAGACGAGCGTTGCCGAGATCCGCGAGCTGTGCAACCAGTTCGCTGTCGAGAACATCGACCTGCAGCGCGAGGGCTTCAAGCGCCTGGGCGTCCTGGGCGACTGGGACAACCCATATCTCACGCTCTACCACCAGCACGACGCCGCCGACATCGAGGCCTTCAAGGCCATGTTCGATAAGGGCATGGTCTATCGCGGCCATAAGCCGGTCCACTGGTGCAAGCACTGCCATACGGCCCTGGCCGAGGCCGAGATCGAGTACGGCGATGAGACGAGCCCGTCCATCTACGTGCGCTTCGAACTCACGACCAAGCCGGCGGGCCTCGAGTCCTTCGACGGCCCCGTTGACTTCGTGATCTGGACCACCACCCCCTGGACCATCCCGTCCGACCAGGCGGTCTCCCTCAAGCCCGAGGCGATCTACACCGCCATCGAGCACGATGGCCGCGCCGAGATCATGCTCAGGGACCTCGCCGAGGAGGTCTGCGGCATCGCCGGATGGGACGTCACCCCCGTGATGGTCGATGGCAAGCCCTATGAGGTCCCCGCCGAGGTCCTCGATCACCTGCACTACAAGCAGCCTGTCTTCGACGGCGTCGAGGGCGTGGCGCTCCTTGCCGACTACGTAGGCACCGAGGACGGTACTGGTATCGTCCACAACTCGCCCGGCCACGGCGTGGACGACTACTACGTCTGCATGAAGGAGGGCATGGACGTCTGCATGCCCGTCGACGACGACGGTCGCTACTATAACGGCACCGAGTTCGGCACCGGCGGCCCGTTCTCCGGCATGGACACCGATGAGGCCAACCCGCATATCATCCAGTTCCTGCGCGACCGCGGCATGCTCGTGGCCGAGGTGAAGATCACCCACAGCTATCCGCACTGCTGGCGCTGCAAGAGCCCGGTTCTCTTCCGCGCCACCGACCAGTGGTTCGTCTCCATGGACAAGACCGGCCTGCGTGAGCAGGCGCTCGACCAGGTGCGCAACCATGTCACGTGGTATCCGGAGCACGCCGTCAACCGCATCGGCGCCATGGTGGAGCAGCGCCCCGATTGGTGCATCTCCCGTCAGCGCAACTGGGGCGTGCCGATTCCCTCTTTCACCTGCGCCGACTGCGGCGAGAAGATCATGAACGACGACACGCTCGACGCCGTCATCGTGCTCTTCCACGAGAAGGGCTCCGACGCTTGGTTCACCGACGCACCCGAGTCCTACCTCGGCGACGCCTGCGTGTGCCCCAAGTGCGGCGGCCATCACCTCAAGGCCGATCGCGACATCCTCGACGTGTGGTGGGACTCCGGCGTGTCCTGGAAGGCCGTGTGCGAGTACCGCCCCGAGCTCAAGTACCCGGCGGACGTGTACCTCGAGGGTTCCGACCAGCACCGCGGCTGGTTCCAGTCCTCGCTGCTGACCTCCGTTGGCACCAACGGCGTCGCCCCCTACAAGGCCGTCATCTCCCAGGGCTTCACCCTGGACGGCCAGGGCCGCAAGATGTCCAAGTCGCTCGGCAACGTGATCGACCCCAACAAGATCTGCGACGAGATGGGCGCCGACATCATCCGCCTGTGGGTCGCCTCCGTGGACACCTCCACCGACGTCGCCTGCGACCACGAGATCCTCGCCCGCACCTCCGACGCGTACCGCCGCTTCCGTAACACCCTGCGCTTCCTGCTGTCCGTGCTCGAGGGCCAGTTCGAGCCCGCGACCGACGGCGTGGCCTTCGACGAGCTCATGCCGCTCGACAAGCTCATGCTCGCCCGCCTCACCCAGGTCCAGGCCGAGGTCGACGAGGCCTACGCCGGTTATGAGTTCAACCGCGCGTACCGCACGCTGTACGATTTCGTCGTCACCGAGCTCTCCAACGTCTACCTCGACGCGCTGAAGGACCGCCTGTACTGCGAGAAGCCGGGCAGCCACGAGATGCGCAGCGCGCAGACCGTCGTGGCCGAGCTGCTCTCCATGCTCATGCGCGACCTGCAGCCCATCCTGTCCTACACGGTCGACGAGGCCATGGAGTTCGCTCCGGCCGGTTGCCGAGACAACCAGGAGTACGCGGCCCTGCTCGATTGGTACAAGAGCCCCATCACGCTCGAGCAGGCCAACGAGTTCGCCGGCGTCCTCGAGGCGTCGCTCGAGCTGCGAGGCGTGGTCACCAAGGCCATCGAGGAGGCTCGTTCCGCGGGCACCTTCACCAAGAGCCAGCAGGTCCGCGTGAAGGCTACCGCCCCGGCCGAGGCCTATGCGCTGCTCACCGGCGACAAGGCTGTCGACCTCGCCGAGTTCTACATCGTCTCCGAGGTGGAGCTGGCCGAGGGTGCGGCGTTCACCGCCCAGATCGAGGCCGCCCATGGTGAGGCGTGCGACCGCTGCTGGAACTACCGTACCTCTACGGGCGTCCACGGCGAGCACGAGCACATCTGCGACCGCTGCTTTGAGGCGCTGAGCTAAAGGCGCTGAGCTAAGCTCAGCGCCTGGCGCTGCGCGGCGGCCAGGCACGCCACCTTGCCCTTCAATCGTCGGGCGCCGCACGCTAGGCGTGCGCCCTCCTCTTTCAGGGCAATCTGGCGCACCTGGCCGTCGCTCGCTGATGTGCATGCCCACATCAAGGATCGCGTGCCATTGGGGACGTGCCCCTTTGGCACGCGGCATGACCTTCTACATCAAGGATGTTCACTTCGGAGTTTGGGGATTCCTTTGGCCGAGAAGCCGGATACAAAAACCTTTGAGCCGTCGCTTGGATGGCGCGCGTGCGTGGCACTCGTCGCCGCCGTCACGGTGTTCGCGCTCGATTACATCTCCAAGGTGTTCGTTAAGAACACGCTCATGCTGACGGGGGAGAGCGTATCCGTCATCCCAGGGATCTTGAGCTTTCGTTTCGTTGCGAACATCGGTGCCGCGTTCAGCATGGGCGAGGGCATGGGTATGCTGTTCGCCTTCTTTGCCGCAGTCGTCATCGTTTCCATCGCCTTGTACCTTGGTCACGTGAGGAAGGTGTCGAAGGTGGAGACCTTCGGGCTCGGCCTTGTTGCGGGGGGCGCGATTGGCAATGCCCTCGATCGCCTGGTTCTCGGCTACGTGGTCGACTTCATCGCCACCGACTTCATCGATTTCCCCGTGTTCAACGTTGCAGATATCGGCATTTGCGTTGGCGTCTTCCTCGCGTTCGTGGGCTTCATGTTCCTGTCTCCCGCCGCCCAAGTCGATGCGGGTGCCGAGCTCGACGCACGTGACGCCCGTGCCGCCGCCCGTCGCGCCAAACGCCGCGGCGAGCGCGCCCGCGCGGTGCGTGAGCGCCAGGAGTGCGACAAGCCGGAAGGGGAGGGACGCTAATGCCCGCCGACCTTCACCTGCTCGTTCCCGTCGAAGCTGCGGGCGAGCGCCTCGATGCGTATCTGGGCGCGCAGGATGCGTGCCCCTCACGCTCTGCCTGCGCGAAGCTCGTTGAGGCGGGTGCCGTGGCCATCAACGGCGAAACGTGCCTCTCCAAAAAGCAGCAAGTTGCCGAGGGTGACCGCATCTCCATCGAGCTTCCCGAGGTCCGCGAACCGGGAGCCATCATTCCACAGGCCATTCCCCTCGACATTCGCTACGAGGACGACTATCTCATCGTCCTCTCCAAGCAGCGCGGTTTGGTGTGCCATCCGGCGCACGGCCACGAGGATGGCACGCTGGCGAACGCCCTTGCGTACCATTGCGGCCTTGATCACCTGGGCACGGTGCAGGGGGAGGACCGACCAGGCATCGTGCACCGCCTCGACCGCGACACCTCGGGCCTCATGCTCGCCGCCAAGGACGATGACACGCAGCGCGCCCTGCAGAACCTCATCCGCACGCGTACGCTCGACCGTCGCTATATCACGCTCGTCCACGGCGAGATCGTCATGGACGAGGGGACCATCAACACGGGTATTGCGCGCTCCACACGCGATCGCGTGAAGATGGCCGTCTCCGATGATCCTTTTGCACGTCAGGCCATTACGACGTTTAAGGTGCTTGAGCGCTTTGAGCCCGCGCGGGGCGACGAGGGCTATACGCTCGTCGAATGTCACCTCTACACGGGGCGTACGCACCAGATTCGCGTGCACATGCGCCACATCCACCATCCGCTCGTAGGCGACCCGCTGTACGGTAAGGGCAATGAGCGCATGAACCTCTACCTCGACCGTCAATTTCTGCACTCATGGAGCGTCTCGTTCGTGCATCCGGTGACCGGTGAGGTCGTGAGTTGCAAGGATGAGCTTCCTTGGGACCTCGCGGCGGCTTTGGATGAGCTGCACGACCGCTCGCTCGGACGCACGGAGGCGGGGGAGCAGATCATTCCACGCCTCGGCCTCCTCGAGGATTGAGCCCTCTCGATTGGAGATTGCGTGCCCGGGCGCAGACTGTCGTACACTGAGACGTACGAAACAATCGCGACCCGGGAGGCGTTTTGACACCTATCGTCGCCTTCAACAGCATCGTTGGCTTCCTATTCACCTGGTGCTTTCTGTACCAGGTCGTTTTCTTCTTCATCGGACTTCTGCGGGGCCAGGTGAAGATCCCCGCCGCCAAGAAGCAGCATCGCTATGCGTTCTTCATCGCCGCCCATAACGAGGAAGCGGTGATCGCCAACCTCGTCAAGTCGATTAAAGACCAGGACTATCCTTCCGAACTGATTGACATCTTCGTGGTGGCGGACGCGTGCACCGACAACACCGCCCAAGCGGCGCGTGATGCCGGTGCCATCGTCTACGAGCGCAACGACCTCTCCCGCAAGGGAAAGAGCTGGGTCATGGACTACGGGTTCGACCGCATCCTCAAAGAGTATCCCGGCAAGCACGAGGCGTTTTTCATCTTCGACGCCGACAATCTGCTCGCACGTGACTACGTCACCGTCATGAACGACGCCTTCGACCAGGGGTATTTGGCGCTCACGAGCTATCGCAACTCAAAGAATTTCGGTAGCTCCTGGATCAGCGCGGCCTACGCCACCTGGTTCATGCGCGAGGCGCGCTATCTCAACAACGCGCGTATGATCTGCGGCACCTCGTGCGCCGTCTCCGGCTCGGGCTACCTCGTTTCGGCCAAGATCATCCAGGGCATGCACGGCTGGGACTTCCACACACTCACTGAGGATATCCAGTTCGCTACCTTCTGCGCCATCCACGGTGTTCGCATCGGCTATGCCCCGGCCGAATTCTTCGATGAGCAGCCCGTCACGCTCAAGGCCTCCATCAAACAGCGCATGCGCTGGACCAAAGGCTTCTATCAGGTGCTTTTCACCTACGGCCGCCACATGCTCACGTCCATCACCAAGTTTCGCCGCTTTGCCGCCTACGACATGCTCATGGTCATCGGTCCTGCCATGCTGTTGACTCTGCTCTGCCTCATGGTCAACACCACCTTCATCGTGGTCGGTAGCCTGAGCCACGGGTTCTTGGCAACCGACTCCGAGATCGAGATGGCAATCGGTTCGGTAATCATGATTTTTGCTTATATGTACGGCACGTTCTTTGTCATGGGGCTCTTCACTACTATCACCGAGTGGAAGCACATCCATTGTCCGCAGCGCTGGCGCATCTTCGCCAACTTGTTTACCTTCCCGCTGTTTATGTTCACGTATGTCCCGCTCACCGTGGCGGCGCTGTTCCTTAAGGTCGACTGGGTTCCCACGCCGCATGACGTGAGCGTGACGCTCGACGAGGTGCTCGACGGGGCCAAATAGGTTTTACGCGTCGTAGCCGTTTTCGGACATGAGCTCGTTCCAGAGTTCTTCTTCGAACTGGTCGAGCTCATCGCGATGCTCGTTCTCAAAGCGTTTCCAGCCGTTCACATAGCCATCGCTCGGCAGCTCATCATATGCGTAGGACGAATTGATGGCCGTTCCGACCACCCCGAACATGAGGAGTGCGAACGCGATTGCCAGCAATGAGATGATCCCCAACGTCACTGCGGCAAGGACATAGGCGAAGTTTGACGAGTTCGTCTGAGGCGCGGTCGAAGCGCTCGCGCTTTCGATCACTCGCTGGCCGTCAATGGACTCTATGACGTCGGCGTCCGCCGCCTGTGGACCGGTCATTTGGGGTTCGGGTTTGGTGCTGTAGTCGAACGTGGGCGTTTCCATAGGTCTCCCGTGAAAGGTCGAGTTCATTGTCGCCATTATACCCGCGTTGGCGTGGCGGCGGGCGAGTGTCGAGGTGGTATACATGGTACAGGCGGGCAATTTGATGGAGGGGGCTTCGTCTAGGGGCCTCGCTGCAGGTGCGTTGACGCTGCTCGTGTGCGTCCTGTTGGTTGCGGCTGCGGTGGTCGATGCGCGTGAGCGGAGGTTTCCCACCGTGCTCGGAGTGGGCTTGGCACTTGCGTGCGCGGCCTTGAGCTTGGCTACGGGAGGCCTGCTGCGACTCATGTGGTGCGCGCTGGTATCCGCCCTCACGAGTGCGGTGATCGTCGCATTCGAGTTGTGGTGGCGCCGTTGGCACAAGGGACGCGCGGGCCTTGGCATGGGGGACGTCAAGTTCCTCGCCGCGCTTTCGCTTTGGAGGCCCCTCGAAGCCCTCGCGGCGTTTGGAGGCGGCTTGGTGTTGCTTGCCTTGACCGGCTTGCTTGCACGGCGCGTCTCGTTGCCGCTACTGCCCTTCGTAGTTCCTTTGTTGTTGGTGATGATCGTTGCCGTTCGTATGGGTTAGCCGTCCGGCTGCGAATGCGAATCGATGTATGTCCGCACGCCGTGCGATGATTGGTCTCGATCAACGATGACAGGAGGAGATGGAACATGACGAACGTACAGCAACAGAAGACAAATGATGTGAATCCCCGTATGACTGTCGATGCCCCAGAGTCAACGAGTGATCTCACGCATCGCCTACTCGCCATGCCCGACCAATTGAGCGCCGAGCTGGTCGAGCGTATGGAGGAGGATCGTGCTGCAGGATGGATCAATCCTTATCGCGCCGCCGACGATGCGGCGATTCGCCGCGAGCCGCGCGCAGGTGACGCCGGTAGCATCTGGCGTCCGTCGTACGTGCGTGATGCCGAGAAGATCATGCATCTGCCCGCCTACAGCCGCCTCAACGGCAAGACGCAGGTGTTCAGCTTCCGCAGCAACGACGATCTCTCGCGCCGTGGCCTCCACGTGCAGCTGGTGGCGCGCATTGCGCGGGACATCGGGCGCGCGCTCGGTCTCAATTGTGACCTCATCGAGGCGATCGGTTTGGGGCACGATCTGGGGCACACGCCCTTTGGCCATGCGGGGGAGGCGCGCCTCAACGACATCACCACCGCCCGCACCGGCCGCTCGTTTTTCCACAACGTCCATTCGGTCCGGGTGCTCGACAAGCTCTACGGTCGCAACCTGTCGCTGCAGACGCTCGATGGCGTGCTGTGCCATAACGGCGAGTACGAGCAGCGCGTCTTCGAGCTCTCGGGCATGGAATCGTTCGAGCAGTTCGACCACGTGGTGGGGGAGTGCTACACCCACGACTTCGACTACGTCAAGACGCTGCGCCCCATGACGCTCGAGGCTTGCGTGGTGCGCATCTCGGATATCATCGCCTATGTGGGGCGCGACCGTCAGGACGCCATCGAGGCGGGTTTACTCTCGGAAGACGCGTTTGAAGACGGTTTAGGTGGTCGATACAATTCCTGGATTCTCACGCGCGCCTCGATCGACATCGTCGAGCACAGTTACGGTAAGGACCGCATCGAGATGAGCGAGGAGCTGTTCTGCGAGATCCGCCGCGCGAAGCGTGAGAATTACGAGAAGATCTATCACTCGGCTGGCATCGAGGAGCAGGAGGCGGCGACGATGGCGCGCGCATTCAGCCTCATGTACGAGCATTTCCTAGGCGACCTTAAGGCACATGACGAGCAGAGCTATATCTTCCGCCACCACATCGCGCGCATCGACAAGGCTCTGTCGTACTACGGGCGCACGTACGAGTGGGAGCGTGATCTTGACCAGACGGTCGTCGATTATATCGCGAGCATGACAGATGGATACTTTACCGAGCTTGCGTGCACGTTGTTCCCGGAGCTCAAGTTCCCCCAGCGCACGTACATCAACGAACGCTAATACGAACAGGTGTTTGAATCTATCATTCCATTTGCTAGAATCACATGCGATGGCGAATCGACGGAACGGATTCATGGATACCCTTTTCAGCAGCTCCGAGCGGAGCAAACAGCTCAAGAACGCACCCTTGGCGGTGCGCATGCGTCCCAACACGCTTGACGATTACGTGGGTCAACAGAAGGCGGTGGGGCCTGGTTCGTGGCTGCGCAGCGCCATCGAACATGACGTGTTTTCGAGCGTGATCCTCTATGGACCTGCCGGTACGGGTAAAACCACCCTGGCCCACATCATCGCCGCACACACGAAGAGTGAGTTCGTCGAGGTTTCGGCGGTGACGGGTACGGTCAAGGACCTGCGTCGCGAGATCGAGGAGGCCAAGCACCGCCTCATGATGTTCGACCGCCGTACTATTCTGTTTATCGATGAGATCCATCGGTTCTCCCGCTCCCAGCAGGATGCCCTGCTCCATGCGGTGGAGAACCGCACCGTGGTCATGATCGGCGCCACCACCGAGAATCCGTATTTCGAGGTCAACTCCGCGTTGCTCTCGCGCAGTCGTGTGGTCGAACTGACGCACCTGAGCGACGCGGACGTTGAGCAATTGGTGCGCCGTGCTCTTGGGGCCCCAGAGGGCTTGGCGGGCAGGTACACGGCGAGTGATGAGGTCATCAAGGCGATCTGCACGCTTGCCGCGGGCGACGGGCGCAGCTCGCTCACCACGCTTGAGCTCGCAAGCGAGATTGCGCTTACGCGTCCGGCAGACCCGGCGGAGGACGTTCGCGCCGAGGGAGCTCCCATCGAGATCACACTCGAGGACGTCAAGCAGGCGAACCCCAGGCGCGGGCTCTCCTATGATAAGTCTGGCGACATGCACTACGACATCATCTCCGCGTTCATCAAATCGATGCGGGGCAGTGATCCCGATGCCGCGGTGTACTGGCTCGCCCGCATGATCGACGCGGGGGAGGACCCCAAGTTCATCGCGCGTCGCATCATGATCCAGGCAAGCGAGGATATCGGGAACGCCGACCCTACAGCCTTGCTGGTCGCCGAGGCCGCATTCAAGTCCGCTGAGGTGATCGGTTATCCCGAATGCCGCATCAATCTGGCGCAGGCAGCCATCTACAACGCACTGGCTCCCAAGAGCAACGCCGCCGAAGCCGCCATAGACGCCGCCCTCGAAGACGTGCGCTCGAGTGGTCAGCGCGAAGTCCCCAACCACTTGCGCGACCGCCATCGCCCGGGTTCAGACGAATATGGAGAGTACAAGTATCCACACGACTACCCAGAGGGCTGGGTACCGCAGCGGTATCTCCCTGAGGGTCTCGAGCCCGGCGCCTTCTGGCACCCCAGCGGCCGAGGTTGGGAACAATGGCGCGCCGAGACCCGCCCTAGATAACCGCTGTGGTTCACAACTCTTTCAAAGTGTGCGCCATGCCTGTCATCTCGCTTCCCCCGTGCGCGGGCGGCGATCATTTTGTAGATTCCGCACGCAAAGAAGCGTCCAGTGGACGCTTCGTCTTGCGCAGGACTTGACCGAGCAAAATGATCGCCGCCCGCGCACGGGAGAAGCGAGATGGTTGAATTGGACGCGAACGGGTATCATCAATCTATCTGTGACGAGACAACTACGGAGGCATTCATGGATCCCATCCAGATCGTCCTTATCGTTTTGGCGCTCGCCGGCGCTTGGGCCGTCGTCGAGTTGGCCCTCATGCTGCGTCGTACACGCGGCGTGGTCGATTCGCTCGATAAGACCGTCGAGCAGATCAACAGCACCATCGAGGAGGCGCGTCCTGTGGTCGCCAAGCTCGATGGTGTGGTCGACGAACTGCAGCCGGCTGTGTCCCAGATCGAACCCCTGCTCAAGCAGGCCACGGTCGCGACTGAGGCACTCTCGGCAGACCTTATCGAGGTCAACGGTGTACTTCGTGACGTCTCCGCGGTAAGCGGTGCCGCCAGCAGCGCGTCGAGTGCCGTGACCGGTTTTGCTGACGCCGCGAGTGAGAAGGTTCACAAGCTGTTTGCCAAGCCGCGTAAGACTGAGTCCATGCCCGCACCCCGCACCTTCGGCGACGCAGCGGCTGCCCCGGCAGCAGAGACGCCCGGCTCGTTCGACCATGCCTCGGGGGAGACAGAGCCCATTGAGGCAGATGAGCCCCGTCAGTACTTCACCTACACCCCCGCCGAGGAGTCCGACCATGAGTAATCCCACGCGTGTCGCCCTTACCGTTGCTTGCGAGCCGCATCTCGCGCGCATCGTGCGCATGACCGCCGCGAACGTGGCGACGCTTTCCGCCATGTCGGTCGAGCGCGTCGAAGACATGCGCATGGCTGCGGAGGAGGCATTCATCTACGCTTGCGGAACGACGCCGGGTGAGGACCTAGTCATCGACTTCGATGTCGATGAGCGTCATGTCGCCATGACGTTCCAGTTGTCCGCAACGGCGTTCGCAGTGCCCTCTGAGGAGGACCCGACCGCCGTGTACGCCGATCTCATCTTGGGCTCGGTCTGCGATGTCTACGAAAAGCACGAGGCGCCCGCTCGCTTGGTGCTCGACGTGAAGGCGGACGTCGATGCCATCTAAAACCTCGGGTAAAAGCGCCTGGGACAAGGAGAAGACGCGCGAGCTCTTCCGCCGCTTCAAAGAAGAGGGCGATATGGATGCTCGCGAGAAACTCGTGATGTCCCATCTGAATCTCGTGCGCTTCATCGCCAATAAGTTCAAGAATCGCGGAGAGCCTCTCGATGACCTCGTGCAGGTCGGGTATCTGGGCTTGCTCAAGGCTATCGACCGCTTCGATCCGAGTCGCGGCCTCGAGTTCACCACGTTCGCCACGCCCACCATCATGGGCGAGATTAAGCGGCATTTCCGTGACAAGGGTTGGAGCGTCCGTGTGCCTAGGCGCCTGCAAGAGCTCTCGGCAAAGGTCAACCAGGCCACCGATACCCTTACCTCCAAGCTTCAGCGTTCGCCGACTATCGCCGAGATTGCGGAGTATCTGGACGCCTCCGTCGACGAGGTGCTCGAGGCCATGGAATCTTCTTCCGCGTATAGCTCTGTTTCGCTTGAGGCGCCTTCGGGCATGGAGGATGACGACACCCCCTCGGTCATCGACCGATATGCCACGGAGGATGAAGACCTCGCCTTCACCGATGATCGCATCATCATCGAGGAGGCACTTGCGAGCTTCTCGCCGCGTGAGCGCGAGGTCATTGAGATGCGCTTCCTGCAGGGGATGACGCAGATTGAAATTGCCGAGAAGCTCGGCATCTCCCAAGTGCAGGTGAGCCGTCTGCTCAGGCGTACGCTCAAGAAGATCCAAGACAAAATCGACCCCGACGGGTCCATGGCCGGCTAGGTCCGGTTGGTGAGAGGAACTATGAAGCACGATACTTCGCACGCAGAGCGTGTGGCCCGCATCACGTTTTTCAACATCTGGATCGTCATCGGCGTCATCATCATCGCCTCCGTCGCGCTGAACCTGATCGGCTCGCTTTCGAGTGTGCTGCTCTTCCTCTCCGTCGGTTGCCTCTCGGCATTCGTCGCCTCGCCCATCGTCAATTGGCTCGAGCGCCACCGTGTCCCCCGTGGTGCGGGTGCCCTGATAGGCCTCATCGTTGTCATGGTCGGCTTGATTCTACTCTTTGCGCTCGTGATCCCCATGGTTACCGGGCAGCTCATCGACCTCCTGCGCGATGCTCCTTCCAAATTCTCCGCCCTCGGTGCGTGGGTGGTGCGCATGGAGAGCAAGTACGCCGTGGTCGAGCATTTGAATGACATCGTTCAGCTCGATTCGATCTTCACCGCCGCGCAGGACATCGTCAACCAGGCGCTTTCGGGCCTGCTCGCGGCTGTGCGCGATGGCATCGTTCCCATGGTGAACAACATCGCCTCGACGGTCTTCATCGTGTTCCTCGGCTTCGTCCTCGCGTTCTGGCTTGCGTGCGATTACCCCCGCATCAACGAGGAAATCTGTCGCGTGCTGCCCGAGGGCAAAGCCGACGACTATCGCCTCATGGTTGCGGTGGTCAGTCGTTCGGTGGGGGGCTACCTGCGCTCGACGGTCATTAACTCCGTCATCCAGGGCTTCCTCGCCTTCGTGGGATTTACGATCGTGGGCCATCCGTACGCGGGCGCCATGGGTGTTCTTTCGGGCGTGTTAAACATCATTCCCGTGGTCGGCCCCTCCATATCCGCGGCGTTGGCGTCTCTGATCGCACTTGTGTACAGCCCCATCATGGCGCTGTGGACGATGGTCATGGCTATGCTCTCCCAAAACATCACGGACAACGTGATCGCGCCCAAGATCAACCAGTCCACGATGCAGGTGCATCCGGTTTTGTCGCTCACGGCGCTCGTTGTTGGATCGACTTTCGGTGGAGCCGCGGGAATGATCGTCGCGTTGCCGCTCGTTGCGGTCATCAAATCGCTCTTCATCTTCTATTTCGAGACGCGCACCGGCGAGCAGATCGTTTCCTACGAGGGTGCGCTCTTCCGTGGAGCCCCCTTCCGTGATGCACAGGGCAACCCGGTTCCTGCTTTTGACGCGCTGGGAGACGACAGTTTCGTAGCCGACTCGCAGATCATCGACGAGAGCTCGGTTCCCGAGGCGGAGGCCATGCCCAAGCCCGAGCTCGAGAACCCGTGGGCAAAGCTCATCGACTTCGAGAACCCTTTCACCTCGCACGAGCACGATGTGGGTGCCAAGAAACCCGAGGAAACCGACACAACTGATGACGGCCGTTAACGTATACTAGACGGGTTGGAAACTGTCCCGGTGATCGGGACCTCATTTAACCCAGGGAGTTTACGCATGGCCGCCGACTATCCCACCATGAAGACCGCCGAGATCCGCTCGGCCTACCTCAACTTTTTCGAGAGCAAGGGCTGCAAGCTTTATCCGAGCTCCTCACTCGTTCCCGATGACCCGTCCCTGCTGCTCGCCAACGCCGGTATGAACCAGTTCAAGGAGTTCTACCAGGGCAAAAAGGTCATGAAGGAGATCGGTGCGTGCTCGTGCCAGAAGTGCGTGCGCACGAATGACATCGACATCATCGGTGCCGACGGGCGCCACGCCTCCTTCTTCGAGATGCTCGGCAACTTCGCCTTTGGCGGCGTGACCAAGGAGCAGGCATGCACGTGGGCATACGAGCTCATCACTGAGGTCTTCAAGCTGCCCAAGGACCGTCTGTACTTCACGGTCTTCACCGAGGACGATGAGACCGAGTCCGTATGGCGCTCACTCGGCGTGCCTGCCGACCACATCACCCGTCTGGGGGAGGACGACAACTTTTGGGCGGCCGGCCCCACCGGTCCGTGCGGTCCGTGCTCCGAGATTTACTTCGACCTTGGCGAGGAGGTGGGCTGTGAATGCCCGGACTGCGCGCCCGGCTGCGACTGCGATCGCTTCCTCGAGTTCTGGAACCTCGTGTTCACCCAGTTCGATCGCCAGGAGGACGGCTCCATGCCCGAGCTGCCCCACCGCAATCTCGATACCGGCATGGGCCTCGAGCGCATGGCCGCCATCATGCAGCACAAGAGCTCCTTCTTCGACGGCGACGTCATGCAGAGCCTCATCAAGTTGGGCGAGGAGATCTCCGGCAAGACCTACGTCGACGACGACTACACCGGCGCCTCCCGTTCCTTACGCATCATTGCCGACCACGCCCGTTCGGTGAACTTCCTCATCTCCGATGGCGTGCTTCCCGGCAACGAGGGCCGTGGCTACGTGCTGCGCCGCCTGCTGCGTCGCGCCGTGTTCCACGGGCGACTGTTGGGCATTGAGGACGCGTTCCTGGGCCGTTTCATCGACGCGGTGAATGATGTGATGGGCGACGCCTATCCGAGCCTGCTCGAGAACGTCGGCCTGGTCAAGGGTATCGTCGAGGCGGAGGAGGAGCGTTTCTCCACCACCCTCAACAACGGCCGCGCTTATCTCGATGAGCAGCTCGCGGCACTCGCGGATGGCGAGCAGCTTCCCGGCTCCGCCGCATTTATGCTGCACGACACGTTCGGGTTCCCGATCGACCTCACCGTCGAGATCGCCGAGGGCGCCGGCCATGCGGTCGATATCGAGGGCTTTAATGCCGAGATGGCCGAGCAGAAGGCCCGCGCCCGCGCCGCCGCCAAGGGTGACGCCTGGGGTTCCTTCAACGACGTGTGGACCGAGCTTGCAGACCAGTTGCCCGCCACCGAGTTCGTGGGCTACGACAACGAGAGCATCGAGGGCGCGAAGGTCCTCGCTATCGTCGTGAACGGCGAGCGTGTCGAGCGCGCCGAGAACGTCGCGGAGGCTGCCGTCGTGCTCGATCGCACCCCTCTGTACGCCGAGATGGGCGGCCAGATGGGTGACCGCGGCCTTATCGACACCGTCGACGCCCAGTTCTTCGTCAATAACACTATCGCCAAGGGCGGTCTGTACGTCCATGAGGGCAAGCTCATCGGCGCGCTTTCGCAGGGTGACACCGTCTTTGTCGGTTACGACCTCGCCCGCCGCGGTCTGCTCCGTCGCAACCACACCGCTACCCACCTGCTCGACGCCGCCTTGAAGGAGGTCCTGGGCGACCACGTCAACCAGGCCGGTTCGCTGGTGTCTCCCGAGGGCCTGCGCTTTGACTTCACGCACTTCGAGGCCATGACCACTGAGCAGGTCCGCGCGGTGGAAGACCTGGTCAACGAGCAGATCTTTGCCGCCAAGCCCGTGGTGACCACCGTCATGGGCATTGAGGAGGCCAAGGCCTCCGGCGCCGTGGCGCTTTTTGGTGAGAAGTACGGCGACGTGGTTCGCGTCGTGTCCGTGGGCGTCGAGGATGAGCCCTTCTCCCGCGAGCTGTGCGGCGGCACCCACGTTGCCAACACGGCGGAGCTCGGATTGTTCAAGATCGTCTCCGAGTCCTCCACCGGTTCCAATGTCCGTCGTATCGAGGCTGTGACCAGCACCGGCGCCATCACGTATCTCGAGGAGCGCGCTGCGCTGGCCGAGTCGGCCGCCGCTGGCCTCAAGTGCCGTGTTGAGGAGGTTCCCATGCGCATCGCTGTGCTCCAGTCCGAGCTGCGCGAGGTCAACCAGAAGCTCAAACGCGCGCTCACCGGCGGTGGCTCCGATGCCATTTCCGCGGCGATCGAAAACGCCGCCGACATGGGTTCGTACAAGCTCGTGACCGCCGAGCTCACGGGGCTCGAGGCGGCGGACCTGCGCAATGTGTGGGACACCGTGCGCGGCAAGATCGCCGGCCCGGTCGCCTGCGTGCTCGCCACGGTTACCGAGAAGGGTACGCCCGCGCTACTGGCCGCCGCGACCGATGACGCCGCCGCCGCTGGTTTCCACGCGGGTAACGTCATCAAGCAGATCGTGCCGCTCGTCGATGGCCGTGGTGGCGGTAAGCCCACCATGGCGCAGGCTGGCGGCAAGAATGCCGCGGGCATCGCTGCTGCTCTCGAGGCCGCGAGCGATGCTCTGAACGCGTAACCGAGGCGTCCAGAGGTGGTTGCACTCGCGCTCGATATTGGCGGCACGCGTACCGGTATCGCGGTCTCCGACCGCACCGGGCGCGTCGCCATGCCGCTCAAGGTCCTCCCTGCTTCCGAGGTTGAGAATATGGCGCGCACCTTTCGCATGATCATTGAGGACCATGAGCCCGATGTCCTCGTCTGCGGACTGCCCCAGACGATGGCGGGGGAGGAAGGCCTGCAGGCAGAGCATATCCGTGCGATCGCCGAACGCGTATCGCGTGCCTGCGACCTTCCCCTCGAGTTCATCGACGAGCGCCTTTCCTCGAGCGAGGCCAAGCGCGTTTTGCGTGAGCAGGGTTTGAGCGAAAAACAGATGCGCGGTAAGGTAGATATGATCTCGGCTTCGCTGTTCCTGCAGGCGTGGCTCGACTCTCAGAGACGAAAGGAAGACCGTGGCTGATTACTCCGGTTCCCATCGCCCCGGCGACACGTCCCGTCCGGCGGGCAAGCGATTCCGCACCAATGGGTCTGCCCCCGCTTCGTCTGCCTCGAGTCGTACCGCCGCGCCGCGTCCAGCGGGCACTCGTTTCTCGCAGAACACCTCGCGTCCCGCTTCCGCCCAGCCCTCCCGCACTGGTGTTCAGCCTGTATACAGCCGTAGTGGCGATTCGCATAAGAAGGGCTCTCCGATTCCGGTGATCGTCGGCGTCCTCATCGCCATCGCCGTCGTCGCAGGTGCTGCCATCTTTATCTTCCCTCGTCTGTTTAGCGGATCCGATCAAACCGTTGAGGCGGGCCAGCAGGTCACTATCACCATTCCCGATGGTGCCTCTGGCGATACCATAGCCTCCATCCTTTCCGAGAACCACATTATCGAGGATCCCTCGGAGTACTATGCCGCCGTCAAGAAGCTGAATGCCGAGATGTCGCTCAAGCCCGGCGATTACCAGTTCGAGACGCTGCAGGATCCCGTCGAAGTGGTCGAGCAGCTCGTCGAGGGCCCGAATGCCAGTGGCGCCAAGCTCACGGTGCCCGAGGGCAGGACTGTCGGGCAGACGGCGCAGCTCGTTGAGGAGACCTATGGCATCTCTGCCGATGACTTCCTTGCCCAGGCAAAGGCGAGCGCTTACGTTTCGGATTATCCCTTCTTGTCTGAGGCAGCCGACGATTCCCTTGAGGGCTTCCTTTATCCAAAGACGTATACCTTCTCGGGCACTCCCACGGCCGATCAAATTATTCGCGCCATGCTCGACCAGTATCAGACGGATGTGGTCGACGCGCTCGACTTCACGGCCGCCCGCATCGCTATCAACGAGCGCTATGGGCTCGACCTCAGCGATTATGAATTGCTCGTCCTCGCTTCCGTGGTTGAGCGTGAGGGATTGAACGCCAGCCAGCGCGCGCATGTTGCCTCCGTCTTCCTCAACCGCATGAGCGGGAAGGGTGATTTTGCGGGTCGCCCGTACCTGCAAAGTGACGCCACGCTCATGTATGTGACGGGCGGCGCCGTCACGGCCGATGACATCCAGAGCATCGACAGCCCGTATAACTCTTATAAGAACGCGGGACTTCCCCCCACGCCCATCTGCGCGCCGTCGGTCGAGGCGATTCAGGCTACCTTGAACCCGACCGATTCAAATGACCTCTACTTTTACATCACGCAGGACGAGGAGTATTTCTCCGAGACCTACGATGAGCACATGCAGTCTTGGGAGTAGGCAATGAGCTGGTTTTCCCCTGCACGCTATGTTTCGAGCGTTGAGCGCATCGACCTCGACGCCCTTTGGGCGTCCGGCAAACGCGCCATTCTACTCGATCGCGATAATACTCTCGTCCCGCGTGACCGCAAGGACGCGCCCGCCAGCGTGGCGGCGTGGCTCGACCATGCGCGTGAGCTCGGCTTCGAGCTCATCATGGTGTCCAACAACTGGCACAAGAGTCATGTCTCGCGCTCGGCGCGCGAGCTCAAGATGGATTACATCTCCTTCGCGTGCAAGCCGCTGCCCTATGCGATCACGGCGGGTATGCGCCGTTTGGGCGCGAAGCCGGAGGAGGCCGTCATGATCGGCGACCAGCTCTACACCGATGTGTGGGGCGGAAACTTCGCCGGTATCGACACTATTCTGGTCAAGCCACAGACAACCGTCGACCTGTGGTACACGCAGATTTTCCGCATCTTCGAGCGCCGCGCCCTGCGTCACGTGGCCTGCGAGGAGTAGGTCGCCATGGCGCAGGCGGTCAAGCACGGATGCGATCACGTCTTCTTCGTCGGATTCCTTGGGGCCGGCAAGTCGACGCTCGCCCGAAACCTGGGACGGATGTTCCATCGCCGTTTCGTCGACACCGACCGCTTGGTCGAGCGGCGTTGCGGCAGCACCGTCGCCCGCGTGTTCGAGGAACTTGGCGAGGACCGCTTTCGCGAGCTCGAGACCGCCGTGCTCGAGGGGCTGCGTTCGGAGCGCAGCCTGCTCGTCTCATGCGGGGGTGGTGTCGTGGAGACTCCTCGTAACATCGAGCTCATGCACGAGATGGGCTACTGTGTGTATCTCGACGGTGACTTAGACGACTCCCTGCGTCAAATCCGCCGCTCCGACACCCGACCCGATTTCCGCAGCGCCGAGCACGCCGCGCGTCTGCTCGAACATCGCCGCCCGTTGTACCGACAGGCTGCCGATCTTACCGTGGATATTCGCGGCACCTCGTTCACCGATGTGTCCTATACCGTTGCCGAACTGCTCTTGGAGCGTGGTTTGATATGACGATTCGTCGCAAGCTTCTCAACTTTGGCTCACGTAGCACCGATTTGCGCTTTGGCTGCGGTGCGTTTTCCGAGCTCTCCAAAATGCTCGCCGGCGCCGTGGGGCGTCCCTGTCGCGCCTTCATGGTTGCCGATGCCGACCTGCCCGAGGACCTTGTCCTTAACGTGCGCCGTTCGCTTATCGATGCCGGATATCGCGTGGATGAGGTGGCGCTCGATGGAGAGGCCGCGAGCTCGTTCGCAACTGTCGGCGGGTTGTTCGTGCGCCTCGCGTCTTTCGGCCTCACTGCCGAGGACCTCGTCGTGGGCGTTGGCTCCGCCCCCGTCTGCTCCATCTCCGCGTACATCGCCCGTTCGTGGTGCGGAGGGTGCGCGTGCGCTCTTGTCCCCACGACGCTCGATGCCATGATCATGGCACCCACCCAGATGGTGCCCCTTTCCGTTGGGGCACATGATGCGGGCGTGTCGCTTGCGCCTGAGGTCGGTCTCGTCATATGCGATCTCGACCTTGTGCGCGCGTTCGACTCGCAGCGCAATGGCCTGGGCTACGTGCTCATGTGCGCGGCGAGCCTCGCCGAGAGCCGCAAGTGCTGGGAGTCGTTCGAGTCCACGGTCGAGGGCATGGTCGCCGGTAGTGAAGTCTCGCTCATGGAGGCGTTCACCAGTGCGCATACCTCGCGCATGAATACTGTCAAGTCGGCGAGCCCCTCCGCACGCCGCGCGTTCATGTACGGCGATACCACGGCTCGCGCACTAGCCGTGTGTTTGAATGACTCCTCCATCCCCGGGTACCGTCTTTACGCCGAGGGCATGCGCTTCGAGGCGCGTCTTGCCGTCGACGTGTGCGAGTTTCCCGTTGATGAGATGTTTGCCCTCGACGATCGCCTGGAAGACCTGGGCATCGAGGAGCTTCAGTTCTCGATTGAACCCGAGACGTTCGTCGAGGCCGTGCGCGCTGAGCGCTTCCGTCGCTCGAACCGTTTCCAGTTTGCCCTGCCCAAGCATCCGGGCATCATTCGCCTGGCATCGGTAGACGACGAGGTCTTCGAGCGCCACGCCCGCGCGTTCCTCGCCTCGCGCCACCCCTAGCTTCTTACAGTGCGATAATGGTGCAGGACGCATCCGTCTTCCCATTGCACACATCCCAGCCAGCCTGTTCTCGAGAAAGGATCATCCTATGTCCCAGAAACTTAACGGTCCCGCCGGGCGCATCGCCCGCCTGCGTGCCCTTATGGCAGAGCGCGGCTACGACGCCGTGGTCGTGCGCGACGAGGCAAACCTTCGCTGGCTCACTGGGGCCATGCGGGTCTTCGATTACACCGGCGAATACCCGCACGCCGCCTTTATCACCGCTGATGCCTGCTACCTGCACACGGACTCCCGGTACTTCAACACCTTCGAGGAGAACCTTCCCGAGGGCGTCGAGTGGAAGCTCGACATGGAGGTCATCGACATTCCGCGTTGGGTCGCCGAGCGCGCCCGCGATACCAAGAGCCGTACCGTCGCCGTCGAGGATGACATGCAGATCAACTTCTACCGCGGCATCGAGCGCGGGCTAGAGGATTGCTCCATCTGCGCGAGCCTGCCGCTCATGCACGGAGATCTCCAGCTCATGCGCGCCATCAAGGACGCCGAGGAGATCGAGCTCATGCGCCATGCGCAGTCCATCACCGACGCCGCCTTCGTCCATATGTGCGAGTTCATCCGTCCCGGCTACACGGAAAAGCAGCTCCGCACCGAGCTTGAAACCTTCATGTTCGACAACGGTGCCGATGGCCTGGCCTTTGGCTCCATCGTCGCGAGCGGCCCCAATACCGCCAACCCGCACGCCATCCCCGGTGACCGCGTGGTGGAGAAGGGTGACTTCGTCCTTATGGACTACGGCGCGGGGTACCGCGATTACAAGTCGGACATGACCCGTACGGTCTGCGTGGGCGAGCCCTCCGAGAAGCAACGTGAGATCTACGACATCGTTCGCCGTACGCACGAGGAGTGCGTCGCCGCGATCCGCGCCGGCGTGGACGGTCACGATATCCACCTGCTGTCGCAGAAGATCATCGGCGATGCCGGTTACGGTGAGTACTACGGCCACGGCCTCGGTCATGGCGTGGGCATCGACATCCACGAGCTTCCGGTCTTCGGCCGCAAGAGCAACATCGTGGAGGAGGGCGCCGTCATCACCGTGGAGCCCGGCATCTACCTGCCCGGCGTGGGCGGCGTGCGCCTGGAGGACTACGGCGTCGTGACGAAGGACGGCTACGAGCCCTTCACGACCTCTACGCACGAGCTGGTCGTCATCGACTGTTAAGCGCATTTGAGAGTATACTTTTCAGGTTCGACTCCTCTACAGAAAGGCAAGCCATGGCTTCCATTACCACCGCCGACTTCCGCAACGGCATGGGTCTCAAGATCAAGGACAAGTACTACACCATCGTCGAGTTCCAGCACGTCAAGCCCGGCAAGGGCGGTGCCTTCGTCCGCTACAAGACCAAGGACCTCAAGACCGGCCGCGTGGTCGAGAACACCTGCAACGCCGGTTCCAAGTTCGAGAGCGTGCAGCTCATCACCAACGAGATGCAGTACCTCTACAACGACGGCGACAACTACTACTTCATGGACATGAGCTCCTATGAGCAGATCCCGGTGCCCGCCGACTTTATCGGCGACAACGCCAAGTGGCTGCGCGAGAACGACAACGCCCAGCTCCTCTACGCCGATACCGAGCTGCTCGGCGTGAATCCGCCCATGTTCATCGAGGCCGAGGTCGTCGAGACCGTCCCGGGTGCCAAGGGCAACACCGTCCAAGGTGCCACCAAGCCCGCCACCATCGACACCGGCGCGGTCGTTCAGGTCCCCATGTACCTCAACGAGGGCGAGCGCATCAAGGTCGATACCCGCACCGGCGAGTTCGTCCAGCGCCTCTAATCGCATCCTCGCGCATCACGCATTCACGTAAGGAGTGACCATGTCGCAAGAGATCACCATCGCAGGAATCGGCATCGCGCCTGAGGTCCTGGCCGCCATCGTCTCCCGTTCCGTCGAGCAGGTCGAAGGCGTCGCGTCTGTGGGCGTCAAGGACCTCGCCACCAATCTCGTTTCCATGTTCTCCGCCAAGTCCACGCAGGTGGGTGAGGACGTCGAGGCCGAGGTCATTGACGACAAGCTCCGTCTCACCGTGCACCTCACGGTCTTCTTCGGCTATCCGTTCAAGAAGCTCGCCGAGGTCGTGCGCGAGGCCGTGGTCAACGCCATCGATGCCCAGGTGGGCGTCGAGGTCGAGAGCGTGAACATCTGCATCGACAGCCTCGTTTTCCCCAAGGAGTAGCGCGTGGCATCCATTAAGGTCAACCGCGGGCGTACGCTCGCCCGTAGCCAGGCCCTTCAGATCTTGTTCCAGGCGGAGGTCCGCGGCGAGTCCGTGGCCGACGTTCTTGCCGGCGATTTCACGCTTTCCAAGGGCCCGCTGGCAGATTACGCGGTAGAGATCGCGCGCGGCGTGGACGCCAATCGCGAGCGCATCGATTCCGCGCTGCGCGCCGTCTCCGCCAATTGGAGCCTCGAGCGCATGCCCGGTGCCGACCGCAACTTGCTGCGCGCCGCCGTGTACGAGCTGTACTTCCAGGTGGCCGATACCCTCGATGCCGCCGTCGTCATCAATGAGGCCGTCGAGGTCGCCAAGGCCTACGGCACCGACGACTCCGCTGGCTTTGTGAACGGCGTGCTCGGCCGCATCGTCCGTGAGCGCCATCTGCCGAGCCTCCAGCACGTTGCGTGCACCGTCACGGCAGATGACTGCGAGGCTGCCTGCATTTCCGCCCTGTGGTTCGAGATCGATCCCAAGCGGCTCGAGGCGGAACGCGAAGCCGCCCGCGCCGCCGAGGAGGCCCGCGCGCGCTTCGAGGCAGCCGAGTATGGCTTTGAGACCGAGGACCTCGACGATATGTTCCTCGACCCGTTCGATTCCTCCGACGGGGAGTAGGACATGGCCGAGGGCACTTTCGACGACATCACGGAGCGTCTGGACCAGATCATCGCTCAAGTTCGTTCCAAGGACACCTCGCTCGAGCGCAGCCTCGATTTGTTCGATGAGGCGATCGAGCTTGGCTCGCGCGCCGTGGATATGGTCGACTCGTTCGAGCTGTCGCCTCGCGAGGTCGACATGCTCGATGAGCGGGAGTCGCGTGACGGCTCCGAGGACTCGGCAGATTCGGCGGTCAAGGACGCGCGTACACCCGAAGCAACCGCGTCTTCGGATGGGCCCTCCGGCGCGGATTCGAGCGCCGAGGACGCGTAAGAAGGGCACATCGTGGCACGTGTTCGTCTAGATGATGAATTGATTTCCCAGGGCATCTGCGAGAACCGCGCAGATGCCCTGCGCACGTTGATGGCGGGTCTCGTCTCTTCGGGTGGCGAGCGCCTGAGCTCTCCCGGGATGATGGTCAAGCCCGGCACGCCCTTGCATGTCAAGGGGCGCATTCCCTATGTGGGCCGCGGGGGCCTCAAGCTGGCCGGTGCCCTCGACGCGTTCGAGGTCGACCCCTCGGGCCTGTCCTGCCTCGATGTGGGATGTTCGACGGGTGGTTTTACCGACTGCCTGCTTAAGCGCGGCGCTGCGCACGTGGTCTCCGTCGATGTGGGCCGTGCCCAGTTCGACTGGTCCTTGCGCAACGACGCCCGCGTGACCCTGCTCGAGCGCACGAACATCGTCGATGTACCCGCGCTCGGTCATGCGGGGGCCTTCGACCTAGCCGTGTGCGATGTCTCCTTCACCAGCATTCGCACCATCTTACCTGCGGTGCTCGAGCTTATCTCGGCCGACGGCGCCTTCCTCACGCTCGTCAAGCCGCAGTTCGAGGCGGCGCCAGACGAGGTGGGGGAAGGCGGTATCGTGCGCGACCCCACGGTGCACGCGCGCGTGTTGGAGCAAACGGTGCGCCTGCTCGCCCAAAGCGGCCTCGCCCCGCTCGACGTGTGCGCCTCGCCCATCAAGGGGGCGAAGGGCAATCGTGAGTTCTTCCTGCTGGGCGCTCGGGGCGCCCGCGACGTCCAAGGTCTGTGTTCCAACGCACGCGCCCTCGATGAGCGCATCGCGTTGCTCGTGAGTAAGGCGGCCTCGCTATGATGGTCTTTCTCGTCCCCAATTACTACAAGCAGGAGGCCGTTGAGAGCGGTCTTGCCTTGGAGCTCTGGCTCACGCGTCAGGGCTTCGAGGTCGAGTGGGCCCCCGACCAGCGCTCCGGCATCGAGTTGACGCCCGACCTTGAAGACTGTGGGCTGGTGATCTCACTCGGCGGTGACGGTACGCTGCTGCGCGCCGCACGCATCGTGGGATACCGCGAGATCCCCATTCTCGGCCTTTCCTATGGCCATTTGGGCTTTCTTACGGCGGCCAGGCCCGAGGATCGCAACGTCCTCACCGTAGTGGGTGATGCCCTTGCAGGTGAGCTGCACGTGAGTCGTCGCGCAACGCTCGCCTGCGATATCGTGAGCGTTGATGAGTTCGGCGAGGAGCGCTCCTACACGAGCTTCGCCCTGAACGACTTGGCCCTTACGCGTGGCCCGCTGTCCGATATGGTTGAATTCGATATCACGGTCTCGGGCCATCATATCGACCGTCTACGTGGCGACGGCGTGGTGGTGTCCACGGCAACTGGGTCGACGGGCTATGCACTTTCAGCGGGAGGCCCCATCGTCAGCCCCGATTACGCGGGCATGGTCTGCGTGCCTATCGCGGCGCACACTATTCAGGCGCGCGCCTTCCTCACCTCGCCCTCCGATGTGATCGAACTCAAGATGTCCAAGGACCGCCCCTCGGTGCCCGCCATCGCCGTCGACGGCCAGTTCCTCACCTGCGAGGGCGAGGTCGACCGTGTGGAGGTTCGTCGGGGTGACGCCGATGTTCTGCTGCTCGATTATGGTCCGCAGAGCTTTTACCGCTCGGTGAGCCGTGTGTTCTACGGAGTGCGTCATGATCGATGAGATCCATGTCGAAAATGTGGCCTTGATCCGCGAGGCGGACCTCGTACCGGGCGCGGGCCTCACCGTGCTCACGGGCGAGACCGGAGCGGGAAAAACCGCGTTGCTCTCCGCACTCAAGTTGCTCATGGGGGAGCGTGCCGACTCCTCCGCGGTTCGAGAGGGGAGCGAAGGCGCGCTGGTGGAGGGCCGTCTGTTTGCGGGCCCACATGACGAGGAGGGCTTCGTGGTGACGCGCCGCCTGGGTGCCGACGGTCGCTCTCGCGCGCGCATCGACGGCGGCTTGGCCAGCGTGCGTGAGCTTTCCGAGCGCGTGAGCCCTCTGATTGACCTTTGCGGCCAGCACGAGCATCAACGCCTGCTCGATCCCGCCTCCCATGTGGGCATGGTAGACGCATGGGCGGGCACCGGCGTTGCCGACGCGCTCAAGGCGTATCGCGAAGCGCTTGCGCGCGCCGCCGAGGCGGCTCGTGAGCTTGCCCGTGTGGAAGAGGCAAGCCGCACGCAGGGAAGTCGACTTGAGGAAGCCCGTTTTGCCCTTGAGCGTATTGACGAAGTCGACCCCAAGCCCGGTGAGTACGAGGAGCTTGAGGAGCGTCTGCCCCGAGCGGAGCATGCCGAGGCGCTTGCGAGCTGCGCCAACGACGCCTCTGAGGCCCTCTCGGGCGAAGGGGGAACACTTGATGCCCTCAACTCCGCCATTGCCGGCCTTTCGCGTATGGGTTCAGTCGATGCCAAGCTCGCCGATTTTGCCGAGGAGCTCACGAGTGCCGCGATTATCATCGAGGACGCCGCCTCCGACCTACGGCGCTATCGTGACTCCGTAGATTACGACCCCGCCGAGCTCGCGGCGGCACAGGGGCGTTTCTCGGCCTTCAAGGGACTGCTGCGCCAATGGGGTCCGCGCATGGAGGACGTGTTCGCGCGTCGTGCCGAGGCTGCCGAGCTGCTGAGCCTCGTCGATGACGCCGAGGCCCGCGTCCGTCGTGCCCGCGAGGCGCTTGAGGCTGCCGAGGCCGTTCTCGATGAGGCGGCCCGCGCGCTTACCAAGCGCCGTAATGCCGCGGCTCCGCGGTTTTGCCGCGAGGTGGGCAAGCAGATGGCACGACTGAAGATGGGGCGTGCCGAGTTGGTGTGGGAGAGCCGCGAGCTCCCGCGCGAACGCTGGACCGCCCAGGGGCCCTGCGCTTGCGAGCTGCTGTACCGCAGTGGCGCCGGCCTTACGCCGCGTCCCCTGCGCCGTATCGCGAGTGGCGGCGAGCTCTCGCGCGTGATGCTCGCCGCAAAAGTGGTGCTTGGTGAAGCCGACGCCGTCGATACGCTCGTATTCGACGAGGTCGACGCCGGCGTTGGCGGTGCCACGGCGCGTTCGCTCGCCCAGGTGCTCGCCGACCTTGCCCGCACGCACCAGGTGATCGTGGTTACGCACCTCGCGCAAGTCGCGGTGCAGGGCTCCGTCCACTACGTGGTCCGTCGCGATGATTCCGAGGACGTCCCCGAGACGCGTCTGCTGCGCGTTGAGGGTCCCGAGCGGATCGCCGAAGTCGCCCGCCTCCTTTCGGGCGACGCCACCGAGGAATCTCTCGCCCACGCCAAGCAAATGCTCGCCGAGGCGGGACAACTGTAGACGCCCGCCCATCGAGAGCATATAAGATTCGGCGCTCGGTCAAGTCCTGCTCGAGACGAGGCCCCACAGGCGCCTTCCGCTCGTGCGGAATCTACGTCGAACCTTACATGTTCTCGCTGGGCTACGTTGAGCTTACGTTTACGGGCGGCTTTCAGGCGGAATCTCGTTGCGAATGCGCGGCCGTCGAGCCTTGGGGCTGGGTCGGGTGCGTGTTTGCCGTAGATTCCGCACGCAAAGAAGAGCCCAGTGGGCTCTTCGTCTTGCGCAGGACTTGACCGAGCGGCAAACACGCACCCGACCCAGCCAATTTCAGGTAAGATGGTCTGCATGAATACTTTTGACACTTCCCACATCCGCAACTTCTCGATCGTTGCGCACATCGACCACGGCAAGTCGACGATCTCCGACCGCATCCTCGAGCTCACCCGCACGGTGGAGGAGCGCGACATGGAGTCGCAGCTGCTCGACACCATGGACATCGAGCGCGAGCGCGGTATCACCATCAAGTCGAATGCCGTCCGTGTGATGTACGACGCCGATGACGGCGAGACCTACCAGTTCAACCTCATCGACACGCCCGGTCACGTCGACTTCACCTATGAGGTCTCCCGCAGCCTCGCGGCATGCGAGGGCGCCGTTCTCGTGGTCGACGCCACCCAGGGCGTCGAGGCACAGACGGTCTCCAATGCGAGCCTCGCGATGAACGCCGACCTCGACATCGTACCGGCCATCAACAAGATTGACCTGCCCTCCGCGCATCCCGAGGAGGTCAAGGTCGAGATCGAGGACGAGCTTGCCATCCCCGCCGACGACGCCGTGTGCGTCTCTGGAAAGACGGGCGAGGGCATCCACGACCTGCTCGAGGCTATCGTCTTTCTCGTGAGCCCGCCCACGGGCAGCGCGGACAAGCCACTCAAGGCCCTCATCCTCGACTCGTACTTCGACGAATACCGCGGCGTCGTCGCCACGGTCCGCATCTTCGACGGTCAGGTTAAGAAGGGCGACCACCTGCGCATGATGCAGGGCGGCGAGGAGTTCCTCGTCGACGGCGTCGGCGTACGCCGTCCCGCCGAGTTCGCGCTCGACGCCCTCGGCGTGGGCGAGGTCGGCTTCGTGGTCACGGGCCTCAAGGATCCCGAGGCGGTTCACGTGGGCGACACCCTCACGCTCGCCGGCAATCCCTGCGACGCGCCCCTCGAGGGTTATCGCGAGGCTAAGCCCATGGTGTACACGGGCCTGTTCCCTATCGACAACAAGGACTACGAGAACCTGCGCGACGCGCTCGAGAAGCTCCATGTCAACGATCCGTCGCTCATCTGGGAGCCCGAGACGTCGGCGGCGCTCGGCTTCGGCTTCCGCGTCGGCTTCCTCGGCCTGCTGCACATGGAGGTTGTGAAGGAGCGCTTGGAGCGCGAGTTCGACCTGGCGCTCATAGCCACGAGCCCCTCTGTGGACTACCACGTCTACAAGACCGACGGCGAGATGCTCGAGGTCCGCAGCCCGCAGGACCTGCCCGACGTCACGCGCATCGACCACATCGAGGAGCCCTACCTCAAGGCCAAGATCATCACTCCGCCCGAGTACACCGGCGCGGTCATGCAGCTCGCCATCGAACACCGTGGCATCACCACCGATATGATCCACCTGTCGCAGAAGTCCGTGGAGATGCACTTCGACATCCCGCTCGCCGAGCTCATCCTCGACTTCTTCGACCAGCTCAAGAGTCGCACCAAGGGGTATGCGTCGCTCGACTACGAGTTCTCCGATTACCGCATGAGCGAGCTCGTCAAGCTCGACATCCTGCTCTCCGGCGACGAGGTCGACGCGCTTTCCTTCATCGTGCACAAGGACAAGGCCTACTCCCTTGCTCGCGGCCTGTGCGATAAGCTCAAGGAGATCATCCCCAGGCAGCTATTCGAGGTTCCCATTCAAGGTGCTATCGGCAACAAGATCATCGCCCGCTCCACCGTCAAGGCGCGTCGCAAGGACGTGCTCGCCAAGTGCTACGGCGGCGACATCTCGCGCAAGCGCAAGCTGCTCGAGAAGCAAAAAGAGGGCAAGAAGCGCATGAAGGCTATCGGCAGCGTGGAAGTGCCGCAGGAGGCGTTCCTCGCCATCTTGAAGGTCGAAGACTAATCTGGCTTCCTCAGGCACCCCACCTTCGGGTTCAATCGTCGGGCGCCGCACGTCAGGCGTGCGCCCTCCTCTTTCACCCGAATCTGGGGCACCTGAGAAACCCAGATCGAGTTGATAGGCTTATCGTCGATTTGAGGGGTTTACTTGATCGACCTACGTGAACAATTCAGGCGTCAGCCGTTTTTGATGGCGCCCATGGCGGGGGTCACGGACGCGGCGTACCGTATTATGTGCCGCCGTCGCGGAGCCGAGATGGCGTACACCGAGATGGTGAGCGTTGCGGGTCTTTCGTACAAAAGCGCCAAAACGTGGGTGCTCGTGGAGCCAGAGCCCGAGGAGCCGCAGATCTGCGTGCAGCTGTTCGGCACCAAGCCGGAGCAGTTCGCCTTCGCCGTCGACGCCGTGCAGGAGCGAGTGGGGGAGAAGCTCAGTCTCATCGACATCAACATGGCGTGCCCGGCGCGCAAGGTCATCACCAAGGGCGAGGGATCCGCGCTCATGAAGGAGCCCGAGCTTGCCGCGTCGCTGGTGGAGGCGTGCGTGCGCGAGGCGCGCGTGCCCGTCACCGTCAAGATCCGCCGCGGTTTCGCGGCGGGGGAGAACACGGCCGCCGAGTTTGCAGCGCGCATGGAGCAGGCGGGCGCCGCGGCGGTGGCGGTTCACGGGCGCACCGCCAATCAGCTCTACACTGGCGAGGCCGATTGGTCCACCATCGACGAGGTCGCCGCGCGCGTGGACGTACCGGTGATCGGCTCCGGCGATGTGTTTTCGGCCGAGGATGCGGCGCGCATGCTCAACGACACTGCCGCAGACGCAGTGTTCATCGCGCGCGGTATATACGGAAACCCTTGGATCTTCGGCGACGCCCGTGCGTTCGCGCTCGATGGCGTTCCCGTGCCGGAGCGCATCGCGCTCGAGCGCATTGACGCCCTGCGTGAGCACCTCACGCTGTTGCACGCCACGCAGCCCTACATGGCGCGCGCCCGTGCCTTTGCGGGTTGGTACCTCAAGGGGCTGCCGCACGCCGCCGCTTGGCGCGGCAAGGTCGTGCGGTGCACCAGCTACGAAGAGTTCATGGCGATGCTCGACGAGGTCGAGGCTGACGTCGTCGCCTTCGAGGCTGCCCCCGCCGACGCCGCTTGCGGGGCAGATGTCGTTTTCGGTGCAGGAGCCGCCCCCGCCGCCCCAAGCGTCTTCGGGGCATCCGCTCCCGCCGCTCCGGGCGCCTGCAGGTCAGCCGTTCCCGCTGCCGGCGGCGTCGCCGACGCGGGACCGTCGTCGCCGGAGCGCGTGTAGCCATGCGCTTCGAGGCTCTGTACCTGCATATACCCTTCTGCAAATCCAAATGCGCGTACTGCGATTTCGACTCGCGCGCGATGGGCGAGGGGTGCGCGCTGGATGAGGCCGTGGCCACCTACTGCGACGCTCTTGCCGCGCAGATCGACGCCCATGGCAGGGCGGGGGATCTGGCGGAGGTCCAAACGGTGTACATCGGGGGCGGAACGCCCTCGCTGTTGGGGGTCCGCCTGGTTGAACTCGTCCGGCGTGTACTCGGCTACTGTGATCCGGTCGAGTTCACCTGCGAGGCGAATCCCGAGTCGTTTACGGCCGAGCTTGCGCGCTCGTTGCGCGCCGCGGGCGTGACAAGGGTTTCCCTTGGCGTGCAGTCTTTGCAGGCGGATGAGCTCCGCGCAATTGGCCGCATTCATACGGCTGAACAGGCTGTGAAGGCTGTTGCCTTGGCACGGCAGGAGGGATTTTCCACCTCCTGCGACCTGATGTGTGGGTTGCCCGGTCAGACGCTCGACGCATGGAGGGACACGCTTAAGAGGGTCCTCTTGGCGGATCCCGACCATGTTTCGGTGTATCCGTTGCAGCTTGAGGAAGGCACGCCTCTGGAGCGTCTCGAGTCGGCGGGGAAAATCGAGGTGCCCGATGAGGATTTCCAGGCCCAATGCATGGACATCGCGGCGGAGCTTTTGCATGCGCATAGTTACGAGCGCTACGAGGTGGCGAGCTATGCCAAGCCCGGGCACCGCTGCCAGCACAACATCGCCTACTGGACCGGCGTGCCTTATTTGGGTATCGGCCGCTCCGCCGCAAGCATGTGCGCTGCAACGGGCGACGTCAGCTTGTTGCTGGAAAACACGTTCGACGGAACGCCAGATAGTGAGTCTGACGGCACGTCCGATGGCGCTGCCGGCAGATCGTCTGCCAATTCGTCCACGGCCCGCATTCGCTTCACGCAGCTCGACGACGCGGGTGAGGAATTCGACCACGAGTTCCTTACGCCCCGCGAAGCTATGGCCGAGGACCTCATGCTCGCGTGCCGTATGACCGACGGTATCGGCCCGGAGCTACTCGCGCGTGCGATACGGGTCATTCCGGCGGACGAGCTCTCCGCTGCCTGTGATCGCGCTGTTGAGTGGAACCTCGCCGCGTGGGACAACGGTGCCCTCAAGCCCACGCACCTCGGATGGCTCGATGGCAACAAGCTCTTCGGCATCTTCTGGGATTTGGCGGCTGATGCGTAACGCTGTGTGCACGGCCTGAACGCGCGCCGAGTGCCGGGCCCCCGCATCTCAGCCCTCGGCCGCCGTTCTTCGCCCTCGCAATGTGAGAAATCCACGGTTTGACATAAGCCCATTCATTCAAACCGTTGATAAATCACATTACCACCTACTTTTTTGTGAGAAATCAGGTGTTTGAAACGGCCGGCTTGTTTCAAACCCCTGATTTCTCACATCGCCAATGCCAAGCGTCGTCGTTGCCCCGGTGCCTTTCGTCGCCGTTACGGGCAGCCCTCGTCGCCATTGCGGGCACGCTTCTCCGCTAGCGACACCGCCTTTTGCGAGGGACATCTTTTCGCCAACGCTTGCATCTTCCCACGTTATGCGCCATGCTGTCCAAAACGCTTGAGAGGAGGGGCATCATGCCCGGTAAACGCGAAGACGTGATCAGCTGGGACGAGTTCTTCATGCGTGCGGCCGTCGCCGCGAGCCTGCGCAGTAAGGATCCCAACACGCAGGTCGGCGCCTGTATTGCCGACACCAACCACCGCATCCTCTCGGTGGGCTACAATGGCACGCCCTCCGCCCTCAACGACGACGATTTCCCCTGGGGCACAGCGGACGACCCCCTGCATGACAAGCACAATTACGTGATTCATGCCGAGGCCAACGCGATCCTCAACTACCGTGGCTCCCTCAAGGACATGGCAGATGCCACCGTCTACGTCACGCTTTTCCCGTGTCACGAGTGCGCCAAGACCCTCGTGCAGGCGGGCATCGGCGAGGTCGTCTACCTCGACGACAAGTACTGCGGCACCGAGGACAACCTCATTTCCAAGAACATCCTCGACCGCTGCGGCATTGCCTATCGCCAGGTCCAGTTGAGCGATCAGCCTGCTGAATAGGCTCTTGGGCAGGTGACTACACTGCCGCTAGGCACGGGTTCCGGTCGAGCGACCGATTGCATCGCCGCTTGTAAAAGCGGTGGACACGTTTTGTACGTGGATGTGTAAAACGCACCCGCCCCGCTTATCGCACGCGGGGTCGGGATATAATGTCTCCCACTGAATGTAACCCATGAACAGGGGAGTCTTTGCCATATGGCAGGAATGAACGATAAAGACTACTACGCCATTCTGGGCGTTGATAAAGACGCCTCCGCTAAGGACATCCAAAAGGCCTTCCAGCAAAAGGCCCGCAAGCTCCATCCCGATGTGAACAAGGAGCCCGATGCCGAGGAGCGCTTCAAGGAGGTCTCCGAGGCATACGCCGTTCTCTCCGATGAACAAAAGCGCGCCCGCTACGACGCCATGCGCTCGGGCAGCCCCTTTGCCTCGGCCGGCTCGCCGTCCGCGGGGGGCTACCCCGGAGGGTACCCCGGCGGATACCAGGGCGGCTACACCGGCTTCGGCGGTTTTGGCTTCCCGTTCGGCGGCATGGGCGGTTTTGGCACGCAGCGCCGCCGCGGCGCGTCCGCCTATAACCCTTCTACCGGTGCCGACGTTATCGTCGAGGTCAAGCTCTCGCGCGACCAGGCAAAGGACGGTGCCAAGGTGGCCGTCAAGTATCCGCGCTATGAGCCCTGCGACAATTGCCACGGCTCGGGCTCCGTGGCATCCGAGCATCACCGCGCCTGTCCCACCTGCGGAGGCACCGGCGCCATTGCCGTCGATTTGGGCATGTTCGGCATGGGTCAGGCCCGCATGGTCTGCCCCGAGTGCGGCGGTTCCGGCAAAGTCGTGGCCGACCCCTGCCCCGTGTGCGGGGGAGAGGGCCGTACGCGCGTTCAAGCCGAGGCCGTGGTCGAGTTCCCGGCGGGCACGCATGACGGCGACGTCGTTCGCATAAAGGCCCGCGGCAACGCTGGAACCAACGGTGGGGAGACGGGCGACCTTGTGGGCCGCGCCCATGTGGCTGCCGAGCGCCTCGAGGGTCGCGCGCAGAGCGGCTTTTACATGCTCGGCCTGGTCTTGCCGTTCCTGGTGCTTTCGGCGTTTTCCGGCACGTTTTCCATGTTCCTCATGCTGTGCCTGATACCGCTCGTCATGGGCATCTTCATGATCGTCTCCGATGACGTGTTGCATCGCAGCGGGCTGTGGTGGAAGCGAGGTTTGCAGGTGCTTGCGAACGGCGCGGCCAACGGGCTGGTGTTCGCTATGATTGCCGTTTGGTTTTCCAGCTGCACGCAGGCGGTGCTCCTCGCGCCGTATCGGTTCATGTAGGCAGGGTTAAAGTCCGAGCGGAACGTCCGCACATGGCACGCGCTGTTCGCTTCTCCCGTCTTGCGGAGCGGGGTGTGTCGATGCCTTGGGGTGTCTGTGCATCGCGCGTGTGGATGGGCGGAACTATGGGTAAAACGAAAGACGCCCGCGGCGTGCGCGCGGCGGGCGCATAAGGTTGATCATTCATTGGGGGAGGGTCCACAAGGTGGCGGACAAAAGGGATTACTACGAGGTGCTGGGCGTCGAGCGCGATGCCACGGCCGACCAGATCAAGCGCGCGTTCCGAAAGAAGGCGGTCAAGCTTCATCCCGACCACAACGACGCCCCCGACGCCAACGAGCAGTTCGCCGAGCTGAACGAGGCATACTCGGTGCTTTCCGATGACCAGAAGCGCGCCATGTACGATCGCTACGGCACCGTCGACGGCATGCCCGGCGGGTCCGGCTACGTCGACTTCTCCGACATCTTCGGCGGCATGGGCGTCGATGATATCTTCTCGTCGATTTTCGGCGGAGGAGGATCGGGCGGCGGCAGTCCGCGCGACCGTGCTCGCCGCAGGGCCGGGCGCGATATGGCCATCTCGCTCACCGTCTCGCTCGAAGAGGCGGCGATCGGCTGCAAGAAGACCATCTCGTTCGATCGCTTGGCGCCGTGCGGGCATTGTCACGGTTCAGGTCGTGGAGAGGGTGGCCAGGAGAAGACCTGTCCGCGCTGCAACGGCTCCGGCTATGTGACCACCGTCCAGCGCTCCATCTTCGGCCAGATGCAGTCGAGCGCCCCGTGTCCGGATTGCGGTGGCGAGGGCACCATCGTCGACAAGCCGTGTGAGCACTGCCACGGCGAGGGTCGTTCTCGTACGCACGAGCGCCTGGATGTCGAGGTCCCGGTCGGTGTTGCGACGGGCCGCCAGCTGAGGTTGCGTGGCTATGGCGAGGCCGGCTACCGAGGTGCCGCATCCGGCGACCTCATCGTGACCATCCAGGTCGAGGACAACGAGCGCTTTGAGCGCCATGGTGACGACCTCCTCTCTGAGGTTCACATCGGCATCGCCGAGGCAGCACTCGGCTGCCTGGTTGAGGTCAAGGGCATCATGCCCGACGAGGAATTCGATCTTGAGGTCCCCGCCGGCACGCAGTACGGCTCCCTCATCACCGTCGACGGGCATGGCATGCCGCGCTTGGGCGGCGGCGGTTCGCGCGGTCGCTTCGTGGCTCGCATCGTCATCGACGTCCCCACGCACCTCTCCGCCGACGCGCGCGAGGCACTCGAGCGCTATGCCGCGGCTTCGGGTGAGCATGCCGCCGGCACCGCCAAGAAGCGCACGGTGGGCGATCGCATCCGTGACGCCATCGACGATATCCTCGACTAGAACGGACCCGTATGACGCGCCCCTTCGCCAGCGTGGTTAACCTGGGATGCCGGGTAAACCGCGTCGAATCCGACCGCATCACCTCCGACCTTGCCTCTGCGGGCTTCGCGCTCGTGGACCAGCAAGATGCGGACCTCATCGTCATCAACACCTGTGCCGTCACCGGTGAGGCCGAGTCAAAGACCCGTAAGGCAGTGCGGCATGCACTCGGTCTGCCCAACGAGCCCATCGTTATCGTGACTGGCTGCGTGGTCAACCTTCATCCCGGTGAGCTTACGGAGCTGTCGCCGCGCGTAATCGCCGAACCCTCCAAGATCGACGTCGCCCGCACGGCCGCTCGAGCCGCAGGGCTCTCCTTGCGTACCGACGCGTCGGCAGGCGAACACCACGACCTAGGTGACCTTCTGGGCCGCTCGCGCCTGGGCATCAAGGTCCAGGACGGCTGCAACAACCGTTGCTCCTACTGTATCGTGTGGAAGGCACGTGGTCCCGAGCGCTCTGTTCCCGTCGAGGCGGTCCTGCGCCAAGTGCGCGAAGCCGAACGCGCCGACATTCCCGAGGTCGTGCTCACGGGTGTCAACCTGGGGGCATATGATGGCGCGGATGCCGAGGACTCTCATGTGGAGATCGACGAGCTGCTGCGCATCATCCTGCACGAGACGGACATCCCCCAGGTTCGCCTGTCCTCGCTCGAGCCCATGGACGTCGACGAGCGCCTTATAGACGCCATGGTGGCCGGCGGCGAGCGTGTCGCCCCGTTTTTGCATCTACCGCTCCAGTCTGGTTGCACCGCTACCCTGGAGCGCATGAATCGCCCCTACACGGCAGAGCAATACGAGGCTACGGTCGCCATGATCCGCGGCAAACTGCCCGCCGCCTCTATTTCCTGTGACATCATCGCGGGCTTCCCTGGGGAGACCGAGGAAGAGTTTGCTCAGAGCCGCGCCCTGTGCGAGCGCGTGGGCTTTAGCCGCATGCACGTATTCCGCTATAGCGCGCGACCCGGTACCCCCCCGCGGAGGCGCCCGATCAGGTGGCGCCCGAGGTCATGGCGGCCCGCGCCTCTGAGCTTCGTGCGGTTGCCGAGCGGTGCGCTCAGGCGGATGCGGCCTTACGCGTGGGCACGTGCGAGAACGCCGTCTTGGAGTATGGTAACCGCGGTACCCTGGGCAGCTTCCATCGCGTGATCGTGGACGATGTGCCCCTCGACCGCGCCGGCTCCCTTGTTCGCGTGCGGGTCGACGCCATGGATGATCGCGGTATCCTCCATGCCCATGTCCTGCGCGGGAACGACGACCAGTCGGTAGCCCCCAACGCCTCTGATGGGTCTGCCGAAGGGGAGGGGCGGCGATGAGTGGCTCCGCTACCAGTACGGCGAAAGTGCGGCTTTCCATCCCCGAGGGGGTTGACCCCACGCGCGTGACCGGCCCGGCCGACGCGCTTCTGCGCGCCGCCGAGCGCCGGTGCGAGGCCAGCGTCACCGTGCGGGGGAACGCCGTCTCGCTGAGTGGCGCACCCGGCGAGGTTGACCTGCTCACGCGCCTGTTCACCCACATCATGCAAGTTGCCACTACCGGCGTTGCCCTCACGGCGGACGATGTGGATCGCGCCATCGACGGCCTGCGCGCCGAGGACGTGCGCTCCTCCGGCCCGCGCGATGACGTGCTGCTCAGCTACCGCGGCAAGGTCATTCGGCCCAAGACCCCTGGCCAGCAACGCTATATCGACGCCATTCGCGAGCACACCGTCACCTTTTGCACGGGTCCCGCGGGCACGGGCAAGACGTATCTTGCCATGGCCATGGCGGTGGCAGCTCTGCAGCGCCGCGACGTGGGGCGCATCGTACTCACGCGCCCGGTGGTCGAGGCGGGGGAGAGTCTGGGCTTTTTGCCCGGCACCCTGGAGGAGAAGGTCGATCCTTACGTTCGCCCCCTCTATGACGCGCTCTTCGATATGATGGACGCCGAGCGCGCACATGAGCTCGTAGAACGCGGCGTGGTCGAGATCGCGCCGCTCGCCTACATGCGCGGCCGCACCCTGAACGACGCGTTCGTGATCTTGGACGAGGCGCAAAACACCACGCCTGAGCAGATGAAGATGTTCCTCACGCGTCTGGGCTTTAACTCGACCTTCGTTATCACCGGCGATGCCACGCAGCGCGACCTACCTGGCAAGCGCGGCGGTCTCACCGATGCCCAGGAGATCCTGTGCAGCGTGGAGGGCATCGCGTTCGTGGAGCTCGCCCGCGCCGATGTGGTGCGTCATCGGCTTGTTGGTAAGATTGTGGAAGCGTACGAGGCGTTTGATGCCGAAGGCGTGCAATCTGGAAAGGAGGGGCGTCATGACCGTTCTCATAAGTAACGATGCCGAGCTGCCCATCCTCATTGCCGAGGAGGAGATTCGTGCCATTGCGGCACATGTCCTCGCCGCAGAAGGAGCGGAACGAGAGGTGGAGATCTCCCTTTCGTTTGTGGACGAGTCGGAGATGCGCGAGCTCAACCACGAGTGGCGTGGCATCGATCGAACCACCGATGTCCTCTCCTTTGAGTGCGACTCAGCTTTTGACGATGAGCTTCCTGCCGATGAACTCATCGAGCTTGGCGATGTCATCCTGGCGCCCGAGGTGATTGAGCGCCAAGCACCCGGGTTTGGCAACACGCCAGCCGACGAGTGCCGCCTCATGCTTGTGCACGGCCTTTTGCACCTGCTGGGCTATGACCATATCGAGGATGATGCGGCTGAGGTTATGGAGGCCCGCGAGGACGCGCTGTTGCGCGAGCTCGCCGTCATGCGGGGAGAGAACCCCGACGACGTCGAGGTCGGTCCCATCACTAACCACGCACACGATTAGGAGGCGCCATGATTCCCGGTTCCAACAAGGACCATCCGTCGTTTTTGCGCTCGTTTGGCTACGCCATTGAGGGCTTCATGACCGCCGTCAAGACAGAGCGCAACATCAAGGTCATGCTCGTGGCGGGTATCCTTACGGTCATCGCCGGTTTAGTGGCCAAGCTTCAGTTGATTAGCTGGGCGCTTATCGCGATCTGCATCGGCCTGGTGATCTTCGCCGAGCTGTGTAACACCGCCATGGAGGCCATCGTGGATCTGGCCACGCAGGAGCTGCACCCGCTTGCCAAGCGCGCCAAGGACATCGCCGCTGCGAGTGTCTACGTGCTGTCCATCACCGCCGCGATCGTGGGCATCCTCGTGTTCGCCCACGCCTTCGGCTTCCTCGGCCCCTGGCACTGACCGCCTTTCCAATTGGGGACGTAGTCCCTTTGTAAAACGCAGCCCTGTCAGCAGTCGCACCTTGTAGCTCACACCGAATGGTGCAGTTGGGGAATGGCGCAGTTGGGGTACGTCCCCAATTGCACCATTCGATCGCTGTGATTGTCCGCACCGTTCAAGTTCCAACGTATCTGTTGAGGAGTACCTATGTCCGATGTTATGACCGATTTCGACCCGTTTGCCGACCTCTCCGACGATGAGCTTGATGCCATGCTCGAGTCCGGTGAGATGCCTGACTTTTCCGGCACTGCTGGACCGGCACCCCTGTGCGCCGATGTGCCCGAGGGTTTCCGTTCCGGCTTCGTTGCCCTGGTGGGCCGTCCAAACGCTGGCAAGTCCACGCTGCTCAACGCCTGCTACGGCGAGAAGGTCGCCATCACCTCACCGGTGGCGCAGACGACCCGCCGCCGCCTGCGTGCGGTGGTGAATCGCGAGGACTGCCAGCTCGTCATTGTGGACACGCCTGGTATCCACAAGCCCAAGGACGGCTTGGGCTCCGAGCTCAACAAGAGCGCCCTGGGAGAGCTTGCGGACGTCGACGTGATCGCGTTCGTGATCGACGCCAGTGCACCCATCGGACGTGGCGACGCATGGGTGGCCGAGCGCGTGGCTGTCGCCAAGGCACCCAAAGTTCTCGTTCTTACCAAGGCCGACCTCGCGAGCCCCGAGCAGATGCTCAAGCAGATCGAAGCCGCGCGCGAGCTCGTGAACTTTGACGACGAGATCGTCGTGTCTTCCACGGAAGGCTTCAACGTGGAGGCGTTCGTGGATGTGGTGGCGCGATTCCTTCCGCAAGGTCCGCGCTGGTTCCCCGAGGGCATGGGCACCGACGAGGCCGACGAGGTGTTGGTTGCCGAGTTCGTGCGCGAGAAGGTGCTGCTGCGCACGCGCGAGGAGATTCCGCATGCCGTCGGCGTGATCTGCGATGAGTTCGAGCGTCCCAAGCGCGATCTACTGCGCCTGCATGCCACCGTTTATGTGGAGCGCGAGGGTCAGAAGGGCATCCTCGTGGGCAAGGGCGGCGAGATGATCAAGCGTATCGGTATCGAGGCGCGCCGTGACTTGGAGCGCATGTTCGGCTGCCGCGTGTACCTGGGGCTGGACGTTAAGGTCAAGCCGCATTGGCGCGAGGACGCCCGCGAGATCCGCCGCTTTGGCTACGCCGCCGATGACGAGTAGCCACGTTTCTCACTCGTACAGACTGACGCCCGTGATCGTCCGGTGCCGGTGCATGTCATCGCTTGCGAGTTCCGCACGAGCAGAAGGCGCCTGTGGCGCCTTCGTCGCGAGCAGGACTGTTCGAGCAGGCGATGACATGCACCGGAACCCTCCACATGCGCTGCGGCTGGTCGTGAGCGGTCATGGCCGGTAGCCGCACGTATCGCACGAAGGCCATCGTGCTCGACAAGACCAAGCTCAAGGAGACGGACCTCATCCTCACGCTCGTCGACCAGACCGGTCGCCAGATCCGTGCGGTCGCCAAGGGCGCGCGCAAGCCGGGGAGCCGCCTGGCCGCGCGCTGCGAGCTGTGCTGCGAGGTCGACCTGCTGTTGGCGCATGGGCGCAGCCTCGACATCGTCTCGCAGGCGGAGCTCATCGCGGCGCCTTTGGGGTCGCAGCCCACGTACGAACTCCTTGCCACCGCGAGCGCGGTGGCGGAGGTCGCGGAGCGGTGCACCTATGAGGATGCCGAAGATCCGTTCGTGTACCCCATCACGCGGGCGGCGCTGGCTCAACTGGCCCAGGCAGACCCCGCCCACCAGGACCTCCTGGTAGCTGCGTACGTCTTCAAGCTGTTGAGTCATGTGGGCTACCGGCCCGATTATTCGTGCTGCGTGGCGTGTGATGACGAGCACCCAACGTACTTCTCGGCCCAGGCAGGCGGCTTGCTGTGCGCCAGTTGCGCGCAGGGCGTTCCCGGGTGCGAGCGGGTGGATGCCAACATGGCGCAGTGGCTCGAGGGTCTCATTGCCCTGCGTTTCACGGAGCTCGCCGCCTCAAACATCGACCCCCATACCGCGGCGCGGCTCCTCGGCTTGGCCCACATATGGGCTGCCACGCACCTGGATTGCCGCTTAAGGGCGCTCGAATTCTTATTGGGGCGTTAATAAACGGAAGAATCTGACGCATTTCTGTCAGATTTCTGCAGTTGTGTCGCACGTTATGCATTCCAGGAGACAAATCTACCCAGTTTGGTAATATATTCGACTGTTTGATGTGTCTTCGTATCGTTGGGGATGGAGAGGTTGCTTAATGACGCTTCTCGAGCTGTTTGAATTATTGAAAAAGCATATGAAGCTGGTCGTGGGACTACCCGTTATCTGCGCATTGCTTGTTGCCGTGTATTCGTTTATTGGAATGCCCAATACGTATACGGCAACCACAAGCCTGTACGTTCTTACCAGCCAGGACCAGTCTTCGAGCAATCTCTCTTCTGATCTTTCAGCCTCCCAGATGGTGGCAAACGACGTCACCACGCTTTTGGAGTCCAACCGCGTCCAGAACGCGACCGCTGACGATCTGGGCCTCAAGAACTTGAGCGATTTTGAAATCTCCGTCTCCAGTGCCACCACGTCTCGCGTTATCGAACTGTCAGTGACCGGTACCGATCCCCAGCAGGTGGCCGAGGTCGCGAACGCCATCGCCGATAACGTCTCCGCCATCTCGCAGGACGTCATGAAGGTCCAAGCCGTTAACATCATCGACCAGGCGGTCGCGCCCCAGGCGCCGAGTGGCCCCAAGCGTCCGCTGTACGTAGCCGTTGCCTGCATGGGTGGCCTATTTGCAGCCGTTGCGATCGTCGTTGTTGCCGATATGCTCAACATGAAGGTCCGTAGCGCCGAGGAAGTCGAGGAGCTTCTGGGTGTTCCGGTTATCGGACGCATTCCGCTTGTGAAAGGGGGCCGCTAATATGGCAAAGCAGCAGAAGGTCGGTGTCGACCAGATCCATATGCAGAACGCGATCAAGACGCTTGCGGCCAACATTCGCTTCGCCTCCGTTGACGATCCGATTCGCTCCATTGTGGTGACGTCGTCGGTTCCCAATGAGGGCAAGACCACGGTGGCCATCTCGCTTGCCGAGGCCATGGCCAGCTCGGGGAGCAAGGTGCTTTTGGTCGAGACCGACATGCGTCGCAGGTCCGTTGCGAACAGCTTGGGCGTGCACGCGCGTTCCGGTGTGTATGCCGTGTTGTGCGGTCAGGTCTCTCTTGCCGACGCCGTGGTGAGCACCGCTGCCCGCGGCATGTATTTCCTCGATTGCGAACCCCACATTCCCAATCCGGATGCCCTACTCGGTTCCAAGCGCTTCCGTAATTTAGCCGAGGCTGCGCTTTCCAGCTTCGACTACGTCATTTTTGACACGCCGCCGCTGTCCGCCTTCGTCGACGCCGCGATTCTCTCCACTGTTGCCGACGGCACGCTGTTGGTCGTTGGCCAGAATGTTGTGCGCCGCGATGAGCTTACCGCCTCGTTTGCGCAGCTTGAGAAGGCAGGCGCGAATGTCTTGGGTGCCGTCATGAACCTGTGCAAGAGCGAGAAGAGCGAGTATTACACCGAGTATTATTCTCGCGGCGGCGACGATGCTAACGCCCCGAGTGCTCCTACCTCCGCGCCCTCTGCCGCGCCGGCGCCTTCCAAGCCCAGCGCACGTCCTGCGTCGCGCTCCGCCGCCCGTCCTGCAGGATCCGCGCGCTCGGCGAATGCCGCTCCGGGCCTTAAGCCCCTGCCCAATACTCCCGGTGCGTCGGCGGGTAAGATCGCTCCCGACTCGACGGCGCAGTTTATCGCAAGCATGAGTGCGGGCGCCAAGAAGAACTAAGCGCCACAGCGAGTATCGACCGCTCCGCCGTGCCACGAGCACGGCGGAGCTTTACTAAAGAAGCGAGGGGGCAGTCATGAGAGACATCCATTGCCATATACTTCCCGGCGTTGATGACGGCGCTCGTGATCTTGCCATGAGCCTTTCGATGCTCGAGGCTGCCAAGGCTGCTGGTGTGACAAGTATTGTCTGCACACCCCATTGCCGTGATCCTTATTTTGACTACGACGCTATGTGGGCGGCATTCCGCGAGCTGCAGGCTCATGCGGATGGCTTTCCCCTGCAGATGGGCTTTGAGGTGGCGCACCCTAAGCTCATGGAGCTGGGGGTGGAGCAGTGGGCGCCCTACCTGTGTTTTGACGGGGGCAACGAGTTTCTCCTTGAGCTTGACCCCCACGCTACTGAGCGCGATTTTGCCGACTACGAGCGGACCATCTTTGAGCTTCAAGGTCTCGGTTATTCGGTGATTATCGCCCACCCCGAGCGGTATCGAGCAATTCAAAAAGAACCTGACATTGCAGAGCGGCTTGTGCGAATGGGATGTCACTTGCAGGCCTCTTCCGACTTTCTTGCCGGGGGTCGCTTTGGTAAAGAGAAAAAGCCCGCTAAGAAGCTGTTTGACCGCAATTTGTATCGGTATATTGCAAGCGATGCGCATAGGCCCGAACACTATATGTATCTTGCTCGCGCAATCGACAAATATCCACGACGTGGGTCGCATATGAGGATCTAAACTGATACCCTATAAGAGAATTTGATTTGGCATGTTGCCCCGTTTGCACTTGAACACGGGTTCGAGCGCCAACGGGGCAGGAGGCCGGTAAAGCTTTCTGCGTACATATCTTGCTCCTAAGGGGATCGTGCCACGTGCAGAGCCCAGCGGTGCCAAGAGAGCGAATACGACTTTCCCGCATGGCGTACGCCTATGGCGAAGCTATGCCGCGCGAAGAGGAGGAAGCCATGGCTGCAGTTTCATGGTATGTGATTCAAGTGCCTACGGGTGCCGAGCGCAAGCTGTGCAATCTGATTGAACACATGGCACCTGAGGGAGCAGTTGAAGAGTGTTTCTCTCCGCGGTACGCCACGCAGATGAAGCGTGCGGGGGAGTGGGTTGATGTTGAGAAGCCCCTGCTTCCAGGTTACGTAATCGTGGTGAGCAGTCGGCTTGATTTGGTTATACGCGCATTGCGCGAGATTCCCGAGTTCACCCTCCTCCTCAAGATGGGAGAGTCGTTCGTTCCCTTGGCCAGTGATGAGCGCGCATGGATCGAAGCCCTTACCAATAAGGGAAGTCGATGCGTGGACATGAGTGTGGGCGTAATGGATGGGGAGCACGTCGCCGTCCTCTCCGGCCCCCTCCGTGGGCACGAGGCGCGTATCACGAACGTAAACCGCCATAAGAACCTTGCCTTTGTGGAGCTCGAGATATGTGGACGAAGAGTCGCAACAAAGGTGGGACTGGGAATTGTCGGTCGAAGAGAAGACATACCAGCGTCGAAGGGTGACAGCCTCAGACGCTAGCCTTACAAACGTACCGGGGGGGGCAGCTCCCTGTGCAACCTGTAGACAGCCCCGAGGTGGCCGCGCTCGACGATTCGGCTACGAGGGGCGTTGAGTCCACGGTCGTTCCAGCTCCCACAACTATTCCCATTGCAGGAACAAGAGAATCAGCCAAGCAGGAGGAGCGCTCGGTGCGCCGCCTCACGCTCATGCGCAACGCCGAGGCCTTCGACCGCGAGCGCCTGTGCTATCGCTTCGTGAAGCGCGCGTTCGACATCGCCTTCTCCGCGTGCGTGATCGCCGCGGCGATCGTGCCGTCCGCGGTGCTGTGCGCCGCGATCGCCATCGAGAGCCCGGGATGCCCGCTGTACCGCCAGAGGCGCGTGGGGCGCATCGGCGCGGACGGCAGGCCCCGCGAGTTCACCATGTGGAAGTTCCGCTCCATGGTGAAGGGCGCCGACAGGATGAAGGACGCCCTGCTGGCCGAGAACGAGGTCGAGGGGCCCATGTTCAAGATGAGGGACGACCCGCGCGTCACGAGGATCGGCCGCTTCATCCGCAAGCACTCCATCGACGAGTTCCCGCAGTTCCTCAACGTCCTTCTGGGCGACATGTCCGTGGTGGGCCCGCGCCCGCCGCTGCCGCGCGAGGTCGCGCAGTACGACGAGTGGGCCATGCAGCGCCTGGCCGTGAAGCCGGGCCTCACCGGCCCCTGGCAGGTGGGCGGCCGCTCGGACGTGGACTTCGACGACATGGTGCGCCTGGACCTGGGCTACATCGCGCGCAGGTCGGTCGCCATGGACCTCAAGATCATCCTCCAGACGATCGCGGTCGTCTTCACCGGAAAGGGGGCGGCGTAGGATGGGCCGCGAGGAAATACTGAAAGGGTTGCCCGCGCGCAAATCTGTAATGGGGGCGCCTGTCGACCCTTGGGATATGACTCAGACCGTCGAGGCGACCGAAAGGTTGATCGAGGCGGGCGCCTTCGCCCATCTCATGGGCGTCAACGCAGACAAGCTGCTCCAGATGAAAGACGATCCCTGGATGGACGCATGCGTCCGTTCGTGCGAGGTCGTGAACGCCGACGGTGCGTCCATGGTCATGGCGGCTGAGCGCTTGGGCTCGCCTCTCCCGTGCCGCGTGGCGGGGATCGACCTCATGAGGGAGCTGTGCGCGCTCGCCGAGCGCCGGGGCTATCCCGTTTTCTTGCTCGGCGCCAAGCCGGAGGTCGTTGAGAAGACGGCCGGGGTGCTGAGCGGTGAATTCCCGGAAATGAGGATCGCGGGAGCCCGCGACGGCTATTTCAGCGATGCGGAATGGGACGAGGTCGCGGAAGGCATACGGACATCCGAGGCTGCGGTCACGTTCGTCGGCATCACATCGCCCAAGAAGGAGCGACTCATCGAGCATTTTCGCGAGCTGGGGCTCACCGGTGCATTCGTCGGGGTCGGCGGATCGTTTGACGTCGTTTCGGGGAACATCCCGCGAGCACCCATGTGGATGCAGAGGGCGAACCTGGAGTGGGCGTTCCGTATGGCGCAGGAGCCGGGCCGCCTCGTGAAGAGGTACCTCGTCGGCAACACTCGCTTCCTGCGGATGCTCCGCGCAGAGGAGAAGAAGATGAAGAAGGAGGGCTTCCGTGCCTAGGAAAGTCATGCTCGTCTTCGGCACGCGCCCGGAGGCCATCAAGATGTGCCCGCTCGTCAACGAGCTCAAGTCCCGTCCGGGCGAGTTCGAGACCGTCGTCTGCGTGACGGGCCAGCACCGCGAGATGCTCGAGCAGGTGCTGCGGGTGTTCGACGTCGAGCCCGACCACGACCTGGCTATCATGAAGCCGGGCCAGACCCTGTTCGACGTGACCTGCGACGTGCTGCTCAAGTTGAAGGCGGTCCTCGAGGCGGAGCGCCCCGACGTGGTCCTCGTCCACGGCGACACCACGACGAGCTTCGCCGCCGCGCTGGCGTGCTTCTACCTGCAGATCCCGGTCGGCCACGTCGAGGCGGGCCTGCGCACGCGCGACATCTACAGCCCCTGGCCGGAGGAGTTCAACCGCCAGGCGGTCGACATCGTGAGTGGGTACTACTTCGCCCCGACGGAGGCGAGCAGGCGGAACCTGCTGGACGAGGGGAAGCCCGCCGACCGCATCTGGGTGACCGGCAACACGGGGATCGACGCGCTTGGCACCACGGTGCGCGAGGGCTACGCGCACCCGGAGCTGGAGTGGGCCTGCGGAAGCCGCCTCATCCTGGTCACCGCGCACCGACGCGAGAGCCTGGGCGAGCCCATGCACCGCATGTTCCGCGCCATCCGCCGCGTGATGGAGGAGCATCCCGACACTAAGGCGATCTACCCCATCCACATGAACCCCTTGGTGCGCAAGGCCGCCCACGAGGAGCTCGACGGCTTCGACCGCCTGCGCATCGTCGAGCCGCTCGAGGTCCTGGACTTCCACAACTTCATGGCGGCCTCGCACCTCATCCTCACCGACTCCGGCGGCATCCAGGAGGAGGCGCCCGGGCTCGGCAAGCCGGTGCTCGTGATGCGCGACACCACCGAGCGTCCCGAGGGCGTCGAGGCGGGCACGCTCAAGCTCGTGGGTACCGACGAGGACGTCATCTACCGCGAGTTCTCCCGCCTTCTCTCCGACGCGGGCGAGTATGCGCGAATGTCCCGCGCATCGAACCCCTACGGCGACGGGCACGCGAGCGAGCGGATCGCTTCAGTCCTCTCTGACTGGAGTGCTTGATGACCGTGAAAGTGCTCATGCTTGGACCAAGTCTTGATTCTCGCGGCGGGATGGCAACATTCGCTCGAACTGTTATTGATACAACAATTAGTGATGATGCAAGTGGATTATCAGTTGCCTATTATCCTACAGTCGCTCCAGGTTCGAAGTTGAGCAAGCTGGCCTTTTCTGCGCGTTCCTATATCGGATTTTCTAAAGCGGTAGAAACCGCTGATATCGTTCATATAAACTTTTCGCTCGGTGCAAGCTTGCCAAGAAAGATGGCATTTGCAAAGAAGGCAAAACAGAATGGAAAGAAGTTGATACTGCATTCTCACTCTAGTGAGCTCGAGAATGTAATCAACGATGCCCGCCCTATCGTCAGAAAGCAGATTATTCCGTTTCTTTCGATGGCTGATGCCATAATAGTCTTAACAGAGTATTGGAGAGACAATTCTATCGTCCCTCGGTATAGAAAAAACACGTATCCATGTTGTACCAAACGGCGTGGAAATATCTATGGATAAACAAGATGGTGCCCAACGGGATTCGATGGACAATCGAGTGCCGAACGTTTTATTCCTTGGAAGACTTGAGCGAGATAAAGGTATAGAAGATCTTTTGGATGCCGTTTCACTTATGCAGTTGAACAATACTCAAATTAAGCTCATTTTGGCAGGTTCTGGCGATTCGGAGTACGTTGATTACTTGAAATCAAAGGTCGAAGATCTATTACTTGACGTTGATTTCCTTGGATGGGTCGACGGCAAGGAGAAGACACGGGCTCTTATCGATGCAGACGTCTTCGTGCTTCCCTCGCATAGAGAAGTGCTTCCCATTTCTCTTCTTGAGGCGATGGCTTCTGGGCTTGCTTCTGTCGCAACAAGAGTTGGGGCCGTGCCAGAGGTGATAGAAGATGGGGTCAACGGGCTGCTGTGCGACGTCGGTGATATTGAATCGCTTGCTACTTCGCTGCAAAGAATGTGCACAGATTTAGCATTTCGAGACAAATGCGCAAATTCGGGAATTTCAACTGTTGAATCTCGATATTCGATTGATTCGATGATGGCTTGTTTGTGCAGGACCTACGAAAAGGTACTTATTGATGGCAAATGACAAGTTAAGAATAGACCAGATTCAGCATATTGAGCTTGAGATGCTGGACTTCCTTCAATCTGTTTGCATAGATAATCAGATTGAGTATTGCCTAGCTTATGGAAGTGCTTTGGGTGCACATCGTCATGGAGGGTTTTATACCTTGGGACGATGACATGGACGTCTACATTAGGCGAAAAGACTGTGCAAAGCTATTTGATTTATTGGATAAGAACGGCAAGGGACGATATAAGGTATTTCGCCCATGCGAAACCGAAGGCTATAAACATCCTTATGCAAAACTCGTCGATTGTACTAC